>Ga0137403_10003311_pt1 | contig 19375 bp, 18 predicted proteins | sample CZOMad2_1_16fung_FD_122057 | JGI IMG/M metagenome (GOLD analysis project Ga0137403, IMG submission 122057) | Vadose zone soil fungal communities from Angelo Coast Range Reserve, California, USA - CZOMad2_1_16fungal (Hybrid Assembly) | ecosystem: Environmental > Terrestrial > Soil > Vadose zone...
TCAACAATCTCGCGGTACCGATCCGGGTCGCGGCGGTTGAGATAGTCCAGCAAACGGCGGCGCTTATTGACCATCATGATCAATCCGCGGCGCGATGCATGGTCTTTCACGTGGGACTTGAGATGCGAGGTCAGATAGTTGATCCGCTCGCTGAGAAGCGCGATTTGCACTTCGGGCGAGCCCGTGTCCTTAATGTGGGTCCGGAATTGTTCGATCAACGCTGCTTTCGGTGCGCTCAAGTGCCCTTCTCCGTCGTCCCCTGAATTATTCCTCTTCTCTTCGACCCATTCAGGCTAACACAAATTCGACAAACGTGTAAAGGAATGTCAATGGAGGACGAAGATCGAACATTTCGAACAACGGAGGGCATTTCGGCCCGATGGTCGAAGAAAAGCGAGCGTCAGCCCTTGGCGAGGTCCTTAATCTGCTTGGCGAGTTTTTCGATTTGCTGGGCTTTTTTCACGACGGACACCGAAAGAATGGACGTTGAGTCCGTCTTATCGATTTGGTCCTTGAGCTCGGAAACCATTTCATAGAGTTTGGTCACGTCGGCCCTGATCTCTTGCTGATTCTGCCGATCGATAGCCTTCTTGTCCGGGCCGGTGGCTTGCGGGCCGTTCAGACCGGGGGGAAAATTGGGATTGGGAGCGTTGGGTGAGGGACGAGGCTGAGGCGCTGGCCGCACACTCGGAGCTTGCCATGCTGCAAGAAGAGGTCTAACGGCTAAAATTCCAGCAGTGCCAACAAAGGTCATCAATAGACGACGACGTGATTCCGGCATAGACACCTCCTGAAACAGATCCCTGATGGTCTGCTCGGCCTCGGACAATGCTTACGTTTAGCCCCTTCCTTGTACTTTCGCAAGGGGGGGCTAAAAAGGGGGAGACGAATCCCGGTCTCATCCGTCTTTTGGAGTTGGGCGAAATCGATGTTGCACTGGGCCGACAAATCCGGTTCAATGTTTGGGCGCAGTCTGAGGGGGAGAAGAATGAGAAAAGAATTTGCATTTTTGGCAGTGGGATGTCTGACACTGGGTCTCATGGCGGCGCTGGGTTCAGCGCAGACGGACAAAGCGGCGCGACCCAGTCCGGCGGCGAAGGCGAGCTGCGCGCTAGCCGATGGGAAGAGCATCACCGTGGATTACTCGAGCCCACGCGCTAAGGGGCGCAAGATATTTGGCGGATTGGTCCCTTACGGTGAAGTGTGGCGCGCGGGAGCCAATGAGGCGACCACTTTCGTTGCCACCACCGACGTGATGGTGGGCGGGACCCATGTGCCTGCCGGCAGCTACACCATTTTTGCGATTCCGAACAAGGACAAGTGGACACTGGTGATCAGCAAGAAAACCGGGGAATGGGGTATCCCTTACCCGGGGCCGTCAGAAGATCTGGCACGAATCGACATGAAAGCGTCGACGCTGCCGTCGGCGGTGGAGAATTTCACGATCGCTTTTGACAAGACGGCCGGCGGATGCACGCTGCGCATGGATTGGGAGACCACGCGCGCATCCGTGGACATCTCCAAGATGTAACAGGGCTGCGATTTCGGGAGTCAAAAAGGGCGCGTCCGTGGATTCAACGGCGCGCCTTTTGGTTTTCGTTCCGCTGGAGAAAGCGCCCAAGCTTTAGGAGCCAGGCTGGAGGCGCGCCATGCCGCGGTCAACGAGCATGACCGCGCCAATGACCATGGCCGTGGAGAGAAGGACGTTAAGCGTCACCGCTTCACCGGCGAAGAACCAGCCAAGCAGAACGGCGACGATGGGATTGACGTAAGTATGAGTGGCAACGAGCGTGGGCGAGTAGTGTTCGAGGAGCCAGTTATAGGCTGTGAAAGCCACGACTGAGCCAAAGAGTATGAGATAGCCGAGCGCGAGCCACGAGCGCAAGGAAACCGACGCGAACGAAAATCCGCGGTATTCCCCAACAGCGGTTCCGACGAGGAGAAGCTGCGCGGAACCTGCCAGCAACGAAAGCGCCGACAAGAGAAGTGGATGTCCGGAAAGATGCGACCGCCGCGAGTAGACAATTCCGACAGACCAGGAAAGCGCGCCCAACACGATTGCGAGCGAGCCGACAAAGACGCCGGGGCCGGAATTCGGAGCGCTCCGGCCCATCAGCAGGCCGACGCCTCCGAATCCCAGAAGGATTCCCGCCAGAAGAGTGCCGTTCAAGCGCCATTGCCGGGCGGCGGCAGCGGTGAGCAGGAAGACCCAGATAGGCTCGCTGGCAATGAGCAACGAAGCGAGGCCAGACGGTACTTTTTGCTCCGCCCAATGAAGCGTGCCGTGGCCGATGAGAAAAAAGAACACGCCGATGACGATGCTGGCGCGAATTTGCGCCCATGTCGGCCGAAGACCTTTTGCCAGGCACCAAACGAGAAGAATCGAGCCGGCGAGCAAGTGCCGGAAACCCGCCGTGTAGAGCGGTGGAATCGTTTCGACGGCATAGCGAATCGCGAGATACGTGGAACCCCAAATCAAGTAGATGGACATGAAGCAAAGAAGAACCACGACGCGATGAGTGCGGGCCATGGACGTGGGGGATGGAGCTATTGCTGCTTCGATGGCGATGGGGCTTTGGTTGGCGGTCATGCTGTGTTCATCAGGGAGCGTACCTAGTCCGAGACAGGCAATCTAGCGCCAAAATGGAGTTCACAAGCTTAGAATTTCGAAAAGAAACAGGACAGATAAGCTTTGTTTGTCCAACTTAGCTCTTTGGGGGGCGGATCAGCGCCAAAAATTCGTCGCGCGTCTGTTTATTGTGGCGAAACGCGCCAAGCATGGCGCTGGTCACCGCCGAGCCACACTGTTTTTCCACGCCGCGCATCTGCATGCAGAGGTGGCGCGCTTCGATAATCACGCCGACACCTTGAGGAGCGATTTTTTGCTCGATGGACGTTGCGATCTGGTTGGTCAGCCGCTCCTGAATCTGCAGGCGGCGCGCAAACATGTTAACCACGCGCGCAATCTTGCTGAGCCCGAGAACACGCTTGTCCGGCAGATAGGCCACGTGAGCCTTGCCAAAGAACGGCAGCACGTGGTGTTCGCAGAGGCTGAAGAATTCGATGTCCTTGACGATCACCATCTCGTCGTAGGCCACGCTGAACGTCGCGCCATTCAAGACATGGTCCAGGTTCTGGTGGTAGCCGCTGGTCAGATACTTGAGCGCTTTCTCGAAGCGCTCCGGCGTCTTGCGCAGGCCTTCGCGATTCGGGTCTTCTCCGATGAGCTTGATGATCTCGCGCATGTGGCAGGCGATTCCGCGCGCGTCAATTTCCTTAGGCTCTTGTTCGTTCAGCAGAATTTCTTCCGTTGGCTTGGTCACGGGCGGTTCCCTTCTTGGTTTTCCCCGGCGTATTCGAAGCTGTTGTTTCCCGTCTCTTCGACGCGGATGCGCTCGAGTTTCGCCTTGGGGAAGGATTTCAAGCGCCGAAAAATTTCGATGCACAAATTCTCGGTGGTAGGTACTTTTTCTCGGAATGCGGGGACATCTTCGTTGAGCGACTTGTGGTCGAATTCTTCGAGCACCTGGCGTTCGACGAAGGCGTCCAAATCGGCGAGATTCGCGATCATGCCCGTGGCCGCGTCGACGTCTCCCGACATGCTGACTTCCACGACGTAATTATGACCGTGGCCATAGGGATTGTTGCATTTCCCAAAGATGCGGCTATTCTCCTTTTCACTGAGCTGCGGGGTATGCAGCCGGTGCGACGCCGAGAAACGATAGCGGCGGCCAAGCTCGATTTTGAGCGTACCGCTCATGACTTCCCCGCCCCGTTCGCGCCGTTGCGGTAGCAATCGGCAAAGAGGTCCGGCGACTCATAGAGCCGCACGCGATGCAAACGGCCTTGCGTGATTTTCGGCTCCAGCAATTGCCAGATGACGCGGGCGATGTTCTCGCAAGTTGGAATCTGCCCGGCGAGTTCAGCGACCTCGTAATTCAAATGACGGTGATCCATCCGTTGCATCACTTCGCGTTCGAGAATTTCTTTCAATTCTTTGAGGTCCAGCACCATGCCGGTAACGGGATCGGGTTCGCCCTCGATGGTCACTTGGAGCGTGTAATTGTGGCCGTGCCCGTGTGGATTGTTGCACTTCCCAAAAATGCGGCGGTTTTCCTCTGCCGAAAGACTCGGGTTGTGGTAGCGGTGCGAAGCCGAAAACTCGATTTTGCGCGTGAGGAGAACCATGGCGATGAGGTTATTTTACCGATTCGGGAGCGCCAATGGCATACTCCCGGCCCTTCCATACGATTCTTCCATTGACATGGCTCCGGTAGGACGCCCACAGCACGGCCACGTACAGCGCCACGGCGGGCACATAATAAAAGATGAAGGAAAAGGGGTATTGGTTACGAACAAGCTCAAGGCCGTAGCTGGTTTGGCGGGCGATAAACAGGAGAACTCCCAGGAAAATCAGAAAAGGATACTTCAGTCCGAGGACGATCAGCAGAAACGGAATCCAAGGAAGGTTGGACTCCAACTCGCGAATAAGCGCCCACGGGGTGCCGCCAATCAGCCGGTATAGATTTTTTTTCCAGCCCTGCCACATGTCATCAAACGATCGGTACATCCGCACGCGAACGATACCCTTGCCGGAGCCAAACCAGATGCGATGACCCGCGGTCTTGACGCGCATGGCGATGGCCACGTCTTCGAGAACTTCGCCGGCGACACTAGCATGCCCGCCGATGGCGTCATGAACGTCGCGGCGGATCATCAGGAATTGGCCGTTTGCGGCAGCGGCTTTTGATTTTGGGTCATTCACGGCATCGTAGGAGAAGAATTTCGCGAGCCGCAAATAGACATAGGGGACGAGCGCTTTCTCGTACCACTCTTCGGTGACTTGCTCCGGAGAAAAAGAAACCAAGGCGGCTTCGCGCTCCTTAGCGATTTGCAGGGCGCGGGCAGCGGAGCCCGGCTGATGCTCCGCATCGGCATCCGTGAAGAGAAGCCACTCGCCTTTGGCTTGTTGCACGCCAGTCCAGAGGGCGTGGTTCTTGCCCACCCAGCCATCGGGCAATCCGCCTGTCTGCAACAATCGCAAGTGGGGATATTTGCCGGTGAGGTTGCGCACGACGCGGGCAGTTCCATCGGTGGATTGATCATCCACGACTACAATTTCAGAAATTCCCGGCTGGCACGCCAACGATTCGATGCACGTGGCGATGACCGACTCCTCATTTCGCGCGGGGATGATGGCAGAGACAGTATCCGGCGTAGACGTCGGAGTGAAGGCGCCGTGTGGTGAAGTGTTCTGTTCCGCGGTTGGCATTGTGTATTGGATGCGGAAGAGGCGTTTCGCGACCCACGTTGATTCAGTTAGTATAACAGTTGAATGGGCATCCTCAGAAAATTAGCGGCCTGGGGCGCACTGGCGGCTGCGCTGGGGGTTGTGTTGCTTTTCGCGATGCCAAGTTACCGCCAGGGCGAAGCCTCGGTGGCAGGCAAGACTGCCCAGGACTTCCCACTGGAGATCGCAGGGAAGCCCGGACATTTGACCGATTTGAAGGGCAAGGTCGTGATACTGAATTTCTGGGCCACATGGTGCCCACCATGCGTCGAAGAAACCCCCGCCCTCAATCGTTTGCAAAAATACATCGAGTCGCGGAACGGCGTTATTCTCGGCGTTGCCGCCGACGAGGACCCCGCGGCCTATGAAAAATTTCTCCACGAGCAAGGGGTAATCTTCCAGACCTACCGCGATCCGTCTACGAAGGACAATCACTCTCCGATTGCTCGGGAGTACGGCACGTCGATGTATCCGGAGACATACGTGATTGACCGTCACGGGAAGATCGCGCGCAAGTTCATCGGCTTCCAGCAGTGGGACTCGCCGGACATGCTGGCGTATTTCGATTCCATCCTCTGACAAATCTGAAACGATCTTGAACATTTGGGTCTTTCCTGCGATCAGCGCCCGCGTGTTCAGTCGCTCTGACTGAATACTTGTCTTCCTGCATAACAGAGCCTATACTCTGCACAACTCTCCCTACTCAGTTTGTCTGCACAATGGAGGTTCTCGATGTTTGGTCTTCCCATCCTGGAAGTGGCCATCGGCCTGAGTTTTGTCTATTTGCTTCTGTCTCTAATCTGCACGACGCTGAACGAAACGATAGCGGGATTGACGGGCAGGCGCGCAGACCTATTGGAAAAGGGAATCAGCTCTCTGCTGGGAGACGATCCTGATCTAAAGAAAAAACTCTTCGACCACCCACTTATCGGGTCGTTCGAGCAGACGAAAAATGACAGGCCGTCCTATCTTCCGGCATCGAAATTTGCGCTGGCCTTGATGGATATCGTTACGGGCGACAAGGGCGCCGCGAACGACGCAGGGGCCCTTCGTGAGGGTATTAAGACCGTCCTGAAGCCTGCGCTACGGACATCGCTTTTGGCTGTGCTGGCAGACTCGAATACGAAGCTGAAGACAGACCAGGAAAAGATTGAAGCCTGGTATGACGAGGGCATGGACCGCGTGTCCGGGTGGTACAAACGGCACACTCATCTGTGGATTTGGATACTCGCAGCCGTGATAACAATCGGCCTTGACGCTGATTCGGTGCACATCTTCAAGACGCTGTGGACAAATCAAGCGATTCGCACCGCCGTTGTTGAGTCCGCCAAGAGACGTTCGCAAGGAGAACGCCCTGAGGCGCTGATGCCTTTGGTCGTCCACAACAACCAAAACGCTCCAAAGACGGGAACGGCAGTGGCTCCGCACAACAATGATGTACTCACAAAGGAGGAGACCTCCGAGCTGAAGGACCTGCTTGTCGGTTGGAAGGACGCAGCAAAGGAATGGAATGGGAAAACGGGGTGGGAGCTATTCGGATTGATCCTCCTGCACATTCTCGGTTTGTTATTCACCGCCGCCGCGGTGACGTTCGGGGCACCCTTTTGGTTTGACACATTGAATCGCTTCATGAACATTCGCTCGGCAGGACGGGCTCCCGACGAGCCGCGCGACAAGAGCCGCCCGGCCCCGGCAACTGCATAGGCAAAGGAGCGAGAGTATGAAATCCAGACGCGTTCCACACTTCCTTACCATTTCAATGCTTCTGTTCATCGCGCCACTCGCGAATGCCCAAACAATCGTCCTGCAGCGCACCTTCATCGAGAAGTACAAGAACCGCGCGACGATCGACGGCACGTTTATCGTTGATAAAGCGCATCCGCGTCCAAATTCATCTGCCAATGATGGCGATCTCCACGCCGCGGGACGCTCAATAGATGTCGGGCTGCCAATGGTCGCGGAGGTCATGAATGCCGCGGGAACATCGCAGGCCGACGTCGTGCGCGCCATTCACGCCAATCAAGGGAACGCGACGGCCGTGCCGATCTCAGGAGTCTGGCGAATCTGGTTCGAACACCCTTCAAGGCAGCCGCAGATTCAGTTCGACGACGTGCCTCCGGCGGGAAACACCAACCCCGACCATTGTTTCGAAATCCATCCCATTACCGCTTACGCCGGGAAGCCCATTCTGCAATCTCTTCAGGAAATCAACGGCTTCACGCCAAAGGATGCGGAATCCGCGTTTGGCCGCTACGAAAAGCTTTCGGCAAGTCTGGAGATTGATGATCAGACGGTCACCATCACCTCGAAACAAGTGGGATTCAACTACGTGAAGTTTATTGCACAGCTGGCGGGCAAGCCCGACAGCCTGGATAACAACGATGCGGGAACATTGGATGGGCAAGTCGTGCTGGCTAACGTATTCGACAATGCCGGAGACGCAGTGCTCGTGAACAACGTACGGTTGATATTCATTGCCGGAACCGGACCCGCACAGGCGCTGACGAATTCGCTCGATGGCGCCACACTCGAGTTGCTGGCGCTTCCCCGGCTGGACTTAAATGCCATCTCGACCTTTATCGACGCGGGAGGTTCGGGCAGCGTGGTCCGGAAACTTCCCTACGAGATGATCGTAGTGGGAGCAAAAAACGTGGACGGCACGCCATAGCAGCCGGCGATCGTGAAAGGCTTCTCAAGGAATTGCTTGAAGATGGATTCGCACGTGCTGGCAGGAGTAGCTTTGTCCGCCGGGGGGTCTAGAGCGCCTGCTTGCGAAGACGCAGAGCATTGGCGATGACGGAGACGGAGCTGAAGCTCATCGCCGCGCTGGCCAGCATGGGGCTCAGCAGCCAGCCGAAAATCGGATAGAAAACTCCAGCAGCGATCGGAATTCCGATCACGTTATAAAGAAAAGCGAACGCCAGGTTTTGCTTGATGTTGCGAATCGTGGCGCGGCTCAATTTTCGCGCGCGAACGATGCCGCGAAGATCGCCCTTCAGAAGGATGATGCCGGCGTTTTCAATCGCCACATCCGTGCCGGTGCCCATAGCGATGCCGACATCCGCGGCAGCCAGCGCTGGAGCGTCATTGATGCCATCGCCGGCCATCGCGACAATGCGGCCTTGACCGCGCAGGCGTTTGATAACTTCGCCTTTTTGTTGAGGCCGCACTTCGGCTTCGACTTCGTCGATGCCAAGTTGACGGGCCACCGTTGTGGCGGCATCCCGCCGGTCACCCGTGAGCATCACAATGCGCATGCCTTCAGCGCGCAATGCGCGAATCGCTTCCGGTGTGGATTCCTTCACCATATCTATTAGTGTGAGCAACCCTGCGAAGATTCCATCGATGCCAACACACACGATGGACGAAGACGCGAGGCCCTCCACGCCAAACCCGCCGTACATGTGCGAAGGAGCGGCCGCACGAACGTTCTGGTCTTCTAGAAACCGGCCTGTTCCAACTACGACCAAATGGTCCAAAACGCGGCCCTTTACGCCGCCTCCGGGAAACGCCTGAAAATCGGTGACGGCGACGAGTTCCAAGCCTTTTTCTCTCGCGCGGTGAACGATTGCGCGGGCTGTCGGATGCTCACTTACGCTCTCGACGCTTGCGGTTAACGAGAGCAAGCGATCCTCAGATAGGCCACTCTCTGAAACAACAGTTATCGTGGCGACCATGGGCCTTCCCTCGGTGAGAGTGCCGGTTTTGTCTACGACAAGGGTGTCAACTTTGGCTAGCGTCTCAAGAGCTTCGGCATTGCGCACAAGCACACCCGCATGCGCGCCGCGGCCAACGGCGACCATGATGGACATCGGCGTTGCGAGACCGAGGGCGCAAGGGCAAGCGATGATCAGAACGGAAACTGCGGCGACCAAACCATGCGCGAAGCGAGGCTCGGGGCCAAAGAGGGACCAGCCAAAGAAGGAAAGAATGGCGGCAGCCACCACTGCCGGGACGAAATAGCCAGAAACTTTGTCGGCGAGGCGCTGAAGCGGCGCGCGGCTGCGCTGGGCTTCGGTGACGAGCCTCACAATTTGCGCGAGCATGGTCTCGCTGCCGACGCGCTCGGCCTCCATGATGAAGCTGCCGCTGGTGTTCAGCGTTCCACCCGTGACTTTGTCACCCGCGGCCTTTTCGACCGGCATGGGCTCGCCAGTCAACATCGATTCGTCAACGGCACTAGCGCCATCGCGGATTGTTCCGTCGCCAGGAACACGCTCGCCGGGGCGGACGCGGAGGCGGTCGCCGGGCTTTACCTGATCGAGCGGAACGTCCTTTTCGGCTCCGGCGGAATCGGACAAGTGCGCTTGCTGCGGCGCGAGATTCAATAGCGCGCGAATGGCGCCGCTGGTGCTCTGCCTGGAACGCAATTCCAAAACTTGCCCTAGAAGGACCAGCGTCGTGATCACCGCGGCCGCCTCGAAATAAACGGGCGCGGCGCGGTCCATTCCACGAAAGGAAGTTGGAAAGACTTGCGGGAAGAAGGCAGCGAGAACGCTGTCAAGATACGCGGCGCCGGTGCCCAGTCCAATCAGCGTGAACATGTTCGGGCTGCGATGGATGAGGGAGGACCAGAAGCGTTCGAAAAAGGGCCAGCCACCCCAGAGGACGACAGGCGTGGAAAGCAGAAATTCAATTCCGTTTCTGACGGCAGGCGTCAGATGCAGGCCGAAGGATTCGCCAAACATGGAAAGAAGAAGAACCGGGAGCGATAACGCCGCGCTCACCCAAAAACGCAAACGCATGGAATCGTATTCGGGGTCGGCTTCGACTTCCGCGAAAACGTCCATCGGCTCCAGCGCCATGCCGCAGATGGGGCAACTGCCCGGACCAAATCGGATGATCCGCGGATGCATCGGACACGTGTAACGAACGTTTTTTCCATCCGTCGGCGGGCGTAATGCCGCGACTTCAGAATGTTGCATCGCGCCGTGTTCCGAAGACGCCAGACCGTGGCCCATTCCAGCGGTTCCGGGAGCAGCAAGAAATTTTTCGGGCTCGCGGGAAAACCGTTTGGAACAATGTTTCGAGCAAAAGTAGTACGTTTTTCTCGCGTGTTCGACTTTGGCGGCCGCTTTCTCTGTTGCAACCATCATTCCGCACACAGGATCTTTGTGCATGGATTGCCCTTGCAAAATTGGAAGTGGCGTTCTGCTTGCATCCTGCGAACTCATTCGTGATCTCCCCTTCTTCCGGCCCCGCTATCGCAAATGCGCGTAGATCAGTTCGAGCAATTCGTCGTACATAGCTTGGGTCTGGTCTTTTTTCCCGCTTCGCAGCGCCTTGGCGGCGCAGTGATGCAAGTGATTCTTCATCAGGTTGCGCGCCACTCCGCGCAACGCCTCCTGCACGGAAGCCACCTGCGTGATAATGTCGGCGCAATAGCGGTCGTCTTCCACCATTTTTTGCAAGCCGCGCACCTGGCCTTCGATGCGGCGGAGACGGTTCTGATTGGCCTCTTTCAGAAGTGGATCGACGCCGACTGCTTTGCGTCCGCCGGACGCGCCATCGCAGGCGCAATTGGCCAGAGAGGTGTGGCCACGCACTCTCGAAACCGTGCCCCTGGCAGTCTTCGCGGTCATGATACCCTCCACCCCTATTTATACCCCCTTCCCCTATCTGCTGTCAAGCCTTGCGGGGCCGGCGCACCGGCAGCTCGCCGCGGGCTGCTATAATACCTGCATGACTCTCGTTGACGTTACCTACGAATTGCAGTCGCCGCTCACGGAAGACCAATTGCGGCATCTCGGCCAATTCGCGAACACTTACGGCCTGCGCAGCTTTCGCCTTGACGAATCGAAGAAGCAATTGTCGTTTGAATACGACGCTTCACGCCTCCGCGAAACGCAGGTGGCGCACGTGCTGGGCCAGGCGCGCATCGCCCTCGCCCGCAGAGTGAATTAGGTTTGAGCTTGGACTTTTAGGTGCCTCGGCAGGATTGCAAAAAAAGGGGCCCCCGCTTGGGATCGGGGACCCTAGAAGGCGCGTTTCAATTGCTGGCGTCGTTTTCACACCAGCGCGTGGGGTCATCCATCCTAGCTTCCCTCTCAGAGGCAGGTGGGAACGATCTGTAAAAAGTGACAAGCAAGCCCCTTCCCCCTCGCTTGTCTCTTCTCACATTTCGTCATTTGAAACGCGCCTACGCCATCTGCTAATGCACGGCTTCCGCCACTGTAGGGTTCGGTCTTTGATTGAATAAGCATTTTAATATGTTGAGTTTAGCTTCTGCGACGGCTAATTCACCATGGGCCAAATCCGCACGCCTATTTCAATTCGGAACTGTCTGCATACTGAATCGGGAAACATGCCAACCCGTTCGGGCGCTTCGGCCACCTGGTTCCAGGACCCGGGTAACAAAATTTTCGAACTCCGTGGGCTATCGGTTTTTTTCTGGGCTCTGCGCAAAATACGCTCGTGCTTCTTCTCTTCGACAAGGCCACCTCTTGGCAGCATGACCTCTGCCGACTCTCCGTCCTGGCCGCCATTTTCCTGGCCTGCTCATTCACGCTCCTCGCGGATACCCCGGGGTTGCTGCGCACTGTTCCAGCAGGCGGCTGCTTCTGCCACTGCTCGGAATCGCACCGGCGAGGCGGATGCGTGAAGCTGTGCGACTCGAAGCGACATGCTTCGCGCTGGTGGGCCATTAAATGCGCGAAACCCCACATGCAGACACCGAAAACCAATTCACACGCCGGCCCGAGATTCCCGCACCCCGGCCGTTCTGAGCATGCCCAACTCCATCGCTAGTCGAAGGTTTTTAGTTTTTAATTTCTGGTTCGGCTACGGGTCTTTCAGCAGGAGTTGCTTGTCTTGACTGCCAAAGGTTAAGGAGCTTTGGCTCCTACAGGCGCCGGCGTTGTGCGCCTGCCGTCTGAATGCGATTCGCCCAGAAGTCTTGCCAAAATCTCAGGGATTTCGAAAATGGCGCGGTTTTCCAGAGCCGCCACATTCCTTCGAAACGCGGCAAGCGCCGCGGGATCGAGCATCTGATTCACTCCTTGCACCACCTGTTCGAAACCATTCAACACAATGCCGACGCCCTTTTCCTTGACCCACTCGGCGTTGTACCGTTCCTGCGGAAGCGTCCAGGCGTTGCACTCGATTAGCACCGGCAGTTTTCGGACCATGGCTTCCGCAATGCTGCCCGGGCCGGGCTTGCCGATCAGAAAATCCGCCGCGCGCATCAACCGATGCACTTCTTTGGTAAAACCGACAACGTGCGTCGGCATCTTCCACTGGCGAGAGCGCAATCTCCCCGCCAGTTCTTCGTTGCGACCGCAAATCAAGATCAATTGCAGCGGCAGTCCAGCCGCATCCAGTTTTTCCGTGATGTCGTACATCACTTTCGAGCCATGACCGCCAAAGAGCACGATGGCTGTCGGCAGATCCTCCCGCAACCCCATTTCCCTGCGAAGCGCTACGGGATCTGAATCGTCTTGCACATAAAAATCCGGGCGCAAAATCATTCCCGACGTCAGAAAAACGTGCGCTTCGTCGTGGCCCATCGCACGAGCTTGGTCGGCGGCTTTTTCCGTGCCAGCGATGACGTACTGATCCTTGATCGGTTCAATCCAGAATCGCGGCGGAAAGTCTGCCAGATCTGTGATGATGGTGACAAATGGCCGGCCGGGATAAGCCTTCGTCCAGCTTTCGCAAATCTGGCGGTTGAAATGCGGGATAACGGAGATAAGCAGGTCCGCGGGCTTTTCGCGCCAAAACTGCTCCAGTAGACTGACCAGCGGCCGGTGAAACAGGCGGATTGCTGCCTGGAGGACGCGCAGGAGGTACGTACTCCCCAGAGTCCAGCCGTTCTGTAGCAGGATGTTGTATTGTTGCTGGATGCGGATGCCTGTAAGTTTCCGCAAAACGTCCAAACGGTCCGTAAGGTCTTGGAACTGAATAAGTTCTATCTGCCAGTCGCGACTTTGTTGAGAAATGACCGTCTGCAAAGCGACGGCGGCGTTGCGATGCCCTCCTCCGCCATCATGAAAGACGACGTGAATTCTTTTCATTGGCAGGATTGTGCCACAAACCGAGGGGAACTTGCGAGAGCACGCTCCATGCCATGTGGATAAGTGAATAACCTATTTGTGTTCAATGAGTTCCATGGGCACATTCACGGAGATTTCGCCACGTCTTTACAGGCTGTTCATATCGAGGGAAGAAAATTAGAACATGCGCTGCGACCTTCACGTTCACTCGATCGCATCCGGAATGTTCACCGCTCCCGGGCTAAATCGCATTTGCCGGGAGTCCTATACCGAACCCGCCGAAGTCCATGACCGGCTGAAGCGGATGGGCATGTCCATCGTAACGCTAACCGACCATGACTCCATCGACGGGGCGGAGGCCTTGCGGCGCCACCCGGACTTCTTCCTCAGCGAGGAGGTCACCGTTCGAATGCCCAGCGGGACGGAGATGCACATGGGCGTCTATGGCATCACGGAACGTGATCATGCTGAAATTCAGCGCCGTAGAAGCGATTTTATTGCGCTACTGATGTACCTCACCGAGCGTAAACTGTTTTTCAGCGCCAACCACGTTTTCTCCGGGCTGACCGGCCACCGCGAAGCGGAAGATTTTCACTGGTTTGCGTCCTACGTGCCGGCGTTTGAAACGCGCAATGGGCAAATGCGGACGGAGGCGAATGAGAGTGCCGCGCGGCTGGCGGCGCGAGAAGGAAAAATCGCGATTGCCGGCAGCGATTCTCACACGATCGCCGGGGTCGGACATACGTATACGGAAGTGCCAGGGGCGCGAACCGTGGATGAATTTTTCGCCGGGTTGCGGACAGGCCGCGGACGAATTCAGGGCCTGCATGGAAGTTACGGCAAACTTACGGCAGACGTTTTCAGCATTGTGCGATCACTCTTCTGGGACAAGCCGTGGACGCTGGCAATGTCGCCGTTCGCGCTGCTGGTACCCGCATTTACGGTCGGACACTGGTTGAACGAAATTCGTTTTTGCCGAAAATGGACCGCGGTGCTCGAGCACGGCGAGAAGCGCAAGCGGATGCTGTGGGATTTGGATTCGAACTTCGAGGCCAACTGGGCAAGTTGAGATGAGTGGTGCATGAGCCCTCCAATTCGTCGCTGCAAGCGCAGAGAAAGACATTGCACGCGCGTGCAATCTGCCTCCGAGAAATCTTTCTCGCCTATATGTGCATCTTTCTTATTGAGAGTGCATGTGTGTTTCCGGCTGTGTGGGTGAGGTGAAGCGATGGCCGTCGCACGCGACCTCTGGGGATACATCGACCGCCGCGATCGCCGGCTGATGCGGCGCATGAATCGCTGGCGCGCGCCGCGCTGGTTCCGCATCTGGATGATCGCCGCGACGCGGATGGGCGATGGCTGGATCTGGTACGGCCTGGGCTTGATGCTGCTTGCGTACGGGGGACCGCAGCGTTTTTCCGCCGTCGGGGCTGCAGGGTCCGCGGCAGTTCTGGGGATTTTTGTATTCAAAGCGCTGAAAAGATTGAGCCAGCGGCCGCGGCCTTGCCAGATCGAGCCGCACTGCTGGTCAAAGGTGTTGCCTCCGGACATATTTTCGTTTCCATCGGGCCACACGATGACGGCATTTTCCATCGCGCTGGTCGTCAGCTACTTTTATCCTTCGCTGGAAGGCGTGCTTTTTTTCCTGGCGCTGAGCATTGCGGTGTCCCGCATCGTGCTGGGCATGCACTTTCTGAGTGATGTGCTTGCCGGCGTGGTAATGGGCGTCGCCCTAGGCTGCGCTTCGATCACCGCATTCGCCTCACTTGGCCTCATCTAAACAGCCTCTCACAGATTCGGCGTCGGCAAGAATGTCTTTCACACATTTGCTTGCCGTGTGAACAATTTGAAATAGGCGAAACGATTCATCACATAGTGATCGTTTGAAGACCCCGGCCAGGAGTTATTCGCGGTATATTGGGGCAGATGGCCGAAGCCGCCCAAGCGTCTCCAAGTGTTGAGAGCTGTCAGCAATCTCATTCCTATCCGGTCTTCCTACTTCAAGTTTCGCGGCCCGGGCTGTGGAGCACCACGGCGATGTTTTACCTTATGCCGCCCGGGCATGCGGACATTCTTCATTCCGGAAAACTCTGGCTGGGATTGTTTTTCGTGCTGTTTCCGCTCGGGTTTCTGCTCTACGGCGTCAATGACATCGTGGACGCCGAAAACGATTCGCTGAATCCGCGCAAAGGAACGTTCATGTTCGGTTCACGCGGCGCGCGCGAACAACTGGCGGCCCTGAAATGGCAGATTGCCGCGGTGCAAGTGCCGTTCGTCGCGGCTTTCTATTATTTTGTCGGGCCGCGCATTCTGTGGTGGTATGCCCTGTTGCTACTGGCCGTTGGACTCTACAACGCTCCGGGCATTGGATGGAAAGGCCGCCCGCCATTTGACGTGTTGATCCAGGCCAGCTATCTGCTCATTTTCGTGTTGAGCAGCTGGCTGAATCAGGCCGCGCAACTTCCCTGGCAGACTTTCTTGTTTGGGGCAATGTTTGCGATGCACTCTCACATTTTCGGTGAAGTAATGGACATCGAGCCCGACCGGTTGAGCGGGCGGCGAACAACGGCAACCGTGATTGGGAGAGTGCGCGCCAAATTCCTGATTGCTGCGTTTCTGTTCGTTGAGACTGGTCTAGTGCAAATCTGTTTTCGAGACTGGATCATCACGAGCTTCCTGGCCATGGGCGCGCTCTGGTTTTTGATTGATGCGACTCTGCTTTGGAGAGACCGCGCTTATAGTCCCAGAGAAATGCGGCTCTTCTTGTGGGGTTGGAACGCGGCCGCGCTGCTGGGAATGTTCTGGAATTGGACCCACGGCACGCTGACGCACGTGGTTGCGGGCGCGAGACTCTTGCCGTGAGCCGGAAATGCCTGCTGGAAATCAGTGTTGAAAGTCTTGAGGCGGCGCTGGCCGCGGAACGCGGAGGCGCGGACCGCATCGAACTCTGCGGAAATCTATCCATCGGCGGAGTTACGCCGGACGCGGAGCTCCTTCCCGCGGTGCGAAGGCAAGTCCGCGTTCCCATTTTTTCCATGGTCCGGCCGCGCGCGGGAGACTTCGTATATTTGGGCGCCGAATTTTCAGAGATGAGGCGCGCGATCGCCGACGCCAAAGAATGTGGAATGGACGGCATCGTACTGGGTGTGTTGACGAAAGAGCATCGGATCGACGTTGAGCGAACCAGGCAGCTCGTTGAGTTTGCGAAGCCGCTGCCGGTGACGTATCACCGTGCGTTCGACGAGGCAGCCGATTTGCACCAGGCGCTCGAAGATGTGATTCAAAGCGGCGCGAAAAGGATACTGACGTCAGGCGGCGCGAAAGGTGCGCTAGATGGGGCGGCAGTGCTGGCCAAACTTATTGAGGCCGCGGGGGAGCGGATCGTCATTGTGCCGGGTGCAGGAATCACCGCGCACAATATCGAGGAGGTGGCGCAACAAACAGGAGCGCGTGAGTTTCACTCAGGCTTGAGCGCGGTTCTTCCGTATGGCAGCAGCGAGTACACGAAGTTTAAAGAGGAAGTGCGCAAATTGGCAGACCGAATTGGGCAAATCAGGCTACCCGGATCACTTCGGAAGTGAAAGTGCCGATTCTTACCCCCTACGCCCATGTTTTTCATCAAGTGTTCATTCTAAAGGGAGTTAAAGCCCTTTATTTTGAAACACTTTTGCATGTGCTCATTCTAAAGGGACTTACGTTGCACTAGAATTGTGCAAGAATGCAGGGAAGGATGGCTGCTCCCGGCACAAAGGTCAGTTACAAATAAAAAAAAGCGGCACACTAGCCGCCGCATAAAGATATTCTGCATTCTTACCTGGTAAGTACCATAGCAAAAGGACTATGGGGAGTCAAAAGGTTTCTGCGACAGATGGAGGGTCAGTTTCCGAGTTGCCGACGATACGGTCGGAATGCACGGAGTCGAGTGTATACTAGCACGCAATGCCGAAAATGGCTGAGGACTGCCGCCCTTAACTCGTGCCATGCACATGATCCCAGCAATTCCGGACGTTGGCGTACGAACACGGCGACGAATCGCCTGGCGGCTGCTGCCGTTCGTTTTCCTACTCTATCTGGTTGCATACCTGGACCGTGCCAACGTGTCTTTCGCGGCCTTGAAAATGAATCTTGATCTAGGGTTCAGTGATCGAATTTACGGTCTGGGAGTGGCGATGTTCTTCGTCGGCTACGTCCTGTTCGAAGTGCCAGGCGCCATTATCGTCGAGCGCTGGAGCGCAAGAAAATGGACCGCGCGAATCATGATTTCCTGGGGACTGGCAACTATCCTTTCCGGTTTGGTGCGCAGCCCCGGACAGTTCTATGCGGCCCGTTTTTTTCTGGGGATGGCAGAGGCAAGTTTTTTCCCAGGAATGATCGTTTACCTGACGCATTGGATCCGGCTATCAGAACGAGGAAGAGCCGTTGCTATCTTGTACGCCGCAATCCCTTCGTCGGCCATCATAGGGGCGCCGCTGGCCGGGTGGCTGTTGGGAATCGGCTGGCACGGTATGGCCGGGTGGCGTTGGCTTTTTGTTCTGGAAGGTGTTCCCGCTATCGTTTTGGGAATTGTCACGCTTTTTTATCTGACGGATTGGCCGAGAGAAGCAACGTGGCTGGCCAGGGATGAACGAGAGTGGATAACGCGCGAGATGGAATTGGAAAAGCAGGCGAAGAAGGAAACCGCACACTACACCATCTGGAAAGCATTTCGCGACCGGCGCGTTCTATTGCTCCTGTTTCCCTACCTGCTGGCCAACACAAGTAATGCGTCTGTTGTCTTCTGGTTGCCGACGTTCATTAAGCGCCTTTCAGGGCTTCCCAATAGCAAGGTAGCATTTCTTGTTCTATTTCCGGCCGTCGTAGGTCTATTTGGACTTCTCATCAATGGATGGCATTCCGACAAAACCGGCGAGCGACGCTGGCACACCGCAATCCCTTTAATATGCGTGGGCATTTCATATTTGCTGCTGATTCCCGCGAGCGCGCATTTTCCACTGGCCATGACCCTAATTGCTGTGGGTGGCGGCTTCGTCTTCGCTTACTACCCGGCGTTCTGGTCCATGCCCACGATGATTGTGAGCGAATCGGCAGCGGCCGCGACCTTTGGTCTAATCAACTCCGTCGGGCATGCCGGCGGTTTTTTCGGGCCTTACATCGTCGGTGATTTGAGCACGCGGACGGGTAGCGTTCTGCCGGGCTTCGCGTTCATCGCTTGCTGCTACTTGCTGGCTGCCTTTTTCGTTTCGCGACTGAACGTTCAAAGTTCGGTACGCGAACCCGCGATGCCGGTGCCACATCCCCGTGCTTCCGCAATGGATTGACGAGGTGCAAATGGCCGTTCCTGTAGAACCCGAGGGCCTATGACAAACTTTATGAAGAGTTTGATTCGCCCTTGGGGCAGCAACTCAGGCGCGAAGCCTACGGAGAAGACATCGGCCAGCACTCGTGGGTGACCGCCGATGAACTCCAAGAAGACATTTCCCTGCTCAAACTGTCGCGGGGAAGCCGGATCCTCGATCTCGGTTGTGGCCCAGGAGGGCCGCTGACCTTCGTTGTAGGTCATGTCGGGTGTCAGGGTAGCGGCATCGACGTGAGCGCGAAGGCAATCGCTGCGGGGCGCTCCCGTGCTGCTTCTCTTGGTCTAGACGGGCTCGTGAAGCTTCGCGAAGCCAACTTGAATGAGCCGATACCATTCGCGAGCGGCTCTTTTGATGTGGTCATGTCATTGGACGTAATTCTTCATCTTCGCGACCGCCTGTCTGTGTTCCGAGAAGTTGCACGAGTCCTCATTCCTGCAGGAAAGTTCCTGTTTACAGATGCCGGAGTCATTACCAGTGCAATTTCCGATGAGGAGATTCGATTGAGAGCCGTGCATGGACATACGCAATTTGTGCCCGCGGGCTTCAACGAAAACATGCTGGGACTTGCTGGGTTTCGGGTGATTGATCGCAAAGACCGGACTAGAAGTCTGTTGAGGACTGCCACTGGGCGGCTAAGTGCTAGGCTAGGCCATCGGCAGAAGCTTGAACAGCTTGAAGGTAGTAGCTACTTTGAGCGACAACAGCGGTATCTCGAAACTGTAATAGATCTCTCGCAA
>Ga0137403_10003312_pt1 | contig 19374 bp, 20 predicted proteins | sample CZOMad2_1_16fung_FD_122057 | JGI IMG/M metagenome (GOLD analysis project Ga0137403, IMG submission 122057) | Vadose zone soil fungal communities from Angelo Coast Range Reserve, California, USA - CZOMad2_1_16fungal (Hybrid Assembly) | ecosystem: Environmental > Terrestrial > Soil > Vadose zone...
AAAAGGCCCACAGGCAGAAAACGTGACCAAACCGGTCACCCAATAAGCTTAACTGTTCCCTCCCCAAAAGCCTGACTGCGGTCAGGCTTTCGTTTTGCGGTCATGTCCTTCCGGGCGGTTCCCGCCAGTTTCTTCCCAGATATACTCTCGGCCTATGGAAGAGAAGCCGCCGCGCCTGCCCGATGTCTGGGGAGGCGAAGAGCAACCCGATCTGCCTGCCGTGCCCAAGCGGAGGACAGTTCCGGTGAAGACTGTCGATCTGGGGCCGCTGGGAGAATTTCCGCAGAAGACGGTGATTTTGATTGCCGGTGCGGTCGTTCTGCTCTTGGTGGTGTTGGTTGTCTTGTACGCTATGCGTCCGCAAAAGCCGGTCGTCCTCGGAACGTTGGACCGCGCCATCGCGATCTCGCCCAGCGGATCGCGTCTTCTTGTTGGCATGAAGGACGGCAGCGTGCGGATCGTGGACGTCGCTTCCGGCAAGACGGTTGCAACCATGCAGATCGGCGTGCCCATTCTGGCGGTAACGTTTGGCCCGCGCGATTCCGTGATCGTGCTGGTGGACACAGGAGCGCAAGATCCCGCAAACGAAAAAGTCACCGAATCCCAGCCGACTCTGCAAATTCTGACCGACGATCTCGCTTCGCGGGTGCGGCGGCAGCTGCAGCCGAATGCGCACGACGTGATCTGGTCGGAGGCGCTGCAATCCGCGATCGTGCTTGCCGGCGGCGCGAATGACCTTCACGCCAGCCTGGAGATCTTCTCCGACCGGCCTATGGGCATTGCGACCTCGACGCCCGAGTTGATTGAGCTGCCGACTTACACGTCGCCGCGTCATCTCGCGATATCTGGCGATGGCAGCCGCATCGCGGTCACTTTTGCGACGAGCCGTCGCGCGAATGTGCTGATCTTCGATACTCCGGCGCGGCACATCGTCAGCAGCCTGCTGGTACCCGGCACACCGGAGGGTGTGGCGGTCAACGCAGATGCGACGGCTGTGGTGGTGTGCTCTCCAGTTTCAGGAGACATCACGCGGGTCACGGGAAGCAAGAGCGAAACTCTGAAGGTGGTACCCCACACGTCGGCTTGGCCGCCTCGCGCGGTGGTGACTTTGGGGACTGGGGGCAAAGCGTATACGGCGGGGGCATTGGACGTGCCCGAAGCGGACTTCGAGAACGGAAGGATCGCCCGAGAAGCGGGCTTGCTTCCGACCGAGCATCACGCTTCTTCCTCGCTGGTTCTATCTCCCGATGAAAAAATCCTCTACGTCACCTTCGAAGACCGTAATGGTGTGGGCGTTGTTGATGTCCCAAGCATGCAGTGGCTACGCGAGATAGAATTGCATTAAACCGCTTGGACAATAAATCCATTGCCAATACGTTCTACGAGACTGCCGACCTGATGGAGGTCCGCGGCGACGATCCCTTCCGCATCCGCTCGTATCGGCGAGCGGCCGAAGCCATCGAGGCGCTGCCTCAGCCCATCATCGAACTAGTCTCGGAAGAGAAGAAACTGCTGGAGATTCCCGGCATTGGCAAAGGTATGGCGGCCAACCTGCGCGAGATCGCCAGCGAAGGCAAGCTGCGGCTGCACTCAGAATTGCTGACACACTTCCGGCCGAGCATGCTGGAGTTGCTCAAGATCCAGGGGCTCGGTCCCAAGACCATCGCGCTGATCTGGGACGCGTTCCAGGTCTGCGACGTGGATGGAGTCGCCAAGCTGGCAAGCGAAGGCAAGCTGCGCACCCTGCCTCGCATGGGCGAAAAGAACGAGCAAAAGATCTTGAAGGGGATTGAGGATTACAAACGCGTCTCGGGCCGGTTTCATCTCGACACCGCCGATGAAGTTGCAGAGAAGCTTATTGGCCTGCTTAGCGGACTGCCGGGCGTCGATCGTGTCACACCCGCCGGTTCTCTGCGCCGCGGCCGCGAGACGGTCGGCGACTTGGACATTCTGGTCACCGGCAAGTGTTGCAACAATCAGAAGCAGCGTGATGCGGTGATCGACAAGATCATCAACTTCCCGGGGATCCTGCAGGTGCTGGCGCAAGGCGAGAACAAAGTCAGCTTCAAATTACGCAGCGGGATGCAAGTGGACGTGCGTCTGCTCCCTCCCGATTCCTTCGGCGCGGCGATGCAGTACTTCACGGGATCGAAATCGCATAACGTTTTGCTGCGCCAGCGCGCCATCAAGATGGGCTACACGCTGAACGAATATGGGCTGGCGAAGCTGAAGGCGAATGGAAAGAATGGCGAGGGGGATGCGAAGCGAGCTGCTGGTGCGATCGTCGCCAGCAAGACGGAAGAGGAGATCTACGCCAAGCTGGGCCTCGACTTCATTCCTCCTGAGCTGCGCGAGAATACCGGCGAGATTGAGGCGGCGGAAAAGCATGCGTTGCCGGAGCTGCTCATCCAGAGCGACATCCGCGGCGACGTGCACATGCATACGACGGAGACCGATGGGCGCAACTCCATCGAAGAGATGGCGACGGCGGCGCGCGAGCGTGGCTACGAATATATGGCCATCACCGACCATTCCAAGAACCTGGCGTTTGCTAATGGACTTGACGACAAGCGCGCCGAAGCGCACATCAAGCGGATCTGGGCGGTCGGCAAGCGGACGGAAGGGATCAAGGTACTGGCGGGCATCGAAGTCGACATTCTGGCGGATGGCGAGTTGGATCTTTCAGATTCCGTCCTCGAGCAGATGGACATCGTGATCGCCAGCGTTCATTCGCATTTTCAGCAGGAGCCGGCGAAGATGACGGAGCGCTTGCTGAAAACGATCTCGAACAAGAATGTATCGGTCATCGGCCATCCGACGGGCAGAATGTTGCTGCGTCGAGATGCTTACGCATATGACATGGACGCGGTGCTAAAAGCGGCGGCAAAGAATAAAGTCGCGATGGAGTTGAATGCTTATCCCGACCGGCTCGATCTGTGCGACCGTCATCTGCGGCAGGCGAAAGAGGCTGGGGTGAAGATCATCGTCAACACCGATTCGCACCACACCTCGCACATGGAAAAGATCAAGTACGGGATCCTGCAGGCACGGCGGGCATGGCTGACCAAGCATGATGTGTTGAATACATTGCCTGCCGCCCAGTTCACTCAGGCCGTAAAGAAGCGCGCCTGATAACCAGCCACCACCGTAAGATTCGCATCCTAGAAGCAGCAGGTACTCACATGCCCGACGAAATAAAGAGACCCACCCCACCAACGCCGAAAGCCGAGCCACCCGACGCCGGGCACATCCCCATGACGGAGGAGATGGACTCCGCGAAATGGTCGCTGCCGCCGGTCGTTCCCGTGCTCATCGCTTTGGGGATCGTGGCACTATTGGTCGGGCTGTATGCGCTGCACGGAAGCAAGATGGTGCCGCGGCCGAGTGGACGCCTACAAAGCGTAACGGTGGCGGAACAGAAATATGAGTCGGCGGTCGCTCCTGCAGAGAGCCGGGTGCTGGTCGCGGTGCAGGTGAGCATTGCCAATCCAACCGACAGGCCGGTACACATCCAAGGTGCAAACGCCGAGGTGAAGACCGATGCGCCGGATGCGCTGACGGACGATGCAGCCGCGGCTTCTGACTTCAGCCGCTACGTTGCGGCATTTCCGGAGTTGAAGCAGGTGGCGTCCACGCCGCTGAAGCTGGAGACCAAGATCATGCCGGGAGAGACGCTGAACGGCACAGTGATGTTCGGATTTCCGCTCAGCAAAGAAGCTTTCGACAAGAAGAAGTCGCTGAAGGTGTTGATCAAGCTCTACGACTACGATCCCATTGAAATGAAGCAGTGAACTTTACTGGACCACCGGCTGCGGAGCATTCTTGGGAGTGGCCATGTAGCCACTGATCTTATTCTTCTCGACGGTATTCACCACAAGCTCGTATAACATACGGTCGCGTCCGGTGTAGAACTGCAGCGGCTCGTTAACGGTCTTGTCTTTCTTCTCGATGGTTTTGTCGTCAGCCATCACCATCAGGTTGAACTTGCCCTTCTTTGCGTCTGTCTTTTTGAGCTGCAGGCTGATGGTGCCTACTGGCGTCGGAGTGGCTCCCTTATTGAGGGCAAATTCGTAATAATTGCGGTCGCCCTTGCGCTTCAGGATGTCGAGTTCCTCAGCGGTGCGGGCGATCAAGCCGCTCTGCACGCCGAGATCGCCGATGGTCTTCTCCAGCTTTGCCTTGGTGATCTCCAATTCCGTGCGCGTGCTGGCGACGTCGGTCTTCACGTTACCGACCTCATCCGCGATGGCGCCGGTGACCTTGTTCATCTTTTCATCCTGGGTCTTGGCGATGGTCCGCTGCGAGGACTGCAGCTGCTCGGTGCGGGCGTCCAATTCTTTTTCCGTCATGCCCAGCTTCGAAGCAAGGGCTTCGCTGGTGGCGCGACTGTTGGCTTCAGACGCTGTCAGGCGTTTTTCCAGTCCGGTGACGGTCTTATTGGTGTCGTTTTCCAGCTTGGTGAGACGGGAATGAAAGTCGTACATCAGTACGATGGAAAGGACGACATAAATGCCTGCGGCCAGAAGAACCGCATTCTTAGTGATAACGGGTGACGCACCGCTGCCCTGCTCGTTTTGAGCCTCGTCTTCCATAGAACGTCTCCAAGAGTCATCGGGGAGTGAGTATTGTGGTTCAGAACCGGATGGCTGTCAACATTTGGGCCCCAAGAGACTCAATGGTTGCCGGGTCGTCTCCGCATCCTGGAACACGGACCGCGGAAGCTGCATCTAACTGAAAGTGCTGAGCCGAATCCCACCATCTTGGAAAGAAAATGCCCGGCACTGGGCGCCTTTGGCGTGCCTGATCGTCGGGGCAGTGCTGCTGCTGTATGTGACGTTTGAGTACGGAAGCATGTTCTACCAGCAGCGGCAGTTGTCGGCGCGATGGGAGCGGCAGAATTCTCCTGCCATCGCGACGCCGAAGGCCGAGGATCCGCGCGAGCAGGTGACGCGACTCTCCATCCCCAGCATCGACATGGACGCGATCGTGGTCGAGGGCACGTCGTACAGGCAATTGGCGATCGCCCCTGGACACATGACCGAAACCCCGGCCCCGGGCGAAAACGGCAATTCGGTGATCACCGCGCATCGGGATACATTTTTCCGCCACATCTACGAGCTTAAGAAGGGCGACCAGATCACGGTGCGCCGAGGCGGCAAATCATTTCAATACGAAGTAGATCGCAAGTACGTAGTAAAACCCAGCGATGTTTCCGTGTTGAGACCTACCACAGACGCGCAACTAACCCTGATCACGTGCTACCCAACCTACTATGTTGGCCCGGCGCCGGAGCGTCTGGTCGTGACGGCCAAATTGGCGAAGCCTGACTCGAGCACGGCAACCTCATCGCCCGCGCGTCCTGGCGCGGAATAAAGCACCGTTACAATCAAAATGTGAAGAGCTGGGACGTCATCGTGCTGGGCTGCGGCGTCATTGGTGCGTCGCTCGCGCGGGAGCTGAACAAGTCTGGTATGACTGTGCTCGTTATCGAGCGCGGCGAACCGGGACGCGAGGCGTCGCATGCTGCGGCCGGGATGTTGGCGCCGCACGGTGGCGACCTCCCAAAAGAACTCGGCGGGTTAGCGGTCGCGAGCGCGGCTATTTATCCGGAGTTTGTTCGCGAACTGGAGGACGAGGCGGCGGCGCGTCCGCATGAAGCGCACGCGCCTTCGATCGACCTGCGGAGCCAGGGCACGATCCTGATCGGAGATGAGCAGGTCCAGGGCGCAAGGCTCCTCGGCCGCGATGAAGTCGTCGAGCTAGAGCCATGCCTGGCATCGTCAAAAGCAAAGTTCATCGAAGAAAACAGCGTGGATCCGCGAGGACTGATGGCTGCGCTGGTGCGTTCGCTGAAGCACCGCGGAGTCGACCTTGTGCATGGAACTCCGGCAACGAGCATTGTTCGTGCTCAAGAGGGAAGCTTCGAGGTCCATACCGCAAAGTCAAAATACTTTTCTGGCGTGGTGGTGAATTGCTGTGGTGCTTGGTCGAGTGAGATCGCGGGAGGTATTTCGGTCCCCAGCAGAGCACGCAAAGGGCAGATGTTTTCAGTGATCCCACGCAAGACACCGTTTCTCGAGCACGTGGTCCGAAGCGAAGAAATCTACCTTGTACCGCGCAGCAATGGACGAATACTCGTCGGAGCGACAGTGGAAGACCGGGGATTCGATAAACGTGTGGAAGCGGAGGCCATCAAGCGCATGCAGAATTTAGCTGAGAAACTTGTGCCGGAGATTGCCCACGCGAAGATCCATGAGACCTGGGCGGGCCTGCGTCCGGGGACTCCCGATGATCTGCCAATCCTCGGCGAGACGAGCACCCCGGGGTATTTCATTGCTACCGGACACTTTCGCAACGGCATCCTGCTGGCGCCGGTGACTGCGGAGATCATGGCGAGGCTGTTGCGGCGCGAGGCTGCCGGGCATTCGATAGAGCCATTTTCGCCGGCGCGCTTCGCCTGACTGCGCCTCGATTCGCAATGTATACTTTGAGGTTCGCTAGTCGAACCTGAACTCCCCCGGAGAGTACCAGCACGATGTCTTCTTCAGCCGTTACTTACGCCCGCGACAATCAGCAACGCTTCCTAGGTGAACTGAAAGACCTTCTCCGCATTCCGAGCGTCAGCACATTGCCCGAACACAAGGACGACGTGCGGCGCGCTGCGCAGTTCGTTGCCGACGAGATGAAGCGGATCGGAATGGAACACGTCGAGGTCATCCCCACGACCGGGCATCCACTGGTCTATGGCGACTGGCTGCATGCTGCGGGCAAGCCGACGGTGCTTTGCTACGGCCACTACGATGTGCAGCCTCCCGATCCGCTGAACGAATGGCACACGCCGCCGTTCGAGCCTACCGAGCGCAACCAAAACATCTACGCGCGCGGCGCGGTGGACGATAAAGGGCAGATGTACATGCACCTGAAGGCGCTGGAATCTCTGTTCAAGACCTCCGGCGGCAAGCTGCCCATCAACGTTCGGCTGATCATTGAAGGGGAAGAGGAAGTCGGCGGTGAAGGCATCGCCAGGTTTGTCCGTGAGCACCCGGAACGATTGAAAGCCGAGTTCGCTTTGGTCTCCGATACGGAAATGTTTGCGCCTGACCTTCCAACGCTGTGCGTCGGGCTACGTGGCATGTGCTACACCGAACTTGAAGCTACAGGCGCGATGACCGATCTGCACTCTGGAATGTACGGCGGCGCGGCGCCGAATCCGCTGGAGGCCTTAGCGCGGATCATCACAAAACTGAAAGACGAGAACGGCAAGATCCTGATCCCGCATTTTTACGATCGCGTGCAGAAGCCGAGTGCCGACGAACTGCAGGCGTGGAAATCGCTTCCCTTTAACGAAGAGCACTATCGCAAGACTGAAGTGGGCTCCAAAGAGTTGACGGGCGAAGGCGGCTATTCGGTGCTGGAGCGCACGTGGGCCAGGCCGACTCTGGAAGTCCACGGCATGCCGGGAGGATTCATCGGAGCGGGCGGCAAGACGGTGATCCCGGCGAAGGCGTCGGCTAAGATCTCGATGCGCCTGGTGCCGGACATGCGCCCCGACGAAATTTTCAAGTTGTATAGCGACTTCGTCCAGTCGATCGTGCCGAAGGGGATCGAGATCAAGATCAAGTCGTTCAGCATGGCAGACCCGATCGTGATCAACACTGACAACAAATACGTGAAGGCTTCGACGGCGGCGATGAAAGACGTCTTCAACAAAGAAACCGTGTTCATTCGCTCGGGAGGATCGATCCCCATCGTTGCGGATTTTGAGAAACACCTGAAGATTCCGAGCGTGATGATGGGCTTTGGTCTTCCGGACGACAACCTGCACGCTCCGAATGAGAAATTCCACATCCCAAATTTCTATCGGGGCATCGAATCCATCATCCTGTTCTTCCAGCGGCTTGGAGCGTAGTGGCCGCTGCCTCTCGTTTTGTATGCCGAAACGTCGCACACTTCGTTGTCCAACCTGTAAGAACATTGTCCTGAAGGATGCCGCGGACTTCCCTTTCTGCAGCGAGCGCTGCCGCCTGATCGACCTTGGCAAGTGGGCCAGCAACGGATACGTGATCTCGACTCCCATCACCGATCCCGAGGAGCTGATGGATATTGAAGCCAAGCAGCGACGACAAGCCGAGTTGCGCGAGAAAGACGATTCCGGGCGCCCGCACTGAACACTCCTTCTCACCACGTTTACAATCAGGCATCCATGAGCAAATCGAAGAAGACCACCTGGGCGTGGCTTGTCGGGACGTTCTTCGGCATCGGGAAGTTGAAGCCGGGCCCGGGGACGTGGGCATCGGTAGTAACCGTGCTCCTATGGTGGGCTGCGATCAGGGGAACATTTGTCCCGCACCAATGGCTCGTCGCCGCCATTCTCGCTGTATTCGTGACGCTGGCCGGAATCCGTGCATCCACCATAGTCGCGAGAGAAAGTGAGACGAAAGACCCCTCGTTTGTGGTCATTGACGAGGTAGCGGGGCAACTGATCGCGCTCATCTTCGTTCCGCCTGAATGGAAATATCTTTTGGCGAGCCTTATACTTTTTCGTGGGTTCGATATCGTGAAGCCGCCGCCGTTGCGACGACTGGAGCGGTTACCGGAGGGCACCGGCATTATGCTCGACGACGTTGGGGCCGGCTTCTATGCGTGGGTCATCATGATGGGGCTGGTGCACTACAAGATTTTGGGTTGACTGCTTTCATGGCGATAACAGATCTGCTCGGCAAGAAGAACGCGAATGGCAAGCCGCACATCGAGACGGTGATGCCGCCTTCGGCACTTCCCGGCGGCGAGGTGCGGATCATCGGTTCTAGTCTGCGTCCGAATGAGCTGCGCCGTCCCAGCGTGCGCTTTGGCGATGCCGAAGGCGCGGTCGTCATCAGTTCGGACGAATTTCTGGTGGCGCGCGTGCCTGAGGACGCCACCTCTGGCCCAGTAACAGTCGCTACAAACGGGGCGAGCAGTAACGGGCACCAGGTGAACATCGCCGAGGTGATAGCAGAAAACCTGCACCCGGTCGCGAACCCGGCAGTGGACGCAGAAGGAAATATCTTCGCCACTTTCTCAGGGCCGCGCGGGCAGAAAGTCCCGGTCTCGGTATACAAGATTGGCACTGACTATTCGGCTCGGCCATTTCTGAGCGAACTGATGAACGCCACCGCGATCGCCTTCGACCGCGCCGGGCAGATGTACGTTTCTTCACGCTATGAAGGAACGGTATACAAGGTTTCGCCCAAAGGAACCATGTCTACGTACGTCGAGAGCATGGGCGTCGCGACCGGCATCGCGTTCGACCGAAACGAAGACCTATACGTGGGCGACCGCAGCGGGACGATATTCAAGATCAATCGCGAGCGGCAAACATTTGTGTTTGCGACGCTGGAGCCGAGCGTCTCGGCGTATCACCTGGCGTTTCGCGGCGACGGACACTTGTTCGTCTCCGGCCCAACGACATCGAGCTTCGATTCCATCTACCAGATCGATCCGCACGGCAACCCTTCTGTCTTTTATCGCGGACTGGGACGTCCGCAAGGGATCGCTTTCGATGTCGACAACAATCTGTATGTCGCGGCTTCGCTGGGAGGCAAGCGCGGCATCGTGCGCATCACGCCGGATAAGCAGGCGGCGCTGGTCGTTTCAGGGTCGAATCTCGTCGGTCTGGCCTTCGCGCCGGGACGCTCGGCCGTCCTCGCCACCAACAACGCGGTCCATCACCTCTCCTGGGGAATCCAGGGGAGAGCGCTGTTGGACTAACGCGTGAACGCAGAGATCATCGCAATCGGCTCCGAGCTGCTCACTCCGTTCCGCCAGGACACCAACTCCCTTTTCCTCACCGCCGAGCTGAACAAACTGGGCGTTGATGTGGACTACAAGACCGTCGTCGGCGACGATCGGAACCGGCTCACCAGCATCGCGCGCATCGCTCTCGACCGCGCCGATGTTGTGATCTTCATGGGCGGACTCGGCCCCACCGAAGACGACTTGACGCGCGAAGCGGTCGCGGCGGCGCTACACCTTCAGCTGAAACGCGATCCCGACATCGTTGCCAGTCTCTATGCCCGCTTCGCTGCCCGCAAGATCAAGATGCCGGACAACAACCTGAAACAAGCAGATGTGATCATGGGAGCCACCGCGCTTCCAAATCAGAAAGGCAGCGCTCCGGGGCAGTATCTGGAAGGAACCATAGACGGTCGCGAGCGCATTGTGATCTTGCTACCAGGACCTCCGGTCGAATTGAAGCCAATGTTCAAAGACGAGGTGCTGCCGCGCCTGCAGCGCAAGCTTCCACCAGCCTTCATCGCAACTCGCGAGCTGCGTGTCGCGCTGATGCCGGAATCGGAGTGCGACGCGCGCGTCGCACCTATCTACAAAGAACACAAAGATGTTGAGACGACCATCCTCGCTCCGGTGGGCGAAGTTCAGCTTCACCTGAAGGCACGCGGCAAGTCGCAAGAAGAAGCGCAGGAGAAAGTTGACGCGCTGGCGGAAGAGCTTGAGGATGAGTTGGGCGAGAACGTCTTCTCCAGCCGCGGCGAATCGCTGGAGCAGATCGTTGGATATTTTTTGGATATGCGCGGATCCACAGTCGCGGTAGCTGAATCATGCACCGGCGGTCTTCTTGGCCAACGCCTCAGTTCGGTGAGCGGCAGTTCGCGGTACTTCTTGGGCGGAGCGATCGTTTACTCGAACGAACTCAAGAGGTCACTTGCCGATGTCCCACCGCTATTGCTGAAAGAGCACGGGGCGGTAAGCCGAGAAGTGGCAATCGCGCTGGCGGAAGGGATCCGCAAGAAGTGCAAGTCAACCTTTGGAGTGGCAGTCACCGGAATCGCCGGGCCGACCGGCGGAACGCCGGAAAAACCGATTGGGCTTGTCTATCACGCCATCGCCGACGGCAAGAAGACCGAAGTGGTGAAACGAAATTTTCCCAGCGAGCGCGACCGCGTGCGCTGGTGGGCAAGCCAGCAGGCGCTGGACATGATCCGGCGGAAGTTGATGTAGCCATGCGGCTCTTCGTCGCCATCGATCTGGATGAACCGATCCGGCAGAAGATCGTGCGGTTTGTCGAAGGTGTTGCAGGATTCGCACCCGATGTTCGCTGGATGAAGCCGGAAGCCCTGCACCTCACGCTGAAGTTCATTGGAGAATTCCCCGAGCCGCGGCTTGAGGAATTGAAGGCGGCCCTAGCTGGGATAAAGTCGAGCGCATTCGATATTTCATTCTCTGGCATCGGCTTCTTTCCCACTTCAAAGGCTGCGCGCGTCTTCTGGGTTGGAGTGCATGCCGATGAGCGATTGCCGAAACTAGCTACAGTTGTGGATGATGCTGTGGCAAAGCTCGGAGTGGAACGCGAAGCGCGGACTTACACCCCACACCTGACGTTGGCACGCGCGGGTTCGGGCAGGCCGTCTAGCGGGAAAGAAGACAAGCCGAATAATCGTTTTCAGAAGCTACGCGAGCGATTGGAAAAGATGCCGCCGCCTGACTTCGGTACAATGACGGCTCGCGAATTCTATCTGTACCAGAGCAAATTGAGCCCGCGCGGCTCTGAATACACGAAGCTCGAACGGTTCGCCTTCAGCGAGTGATCAAGACCTACATCATCGTCGCGCTGGTTTCCTACCTGCTGGGATCGATCCCCTTCGGCTACATTCTTGTAAAACTGTTTTTGAAGCAGGATATTCGTTCTACCGGCAGCGGCAACATTGGCGCGACCAATGTTGCGAGGTCAGGAGCGAAGGGGCTGGCCGTTGCGACGCTGGTGCTGGACGCTGCTAAGGGCTGGGTCGCGGTTTGCGCCGCGCTGTGGATTTTGGACCCCGTATGGGCTCCATGGTCACAATACGGACATTTCTGTGTACATGTGGACAATCCCCCCATCTTCCAAGTGTTCGCAGCTCCCTTTGCAATTCTCGGTCATGTCTTTCCCGTGTGGCTCCGGTTTAAGGGTGGCAAGGGCGTAGCAACTGCAGCGGGCGCTTTTCTGTCGTTAGCACCCGCTGTTTTGGTACCTCCCTTGATCGTTTTTGTTATCGTCGTAGCTATCTTTCGTTATGTCTCGCTCGGGTCGATCCTTGCGGCTGTAACGTTCCCGGTTTCCGCCTATTTTCAAGGCGCCAGAAACCCGCTAGTTGTCGTGGCAATCGTGTTTTCATCTGGCCTGATCATCCTCAAACACCATGAAAACATCCGACGCTTACTCGCCGGGACCGAAAGCAAATTTGGCCGCAAGAGATCTGTGCCGCCGCCCGATGCCATGGAGAAGCAGGCATGAACATCGCCGTCATCGGAGCGGGAGCGTGGGGAACAGCGCTATCCATCGCGCTGACACGAAGAGAGAAGCATTCCGTAAGCCTGTGGGCGTTTGAGAAGGAAGTGGTCGCATCGATCCGCAGCGTGCGCATCAATCAAGCGTTTCTGCCGGGTCATGAACTTCCCAAGGGAGTCTCCGCGACCAACGATCTGGAAGAAGCGCTGCGCGATGCGGAGCTGCTGGTAGGCGTTATGCCGTCGCACCACTGCCGCAAGGTCTACGAGCAGATGGTGAGCAAGAAATTGCTGCGCAACGGAATCCCATTCGTGAGTGCGACCAAGGGCATCGAGCAGGAGTCGCTGCTGCGCATGAGCGAGGTCATCACCGAGGTGGTCTCACGCTCCGGAGCGCAGCCGCGAGTAGCGGCCATCAGCGGACCTTCGTTCGCGCTTGAAGTCGCCAAGGGAGATCCGACCGCGATCACGGTCGCCTCGAAAGATTCTGCGCTGGCTTCCCTGGTGCAGCGCGAGTTCAGCGATGCCAGCCTGCGGATGTACACCAACGACGACGTGGTCGGAGTGGAGATGGGCGGGGCGCTGAAGAACGTGATCGCAATCGCGGCCGGCGTCTGCGACGGCATGGGACTCGGCCATAACACCGCCGCCGCGCTCATGACGCGCGGACTGGCGGAGATATCGCGGCTTGCGGTCGCCTGCGGAGCGAAACGCGAGACTCTCCTCGGACTTGCCGGCATGGGAGACCTGGTCCTGACCTGCACCGGAGGCCTCTCTCGCAACCGCAGCGTAGGCGTGGGATTGGGCAAAGGACGTCGGCTGGCGGAGATCATCGCCGAGATGCATGGCATGGTGGCTGAGGGAGTGCTCACAACCAACGCGGCCATGGGCCTGGCGCAGAAGATGAAGATCGAGATGCCCATCACCGGGCAGATGTATGCCATCCTGCACGAAGGCAAGCCAGCGCGCGAGGCCATCCGCGAGCTGATGACCAGGCCCTACGCCATGGAATAACTTCGGTAACCCAAGTTTTTTCCGATTTTGGGAAGGTTTCGGATTACAATCGGCCTTCTCCCAGAACACTGGACAAAATGCGCACCCGCATACCTCTTCTTTATCTGATACTTGCCGTGCTGCTGGTCATCAGCGTGGTGCCGGTATGGTGGTTCGGCCAGCAGGTCGTCGGCATCAGCCGCGACAAACTCAAGACCAACGAGATGCTTCTGCAGAACACCATCACCCGCTCCCTGGGTGAAGATGTAGGACAGCGCCTGAAGAACCTTCGGCTCATGATCTCCAGCCTTTCCACCGGTGTGCAGGTCACCAGTGGCGGCGATCTTTCCACCAGGCACATTGAGACCCCTGAACTGCGCGCGCTGCTCGAGCGCTTTGTTACCTCGCAGAATGGCATGGTGCCCTATGTCACCCTGTTGAATGACGAACCCAAAGGAATCTCCGCAGGCAGCATTCCGCTCGATGACTTCATGCGCCGCGAACTCGAACACGCATTCGAAGCCGCGCGCGATGGCCGAAGCTATACCGGGCAACCTCTTGCGATGGGCGGCGGAAAAGATACTCGCACGGTCATGCTGGTGAGCACCCCTATCAACGCAGGTGACCGGATGATCGGCATGATCGGCGTGGTCGTGGACCTGCAGTTCTTGATCGATCGGCTCAAGAGCGCGAGCCAGGGAGGCTTGGTCACCTACGTGGTCGATCGCCAAGGGCGTTTAGTGGCAGCCGGCGCGGGAACTTATGCTACCGGTCAGGACATGACCAATTTTGAGATCGTAAAGAACTTTGTAGAGCAGGGCGGAACTGGACAAATCGGCGCCACCAATGAGTTCGACACCAAGGATCCCCAACCCGTAGAGATGCTAGGAACGTACAGCCGCGTCCGCGACTTGGAGTGGGCCGTGGTAGCACAAAAGACGCAGGCGGACGCCTACCACGATGCCAGCGACATCCAGCGCACGGCAGTGCTGTTGGCGGTCGCGGTGGTAGTCGTGAGCATGCTGATCAGCATCTTCTCGGCACGCCAGATCACGAATCCATTGGAACAGCTCACGGAATCAAGCCGCGCCATCGCCAAGGGCGACTTCTCGCAGCGCGTGGTGCTGAAGAGCAAGACCGAGATCGGCGAGTTGGCTTCGACCTTCAACTCCATGTCGCAGGACCTCGAACGATTCGTTTTCGATCTGAAGCGCGCTGCTGAAGAGAACCGCTCGCTGTTCTTGAGCTCCATCCAGATGTTGGCCGGCGCGGTCGACGAAAAGGATCCCTACACCAAAGGCCATTCCGACCGCGTGACGCGCTATTCCGTGTTGCTGGCAACCGAACTCGGGATGATCACGGAAGAGATCGAGAAGATCCGCATCGCGGCGCAACTGCACGACGTAGGCAAGATCGGCATCGAAGATCGCATCTTGAAGAAGCCGGGCGCGCTTACTCCGGATGAATTCGAGATCATGAAGACCCACACCACCAAGGGCGGCAGCATCTTGCGTCCGGTCGCATCGCTTAAGGAGATGATCCCGGGCATTGAAGGACATCATGAGTCGCTCGATGGGCGCGGTTATCCCTACGGGCTGAAGGGCGATCAACTTCCGCTGATGCCGCGCGTGATCATGGTGGCTGACACCTTCGACGCAATGACGACGAACCGCCCGTACCAGGCGGCCATGGATCCAGAGTACGTGGTGCGCATCATCAACTCGCTGGCGACCACGAAGTTCGACCCGCGGGTGGTGAAAGCGCTCACGGCCGTCTTCGAGCGTGGCGGATTCAGGCTGCATCGCGCGGCCACCGTGAGCGGCGAGCAAGTCGCTGAAGCAGCGGCTGCTGCCAGCGCGCCCGCTGTCAAGTAAAGCCACCAAACCCGCTTGGATATAATCGAAGGTTGCGCCAGCCAAGCTGCGCACAGCAGAGCCGTCCCTCATGCTTAAGTCCCTCTTCGGCAGCGCCGAAAAAGAACCCGAACAGAAAAAGCCCGGCTTTTTCGACCGCATGAAAGAGGCGGTGACGCGCACGCGCGAGAACCTGAGCGAGCGCATCGACGACATTGTCGCGTTCAACAAGCAGATCGACCGCAACACTTTGGACGAGTTGGAAACCACGCTGATAGCGGCCGACCTGGGTACGACCACGACACACGAAGTTCTGCAGAAACTGCGCGACAAGGCTGATCGGAAGCAGATCAGCGATGTGGCTGAGCTCAAACGTCTTCTGAAAGCAGAGCTGCTTGCGATCTTGACGACGGCAAACTCGCGTCCGCCTAATGCGGTGGACGGCGGACCGGAAGTGATCCTGGTTGTCGGCGTGAACGGCACAGGAAAAACCACCAGCATCGGCAAGCTCGCAAACCTTCTAAAGAATGACGGTAAGGCGGTGATGCTGTGTGCAGCAGACACCTTTCGGGCCGCCGCCATCGAGCAGCTGGAAATATGGGGCGAACGCACGCAAAGTGACGTGATCAAGACCAAGCCGGGCGGCGATCCGGCAGCGGTCTTATACGACGCACTGGAGGCCGCCAAAGCACGAAAGAGCGACTACGTGATCGTGGACACGGCAGGACGGTTGCACACCAAGACCAACTTGATGTCCGAGCTGGAGAAGATGACCCGCACGGCGCAGCGGCTGGTGCCGGGTGCTCCTCACGAAACACTTTTAGTCATGGACGCCACCACCGGCCAGAACGGTTTGCAACAGGCGCGGCAGTTCACTCAGTCGGCTGGAGTGACGGGCATCGTGCTATCCAAGCTCGACGGCACCGCGAAGGGCGGCGTGGTGGTTGCGATCGCACGCGAATTGGGACTGCCGGTGCGGTATGTGGGCGTCGGTGAAAAGGCTGGCGACCTTATTCCGTTCGATCCGCAGGCATTCGTGGATTCGCTTTTCGCGTAGATGTTCCTTAGACTCCGATTCGGAGCACGCTATCTCTGATCATTCCCAACACGAACAGTATATGCAGCGCGCGCTGGAGCTGGCGCGGCAAGGCGTCGGGCTGACGGCACCCAATCCACATGTCGGGGCAGTAGTGCTGGACAAACAGGGCCAGCTAGCCGGCGAAGGATTCCACACCTACGATGGATTGAAGCATGCAGAGATTCTGGCAATGGAGCAAGCGGGCGGTCGAGCTCGCGGTGGCACGCTCTATCTGAACCTGGAGCCGTGCTCCCACCAGGGACGCACCGCTCCCTGCGCCGATGCTGTGATCAAGGCCGGGATCGCAACTGTGGTCGCGGCAATGCGAGATCCGAATCCACAAGTCAGCGGTCGAGGGTTCGATAAGCTGCAAGGCGCTGGAATCGACGTAGTCGAAGCTGTGCTTCGATCCGAAGCGCGCAAATTGAACGACTGGTTCGCAAAATACATCCGGACGAAAACTCCATTCGTGACACTGAAGGCAGGCATGACGCTCGATGGAAAGATTGCGCCGCCGGCCCAGGTGTCACTCGGGCCGACTGCAATGGGGGCCGCTGCTGCCGGAAGTGGCTGGATCACCAGCGAAGAGGCGCGGGCACACGCTCAGACCCTGCGGCATGCCAATGACGCCATCATGGTCGGAGTCGGCACTATCGTCGCCGATGATCCCCTGCTTACCGATCGCTCTGGTCTGTCGCGCCGCAAGCCGCTGCTGCGGGTGATCCTCGATTCGCAACTACGACTGCCGCTGACCTCGCGCGTCGTCGCCAGCGCGCAGAACGACGTGCTGGTCATTTGCTCGATGGCCGAGGAGCGGCGTCGCCAGGAGTTGGAAGCGCGTGGCGTTCAGGTAGAGCAAGTGACGTTGGCGCCGATCTCAATCTCTGCGCCACGAAGTAAGAAAGTGAAGCAGATGCCGGTGCGGCGCCGCACAGGGACGGGGAAACCAATTGTGGAAGAGAGTCGAACCTCAGGGGACGGGCGTCCTGATCTGCGGCAGGTGATGCGCAGGCTAGGCGAGCTTGAGATCACGAGCGTGCTGATCGAGGGCGGAGCACTGGTGAACTGGGCGGCGCTTGCGGCCGACGTGGTCGATAAAATATTTCTTTATTACGCTCCCAAGATCCTGGCAGGGAGCGGATCGGTGCCATTCGCCGCCGGTGGCGGATTCCACCAGCTCAGCGAGGCTGCCCAGGTGAAAGACATCGCGCTGCACCGCTTCGGAATTGATTTCGCCGTGGAGGGCTACATCCACGATCCCTACGAGGAGACAAATGTTCACCGGGCTAATTGAAGACGTCGGGAAGGTGAGCGCGGTCTCAGATGCGAGCGGGACGCGACGCATCACTGTGATCGCCCCGCGGATCGCCGGGCAGTTGCGCGAAGGCGACAGCGTCTCGGTGAGTGGGGTTTGCTTGACGGCGCTGGCGGTGAGCGATCGAAGCTTCAGTGCCGACCTGGCGGCGGAGACGTTGGCGCGCACTTCCCTGTCGCGTATCGAGCCGAGAACCCACGTCAATCTCGAATTAGCGATGGCGACTGGCAGCGACCGCCGACTCGGCGGTCATGTCGTGCAAGGGCACGTGGACGGTGTAGGGCATCTGGCTTCGCTGATCAGGATCCACGGACGCGAGGATTACTGGCTGACCGTCACACTGCCAAAGGAACTTGCAAAGTATGTGGTGGAAAAGGGTTCCATCACCATCGAAGGCATCAGCCTGACGGTGGCGAGCGTGGAGGGAGTGAAGGTGAAGGTCGCCATCATCCCCCATACCTATTCGGCGACGAACCTGCGCGAGCTAAGGCCGGGCGACCCTCTCAATATCGAGGTGGACGTGGTGGCGAAATACGTGGAGAAGATGCTGGAGCACAAGAATACTTCCAGCAATGTCACGCTGGAACGCCTGGAACGCGAAGGTTTCTAGTTCGCCGGCTTTGAAGTCAGCACGTGCGCCTCTTCCCTACCGACATACGAGAGATCGAGCGGCTCATGGAGGATGGGCGAATCTTTGGCGGCCTCGCGGGAGTGATGGATCTCGGCGGCGCACAACAGCTCAACATCTTCAGCTTCGAACCAGGGCTCGTCGAGCACCGCGTAATTCAGGATACGGTAGACGTTCACGTGTAAAGGAAAATGTCCGCCCACGAGTGAGCCGCCAAGATAGCGGGGTGAGAGCAATAACTCGGTCAAGACGATCTTTCCTAACCCTTCCACAAAGCAAGTGACACCTGGATCCACGGTCACCCAAACATATTCGCCGTGTGGGAGTTGATAGCGCCCGTGAACGTGGCAGTTGCGCGCGTACGTCCAGTCGTCTTCAGGTTCACCGGTTACGAGAAAGAAATCGGGCTCGTTCGTCGGGGTCTGCAAGTTTCACCTCGGTATGGGAAGTGTGGCACTCCGCTGACCGAAGGTGAAGACGAGGAACCGAAGAGATTAATAGTGGGGAAGGTGAGCTATGCAGAGACCACGACAGCCTTCGACTGAGTAATCAACAGCTTTCGATATCTTGCGAAGTAATAGATCAAGGTGCCAAAAAGTCCCAACAGGATGAACAAGGGCAGGTAAATGCTACCCGCGATGCTCTCCTTTTCGAAGTTGAGCATACAAAGCCACATCGCCATCCACAGAATGGAAAGGCCAAGCGCACCAATGTAAAAGATTATCTGCAAGATCACTAGAACCCAAGGATTTAGGGTCAGAGCACCCATGGAACCTATTCTAATTTCGATCGCAAACAGAAGAATGAAGAAAGCAATTCCAGCAAGCGAAGAGACGAAATAGAGTCGCCCAGCACCATTTGAGAAAAGCCATGCCCTATTGATGGGAGGGCTCATCATCTCAGGCGGGTAGTACCAACTCGTCTAGCTTGAGAAATTCCTGCAACACAGGATGATCGCTGCGCTCCCACTCGGCCATGGTGCCGAAGAAGATAGCCTTGCCTTCGTGCAGGAAGACGACACGGTCGGCAAGTTTTTTAGCGAGGCGCATGTCGTGGGTAACGACGATGCTCGTGAGCTTGAGCTGGAATTTCAGTTTTTGGATCAGGTCGCCGAGCAATTGCGCCATCAACGGGTCCACCATGGTGGTGGGCTCGTCGTATAAGACAGCCTCCGGCTGAGCGGCCAAGGGCCGCGCAATCGCAACCGAACGCTTCATACCCGTCGAAAGGTCGGAAGGAAGAA
>Ga0137403_10003313_pt1 | contig 19370 bp, 13 predicted proteins | sample CZOMad2_1_16fung_FD_122057 | JGI IMG/M metagenome (GOLD analysis project Ga0137403, IMG submission 122057) | Vadose zone soil fungal communities from Angelo Coast Range Reserve, California, USA - CZOMad2_1_16fungal (Hybrid Assembly) | ecosystem: Environmental > Terrestrial > Soil > Vadose zone...
CGCACCCGACACGATTCGAACGTGTGACCTTTGCCTTCGGAGGGCAACGCTCTATCCAGCTGAGCTACGGGTGCGTCACCGGTTCATTTAGCCGATTGGCCTGGTGTCGGCAACGGCCCTGCGAGAGCCAAACTGGAAAGATCACAGACCGCATTTCCCGGCTAAACGTTGGCAGCACCACAAAATATGACGTCGCTAGGCTACCCCTGCAGCAGGCGCACCGCGTGGGTCCAACAGTATCCTCACGTCCGGACCCGGCTTGGCCGCGCTGAACAAATAGCCCTGCATCTCGGTGCAGCCCAGTGCGCGCAGCCGCTCCTTTTGCTGTTGCGTCTCGACGCCTTCGGCCGTGGTCGTCATATTGCGCGAGGCGGCGATATTCACCACCGCCTGCACGATCGCCGACGAGCCGTCGATCTCCGCGATATCGCTGACGAAGCTGCGGTCGATCTTGATCTTGTCGAATGGGAAACGTTTCAGATAGCTGAGCGAGGAATAGCCGGTGCCGAAATCGTCCAGCGCGATACGAACCCCGATGGTGCGTAGCTGATGCAGTATGGCCAGCGCTGCCTCGTCGTCGCGGATCAGGACAGCCTCGGTGATTTCAAGTTCCAGGCGGCTTGCCGGAAGGTCTGAGGCCGCAAGCGCGCTTGCAATCTTCAGCCCCAGGGTCGGGCATTTCAACTGAACAGGCGAGACATTGACGGCAAGGCGGACATGATCCGGCCAGCTTGCCGCCTCGGCGCAGGCCGTTCTCAGCACCCATTCGCCGAGCTCGACGATCAAGCCGGTATCTTCCGCTACCGGGATGAATTCCGCAGGCGAGATCATGCCGCGTTCGGGATGACGCCAGCGCAGCAGCGCTTCGCAGCCGGTCACCACGTCGTTGCCAAGATCAACAACCGGCTGATAGTGAATTTCGAAGCCGCCGTCGACCAGCGCCTGACGCAAATCCTGTTGCATGGTAAGCTGGGCTTTGGCGCGGGCATCCATGGCCGGCTCGAAGAAGCGATGGGTTCGGCGTCCGTCAGCCTTGGCGCCGTACATCGCCAGATCGGCATTCTTGATGAGCTGATCCAGATCGGTCCCGTCGCGTGGGGCCAATGCGATGCCTATGCTGGCATCGGTCGAGAGTTGATGGCCGAGGCATTGATAGGGTTGCCTGATCGCCTCGTGAATTCGTGTCACGAATTCCACGACGTCGGCGACGTTGCCGGCATTTGTCTGAATCACCGCAAATTCGTCGCCACCAAGCCGCGCGACAAGATCGCTCTCCCTGATACAGCTCCTGAGCCGGGTAGCCACCACCTTCAGCAGTTCATCGCCGACATGATGTCCGAGCGAATCGTTGATGCCCTTGAATTCGTCGATGTCGATATAAAGCAGTGCGAACTGCTCGTCCCGTTTGGTTCGCTTCAGCTCACGTTCGACCTGTTCGCGGAACAGCACCCGGTTTGGCAGGTCGGTCAGCGCGTCGTAATGCGCAAGGTGCGCAATCTTCTCGTCGGCGCGCCTGCGGTCGGTGACGTCTTCCACAACGTTGATGATGTAGCGGGGCTCGCCGGCCTGATCGCGGATGACGATGCGCTTTGAGGTGATGAAGAGGTTGCCGGAAGCCTTGCTTTCCCAACGGTGCTCGTCCAGCAACAGACCGTCGGCGGATTGCAGCGACTCGTCGTCATCCCTTTCGATTCGCTCTGCAAGGACCGTCGGGAATAGATCGCAGGCAGTCCTACCGACGATGGCGTCGTTGGACAAGCCGAACTGAATCTCGGCCACCCGATTGACCAGCACATAACGGCGGTCGCGCACATCCTTCACGGTGATCTGTGAGGGGATGTGGTCAATGATCTGCCGCAGGAATGCGTAATTCCGGTCACGTTCCTGTTCGAGGAGGCGGTGCTCGGTGATGTCCTCCATCGTCGCCACCCAGCCGCCCTGTGGCAGCGGCCGATTGACGATCCGAACCGCACGTCCGTCTGCGGATTCGAGGATGCTTTTGGTGACTTTTCCCTGGGCGACGTTGCCTAGTACGGTTGAACAGAATTCATCGACGCTGCCTTTGAAGGATCCGGTCTCCTTGCGACGCCGCACTATGTCGTAAAAATAGGTGCCCGGCTTTACGATATCCGTCGATAGCCCATACATATCGATATAGCGCTGGTTGCAGACGACGACACGCGCCGAAGCGTCATACAGCACGAGGCCTTGAGTCATGTTGTTCAGGGCAGTGTCGAGCCGATGCTTTTCCTGCTCCAGCCGATGCTGCGATTCCTGATGTTGCCGGGTCATTCGCTGGACGATCAGGAAGAGCAGGCCGGCGATCACCAAGACCGAAAGGCCGGCGGCGGCGACCATGAATCTGGTTTGCGCACGCCAATCGGCCAAAGCTGCCGCGACCGTCCGGGTCGCGATAATCACGATCGGGGCGTGGCTCAATTCGCCGGCTGAACCGAGCCGCTCCTGACCATCGATCGGACTTTGCAGGCGCCGCGTCTGATGACCGCCCCCGTTCAGAACCTTTTTCAGCAGCGGCCCCGATTTGAAGTTCTGTCCGATCATCGATTCGACATGAGGGTGGCGCGCCAGCATCGTTCCATCGCGATGGAGCATGGAAATTGCCGCGTCTTTTCCAAGGACGACGGATGCGAAGAATTTTTCGAAATTGGCGGGATCGACCCGCCTGCTCAACACGCCCAGAAAAACCCCGTCCGGTCCGCTCAGCCTGCGGGCGAACACGGTGGTCCAGCCGCCGGTGAAGAGAGCGCGAGCCGGTTCGACCGAAAACCCCGTCAAGGCCGGATTCGATTTGAAGGCCTTGAAGTAGGCCCGATCGGCAATGCTGCCCGCCGGCAGCGGCCCATCGCCTGAGGAATTGATGAGTTTTCCGTCCGAATCGAAGATATTGACATCGCCGATATAGGATGAGGCGCTGGTCTTGGACTTCAGCATCAGGTGCGCGTCGGGGCTGGACATCTGGCTCTTGAATGCTTCGGGCGAAGCGATCTCGGAAAACCGCATCTTCGAGATCAAGTCGTTTGTAGTGATGTCGGAGTCCTCGAACTGCTGTTCGAAATGGCGGGTAAGCAGCAGCACGGTATTTTCGAGTTCGCGCTCGCTGTTGCTGAGCGCCTGCTCACGGAATTCGCCGATCGCGAGCACGGTGCCGATCATGATCGCCGCGATCAGGAACCCGCCGCAGAGGATGAGCCACAGGACCGGCCCCCGCCGAATCGACGTCGCCGCGCGATACGATTCGACCGCCGTGGTCTGGAGATTTCTAATCCCATCCCAAATGCTGGACGTTAATTTTTGCATTCCCCGCCAACTCCCCGGGGGACACGCATACAATGCATTGATGGCATACCCGTTAGGGAAACCGGTTACCGAAGGCTTAACTTATGGTTGCGTGGCAAAAAGTCATTCCGGTACGCGTCGCAATCACCTTCGGGTGACGGCGGCAATCGGCTGCTCTTCGACAACTGGGGCTCGCCCGAGTCCGGATAGGCGATCGGGTCTCCAACAATATCCTTGTCATGGTTTGATCACGGCCCGCCTTCCCTGAGATGCGCAAGGAGCGTAAATCAATTAAACATTTGGAATTGCCGCGCGAAGCTTTAGGCAAAAAGGGCTGCCCAAACGGGCGCCATCAGGAGGAGGCAGCGGGCGATGATGGATACTTCCGGCTCTGCGAATGCGGCCGGCGTGAGCAAAGCGTGGCCAGTGTTTCGCTCGCTGGGCGGGTATCGCCTTCAATTCCTCAGCCGCGACCTGTTTGCCGGCCTGACGCTGGCCGCCATCGCCATTCCTGAGCAGATGGCGACAGCGCGGCTCGGCGGGTTCACGCCGCAGATCGGCTTTTTCGCCTTTCTGGCGGGCTCGCTGGCCTTCGCTGCGTTCGGCAGCAACCGCTTTTTGTCGTGTGGCGCCGATTCGACCATCACGCCGATTTTTGCCGGAGGCCTTGCGGCCCTGGCTGTGGCCGGCTCGCCGGACTACATGATGCTCGCCGCGGCACTGGCGCTGATGGTTGGACTTTTGCTCTTCGCCGCCGGAATTTTCCGTCTTGGCTGGATCGCCGACCTGCTCTCGATACCCGTGACAACAGGCTTTCTCGCCGGCATTTCGATCCACATCCTGATCTCACAATTGCCGGCGATACTCGGGCTGCCCGCGCCCGAAGGCCCCATGTTGCAGCGCGTCGCAACGCTTGCCGCACAACTGAACCAAGCAAACCTTTTCACACTTGTCATCGGTCTTGGAGTTTTGGCGATCATCACCATCTCCGAGCAGATCAATGCGCGAATTCCCGGCGCGTTGATCGGCCTCGCGCTGGCGAGCGGCGCCGTGGTGCTGCTCGGCCTTGAGAGCCGGGGCGTCAGTGTTCTCGGCGCAGTCTCGGCTAACACGCCGGCGGTCGCTATTCCGGTCGTCTCGGGGGGAAACCTCGCGAGCCTGGTGTCGCTCAGTCTCATCATTTCGATTGTCATCATGGTGCAGACGGCGGCGACCACACGATCCTTTCCTTCCGATCCCAACGACGCGCCGGATGTCGACCGCGACTTCGTTGGCGTCGGTGTCGGCAGCGTGCTTGCGGGTTTGCTCGGCGCGTTTCCTGTCAATGCCAGCCCGCCGCGCACGGCGGTGGTATCCGAAACCGGCGGACGATCTCAGGTCGCCAGCCTCGCCGCTGTGGCGATCGTGGTCGGGCTGCTGGCCTTCGGTGCTTCGCTGTTGCAGCAGATCCCCAACGCCGCGCTCGGCGGCGTCCTGCTGTTCGTCGCACTCAGGATCATTCGCGTCCGCCAGATCGTGGCGATCTACCGACAATCGCGGGCCGAATTCCTGCTGATCCTGGTGACCGCCGCGGCAATCATCGTTCTGCCGATCGAACAAGGGGTGGGCATCGGCATCGCGCTGTCGCTGCTGCACGGCATATGGAGCACGACGCGCGCCCGCGTGCTGGTCTTCGAACGTGTGCCTGGCACCTCGATCTGGTGGCCGTCGAGTTCGAACCTTCCCGGCGAACGGGAGCCCGGCATTATCGTCGCGGGATTTCAGGCGCCGCTGACCTTTCTCAACGCCTATCACTTCCGGCGCGACATCCTGGCGGCCCTGAAGTCCTCACCGCAAAGGCCGCGACTGCTCGTGCTGGAAGCGACCGGCATTGTCGAAATCGATTTTACCGCGGCGCAGGTCTTGTCCGACCTTATTCGCCGGTGTCATGCCGATGGCGTCGATTTTGCCATCGCCCGGCTTGAATCTATCCGTGCGGAGCAGGCCATGGCGCGGTTCGGAATCAATGCGCTGCTCGGCCCAGATCGCCAGTTTCGCAGCGTGGAGGAAGCGGTCCGGGCACGGGGCAAGAAGGCTTCGGTCGGCTAGCGCGTAGCCGGCTTCCGGATGCGGTGCAGGATCGTCCGACTCTAAGCTTGCACAATCACCTTGCCGATCGGCCACAATGCGATGCCGGCGAGCTTCACATGAGCCCAGGCGAAGGGGATGCCGATAATGGTCACCGCAAGAACCACCGCGGTGGCGATGTGCGCCAGCGCCAGCCACCACCCCGCCAGCAGCAACCAGATCAGGTTGCCGATCAGGCCGAGCGGCCCGGTACCGATATCGGACTGGCCGGTCAGAGCATCGCGGCGCACGGCCCTCTGACCGAACGGCAGTAACGTATAGCCGGCGATATTGAGCGCAGCCCTTGCCCAGGGCAGTCCTATGATGGTGATGGCCATGATAACGGCGGCGACCACCCAGCCAAACGCCATCCAAAGGCCACCCAGAACGAGCCAGACGATGTTGAGAAAAATCGAAACCGGAGGCATGTGATTTCTTATCAAGGGTCGATGCGCCTGCGCGCCGGGCACTCTTGAATCGTTATAGGCCTTAGGGTACGGCGACGATAGTAAGCAAGATGGGAAATCGGGCGGGAACAGACCGGACGATGCTTAACGCGGTGCGCGTCTGTCAGCGGCGATAGCGGTCGGGACGGACATAGGCCAGGCGGTTTTCCTGCCGCGGCCGGCTTGCCTGGCTGACGCGCACCTCGTTGACGAAGGGAACGGCGGGCTTGAGTTCCTCAAGAAAGATCGGCCTGGAAAAATAGAAACCCTGCGCGTAACGGATTCGGGTAGCGGCCTGCAGATAGGCGAGTTCCTCGAAGGTCTCGATACCCTCCGCAATGACGGTCATGCCGAGCGCCTGGCTCAGCGATTCGATCGCTCGCAGGATTCCCTGGCTGCGTGGACGCATATGGATGTCGGTAAGGAACGACCGGTCGATCTTGATTTCGTCGGCCGTGATGTCGGCGAGCGCCGACAGCGACGAATAGCCCGTGCCGAAATCGTCGATCGAGATACCGACGCCGAGCCCGCGGAAGATCGGCAGAATCTCGGTCTGGAAGTGGGTCTTGGCGATGAAGGCGTCTTCGGTCACCTCGATCATGAAGCGCCTCGGAAACCCGGTCGCCTCCAGCGCCTGCGCAAACGAGCGCATGAACTCCAGATTGCCGGCCTGTTTGGCCGCGACGTTGATGCTGATGATGCTGTCTGGCCCGAAATTTTCGTTGATGAGATCGATCGACTTGACGATCTCCGCTAGCACGAGGTGCGTCAGCTCGTCGATCAACCCCAGCTCCACGGCAAGGTTGATGAAGGTGCCGGGAGCCTGGATCACGCCCTCGTCGTCGCGCAAGCGGACCAGCGCCTCGATGCCTTTGATCTCCCTGGTCCGGATGTCGACTTTTGCTTGAAAGGCACAGCAGAAGCGCTTTTCCAGAATCGCGAGCCGCAGCGACCGCTCGACTTTCATCCGCGCCAGCGCTTCACGTTCCATGCCGGCGTCGAAAAAGGCCGCAGCACCCTTGCCGCCGTTCTTGACCCGATGCAGCGCAATATCGGCGTTCTGACGGAGCGCGTCGAAGCTGTGCCCATGATCGGGAAAAAGACTCACCCCGATCGACGTCGAGGCGAATATTTCCGATCCATCGATGAAGAACGGAGCCCTTACCCGCTTCAGCGTGGCCTTGATGTATTCGACCACCTCCTGCTCGCTTTGGATCGGATTGAGCAGCAGCAGGAACTCATCGCCGCTAATCCGCGACAGCATGTCGGACTCGCGCAGATCAAGCCCGAGCCGCTTTGCGAGCTCGATCAGGAGCGCGTCACCAATGGCGTGGCCGTAATAGTCGTTGATGTGCTTGAAATTGTCGATGTCGAGAAAGGCTAGCGCGAACCTGGCGCGTGGCCCGTCATGCTCAATCAGGCTTCTGGCCCGATGTTCGATAACCCGCCGCATCGGCAGATCGGTCAATTCGTCAAAGTAAGCCGACCGGAACAGATAATCCTCGACGGCCTTTTGCTCGCTGATGTCGGTGGAACTCGAAAGCAGCAGATTGCGGTTGTCAATGCGAACCGGCCGGTGGGCCGTAAGAAAGACCTGCTTGCCGTGATGGGTGGCGACAGATTCCTCCGCGACGACAGCACGTCCGGTGCGGAGCAATTCCAGCGCGAGCTCGCGACGATCGCTTGATTGCTTCGAGACAGGCACGCTTGGCTCGCCGGCGGTCATCCCCAGTTGCGCCGCTGCGGCGTCGTTGACCATCAGGACACGGCCCTGCTCGTCCTGAACCGTGACGCCGGCCGGAAGCATTCTGAGGACATCCCTCAGAACGCTCAATTCGCTTTCGATAGCGAATGCGCCTTGCGTCGTGGCGGCTTGCAGATCGAGCGTGGTGCGGCTTTGCATGGCCGCCAAGTTTCTCAAAGTCTCTTGTAGTTTTGGTTAAGTGCAGCCCCGGCGTGCAGGCAGGTGCGTTTTAAGCCGGCGCCGCCATGATCGTCGTTAACAGAACGTCAACGGATTTCGAAAACGCGCCTGCGGCAATAGAGCCCACGAGATCCGCGAGGCTCGATGGCGAGTGCTCAACTCGAAGGTATCTGGCATTGCATCGTGCAATGGACGCCGGTTTTCAGATACGTGATCTCGGTCTTGCCATCGAAGGGCTTCAGCGCCGATTTCAGCAATTTGCTGCCAAAGCCTGCTTCGCCGATCGGTCCCACCGAGGGCCCCTCGGTCTCGTCCCAGGCGATATTGAGGCGATTGTCGGTCACGGACCACGACACCTGCAATAGCCCGCGCGCGGCGGAAAACGCCCCGTATTTCCCGGCATTGGTGGCAAGTTCGTGAAATATCAGTGCCAGGCTCACCGCCAGTTGGGCCGGCAGAAACAGCCGATCACCGTTGAGGGTGAAGCGGACATGTCCGTAAGGTCCGAGTTCGGAGAGCAAGAGATCCTTGATGTCGCAACCATGGCCGTCCAGCTTGGCGATCAGATCGTCGGTCGCCGACAGTGCCCGCATCCGCCGGTCGATACCGGCCCAGATTTGCGGTTGATCCTGCAGGATCTGGTGAAGCACGGCGTGAATGGTCGATAATTTGTTTTTCAGCCGGTGTTGAAGTTCGTCGACGATGAGCTTGCGATAGGCCTCCTCCCGGATCAGGCGCTTCGCAATTTCTCGCTGCTTTGCCGCGACCGATCGATAGTGCTCGACGCCCCAAATCGTGAGGCCGCACACGATCATATAGATGACCAACAGCACGACCCTGGCAAAATCGGTCGGGGCGTCGCCGAAATTCAGAACGACGCCGGACACTCCGCCCAGGATAGCCGTCACAATCCCGATCCGGTACCCGCCGAACGCGGTGGCAAAGAAGACCGCCGGAAAATACGGGGTGAAGAAGACGTCCGGCCGGAGCAGGGAAAGACACCACCGTGCCGCCGTCGACACCGCAAGGCAGGATACCGCAAAACCCATGCCAAACAGAGGAGAGGTCCGAGACGTTCCTTGCCAGCCCTGCCGAAACTCGTCGATCAATTTCACCATGGGTCACATCAACCGATCAGCGAATCCAAAACAAGGCCAAGCATAGCGAAAATTTGCGTGAGCTTCGGCTGCAAAAAACGCAGCACGGTTCAACAACTGGAAAATTTGAATACAACCAGCGACATGGAAACTCGTTTCTCCCGGACAAACGCCTCGTTTGTCCGGCCATCGTGCTTTGGAAGGCACCGCGGCACAATGCCTGGCTTGCGTTGTTTCGGCAGGCCGGAGATATTTGAAGCAGACAGTGTCAAAAGGAGAACAACATGGGACGGCTTGACGGCAAGGTCGCGGTGATCACCGGCGCGACAAGCGGCATTGGTCTGCGCACCGCCGAAATTTTTGTCGCGGAGGGGGCGAAAATCGTGGTCGCCGGCCGCCGCGTGGTGGAAGGCGAGGCATTGGCCAAAAAGCTCGGCCCTGCATGCCTATTCCGCCGGACCGACGTCACGGTCGAAGAGGAGATGGCCGCGCTGATCGGCGAGGCGGTCGAGAAATTCGGCCGCATCGATTGTCTGTTCAATAATGCAGGCGGTCCAGCGCAAACCGGCGGAATTGAAGGGCTCGACGTAGCACGTTTCGACGCCGCGATGGCGACACTGGTGCGCAGTGTCATGCTCGGCATGAAACACGCCGCACCCCACATGCGCCGCCAGGGCTCGGGCAGCATCATCAACAATGGCAGCATTGCCGGCAGGCTTGCGGGCTTTTCGTCCTCGATCGTCTATGGCGCCGCCAAGGCCGCCGTGATCCACCTCACCAAATGTGTGGCGATGGAACTCGGTGAAGCCGGCATCCGCGTCAACAGCATTTCGCCCGGTGCGATCGCCACCGGCATTTTCGGCAAGGCGCTCGGTCTGTCGGTCGAGGCGGCGGAGAAAACCCCCGATGTCATGCGCGAAGTCTACAAGACCGCCCAGCCTATTCCACGCGCCGGACTGCCCGAAGACATCGCTCACGCCGCGGTATTTCTCGCCAGCGACGAATCCACCTTCGTCAATGGCCACGATCTGGTGGTCGATGGCGCCATCACCGGCGGCCGCAACTGGACCGCGCAGCAGCAGGGCCTTGCTGCTCTGCGCAAGACATTCGAGCAGGGCAAGGGGTGAGCGCTCATGCGGCGGGCCGAACAAGCGGGACAGCATCGCTGAAAACCGGCTGCTGCCCTCCGCAATCGAGATCGTCGAGTTCATAAGGGCTGCCGACCGGGTCCGTGTATAGTCGGAGCCGGCGGCAACCCGGACAGGACGGCATGAACGCAAGGCTCAAGGGAAAGCTGCAAATGCTTGCCGTCGTCATCGCGGCCGGCATGCTTTCGGGAGTCGCGTTCAACATTGCGCAGGGCCGTACCTTGCCTTCCGCCATGGCGGTGGGAATGGCCTATGGGCTATTGATGACCACCGCGCTGGGGAGCATCCAGCTATTCGTCCTGGATGGCCCGCTGCGGGTGTGGCTGAGCGGTCTTTCGTTTACAATCAGCCTGATTGTACGCAGTGTGATCTACGCGGCGATTATCATCGTCATCCAGTGGCTCCAGCTGGGTGAGTTCATCGCCGGGGTGCCGCAGGAAATGTCCAGCAAGACTTTCTGGCTTGGCTTTATCTATTCCGCGGTACTTTCGGTGGTAATTAATCTGGCTCTCGTAATTTCCAACATCGTCGGACACCGCGCGTTCCTGAATTTCGTCACCGGGCGGTACCACACGCCGGTCGAGGAAAGCCGCTTCGTGCTTTTCGTCGACATCGCGGGGTCGACGGGCCTGGCTGAACGGCTCGGCGGCGTCGCCATTCACCGTCTTCTCGATCGCACGTTTCGTCTGCTCACGCTTGCGGTGGTAGATTATCGGGGCGAGGTACTGAATTACGTCGGCGATGAGGTGATCGTGACCTGGCCGGAGAAGAGTGGGGCGATTGATTGCCGCCCGTTGCGCTGTTTTGGGGCGATGCGGGAGGAATTGTCGCGTGCATCGAGCCAATTTGAACAGGAGTTCGGGACTGTGCCGCGGATTCGCGGCAGCCTGCATTTCGGACCCGTGATCGTCGGTGAGATCGGCGACATCAAACGCGCCATCGTCTTCAATGGTGATGTCATGAACACGGCAGCACGGCTCGAAGAACTCAGCCGCAACGTGGATGGCGGCTTCCTCGCATCCCGCGCGGCGATGCAACGGTTCGATTCAGCGCCGCCGTTTGCGGTTCGCGACCTGGGGCGGTTGGCGATTCGCGGGCGCGCCGACGGCATCGACGTGGTCGGCATCGAAGCCCCGGCGTTGGCCTGATCTACTCACCTCACCGGCGACACGATCACCCGCAATCCGTCTTTCGGCTTCGGAATCGGCCACATCTGCCAATCCGGCCTGCTGCCGGGTTGCAGCGAAACGTTGAGATTCTGCAGGAAATGCCGCGCAAAGCATTTCGCCTGCATGTAGGCGAAATGCAGCCCAAGGCACATATGCGCGCCACCGCCGAATGGCACCCAGGCGAAGCGGTGACGAGCGCGCTGCGCCTCGTCGGTAAAGCGCATCGGATCAAAGTTGTCGGGATCGGGCCATATTTCCGGCATGTGATGGGTGAACAGCGGATTGATCGCGACCAAGGTACCCACCGGCATCGCATAGCCGCCAAAACTGAAATCGCGCGTCGCCCGTCGCGGGATGGAAGGCACCGGCGGCTTCAACCGCATCGCCTCCTTGAACGCCATCTCGGTGAGCGGCATGGCTTCGAGATTGTCGAATGTCGTGGGCGCGTCGACCGCGACGCCGAGCGCCGTGACTTCGTCGCGCAATTTGTCCTGCCATTGTGGATTGGCGGCAAGGGCTGCTACAAAGGACGTCAGTGACGAGGTCAGCGTGTCGTGCGCGGCCATCACCAGAAAACTCATGTGGTCGACGATATCCTGGGTCGAGAGCAGCGCGCCGTCGTCGTGGGTGGCGTGACACAGCTGCGAGAACAGGTCCTCCCCGCCCTTGGCACGGCGGATCGGAATCTGCTCCGAAAAATAAGCCACGATGCGAGCGCGGCCTTTGACGCCGCGCGCCATTTGCGTGCCCGGCCAGGGTTGGCGGATCGGGGCGACCGATGCGGCGACCATATCGATGAACGCCCGTGTGATCTCATCGACGTCAGGCCCGATGCCGGTTCCGAGAAACGAAGTAGCTGCAAGATCGAGCGTGAGCTGCTTCATGGCCGGATAGAACAACATCGGACCGGGCCGTTGCCGCCATTGCGCCACGCGTGCCCCAATGCCGGCATCGAGCGCCGCAAGATAGGATTTCATCGGGCCGGACTTGAACGCAACCGACAGCGCGCGCCGGTGCAGGCGATGCTCGTCGAAATCAAGTAGCATCAGGCCGCGCGGAAACAGCCGGCCGAGGATGGTTCCCCAGCCATGGGTCGAGGAGAAAAGCCTAGTTTGATCGAACAGCACGAATTCGTTGGCTTCGGGACCGAGCACGGAAATGCTGGTTTCGCCGAGCACGCGGCTGCGATAGACGTGGCCGTATTTCGCAGCCATTCTTTCGACTTCGCCCTTGGGGTCTGCAAGGATCGCCAGCGTCCGGCCGATGACCGGCCAGCCCTCGTCACCGGGAATATGCGCCAGCGAGTTGCGGTTGGGCGGCGTCAGCGTGATCGCAGGGGAAGCCACACTTTGCATGGACATGGCAATTGCTCCGTTGGGCCACGATCCGGCTAAAATAGCTCTTTGTGTCTTCAGAGCAAAGCGGATCGGCTTCGTTAGAAGAGATTAATATGATCCAGGCTGCAGCGAACATTCTTTGCGCATGCTAGGCTGGCCTGCAGCATTCCTTGAAATAGCTTTCGGCTCTCGGTGTTTATCTGAGTAAATCCGGGAATTAATTGAATGAAACGCCGTGAATTCATTGCAGGGCTTGGCGCGGTAACGAGTTCCTCGTTTCTTTTGCCGATCGCCTCGCCTGCTCAGCCATCGGCAACGCCGGTCGTTGGATATCTGAGTAGCCGGTCGCCGGGCGAATCCGCGGCCGTCGTCGCCGCTTTTCGTCAAGGCCTCGGCGAGGCCGGCTTTGTCGTCGGCCAGAATGTAGCGATCGAATATCGTTGGGCGGAGGGTCGATACGATCAACTACCCACACTCGCCGCAGAACTTGTCAGCCTGCGGGTATCGGCGATCCTCGCGGCAGGCGGACCGCCGTCCGCGTTGGCCGCGAAAAAGGCAACCTCCAAAATCCCGATTATTTTTTCGGCGGCCGACGATCCGGTGGGACTCGGGCTAGTCGAGAGCCTGAGTCGGCCTGGTGGCAATATTACGGGCATGAGCGTGTTCAACTCCACTCTCATCGCAAAGCGTCTCCATCTCCTGCATGAGCTAGTTCCATCGGCCAGGACCGTTGCCTATCTGGCAAACCCGGCCAATCCGAGTGCACGGCTCGAAGTTCGAGCCGCGCAGGAAGCGGCCGAGACGCTCGGTATAAATCTGCAAGTCTTGAACGCCTCGAACGATCAGGAAGTTGAGGCTTCTTTTGCGCGGTTGGCGGAGTTGAAAGCTGGAGCCATCATTGTCGCCGCAGAGCCCTACTTCGATAGCCGGCGTACTGCGATTGTCGAACTCGCCGCAAGACACGCCGTCCCCGCGAGCTACGGTTGGCGCGAAAATGTCGCGATGGGTGGCCTTTTGAGTTACGGAACCATCCTAAAGGATTCCTATCGCAACTCGGGTATCTATTGCGGACGCATTCTAAAGGGCGAGAAGCCAGCCGATTTGCCTGTCATGCAGCCGACGAAATTCGAACTCACCATCAATCTCAAAACCGCCAAGGCGCTCGGCCTCACCGTTCCTCCAGCGCTCCTCACTGGTGCGGACGAAGTGATCGAATGATCCGGCGCGGTTGACGGCGCGCCGCGCCACGCGTCACGCCTTGTTGTGTTTCGCGGCTTCCTTCTGCAGATCCGGGGCGTTGATGGTCGGGATCGCGACACGGCCGGGACCGGTCAGCGAAAGTGCCGCGGCAGCCTTGTCGTTCTCCATGATTTTCGCCATCACGGCCTGCCCTGCGCGCTCGAATACCGCGCGGTTCTCGATCAGGAATTTTTGCGACTCGCGCAGTTTGGTGACGTAGCCGTTGATTTCCGGAACCACATAGCGCGCCACCATATCCCAGCTGCGTCTCGTGTTCTCCGGGTTGGCCCAGTCGTGGACAAAGCCGATGATGCTGCCGACGCCGCCCGAAACCTCCATCAGCTTCTTGATGGTTTTGACCAGATCGTCGGGGGTGCCGATGGTGGAGGCGGCGGCCTCGCCGCCGGCGGTCTTTTCCACGGCGTCCTCCGGCGAAGTAAACGGTTCCAAGCCGGGCCGCTGCAGCGTGGCGACATTATATTCGTTGTGCCAGCGCATCAGTCCGGCGCCGGCCTCGCGCCGAGCCTGTTCACGGCTTTCGGCAATGTGCCAGGAGAGCAGCACCCGCCAGTCGGATCGGTTAACGGTGGTGTCGTGCTTCTTTGCGGCGTCTTCGGCAAAACCCCATTGCGTCGGCAGCGCCATCAAGCCCTGTGTCGACATCGAACCGAGTGAGATGATGCCGATGCCGTATTTTCCTGCCAGCGTCATCCCCGACGGCGAGATCTGCGAGGCCACCACGAACGGCATCTCTTCCTGCAAAGGGAGGATCTGTAATGCGGCGTCGTTCATCGTGAACCAGTCGCTCTTCGCCGTCACGCGCTCGCCTTTGAACAACCGGCGGATGACCGCGATCGCCTCGTCCTGACGATCACGCTGCGTCATCGGGTCGATGCCGAGCGTATGCGCGTCGGAGGCGAGCGCGCCGGGGCCGGAGCCGAAAATGGCGCGGCCCCCGGTCATGTGGTCGAGCTGCACCATGCGCTGGGCGACGTTGAAGGGATGGTGATAGGGCAGCGAGATCACGCCGGTGCCGAGCCTGATACGCTTGGTGCGCTCGCCGGCGGCTGCCAGAAACATCTCGGGCGAGGCGATCATCTCCCAGCCTGAGGAATGATGCTCGCCGCACCAGAATTCATCGTAGCCGAGTGCATCGAGCTGCTCGACGAAATCGAGGTCGCGGCGGAATTGCAGCATCGGATGCTCGCCGATCGGGTGATGCGGGGCGAGGAAGGCTCCGAATTTGAGGCGGGCCATGGGGCTTCTCTCCGGACATTGTTCTTGGTTGATCGGCGCCAAACTATGGCCTGGGAAGGGCCAAGGGAAGAGTTAAAGGAAAAGTAATGGGGCCGCTGCCCGAATTTACACCCCGGGGCCGTTCCGCTAAGAAAACCTTTTGTTTTTCCGCGCCGAGGGGGAGATGTATTTGAAGCAATCCGACACAACTGCTTCACTGCGGCTTTCTAGTCAGCGCAAGCGCGACCTGCTCGATCACTTCGAGGCCAAGGGCGAGGAACTCGATCGCTGGCGCAAGTTCAATGCCGCCTATCACGAAGACGACCGCAAATTCATGCAGTTCTTGATTCCACCGGGCAAGCGGGTGCTGGAATTAGGCTGCGGCCGCGGAGATTTGCTCGCCGCGCTAAAGCCTTCATACGGTGTCGGCGTCGATTTCGGCGCCAAGACGATCGCCAAGGCCAATGAGCTGCATCCCGATCTCGATTTCGTCCTCGGGGACGTGGAGGACCCGGCAACGCTGGCTTCGATCGAGGGACCCTTCGACTATATCGTGATTGCCGACACCATCGGCATCTTCGAGGATATCGACGGCACGTTGAGACTCGTGCATCATTTGTGCGCGCCGTCCACGCGGATCATCATTTCCTATTACTCGCATTTGTGGGAGCCGGTGCTCAAGCTTGCGGAGGCGCTGGGTCTGCGGGCCACGCAACCGAAAATCAATTACATCGCTACCGTCGACTTCCTCAACCTGATGGATTTGGCGGATTTCGAAATGATCAGTCAGGAGCAGCGGCAGCTTCTGCCGCAGCGCTGGCTCGGGCTCGGTCCGTTCATCAACCGGTTCATCGCGCCGCTGCCGGGGATCCGCAAACTGTGCCTGCGAACCTATCTGGTCGGACGCCCGGTCCGGCAGTTTCCCGACCGGAAATTTTCCGCCAGCATTCTGATCCCCTGCCGGAACGAGAAGGGCAATATCGAGAACGCTATCCTGCGCATGCCGAGGTTCGGCAGCTCGCAGGAGATCCTGTTTGTCGAGGGAAATTCCAGCGACGGCACGTTCGAGGAATGCGAGCGCGTCCGCGATGCCTACAAGGACCAATGGAATATCAAGGTGCTGAAGCAGGACGGCAAGGGCAAGGGCGACGCGGTGCGCAAAGGATTCGCCGCCGCGACCGCCGACGTCCTGATGATCCTGGACGCGGACCTGACGATGCCGCCGGAAGCGCTGCCGAAATACCACGCGGTGATCGAGACCGGTAAGGCCGAATTCGTCAACGGCACCCGCCTGGTCTATCCCATGGAAAACGAGGCGATGCGCCCGCTCAATCTGATCGCCAACCGCTGCTTTGCCTATTTGTTCAGCTATCTCGTCAACACCCGCCTGACCGACACGCTGTGCGGCACCAAGGTGCTGATGCGCAAGGATTACGAGATATTGGCGCGGGAGCGCGGCTATTTCGGCGACTTCGATCCGTTCGGCGATTTCGATCTGATCTTCGGCGCGGCGAAGCAGAACCTCAAAATTATCGAGACGCCGATCCACTACAAGGCGCGCACGTTCGGCGAGACACAGATCTCGCGCTTTCGGGACGGATGGCTGCTCTTGAAAATGGTTTGGTTCGCCTACCGCAAATTGAAGGCGATCTGAATTCTCATTGCGCGGTCCGTCTCCTGCATCCTGCCCCGGCGATCTTGCAAGCGCAGCGCGCTTCGCGCGGGCGGTGCAATTTGTTTCATTTCGCCGTTCGCGCTGTCGATCGCGGCGTCGCCGCATTTCGGTCCTGGATGCGGCAGGCTGTTACCCCTTAAGCACGATCGCGAAATTTCTGGGGACTGACAGCACACGGTCTTTTTATTTTGCAGTGCAGCAACTATCTGTTTCTGGTGGCGTTACCCAATCTCTCGCCAAGGAGCTGCCCGTGTCCCTCGCTGCAAATATCGAATTCCTGAAGCACCTGCCCAAGCTTCATGGGTTCAATGCGTTGGAAGGCTTGGGACGCGGCGCGCGGCGAGGTCTTCGTAGCCCGCTGGTCGAAACCAGGGGGTTTGGAGCCAATCCGGGCGATCTCAGGATGTTCTCCTACGTGCCGGGTAACCCGCAACCGGCCCCCGGCTTGGTTGTCGTTCTGCACGGCTGCGGTCAGACCGCCGCAGGCTATGATTTGGGCGCCGGCTGGTCCACGCTCGCAAAACGCTATGGTTTTGCGTTGCTGATGCCCGAGCAGCAGCCCGCGAACAACGCTCAAGGATGCTTCAACTGGTTCAATCCGGAAGACACTGCGCGCGGGCACGGCGAAGCCTGTTCGATCAGGCAGATGATCGCGCGGATGGTGGGTGATCATCAGATCGACCCGCATCGTATTTTCGTCACCGGCCTCTCCGCGGGCGGCGCCATGACCTCGGTCATGCTTGCCACCTATCCCGAGGTGTTCGCGGCCGGCGCGATCATCGCGGGATTGCCGTTCGGCGTTGCGACCAATGTACGCGAAGCCTTGAACGGAATGTTTCAGTCGCGTCCCCATCCGGCCGGCGAATTGGGCGACCTCGTGCGCAGCGCTTCAAAGCATCGGGGTCCCTGGCCGAAAGTTTCGGTATGGCACGGCAGCGCGGATCGCACAGTCAATCCCGCAAACGCCGATGAGATCGTCAAGCAGTGGCTCGATGTGCATCAATTGCCTTCGGCACCGATGTCGGCGGGCACCGTCGACGGTTATCCGCGCCAAATCTGGTGGAATGCGGAGGGCGAAACGACCGTCGAATCCTACACCATCACCGATATGGCCCATGGAACACCGCTTGGAACGGCGGACAACGACGAGCGCTACGGCACCCAGGGCGCGTTTCTGATCGAGGCGGGTATCTCGTCCTCGTATCACATTGCCAATTTCTTCGGCCTGACCGAATGGATTCGCCAGCCCAAGGAATCCGCAAAGGAATCTGCCAAGGAACCTGCAAAGACCTCTTCGACCGTTGCTTCGAAGAGGCCGGTGAAGAAAGTTCCGGTGATGTCTCCGGTACCCCTGGCGACACCAGATATCACCGCGGTACTGTGGCCACTGGCGAGCTTCAATCGGCGCACCGAACCGCCGCGTCAAGCGCGTCGCGGTATCGACGTCGGTGGCGTGATCACGCGCGCGCTCACGGCGGCGGGTCTTATGAAATAGGGCGCGCCCTCGAACTTGCCGCGAAAGTGTCATTCGGGGATCAGTTCGACCGGCGGGACCGCCATCCAGCGGTCATTGAGCGCGCAAATCGAAAATCTCATGTTCGCGGGAATCGCTCACATCGCGCCGTTGAGAAATGGATTGGTCAACCGCTCCTGGCCAATGCTTGAGCCGGGGCCGTGACCACAGATGAAGCCGACATCGTCGCCGAGCGGCAGCAGCTTGTCCTTGATCGACTTGATCAGCGTCGCATGATTGCCACCGGGAATATCGCTGCGTCCGACCGATCCGTTGAACAGCACGTCGCCGACATGCGCAAAGCGCATTTCCTTGTTGAAAAACACCACGCTGCCGGGTGAATGACCGGGGCAATGCAGGATATCGAAGGTCAATTCGCCGATAGAGACCCGGTCGCCTTCATCGAGCCAGCGATCCGGCGCGAAATTTCGCACGCCGGTCATGCCGAACCGCGCGCCGCTTGTCACGACATTGTCGAGCAGGAATTTGTCTGACATGTGCGGGCCTTCGATCGGTACTTTCAGTGCATCGCGTAAGTCCGCGGCGCCGCCGACATGATCGATGTGGCCGTGGGTCAGCCAGATCTTTTCGACGGTGACGCCAGACTGCCTGATCGCGGCCTGAATTTTCGGAACGTCCCCGCCGGGGTCGATCACCACGGCTTTCTTGGTGGCTTCGCACCAGATCAACGTGCAGTTCTGCTCAAACAGCGTCACCGGGATGATGACCGCGCCGGCCTTTGCTTGTGTGTCGGTTTCTTGTGCCATGGCCGCACAATGCCGATTTTTTTCGGCTCGCCAAGGGAAAGATTCGAACATTTGCCGCGAAACAATACCGCTAACGCATAGCGCCTATGCCTCAGGTCGGGCCTGCCTTGGATCTCTTGCGGCCGCGCGCCGCGAGGTTCTGGAGCGCAACCACCTCGCGCATCCATTGCAGCTTCGGTTTGGCCGGAAAGCCGCCCCAAACCGCGCCGGCCGGCACGTCTTCGTACACGGAAGATCGCGACGCCAGCATTGCACCTTTGCCGACGGTGATATGCGGGATGATGCCGGTGCGCGGTCCCAGCACCACGAAATCCTCAAGCGTCACGCTGCCGCTGAGCCCCGATTGAGCAACGATAATGCAATGGCGGCCGATGACGCAGTTGTGACCGATCTGGCAAAGGTTATCGATCTTGGTT
>Ga0137403_10003315_pt1 | contig 19368 bp, 15 predicted proteins | sample CZOMad2_1_16fung_FD_122057 | JGI IMG/M metagenome (GOLD analysis project Ga0137403, IMG submission 122057) | Vadose zone soil fungal communities from Angelo Coast Range Reserve, California, USA - CZOMad2_1_16fungal (Hybrid Assembly) | ecosystem: Environmental > Terrestrial > Soil > Vadose zone...
TGTTCTGCATGGTTCTGGTCCGAGCACGTGCGGGTCGCCTCTCCCCACGGCATTGACTGCTTCATCGCCGGAAAAGAATACGATCATGGCGGACTGAGCCTCCAGGAGTGTGTGGTCTCGCAGCTCTCCATTCGTGCTCGACAGGAGAAGGCAGCGTCGGCGAGCATCGACTCGGTCAGGTGGGTTGGCCTGCGGTGCCGCGTGCACATCGATGGACAATCGAGCGGTTTCTTCGTGGACTTGCGCGACAAGGTCAACGCTCCGGACACCTCCTTGACTGGGCCAAGATCCGTCGGCCAAGACGGTGCCGTCGCGTTCGTCGTTGAGGATGACTCGCGGGAAGGCACCGCCGCCATCCTGGTCCTGATCGACTCAGGGGGCACGGTCGTGGACAAAACGGCTGTTACGGTAGGAGCATAAATGGCTGCGATGGAGCTAGATCATCTGGACAAGATCGCCGCTGAGGCCTTTGACGGATACATCGTCCGCAAAGACCTGGTACGCACATTCGCCCGCCATTACCCGGTCCCGACCTACGTGTGTGAGTTCCTTCTCGGCCGCTACTGCGCCAGTATCAATGAGGACGAAATCGCCGAAGGGCTAGCGATCGTGGAGCGACAATTGCGGGAACAGGCGGTTCGCAGCGGTGAGGAAGAACTCTTCAAATCGCGCGCGCGAGAAAAGGGCGTGGTCAAGCTGATCGACCTCATCACGGCCCGGCTGGATGCGCGCACCGACTCCTATCTGGCCACCTTACCGAGTGTGCAACTCCGCGACGTCTGCCTTGACGATCAGCTCGTGAAGGAGCACGAGCGCATGCTGACCGGCGGCTTCTATGCCGAGGTCGATCTCGCCTATGATGCGGTCATCGCTCAAGAGAAAAATGGACGCCCGTTTGCGATCGCCGCGCTGCGTCCAATCCAGCTCTCCACACGCGATGTGCTAGAGGCCCTGTACGCAGGCCGGGCCCGGTTGACGACGGACGAGTGGAAACAGTTTCTGCTGCGGAGCATCGGCCTTGAGCCGTCGCAGATGACCGAGCGCCAACGCGATGTGCTGCTGTTGCGCATGGTGCCCTTTGTTGAGAACAACTACAATATGGTCGAGCTGGGGCCACGCGGTACCGGTAAGAGCCATCTCTTTCAGCAGATCTCGCCCTATGCCCACCTGGTGAGCGGGGGCAAGAGCACCGTCGCCCGCATGTTCGTCAACATGTCGACCGGCCAGCGGGGGCTCGTCTGCCAGTATGATGTGGTGTGCTTTGACGAAGTGTCTGGCGTCTCCTTCGATCAGAAGGATGGCGTCAATATCATGAAAGGCTACATGGAGTCGGGCGAGTTTAGCCGGGGCAAAGAGAGCATCCGCGCCTATGGCGGCATCGTCATGGTGGGGAATTTCGAGGTCGATGTCGAGCATCAGCAGCGCATCGGCCATCTGTTTGGCCCGTTGCCGCCCGAGATGCGGAACGATACGGCTTTCATGGACCGCATCCATGCCTACCTACCCGGCTGGGACGTGCCCAAGATCAGCGAAGCCATCAAGACTGATCACTTCGGCCTGGTCAGCGACTTCCTGAGTGAATGTTGGTCGCGGCTGCGGAGTCACAACTGGGCGACTGTGCTCCAGGGTCGGGTGACGTTCGGGGGAGCATTGAGTGGCCGGGACCAGAATGCCGTCACGAAGACCATCAACGGCTTGCTGAAGCTCATCCATCCGTCGTCCACCGAGCCAGTTCCCGACCAGGACCTCGAATGGGCGGTGCGTCTGGGGTTGGAGTGCCGGCGGCGGGTGAAGGAACAGCAAAAACGCATCGGAGCGGCAGAGTTTCGGAACACCCAGTTTAGCTACACCCTTGGACCGGATGGTGTTGAAACCTTTGTGGTCACACCGGAGCTGCAAAGCGAAGATCAGATCGGCCGCGATCCACTGCCGCCCGGGCAGGTGTGGGCCATCAGTCCCGGCGGGCAGGAGGAAGCCCCAGGCCTCTATCGGATTGAGGTGACCGAAGGCCCGGGGAGTGGCGTTCGCATCCTGAACCGTCCAGCCCCAGGCCCATTCGCCGAAAGTGTCAAGTACGCCGAGCAGAACCTCTACGCCCGGGCGAGTGAATTCGTCGGGGATCGCAATCCCCGTGAACATGAGTTCGCCCTACAGTTGCGAGCCTTTGACACGCCCAAAAGCGGCCAATTGTTGGGTGTGGCGGCCCTGTTGGCGCTGTGCAGTGCCCTGATCGGCAAGAGCCTGGAGGGCGGCTTGGTCGTCGTGGGGGGGCTGAATCTGGGCGGCTCCATTGACACCCTCTCCCATGCCGTGGGCGTGGTCGAGCATGCGATCGAAAAGGGCGCTGCCGTGGTCCTGATCCCTGTTTCAGCCCGGAAGCAGCTGTTTGAGCTGTCCGACGAGATGGCTGCCAAGGTCAACGTCCTCTTCTACACCGACGCTCGGGATGCGTTCATCAAGGCCATCGCGGATTGATGAAGAAGGGATTCTCCATGCCACGCTACTGGATTTTTTGCATGAGCGAAGACAACTATGAGATTGCCAGGACGCAAGGCCTCATTGGCTTGGCCGAGCGACATAAAATAGCGATGCAGAAGCTTGCCATCGGCGACATGATGACGTTCTACATCAACAAGAAGAAAGTCGATTCTCCGCCGAACGACCCTGCCCACAAAGTCCAGCAGTTCCGTGGGATCGCGCGGGTGACGAGTGACGCGTTCGAGAGCAACGATCTGATCTGGCATGTCAGAGACGGGGAGATCTTTCCCCATCGGCGGAAGGTCGAATTTCTCGCCGATAGCAGCGCTGCGGCCAGACCGCTCATTGAACGATTATCGTTTGTCACAAACACCGCATTTTGGGCGCTGCCATTCCGGAAAGGGTACGTGGAGGTGACACAGAAGGATTTTGACACGATTCACCAGGCTCTGGCGGTTGGCTCCGAGCATTCGTAGAAACCGAGGTCATCTAGGCTAGGAAATAGTATTCGAACCTCTTGACACTCCCCACAAGCATTCCGATGAGCCTCATTTCCGAGGTTCAGGATTGCGGAGAGCGGTCCTCTAATGTTGGAAAACGAGCGAGGGGCTCATTCCCCTTGCCTGATCCGTGAGAGATTTTCCTCTTATCCCCCAAGTCGGTAGGCCGAGATAAGCTGCAGGAACACATCTTCCGCAGAATAAGCGTCGTTATCCCATGGAGTTTAGTGTCACACGATGCAGGCTGGCAGAAATGGCAACCTAGATCGTCATGCGAGTGGTGTGGGACGAATCAAGGCAAGTACACGATCCCCGAGTCGTCGCGCCTCGGTGTGGACATCGACGCTGCTAAGGGGCAGACCGTCTGAATGCCGCCAGCTTTGAAGGTTCTCTCTTGCGCTTGCGTCCAGTGCGGTTTTGGAATCGAGTGCCTTATGAAATAGCGTCGAGATGGCTGATTTAGTCGGAACTTCCATATTCCGATCGATACGAATTCCAGTGGATCGGGCTGCGCTGTTCGGTGCCACTACCAGGGCACGCAGCTTCGCCTGCGGTGGCTCTATGGGAAAGATGGTCAGCTGCCCGGAAAGGAGCTGCTCCGCTTCGTCTTTCTTGTAGCCCATACCTGCTTCAAGATAAATCGCGGGCCATGGGACACGCGTGGCGCAGGCGATCAGCGTGGCCTGTAAGCTCGCATGGGGGCAAAATTGAATCCGAATCCTCTCCACCGTATCAAAAGTCAGCTTGCGATAGTCAATGAGCGCGGGTCGAAAAATTGGATCATAGAAGCCGATTTCGCCGTGGATTCCTCGGGCTTCACCACCTCGCGCTTTATCTGCTGGTTCGACCATAAATATGGCGTGGTGCGCCAGCAGCATGAGTGGGTGAAGGTCCATCTGATGTGCGGCGTCAATACCAACATCGTCACGACGGTCGAAATCCGAGAGAAGGATGCCAGTGATACCAAGCTGCTCCCTAATCTCGTGAACACGACCGCCGCCCGCTTCGACATGCGGGAAGTGTCAGCGGATAAGGGCTATTCGAGCGTCAATAACCATGAGGTCATCGCCAGCCATGGAGCAACCCCGTATATTGCGTTCAAGAGTATCCATAACGGTGCGGCAGGTGGTCTGTGGCAAAAAAATGTTTCACTACTTTGCGTTCAACCGACAGGAGTTCTTGCAGCACCACCACAAGCGGTCCAACGTCGAGAGCACCTTCAGCATGATCAAGGCGAAGTTCCGCGATCATGTGCGGAGTAAAACCGACGTGGCGATGCAGAACGAGGTGCTGTGCAAGATTCTCTGCCACAACATCTGCTGCCTGATTCAGGCGCTGTATGAGTTAGGGATTGAACCGACCTTTTGAGAAATGCTGTGAGGTACAAGGAATATGATTGAAGAAATAGAATCTGATTTGTCAACTCGTCGATGGGAAAGGTAGTGGGACTATTTGATTTCGGATTTTGTAACCTTGGGTCGATAAAATCCAGCTCGGTCTGGTTGTCACCTAGCTTAATAAGTCGAAGAAATCAAAGTCTCCCTGATTGTCCCTGAGCAAGTCTTCTAAGGCTGTCTTCCAATTCGCCTGATAGGCATTGGTTTTGTCCCCCAAGATCACATTACTTTCCTTAATGGCCGCGTGAAGCGAGCAAGCTTTCTTCAGAAGAGCAATAGCTATCCTCGCGTTTGTTCGCGGGTCTGTCTCTGCAGCCATTGTCGAGAATTGTTGGGCGAGCACGTAAACGAGATGCTTGCTGGCAACCCTACGCGGCCATGATAGATTCGATGCAACAGGGGCGGAAAAGGGGGAGCGGGTTAAAACTTGATCGCGAATCGCTGCTGGAAGCTGTCTTATTTCGTCAGGGTAAATGATGGTCCCCCACAGTGCATTGGAAAAGAAGCGGGCTGGTGCGTCGCCTCCACCGCCCTGAGCGGCTGCTGTCCCCCAACGGTCAGGAGTAAACCTCCAAAGGTTCTGACTATGACCAATCGCGACGCCAGTAGCACCGAAGCCAAATGATAGTAAGCCCATCGGGCCAGCATAGGCGTGCAGCACAGGTTTGCCGGTGCAGGCAAGAGTCAATCCCGCCACACAACATCTCCGCACCGTTTCACGTATGCTAGGAATGCGCTCGGCTTCGAATTCAAAACTGAAATACCACCCACTAGAATCCAATGCCGTTGCTTGGGAAAGAACAGTCTGCAATGTTTGGTCTGAAGTCGTAACTGACCGACCGAGCACAACGGTTGCATATACAGGAATTTTCAGGTCATCAGCGACACACTTTGAGGCGGCAAAGAGGCGAGCATTCAACTGCACGATGTCCCCTCGTCCGGCTTGATAAACGACTGCTGGTGCGATCACCGCATCCGCCTTCAGTTCCTCGTGGTCAATGCGGAGAGCATTTTTAAAATTAGTTAAATCTTGGTCGGAAATCCTATTAAGAGATGACACTGCTTGTCGAAATTGCGAGATCGGATAGGATTCCAACTGATTGTTTGTAAACTCTGGTGAGTAAAACTGATGGTCGAGTAGAATCTCTGCGCGGAGAGATCGATAACGTTCTGCATACGAAATCGCATTTGCGCGCTTAAGGTCTCGTGGACTCATAATGACGCCAACCCCAGCGCCTTGCTGGAGCTGTTCTTCTACAAGTTTTGCGCTGTGATAGCCACATTGGTGCCACGCCCCTCGACGCATTAGAGACCCCCTAATTTTTTGAGAATCGCGCCTACTTGCCGCGCGTCAGCCGGGCGTTGCGCACGTTCTTTCTGCAAGAGTCGCACGAGAAGAGTCTGCCATTTTGAGTCAAGCGCCTGAAACGATCGTTTCGCGAGGTGAACGGTCGTCTCACATACTGCATATCGGAGCTGAGCTCTGGTCGTCATTGTCGGCTGATAAAAAGGAGATTCCCCGGTCAATGCTTCGTAGATTAGAATTCCCACCGCGAACAGATCCGTGCGATGGTCGATGTCATACTTTGTACCGTCAAACTGCTCAGGAGCGAAGTACCTAGGTGTGCCTATTGCCGCACCATCAATAGTCTGAGTCAAGTCGGGAAGGTTAAGATGGCGCGAGAGACCAAAATCGATGATAATTGGAGAACCGTTAGGCCTCACGCGAATGTTTGCTGGTTTGAGATCGCGATGAACAATTCCTTTCTCCTTCATCGCGAAAAGCCCATTACACAATGCTGAGAAGAACTCAGCGACGGCCTTCAGGGACCATGGCTGGCCTGGAAGTAGGATATCACTCAGGTCTCGTCCTTCAATGAATTCCTCTAATGATATAATGTCGCTGCTGTCCAGCTTTGGATGAAAATGTGTATTCAATTAGTCTAACTACATTGGGGTGGTCAATTGTTTGTAGCGCTTGAATCTCCCGATCAAGCCGGTCCCGTTCATAATTGGGAGCGATAAGTTTAAGGCAGAGATTATTACCGGCCTTATCTTTGACGTGAAATGCTGCTTTTTGCTCACTTGGTGTTAGTTGCCGGATAAAACAGTAGTCTGGAAATGTTTGCTGAGCGTCTTTGATATCGACCCTGTACGGCATTGGTTCGAGCCACTCCTCGCAAGAAGTGAAGCAAGCCGATAGTAATATATCCAGACAGTGGGGTTCCTGCGACATGGTCTTTTAATAACGACGGCCGTAGTATCAGATACTGAAATCAATCCAATTCCAAGCTTACTGAACACCGACTCTGTTCGAATGCGAAGCGCGATGTTTTCTGGTAATGCTACAAAAGAATAATGAGTAAAAATCCGGTTCCGAGCAGCCTGCTTAATCGCTCTTTGCCAATTCGAAACTTTGACTTCTATCGTGATGACTTCAGGAAGAATACGCCGCCAGAGCGAGGATAGAAAAAAGAGGTTAGATGATTCTTTTATTGCTTCAACAGTAATGAGACTAGATAGACGGCTTCTCATTTTTTTGGTGGAAGTTCCCATGCCCGCTGCAATAGTGTCTAAGCTGGCTTTCCCAACAGCACGAAGATATGCAAGTATTTGGGAATCAGACTGTTCAACACTGGCGAGGGCAAAGACTTCTGGATAGTACGAGACGACCACTAAATCTGGGATGCCTGCACCAAGGGGTACTGAAGCAGCGGTCCACGAATATCGCCTGGGACAGAAAAGGTTTGGAATTCTCTCAGCCACTAGGTCTTGAATGACAGCCTCTGGTCCTTCGCGCCTGGGGCGGAACTGGGTCAGTGTAGTCGAATCAGGGACCGCTTGCATGGGAGATTGCATGTGGAAAAGATCCTCTCTTCACATTGCAATAGTAGGTCAGTCCACAAGTAATATCGGTGCGGTAGGAGGACAGTGACGTGGAGAGGAAGGATTATGACCTGTTTAGCGGCGAAAATCAGCTACCATGGGTGGTATTGATCAGATGAGCCGTTCAGGCCAACCTTCCTGAATAGATTACTATTATGCCACTATACCACTTTTTGGGCAGAATCCCCACTTGCCCAACAAAACCACTGAATCTCAGCTTTATAGGGCAAAGCCACTCTCTACTCAGAAAACAACTTCCTGGCCATTGTTCTATTAGACAGGGACCTCTCTTGAGCCACGCCTCATGCTCGATCGACATACCAACGGCCAGGTTCGATAGATAATCGGATCTGTCGCAAATTTCGATTTTGGAGGCAAAATCCGAAAATCGAGTATCAGCAATTCAATGACTGACAACTTGTCAAACTCTCGAAAAAGCAATTTTCTGAAGTTCCAATATAGGCCGAGACCTTGATCGACGGTCCACTTTCCTCTATAGGTGGGGCACATGTAAGAGAGGAGGGTGGACCATGGGGCAAACACCAGACGAGGTCACACAGAACCTGGCGGAGCGGTTGTGTTGGGAGATCGCCCAGCGCGACGATTCGCGGGTGGCACGCCGCCTGTACCGCAAGCAACTGGTCGATGGGGTGTATCGGCTCGATGAAGGCGCGTTGCTGGATGATTTCTTCCACTTCCTGCAGGCGATCGGTGTGATGAGCCTGCTGGAGGAGGCTCACGGCGCCGCTATCCAGCGTGAGATGGTCCCCTTTGTCCAGTACGTCTTGCTCTATGGGCTGAAGACCCTGTTCGGCATCGAGAGCATGAATGCCCTGCCGACCTTGTTGTTCAGCGATGAAGCCCTCATGCATCTGGTGGGCTTCAATGCGCAGCAGGTCCGCCAGGGCATCTGCCAGCGGGGTGCGACCAAGCGGCAGGGCAAGCGGCTCCCAGGGCCGATCTGCCCGGACACCTTGGCCAAGAACATCGTGACATGGAACCTGCGGGATCTGGAGAGGGTGTTTAATGGGGCCATTCGGGCCCTGGCCAAGGCGGGGGTCTTTGGCGCCAAGGTCACCGGGATTGCGGACGGCACGGATCTGGAGACGACGGAGCGCTACACGGGATGTGGCCAGGTCACCCGCACCGTGCGCCTTGAAGATACACGGGGCCAGGGACACGCGATCGAGGTCACGGTCTACGGCTGGAAAGCGTTCCTCTTGATCGATGCCCTCACCAAGATTCCATTGGCGGTCAAAGTGGGGCCGATTCAAGAGCATGAGGCGCTCTGGGCCCGGGCGTTGGTGACCCAAGCGCGGATGAATTTGGCCGGCTCTGCCCGGCTGCACAAGGTCGTCTTTGATAAGGGCTTTTTGGATGGTACGACCTTGTGGTGGCTCGACCAGCAGGGCATCCACTTTGTCGTGCCGGCCAAAACGAACATGGCGGTGACGGCCGACGCCCACGCCCAAGCGGCGGCGGGGGAAGACCGCACGGTTGGTCGCCGCGTACACACCGTGCGTCATGGGCAGGGCAAAACGGCCCGGACCGAACGCCTGGAGACTGAGGTGGTAGGCATCACCGGCCTGACCACCTATGACCAATATGGGAGCCCAGAGCATGGGCGGCAGCAGCATCGCCGTGACTTTCAGCCCAACCCCATCAACGCCGTGGTGGTGCGGAAGTGGCGCGGCAAGGACTACGGCCCAGGAGGCAAAACGGTCTTCCTGACCAATGCGTCGGTGGCCAAGCCGCTGCAGCCCTTTGAGGACTATGACGATCGCAGCCTCATCGAGAACTGCTGCATCAAAGAGGCCAAGCAAGAGTGGGACCTGGGCCATCCGCCCCAAAAAACCGACCGGGCGGTGCGGGTCCATGTCCTGTTCACGCTGCTGATGTTCGCCCTGGCTACCGCGTATCGGCTGGAGTGTGAGCGCGAGGCTAGGGGAGGAGAGCCTGTCGGCTGGCAACGCTGGCGGCGTCAACTCTTGGAGCAGACCCGAGCCCAGGTGATCGTCTTTGCCCAAGGCTATTATGGCATCTTTCATCTCGCCGAGTACTCGCTGCTGTTGGGAGTCAAGCTCAAAGATGTCCCGCCTGAAATCGGCAGCCGCCAGCAGGTCTTAGCCAAGTATCAGCTCCCCGCACGGGGCTAACCGTTATGTTGGAACTTCAGAAAAGCAATTTTGCGACGGATCCGGAAAACGTAGCGCTTACGCCCGGCCTGCCCGCCCCTTTGTGATATTCTCAGCTTGTCTGAGCATCAATAGAGCGATGCTTTCAAGCAGAGCGTCAGATCTTCTCCGTGCGCTGCACCAACCGCTCTCACGAAAGCCCCGCGGGCCTTGGGCATACACCCAAGCCAGCGGGGCTTCTGCACAGGCGAATCCTTGAGATTTACCAGCCCATCCGACTAGTCCGTCCCGTCGCCAATCGCCTTGGCCAAATCCCGGGTCCATTGGCTAATCTGGCGGGACTTATCCACCTTGAGATACCGGTCCCAGGTCACCGACACCGAGTCCCCAAAGATGCGCGTGAGCGTCGCAAAATCTAGCCCGGCGATGGTCATTTGCGTCACCCAAAATGAGCGAATCGCGTGCGGATTGATCGCGACGGGTCCCCCCGGCCGGTCCTGCGTAAAGGTCCACACAGTTCTTTCCACCAGGCGACTCATGCTGGGGGTGTTGTAGGGATCGCCCCAGCGCGACACGAAGAGGTAGGGATAGCTGGGATGAGGGATCAAGCGAGGTCGCCAGATGGTCAGCCATTCCTGCAGTTGTGGTAGGAGGCTGCGCGGGAACGACTCGTCCCATTTATTGATTCGGCGCTGGTGCCGGCCAGCCCGGCGGTACCCTTTCTTCAACTCGGCCCCCTCGAAGTGGATCCGATAGGTGCCATCGGTTTGAGGGATGAGATTCCGGTTGACCTGCACGCCATTCCAGGTGCCCTGGAAGAGCCCAAGCTCGCGCATATTGCGCTGTCGCAGCGGTCGATGGGCCCAGAGGCGAAGCATCAGCGAATGCTCAGTCCAGACGGCCATCATTTTGAGATTCGAACCCTGGGGATGCTGCTGGTAGGCCTTCGGGGGACGCGCGTCAGGATGGGCCAGATAGTAGGCCACTTCTTGGGCGTAGGGCGAGTCTTGCAGCCGGCGTTCGTTCAGGGGGTGGCGGCTCTGTCCGATGAGATCGAGTTCTTCCAGATCAAGCCAGGGGGGCTCGGCATCAGACATCGGCTCTTCGGGTGGGAGCCCCGGCATGTCATACAGCGCGGAAATCGCCTGGGCGAGCGCCAGGTCATGGAGATGGTGTTCCGCGATGGTGCGCATCGTCCGTAAGAAGACCCGAAGGCCTCCGGTACTGCGCTTGCGCCGGCGCAGCCACCAGGGAATGAACGCCCGGAGCAAGGTCGGCTGACACAACTCACGAAGGTCCAACAACTCGGCGTGGATCTCCAGCTCATAGACCGCATAGCCGGCGAGCCGTTCCACGACGTCCCGAACCGCCTTGCAGGTGACGGGGCGTTTTTTGATGAAGTGGGGGGTGCGTTGGTCAAATTGATCCAGGCAGGAGCTGAGGTAGGCTTCCAGCTCGGCATGGAGCTGCGGCGCTAATTCGCTGAAGCCGGGAGGTGATTGTTCCGGGACGGGTTCTCCCCGTGTGCGTCGTGTCAAGCCCTGCTTGCCGAGGGCATAGGGGGTGCGATCGGCACCCCCCAGGCGATGATAATAGGTTTGCTCGAAGGTGCGGCTATTGCCTTTGGTGCGCCAATCCTTAAGCGGAGCGGCCAGGGGAGGCAACCAGCCCCGGGTGACGGCGATCTCCAGGAGGTTATCGAGATCATTACGAATGTTCTTTCGATAGGAGTCAGAAAGCTTTCCATGAGCGGTGTTGATGAGCTCATCGCGACGCTCTTTCGGGAGATGATACAGGGCGGGTGGGCAGGTGGCAGGCTCGACGCCCAACCACCCAGCGTAACGTTTGATGTGACTGCGTAGGGGCTTTACGCGTGAGGGTTGAAAGTATTCCTCACGAATGGCGGTATTGAGAAGCTGTTCCAACATCATGACAACAGTTCCTTACGTTTGTGGAGATTTTACAGTTGTTTTTGGACACGACATAGAATACCATAACACAACAATGGCACTTTTCAAATCAAATAATCGCGATATGAAACGATCACTTTGGAGATGATGGCGAATTATGAGAATATAAAGGTGTATATGAATTCGGTTATGTTCCAGTAGCTTAATATCATGCTACGAATAAGATGTCGACTAATTTTGTTCAAGGATGAATTATCAGGAATACAGTGTGCACAGGCAGATGGCAGGTAAAATGACGTGCGACTAACAGCGACTAATCCGCGTCATTACTAGGTATCGAATCGCAACATTCGCATTGAGTTAAAGGTCGAATGACCATCTTCAGAAGCACACACTCCACAGCCGCCAACAATCCTCTTTCCACCTTGCTGCATTCCATCCACAACGTGCGACAGAATTGTTCAACAGCTTCGGCAGATGCTGGACATGTCCTGCAAGCGGTCTAAAGTCGCTAATTGCTTCAAGCGCTGGACTTCGTCAGCCAAAGCGCGCCACGACATCCTGGGTCTTCGTCCCTTCCCACGAAAAGAGAAAGCCGCTGTACCAGTCTGGGCGCGCAAATGCCCCATGGCCCTCAGCGGCCTGCAAAAAAATGGGTCCCGGTGGCCCATATCGGCATGCGCTTTCGCGCCCCATGCGAGTGGCAGGCCGTCCAGCGACCGGGAGGATAGTATGCTCTATCCTACCATTTTCATCCTGTGGGGCGTAGAGCCAGTCTATATGACGCTTTTGGTGAGCAGGAGCGGTGCCCTCTTGGCAGGCTTACCGGATGATCTCGGTCGCCTGGAAGAGGATCGCCGGGGGGATGGTGATGCCGAGGGCCTCAGCGGTTTTGAGGTTCACCACAAGCTCGAACTTCCTCGGCTGCTCCACCGGCAAGTCGGCGGGCTTGGCACCTTTCAGAATCTTGTCCACATAGGTGGCCGTGCGGCGCCATTGGTCGAGACGGTCCGTCCCATAGGACATGAGGCCACTAGCCTCCACAAATTCTCTGCCTTGGTACATCGCCGGGAGGCGGCGTTCGGCCGCGAGTTCAACGATCTGTCTGCGGTGCACCAGCGTGAAGACGCTCAGCACCGTGAGCAGCGCGTCAGCGCCCTGACGCGTCATGGCGGCAAAGGCACTCGGCAACTCCTGGGCCTCTCGCACCTCCACGGGTACAAGCTGTATGGCCAGCGTGTGGGCCGCGGCCTGGGCCTCTTGCACGTGGAGCACTTGCGAGGACGCCGCATCGAGAAAAGCCACCCGGGAGACCCCAGGAACAGCGTCCTTGAGCAGCTCTAGCTGTTTCCCGTTGAGTTCGGGGGAGATGTCAGTGAACCCGGTGATGTTCCCACCCGGCCGCGCGAGGCTGGCCACCAGCCCGCCCCCGACAAGATCGCCCGCACCTCCCACGACGATGGGGATCGTGGTGGTGGCGTGCTGGGCCGCACGGACGCCTATTGTACTTGACGTCACGATGACATCGACCTGCAGGCGGACCAGGTCGGCTGCAAGATCAGCAAGCCGCTCAGGGTTGCCCTCTGCCCACCGGTACTCGATGAGAATGTTCTGGCCCTCCCTGTAGCCCAAATCCTGCAACCCCTGGCGGAAGGTGTCGACCCTCATGGGTCCCTGGTCGGAAGGCGAGAAGGCACTGAGGAGCCCTATTCGGGGGATTTTCGCGGACGGTTGCGCCTCGACCGCGAGTGGCGCCACAAGGAGGCCGAGGGCGAGGGTGATGAGAAGTGCAATGGTACGGTGCGTCATGGTCGCCTCCTGCGTTCAGAGATGTGTGGGGGCATTCTACGCGCTCTGTACCAGGGAAGGAAATCAAACTTTGCAGATGGCGCGGATCTACCACGGCATATGCTGGACATGTACCGCAAGCGGCCAAATGCTACGTATGGCTTCAAGCTCTGGACTTCGTCGGCTGCCACGGGTCCGATGTGGCCTATTGCCGAGGAACCGTCGTCATATCTGAGGGAGATGACCGCCATCGACATCGGCAAGCCCGGAGCGATAACTGGATGCCAGGCCGAATCCAGGGCCGTCATGGATCATGGGGCAGGGCACACGAGCATGCACCTGAACGGCTGCACAACCGCGTTCAGCGTCGGGGTCTATCCCCGACCTGCTCCGGCAGGTTGCGCAGCCGTTGAAGCCCTACAGCCCAGCTATTCCCGATGCTGACCCATGCCGGCACATCGACATGGCCGACGGGATGCTCGGCAATCCCTGTCCTTTGCTTGGGTCCTGCCGCGGCATCTCTCAGCTCGACGGCCGACTGCGGAGGCTCGGCAGACCAGGCTGGTGTGTTCGGGAATCCTCGCCACAAATCTGACCGTGTGGTGTGGTCAAGGCATGGATCATAGCTCCTGATACCCGTACGCCTCTGGCAAGCCTGCCTCCTCACCCGGAGACTTGCGGGGCGAGGGCGGTCAGCGCCTCGAAGTCCGGTAGGGGCTGCCCGTCGGGATGCAGCGGTTGAAGGCAGACATGGCTAGCCCCCGCATCGACATGAGCCTGGAGGCGCTGGCGGATAGCCGCCTCGTCACCCCAGGCCACCATGGCGTCCACAAACCGGTCGCTGCCGCCCTGCGCCAGGTCCTCCGCACCGAAGCCCAGGCGCTGCCAGAGGCGTTGGAAACTGGGCATGGGCAGATTATACGCCATCGCTTGCCGTGCCACCGCGCGGGCCTTGGTGGGGTCCCTGACCAAGAGGACTTTTTGCTCGACACAGAGCCACGGGTCTGGGCCGAGGCTCGCCCGCACCCGCGCGGTGTGCTCGGGGGTGACATTGTACGGGAACGCGCCCTGGGTCCGGGCGGCGGCCAGGGCCGTCATCTGCGGGCCTAACGCCGCGAGGACCGTCGGGGGCGGCTCCTCCAGCGGCGGGGCCACAGCCACGGCTTTGTCCATGGCATCCAGGTAGGCCCGCATGGTCGCCACAGGCGGGTGGTACTGGTGGCCGCGGACGTCTTCGACCAGCGGCGCATGGGACACGCCTAACCCCAACACAAACCGGCCGCCGGAAAGCGTTGCCAGGGTGTGCTGGCCCTGCTTCGCCGCCGTCGCATCGCGGGCATAGATATTGGCAATGCCGCTGGCGATGATCAGGCGTGTGGTCTGCGTCAGGAGGAAACTACCCAGGGCGAAGGATTCATAGCCGAGCGCTTCCGGATACCACAGCGCCGCATAGCCGAGGTTTTCGGTACGCTGCGCCAGCTCAATCAACTGGGCTGGTGTGAGTGCATCGGTAAAGCAAAACACCCCCCATGTCCCTAAGTGCATCATGTTACCTCCTCAGCGTCTTCTTGATGGGTGCCGTTGGTGGATGGCTGTTTCACATGCTTGAGAGCCGTCGTGCCCGTCTGCATTCCGCATCATAGCCGAATGCTGGATTGGAGGGGACAAGAATTTCAGCGGCATGAGCCGAGACAGGTCACGTCCTGATCATCGAGGGATCTGTGGCGGATGCACGTATGCACATCCGTCTTGAAGTGCCGCAGAGACAGCAGACCAGGCTGATCCCCCACATCGTCCTGTCGAAGCACTCATATGCGACGACCCGGGCCAGCTTGCCGACGAGCTGGCGAGTTGCGTGAATAGTCGTAACGTCTCTCCCCCCGGATTCATGTTCTCAAAGATCGACTGGGCGGTCGCCCAACGGTTGCACGCAAATCTCATCGCTATGGCGCCCCGGCGATCCGCTGGTGCCCTTGAACGTACGCTAGCCCCAACCAGACGAGGCGATGGTGTGCGACACCGACCATCGCTAGTCGTCTCGACAGGGCAGTCTGTCCCGCAACATGTGCAGGACTTGGTGAAGCATCCGATTGGCTATGTAATGGAAATGGCGGCCCGCATAGGCAAGAGGGGAATGCTAGCAGCGAACTGGTGAGTAGCCCGGGAATTCAAGTCTCCAATCTGCCAGGTCTGGTTAGAACAAACTTGAAACCGATACGGCCTGAACCCGACATGCCTCGGCGCGGTGAAGATCAATGCCGTAATCGATCATGGGTTGCGGCAAGGTGACGCCATCGCTCGAATGCGCGGAGAAAAATTGACACGTTTGGAGCAGCGAGGGAACGGTGGTGACGGATTTTGAGACGGGAGGCGAAAGGTAGAGGCGGATAACTCCCAGCGGTTGCAGGGCTGCGGGCGGGCGAGCGAACGCGAGCCCGGCCGTCAGGTGAATGCGTTATTAGAGAGCATCGCCCTTGATGTGCGCACAGAGCTGTTGAAAAACAGCGTCCCATTTCCTTTGTAGACGCAGAGCCTTCGGGTGATAGGTCCGGAAGGAAAGGACAGGGAGCCGATCGTGCTTCACCGCCGCAAGGGTCCGTGAACCGAGGCCGCAGTCTTCGAATGTGACGCCAGGGTAGTACCGCTCGATGATCCAGTCATAGCAAGGCCCCGTGGCGAAGACGCAGACGTCAGGGTCCAAGATCGAGAGCTCTCTGATGAACAAGTCACCTTGGAGTTCCAGAGCTGCCTCCTCGAATGGCAACCCAAGGACTGACTTCCGGTCAGGCGTTACGAACTTAAGGAGATTGATCCAGCCGACAACACCGCGCTCACACTTGGTCCCAAACAACTCGCGCCGGAGCTGGTTGTAGAAGGTCCACCACGGAGATGCGTCGTAGTGCTGCCCGAAGTTGAACCGACGATAGCCGTCTACGGCGCGAACCACTGTCCAATCGGAGAGGAACTCGGCATACGAGTAGTCGCAGCCGTCAGGCTGTTGCCCGACGAACAGCACGCGAGGTGTTGCCGCGATGTACGCCTGAGCAACCCACACCAAGTCGGGCCCACGTAGGCGATCGTAGAGATCACTCCGGTCCGGCTCCCTGGTGTGCAAGTGCGCCTCGTAAATGGCGTTTAGGGCATCCTGCATGGCGCTGTCCAAGGAAGGCGCTCTCTAACACCGATTAGACTGCCGAGTGGGGTGGGGAAACAGGGCGGCGGGCTGCAGTCTAACGCGAAACCCGAAGAAGTCACCATACTATCAAAAATATCTTAAGTATATCATAATTTATCTCCCACTCGCAAGGGAGGTATGCCCCCCAGTGAGGCTACAGCATCACGCAGTCTAACCCCCGAACACTACCCTGCGGCCCCCTACGATCAAAGACGATAGCCAAAACGAGCCAGGCGTTGATCCATATGTGATCGGTGGCCGCTTATCGTATCGGGCCTGGACAGAGCGGAATTCAAGCCAGTAACGGCCACGCACGCGATCCTAGCCCGCTCGGTGACATGTCTCGGCAAAATTCGGAGTTATAAATCTGCGCTGACAATCAGCCGGCGATAACTCGGATGTTTGGCTCGATCTGATACCCCTTGGAAGCCCCTTTAGAGCCCCTTGTAAGGGGCTTGGAAGCCCCTTCGAACCCCAGCTGGTCTAGCAACACTGCGGATGTTTCCTTCAGGCCAGCAGCATCAGGAACAAGAACAGAAACATCTCCGGTTTTTGAGGATATGTATATGCCATTTTCTGGATATACATATCCTGTCAGCCGAAGACCTAACGAGCTTGATTTTCCTTTATGAATACAGCCACCCCAATGGTCAGCCATTGATGGCGATAAAATTCCCTCGTCGGCGGTTTACCCTGTTGATCTGGATGTTGCGCCTCATGCTCCCCGGCCGCATCAGTTCTGGAGAAGCTGGCTGCGACGGCGTGTTATCTGCCCTGCAAGCTCGACTCGGCAGTCATGACTTGGTCGTCGTGGCAACGCGGAATAACCTAGTCATCTATGGCACCCGCCTCACTATCCAAGCCATCACTGCTGGATTTCAATGCTCCGAACTCGCGGCAACGGTGGGGATGAAGCGTCGGAGAGGGGGACAAACCCATGACATGCCCATCGAAAGACGCCGCGGCACCTCTGCTCTCGCGTGCAGCTCACCGGCGATGTGCGCGCGATGGGCCACTGGTGTCTACCGCCTGCGGGCACAATCGGGACAGCGGTCGTGCCGACACCGCTCTGTTCAGTCGACCGCCGGTCGAGTGCCTCGGCCCTGGACCTCGGCGCGGCGTCTGGTCAGCGGTGGGGCTCCTCCTCGGGCAACCCCAGCCGGCGGCGGGCCTCGCGCTGGATCTCCCGCTGGCGCTCCTGGTACTGCCGGTGCCACTCCCGCTCCCTCTCGGGCAGCCGCTCCAGCCGGATCTGCTCCTCCATCTCGCGGAGCTGCTCCTGCGGCGCCCACTGGCGCCGACGCACCTCCGCTTCGTATGCCCAGCGCGCCCGCCATCGGGCGAGCTGTCCCTCGCTGACGCGGTTGGCGATGAGGATGCCACCGATGAACGACAGCAACACATAGCCTCCCAACAGCATGATCATGGCCGGTGGCGCCTGGGCGAGGTCAGGCACCTCGCCGAAGAGACGCATGAACAGGCCGGGGAGCCACCAGCCTAACGACGCATGCATGCCGAACACCAGCAGGGCCAGCAGCCCTGCCATCGACCATTGCCACGGCCACCGCTCCCTCATCGATGCCTCTCCTCCTCGTCCGGCAACCCCAAACGCCTGCGGGCCTCGCGCTTGATCTCTGCCCGCTCCTCGCGGTAGCGCCGCCGCCACTCGCGCTCCTCCTCCGACAGGCGCTCCTCGCGGATCTGGTCTTCCAGCTCGCAGAGCTGGCGCTGGAGCGCCCATTGCCGCTGGCGCTCGGCATTCTGCTGCTGCCAACGCCGCTGCTCCCGGCGGTTCAGCCACCACGCCAGTGGGATGGCTACGGCGTAAACTACCAGTGACCCGGCCGCGAATCCTACGACGGCCCCCAACGGGGAATTCAAGAACACCCGCCACTCGTCAGACATGGCCATCACCCTTGACCGCCCTGGATCACCCGGTAAGGCGAGTCTCGAACCTGGTATTCGCGCATCCTGGCCTCCTGCATCGCCTCCTCGTGGCGGTGCTGCAACCGGAAGGCAGTCAGCACCATGGTGCCAATGCCCAGGATCAGGGGCAGCAAGACACCAAGCGTGATGGCCGCCCCTTTGTAGCATTGGTGCCAGAAGATGTCGGTGCATTCCATCAGGAGCTCTCCTTATGGGTCCACGAGAATTGTTCATCCATGCTGTAGCGTTCTGTGCCAAAAAACGGTGTTAATTTGGTACTATACAGCGTTATGGTCGTATGTGGAAGGAGCTTCATCGATGGATTTCTGGGCGTTTTCCTCCCAGTGTTGCCGCAAAGCAGGGGTCGCGACCGACGCCTCGCTAATCACACCCTAGAGGACAAGAAGGCAGCCACTGCAGCAAGCCCAGCCGCGAGCCGGGCTCTGATGACGGGGGCTATAGCCGTGGCAGCAGCCGTGATGGCGACGTGCCATTCTAGGGAGTTCAGGTCAATGGCGAGAGTGCCCTGACGTCTCCTCCAGGGCCCGGGCCTTGTCGGTTTTTCGTCAACCAGAGTTCAGGCCCTTGCCCACCACAGCCACACCTGTGCGCCAAAAGTGCCGGCTGGCTCGGCGGACCCCGACGGAGTTCAGGACCGTCGCTGACAAAATTTTCTACCTGGCCTGTCACGCAAGGGGGGGAGGCTGAGTTCAGGTGCAGAGGCCCCGTAACAACCTGAAGTGATGTGGGGTCTAGGGGGGTGTGCGCGATGAGGGTGTGTAGCGCGTGGCGGCGTGGGGCATTTTGGATGTCTATTCCCCCGTTGAGTTGACAATTTGGATAGCTACCACGTTTGAACCGCGATTCAAAAATTGCGTGCAGGGGGGCTCGCGTTGTATCAAATCGTCGGTCGTACTACGCGCATTCTCAGAAATCGTTAGCTCATTCGCGGCATACTTCTCGGTAAGGAGAAAAAACCCAGAAGACGAGATCGTGTAAAATACGAATACGAGCTGGGCAAAAGCATTGGCGGTAGCTCCCCCCTTAACCGTGGTCATGAGCCCCAGCGCTTCACCAGGCGTTGCAGTGCCCGTGCGGGACGCCCGCGCTGCTTGGGTGGTGTCCACCGCGACGGTGGCACACGAAACGACAGCAGTTCTCGGACCGTCCAAC
>Ga0137403_10003316_pt1 | contig 19367 bp, 20 predicted proteins | sample CZOMad2_1_16fung_FD_122057 | JGI IMG/M metagenome (GOLD analysis project Ga0137403, IMG submission 122057) | Vadose zone soil fungal communities from Angelo Coast Range Reserve, California, USA - CZOMad2_1_16fungal (Hybrid Assembly) | ecosystem: Environmental > Terrestrial > Soil > Vadose zone...
GACGCATTCAGCATAATGAGCATCGAAGCGGTTAAAATGGCGCGAAACCACAAGGAATACTATGTCATCGGCTGTTCAATGAACCAATGTCCTGCACCATGTGAGAACTGCCAGATGTGGAGATTTAGCGACTGGGTCCAGAGCGATCCGGCCATCGCAAATCCATTCATGGGGAAAGCAAGTCCGCACTGCGGAGTTATCAGATGATGAGGCTGATGCACCAACCACTTTCAAGATCAGCATTAACAATGAAGAAGACTACAACATGAAGACAAAATTATTCCTGCTTAGGCGTTAACCATCGCGGCATTGGACATCTGTCCGTTTGTGGTCGCGCAAACCGACATTTCTTCCACGCCAACCCAATCGGCGCAGCCGTCGCGGTCTCAACGAATGCAAGGAATGGATGAAATGGCAGGCATGGATTCAATGAAACGAATGGCAGACATGTGCCAGGAGATGATGAAAGGCGAGAAAGCGGCGATGCCTTACATCATTGGCGTCTCCGTTCTGTTCGGTCTGTTACTGTTCATCGCGCTGGTTCTGCTCATCGTACTCGAAATCCAGTGGATCAAATATTGGAGTCGAATCTTGAAACGCGGAAGCATCGAGTGACGGCTCCAAGGTGGAGCGTCAAATACGCGGGCAGGGAAGTGAGGTGGATTGCCGCTTTCGATGAAACGCGATTAGAACGGCGCTTTGGCTTCAGTCGCGCGATTCCCGTCCTACAAGCTGAATCACAATCGGCGCGCAGAAACTACGTCGCGACCGACCGGTCGAGCACACGTTCTCTTTTGCGCGTTTAACACGAGATGCGGTCGCTTTGACAATTAACACTCACTCGTGTTTCGCCTGTAGCTAATTCGTCATAGCATTAACGACGAAAAGTTCCTGTTCTCCTTTGCCTTTTAATTCGATTCGACCCAATGATCGACCGCTACAGCGCTCTGCAACTAGATTCCAAGTGTCTTTATTAACGCAAACTGACCCCGGGGGGGCAGCTTGTTCCATTCGGCTCGCAGTGTTTACGGCATCACCCCAAACATCGTATTGATATTTTCTGTGCCCCACGACTCCGGCGATCACGGGCCCGACCTGAACGCCGACGCGCACCTGCCGATTCGCTGACAGCTTCCGTGCAGCGGCTACCATGTCCAAACCGCAGCTCACGCAGTTGAGTGCTGGATTGTCCAGTGGTGTCACCAGTCCGGCGGTAGCCATGAACGAATCACCGATCGTTTTAATTTTCTCGAGATCATGCTTAAGGCAGAGCTGCTCGAACGCCTCCACCAAAGCTTGCAAATGCAACAAGATCTCTTCGGGTCCGCGTCGGGCGCTATATGCCGTAAATTCCACAATATCGCAGATTTGACGAAAGTCTTGCCGACTTAGCGCATCGCTCATCGTCGCGCTCGCCAGACTTTACGTGGAACCGAAATGGTTAGGCGTGCTTAGACATTTAGATGTATTTTATGGTCGCCTTCGCGCCGCGCACTTGTTCTTCTTACCGTCGTATCTTCCAAAATCGCCCGCAGAGTTAGTCTTAAAAACCATGAAAACATGCATCGAAACCTGGGGACTTCACATTGCTTCGTCACAAGTAGCTGGGGCGCGCGGCTTTCGCGTGGTCGCGCTCGCCCCGGTCATTGCTGCTGCTTCGGTCGTTTTGATCGCGAGCCCATTGCCGGCCGCGACACCTAACTGGAATTCGTACCTCCACGACGCCAAGCATTCTTCTTTTAACGCTGGCACAGCGACATTCACGCCCACGGCGAGCGGATCGATCGTTAAGAACTGGGCGTTCACCGCTGCACCGTCGACACAAACGGGAAATGCGTTCGTGGCAAGTCCGACGGTTTCCAATGGCGTTGTCTACATCGGATCGATCAACGGCATTTTCTATGCGGTCAACGAGAACTCTGGAACCGAGCTGTGGCATAAAAATCTCGGCGTTACCGGACAATCGCCGTGTGCAGCCGGTGCGGTAAAAGGCATCTCGTCGACAGCCGCTGTTGCTCCGGATTCCAGCGGGCAGTTGACCGTTTATGTGGGCGGCGGCGACGGTTACCTCTACGCGTTGCGCGCGAGCGACGGAACGGTCGTATGGCGTAAGTTCGTGGTGGACGTCAGTCAGGGCGCGGGCGGATACAACTGGGCATCCCCAACGGTCACCGGCGGCCATGTTTACATGGGGATCTCGTCCAATTGCGACAACCCTTTGGTCCGGGGTGGGATAAAGGATTTCGACCAGGCGACGGGGACTTTGCTGCGTACCTATTGGTCGGTGCCGAAAGGTTCCGATAACCTCGGTGGAAGCGTATGGACGAGTCCCGCATCCGACGGGACAAGCGTGTGGGCGACCATTGGGAACTCGATGGAGACTCAAAGTAACGTTGGGGATTGCTTCGCGATCGTGCGTCTTGATGTTGCGACGTTAACCCGTCAGGACCGCTGGATCGTTCCGAACACCGCAGGAACAGATCTCGATTGGGGTTCTTCACCCACCCTGTTCGACGCCACGCTCAATGGAACGCTAACCACAATGGTGGGCGCTGCGAACAAGAACGGCATCTTCTACGCGTTCAAGGCGAACGATCTTGCCTCAGGCCCGGTCTGGAGCCGAAAGCTCGGAGCGCCCGGTGATGAGGGTACGGTCAAAACCAAAGGGCTCTTACTTGCGGCGGCGATCTGGGACTTCAAGGACCATCGGCTGTTCGTAGCCAGCAATAAGACCCATATCGCAGGGTTGGCCACACTAGGCTCAGTGCGGGAGTTGAACCCCGCGACAGGGGCGGTGATCTGGGCTACGCCGCTATCCGGCTTTGTCATGGGCAGCCCGAGCATGAGCGCGGGTGGCGTTATCGCCGCCGCGACCTATAACAATGCTGCGGGAGCGATGAACTTTGTCTATCTGCTTGATGCGTCGGATGGATCCGTGGTCAAGACGATACAGGAGGATGCGTCAATCTTCGCGCAGCCTGTATTCGCCGATACGCACCTCTTCGTCGCGACGACCGGAGGAGTGTTAACCGCGTACAGCGTAGCACCGTAGGCGGTCGACCAATCGCCGCTCTGTGTCACGTTGAGTTATAGGAGATAATCTCCGCGCTTGGTGGGAGGTTGGAATCGGTTCGGTCAAAACCGGCCGCCGCTTGCCACTGTTTGTGCATGACGGTGAAGCCGTGATGACTCAAGTGCAATTAGCTAACTGCTGTTCAAGCTTCCCTCTGCACTTAGAAAGGGGCTTGGTGCTCGCTAAATACTTGCGAATGCAGTTTTCCCCAGAGCATCTTGAGCCGTTGGAGTTCTAATTGCTCAAAGCGTCAACTAAGAAAAGCTCCTGTTCGCCTTTGCCCTTAACCTTGATGCGGCCCAGTCGCCGGCCGCAACAGTGCTCCGCGATTAAGTTCCAAGTTTCCTCATTGACGCAGACCGCGCCCGCGTCCGCCGCTGTCTGCATGCGCGCAGCGGTATTCACCGTGTCGCCCCAAATATCGTATTGATATTTTCTTTGACCCACGACGCCGGCAATAACCGGCCCGACATGAACTCCGACACGCACATTCCAACACGCCGGAAGACTTCGCGCCACGGTGATCATTTCCAAACCACATTTAACGCAATCGAGCGCCGGATTTTCCACAGGCGAGAGCAGCCCCGCAGTCGCCATAAACGAGTCGCCAATCGTTTTAATTTTCTCTAAACGATGCTCAACGCAGAGTTGCTCGAAGGCTTCCACCAAAGTCTGCAAGTGCGACAAAATTTCTTCCGGGCGATGCTGCTCACTGTAGGCGGTAAATCCCACAACATCGCAGAAAAGTATCCCGACTTTTTCAAAACGGTGCGGCCTGACAGCGTGCGTGTCCTTCAGCTCCGTCGCGATTTCACGAGGCAGGATGACATGCAGTAATTCATCGGAACGCAGCTTTTCCTCTTCGATTTGCCGCAGATACAGAGTCTCCTGGTCGCGGAGCCGCTTTCTTTCCAGACATGACCCGATCCGAGCTTGGAGCAACACTGGATTGAACGGTTTGCTCAGGTAATCCTGTGCCCCTTTTTGGATGCATTTGACGACGTGATCAAGTTGATCAGACGCTGAGAGCACAATCACAGGGATGTCTCGAAGCCGGGGTTCAGCCTTAAGCTGCTCGAGAACTTCAAAACCATCCATAACCGGCATAATGATGTCGAGGAGCAGCAGGTCGAAAGATCCCGCCCTTAATAACTTCAATGCCTCGATGCCATTTTCGGCGCTCGACACGTCGTACCCAAGCCTTTCTAAGCGTCGCGTCAGCATGTCGCGATTCAGCTCGTTATCGTCGACCACCAGCAAAGAACCGGTGGCAATCGCCGCGCCCGCTGCCTTGTTTTGCTCCGCCGCGGGTTCTTTGGCAAAGGCTTGATGGTGTTTGGAAGGAATTAACTCGCTCCCCACAGCCTGAGAATTGAGCTCAATTGAGGCGAAATTTTCTACGATGAGGTCGAGCAAATGTCGGCCCGCCGTATGCACCTTCTGCAAATCTGAAGCGAAGGAATCGTATCCCAAGTCTTTCGCCTGCTCCTGTAACATTTCGGCATAACCGATTATCTGGTTTAATGGGGTGCGAACCTCGTGGTGCATGGACGCTTCGTCGATTTTTCGATGGGCTACAGGATCGCAAAGATCATCGACAACACCTAATAGCTGTTCGCCTGCAGAATGAATTCGATTGAGGTCAGCAACAAAAATGTCCAAGCCCTCGTCCTGCGCTTGCTCCATTAGCATTTCGGAGTAGCCGATAATGTGATTAAGTGGAGTACGTAGCTCGTGTTTTAGATTGCCCGTAAATTTATTCTTCACGCCACGGTTGTCGTCAGCATCCCTAGGTGGTGAGACAGACCCTTGTCCGTCGCTGCTCATTGCATTTTCGATCTTTGAAGAAGCGCCTCAATTTTTCCAACTAGCCGTGCGATTTCGACCGGTTTAGTGTCGAAGTCATCGCATCCTGCCTCGATGCATCTTTCACGATCACCGCTCATCGCGTGTGCGGTGAGTGCGATAACTGGAATCGACTTGGTTTCGGGCGCCATCTTAAGCCGCCGCGTCGCTTCCCACCCGTCAAGGACCGGCAGACTAATATCCATCAGAACCAGCGCTGGAGATTCCGATTGTGCCATCGCGAGACCTTCTGCGCCGTCAACAGCAATTACGACTTCATATCCTCTTCGTTGGAGGCGACGCGTAAGCATGTCGCGATTCATTTCGTTATCTTCGACTACTAATATTTTCGCCATGATTAATGTTGGGGCGCCGGCTAGACGACTGGTTTGTTTTGCGCGGCTTGTTTGGCGTGCACGCATGCTGCGATAAGATCTTGGATTTCCCCGAGCAAACTATCCTGGGTTAGGGCGTGTTTCGGCAGCACCTTCTCGACGTAGCCATCGAGTGCTATCCGCTCCTCAGTGGACATGTCCTTCGCGGTCACTACGATGATCGGGATGGATCGCCAGTCGTCGTGCTTGTGGAGCTCGGTGACAAATTGGTAGCCATTCATTCTTGGCATCATCAAATCCAAGAGGATCAAATCGGGCCGGTGTTTCGCGACCTGCTCTAGTGCGACGACTCCGTCTTCGGCTTGAATAACGCTCCAGTGCTCTTTCTCCAAGATTTGCGTTAGCATTTTGCGATCTGCTTCTTCATCGTCGACTACCAAGGCGGAACGCGGCGACGAGATGTCACGGAACTTCGCGAGAATCTCCGTCAGTCGTTCCCGATCCACCGGTTTAATCATGTAATCGCTGGCTCCCAAAGTATAACCGAGATTTTTGTCATCAACGATGGTTAGCATAACCACTGGGATATCACTCAGGTCAGGTTTCGATTTGAGCGTGGAAAGCACTGCCCACCCGTCCATTCCTGGCATCATCACGTCCAATATTATGGCCATGGGATGCAATTCCTTCGCTAAACGCAGACCTTCTTCGCCGTTGGATGCACATTCGACGGAGAACCCTTTTCGATTTAAGAAGCGCTTCAGCACTTGGCGTGTATCCGCATCATCGTCGATCACCAAGACAGGCTTGCCTTCCATATTAAGCCGCGCGGCGACTGAGTCTGAAGGGGCCGCAGATTCAGCGTCTGGTTCACGGACTTCAGTAGGCAATCGGATGATAAAGGTTGTACCTTTGCCCGGACTGCTTGTTAGGGTGACGTCCCCACCCATCATCCGGCAGAAGGTTTTGGTAATCGTTAACCCGAGGCCAGTGCCACCAAAATCACGAGCAGTAGAGGCGTCAGCCTGAGAAAACGCTTCGAACACGCGATCTTGTTGTTCCGGCGTCATGCCAATGCCGGTGTCGCTTACGCGAAAAACGATCCAATCGCTTTTCGTGGGTGAGAGTTCGCGCGCTGCTTCAAGATTGATCTTTCCGTTTTTAGTAAATTTACTCGCGTTGCTAAGAAGGTTAAAAAGGGATTGGCGAACCTTGGTCATGTCAGCTCTCATCGCGCCCAGATTTGCAGGGCAACGCACCTCAAGCACGTTCGAGTTTTTTTGCACGAGCAGTTGAACTGTATTGCTAACGTCCTCCAGCAAGTTCGAAATATCGAAGGTCTCGAGATAAAGTTCCATTTTGCCTGCTTCGATCTTGGACAAATCGAGCACGTCATTGATTAGTTCGAGCAAGTGTCGCCCAGAACGGTTAATCTTCTTGAGATCGGGAATGAAACTCTCCTGACCCGCATCCTGCGCTTCTTCCTGAAGCATTTCGCTATACCCGATAATTGCATTGAGCGGCGTCCGCAGCTCATGACTCATATTAGCCAGAAAATGGCTTTTGGCCTGAGTAGCAGCGCGGGCTCGCTGTTCTGATTGAACCAGTTGCTCATTTACCTCTTGAATTTCCTTCTCATGCACTTCGATCTGGGCGAGCATCTCGTTAAACCGGTCAATTAGAAACCCTATTTCATCGTCTGTCCGCTTCTCCGCTCGAAGCGAGTAGTCTTTTTGCTCCGAGACAACTTTCGCCGTGTGGGCAAGGGAGAGAATCGGCTGCGATATGACACGCTGGAGGCGCGATGAAAAAAGGAAAGCGATTAAAGATGCGCCGAGAACGATTGCACCACCAATTAGACCGTAACGCATCAAACGCACGTTCATCTCGTGCAAGGTAGATTGTAAGTAAATGCTACCAATGCGTTCCTCCCCTCGCAGAATCGGGTGAAACAATGTGAGATACCCGTGTTTGAACAGGTATCTTTCCGGACCAGGCTGGGGCGGAGGCGATTCAGATTGGTTGTCACGAAGGTACTCGGCGAGAACCCTTCCATCTTTGGTGTAAATCGCCGCAGTCGTGATATTCGGCGTCGCAGCCAACGCCGCCAGAGTCTTGGTAGCAAATTCCTCGTCGTCAAAATCCAATGCCGAGCTGCCATTGGTGCCAACTACAGCGGCCAACGTGCGAAGATCTCGCACCATCCTCGAGCGGAACGAGAGGTAATCGCTCGCGATCATAAATGCGAATGCCACCAACAGCGCCACGCTGCTTGTCAGCATGATCAGCGCGATGAGCTTGCGCTTGATTGTTGTTTGTCGGAAGGCCGGCATTCCTCCGCTCCCGAGCTATGATTTTACCAATCTCGCCAGTTTGAGCAATTCGGAGCTAATATTCAGTCCGGTGCGGCGCGCCGCCTCCGCGTTAATTTCAAATCGAACTTTGTTATTCTCCTCAATGAAATTGATGATGCCGCCTCCGTCCGCAAAACCTTGCGTTTCGCCAACGGTTAGAACACGCGCAGACCTCAAGCTTTCGAATATATCCTGCAACCGCTGTTTCTCCGAGGAGCTAACAAAGATAATTTGACACTGTTGCGCTTCGCGCACCGAGTCGAGATGTTTGACGAGGAGTCGCCGGCCTTTAACTACTTTACCGTTAAGCGGAGCCAGTGCTGTCCCGAACGGATCGTAGCCTAGAACGCCGATGGTGATCGTGTCGCCATAACTAGGCCAATCGACATACTTGATAAAGTTATACAGGTATGCGGCTTTGATCTCGTACTCCCGCGAAGAGAGACTTTGTGCGGACACTTGATGCGGGGCTTGAAAGTAAAAGCAAGCGACACTTAAGAGAGCGGCCAAGGAAAAAAGTCTCCGCGCCGCAAATGTCCGTGCGAGCAGTAAGTGTCGGTCGGCGTCTCGCATCGGTCCTCAGAAAGAATAAGTTAAGCCGGCCGAGATTAACCAGCGAGTGCTTAATTGCGGGCCATCTAAGTCCTCATAGATCGGAAAGCCGCCCTCAATGTTCATTCGCGTTCTCTTGAAAATTCCGTTCGGCACAAAGAAATTCACTCCCATGAGAAAATCCACGCGTCGACCACCCTGGCGATGCGGATCACCCTCCGCGTCAACCGTCGGGTCAATGTCAGGGTCAGCGCCATGGACGTTTCCCCATATCCGGCCATTCACTCTCAGCGACGGCGCAAACCAGTCCGTTACCGCATAACCGACCCAGCCTGTTAACCCATACTCATTGCCGAGCCGATACCCGTTTCCGTTGCGCCCAAACCGGAGAGATGTTAGCGCTTCAGCGCCCCAAGCCCATTTCTTGGATTCCCCCAAGTAAGTTAATCCCGGCCTGAAATCATAAATGCCCGATCCGAGCTGCATTGGGTATTCGAGCTTAAACGTCTCGCCTAGGATCGTATTTTTCTCATCGATAGAACCAGTCGGGAAACTCATTCCTGCATCCACGATCAGCCTGTTTCCTTTAGTGACACTTCCAAGCACCGTGTAAAGCGCGAGGATTTGCAGGTCACCGATGCCTTGCGAGTGCTCCGTGAAATGGAAACGGTCCATCACCATATCCATGTCAATGTGCTTGATGGGCAACATTGCCATTACCGTCAGTTTGTTCGTGGGAGCGTACATCACTTCGACCATGTGCTCCTCAACCGTCATTCCCGTCGAAGCGGAAGGAAAATGTTTCAAAATCTCGGTTTCGCTGACATCGCGCGTTCCGCTCAGATGGCCGCCCATATCCATAAACATGAATTCATAGCCGAACATTATTTCGTGAGCCGGATGGGTATGTCCGCCGATGACATTGAGTTGAATGACGTCGAGGTTATACAGCTCTTCCAGACTCAGGCCGGTCAGGTCACGGGTCGCATCCGAGTCGACAGATTGCGCTTCTGCGAAATATGTAGCCACCCACAAGAGCGTCAAAGCCCCGAAACACCTCAGCGCCATGATGCCGCACGGACGTTGCGGTTTTCTGTGACTTTCTTCCATTGGCCGCCGAAAACATCTCACGATTAGGCTGTTTTGTTCAGAATCGATTATTTGGGTCAAGTACCGATTGACGCAGAGCCGACGTGATCGGGTTATGCGCAGTTTCACGATCGGACGAGAATCGTACACGAGGATGGGCGGATTATCGAGAATTTGAACATTGTGCCGAATTGAGCGACTAATTCAGGTCGTGACCAGTCTTCTTCGAGGCCGCACTGTCCGTTGGCCGATTGTTACAATAGCGGCGTTCGGCTGGCTTGCAATTTCGAATCATTGCCTGCTCGGGATGGTTGAAAGCGCGAAGCCCGTAGCAGCACCGCCCGCGTGCCATGGAGTTCCGCACGCGCCAGGAAAATCTGACAGCGATCAGGCCCCCTGCTGCAAAGTGCTGCGTGCCACTATCGAACTGTCCAAACCGCTGGTTGCTTACGACTCCATCAACTTTTCGCTGCAACCTGATTTAGCCGCGCTCATCATTTTAGCAGACCGCGTAGCTGCGCTTCGTCCGCTGGAACTGGACACCGGGCCGCCACGTTACGAATCGTTTGCTGAATCTGTCTTGCAGCGGAGCATTCTTGCTCACGCTCCGCCCTTTCTCGCCTAACGACTGAGACCCGCAGTTGCGGGATGCTCGTCGTTAGCTCAATCCTCTCGTCCGCAACGGCTTCGTTTGTACGGGAGTTCCACTCCGGCTGCGCAGATGCGTGCCGGCAATCCATCAAACAATCCAAACCATTACTACATGAAAACTAAGAAATTCACATTCACACTCTCGCTGAGCGCCTTTGTGCTCAGCCTCTTTGCTGCTCCGCTCTACGCGGCTCAACTAACGGACCAAAACAAGCAATTCCTCGCCGCCTACGAAAAGGTGCATCACGCCCTCGTCGCGGATGACCTCGCTGGCGCCAAATCAGCAGCCGGCGATCTCGGCACCGACGGCGCTGAGTTGTCCAAAAGCGTTTCACTAAAGGACGCGCGCGCGGTATTCGAAAAACTCAGCGCCAAGGCAAAGGACCTGGCGGCCGGACAACCCGGTTACTACGTCTACCACTGCCCAATGCTCAAGAAAGATTGGGTCCAAACGTCATCAACCACAGCCAATCCATATGGCGGTAAGGACATGATCGGCTGCGGAGAAGTTCAGAAATAGAATAAATATGACTAACAAAACCAAAAACATCATGCCGCTCGTCGCGGCGTTCACGTTAATCACGGCAACGGGCGCGTTCGGGCATAATCCGAACGGAAAAGTCGATCCAATGAACGCTTCGCTTGAGAAGTTAAAAGGCGCGGAGTTCGAGCAAAGCTTCTTGCAACAGATGATTCAACATCATCGAAGCGCTCTCGAGATGGCGAAGATGGTCACCGATCATACTAAACGACCCGAGCTTCGGGAGCTTGGGGACAAGATCATCACCGCGCAGCAACAGGAGATCGAGCAGATGACGAAATGGTTGGCTGATTGGTATAAGACCTCTCCAAAAGAAGTCGCAAATGAAGCGGCTGACAAAGAGATGAAACCGCACATGTCGATGTTGAGCGGTAAACACGACGCCGACTTTGACAAGGCGTTCCTCGACATGATGCCGAAGCATCATCACGCCGCGGTCGAAATGGCCGAGCAGGCCGAAAAGAAAGCAATACATCCCGAGTTGAAGGAGTTCGCTGCGAAGATCGCGAAAGATCAACAACAAGAAATCAAACAGATGAAGAACTGGGCGCAATCCTGGTTCGGGCCGGCCTAACGACCATATCGCGCAGAGCAACGTTCGAACCGTCGCTTTGCCGCCGAAAATGCCATGAACACGTTCTTTCAACATCTACGCGATCCGGAATACATGCATGTGTTGCTCAATCCGTTGCCTGTTTACGGCCTCGCGTTTGGAACGCTGGCGCTCGCGCTCGCTTTATTCTTGCGAAACCATCGAGTTACTGTTGCTGCGCTTGTGCTCGTATTTGTCGGCGCGATCTCGGCGTGGCCTGTTTATCAATACGGCGAATCCGCTTACGACCGCGTCAAATCGATGTCCGACCAAGCCGGCGAGCAATGGCTCGATGAACACATGGCGCGCGGAGAAAAATTAATCTGGATGTTTTACGTTCTCGCCGCTGTTTCCGCAGCGGGAGTAGCAGTGACTGTAAAGTGGCCGCGAACTTTCATGCCGGTTTCGTTAATCGCACTAGCGTTGTCCAGCGCGACGCTGGGAATGGGCGGCTACATTTCGTACGCCGGTGGACATGTTCGACACCGAGAATTCCGATTCGAACCACCACCACCGCTACGTGAGGAAGCCGAACATCATCACGGCGAAGAGCAGCACACGACCGAATCACACGAACATGGAGCTGAACAGAAACCAGCAACGTCAGCGCAACCACAGATGGAGCATGCTGGCCATGAACAGATGCAGCCGAAACCGGAAGAAGTGAAGAGTGAGCAGGAGCGAAAGCAACTGGAAGCTAGCCGACTGCAACTGGAAGCCAGCCGAAAGCAGCTCGAAGCCAGTCAAAAACAACTCGAGGCGGCTGAGGCGACTGCGACTCCGAGCCTCGGCCAGCCCGCTGCGAAGTCACCAACACCAAAGAAAGAACAGTCGCCGCATCAACACGATGATGATTCACATCAACCTTAAGCAATCCATCTGTTCGATTGTTGTTGCAGGTTTCTATGTCGGTTGTGCATCGACAAGTCCGCCACCGCTTCCTCTTGGCAATCCAGCCGACCCGCAGGTGCGCGCACCGGCCAAAACGCCGCGAAATCTTTTGGCGCGCGATGAGACGACGCTCGCGATCGAAAAACAATTGAGCTCAACGGAGGCAGAGGCCAAGAGCGCCAACAAAATGGAGCATGACATGCAGAACATGCCCGGCATGCAACACGACCAGATGCAGCATGGCGACATGAAGATGGAAGGGCAAAGCGAAATGCAGCACGGAGGCGATATCGAGTCGGAAAAGAAAGCTGTCACCGATGAAATGAAAAAGACTGCCGATGAGATGAAGCAGACTTCCGCCGCGATGAAACAGAAGTCGGATGAAATGAAGCCGGGTGCCACCGTTTACACCTGTCCGATGCATCCTCAGATCAAATCCGATAAACCGGGCAAATGTCCAATCTGCGGAATGACGTTGATAAAAAAGAAGGCGGGAGAATGAGATTCCGAAGACTTTTTTTGCTTTCGGGAACGTTCGCGCTCGCCGGCTGCGCACATGTCGATCCAAACCCTGCGTTTCGGGAGCTCGCGAACACGGTACATCTCCGCACAGGCAAGCGGGTGCAATGGAATCGCGGCAGCGCGCAAGATGTCGAAGCGCAGGCAGCAGTTACTTCACTTCTGCGTCGTCCAGTGACGGCGGATTCGGCGGTACAAGTCGCTCTACTCAACAATCACAATTTGCAGGCGACTTACGAGGAACTCGGAATTGCACAGGCGGATTTGGTCGAAGTCGGCTTACTCAGAAATCCCATTTTCACTTTCGAGCGCCGATTTCCAGGCCAGGCACTGGAGATGGATCTGCTGAAGGAATTCATAGATATTCTTTTGCTGCCGCTGCGCAAGCGCATCGCCGCCGCGCAATTCGAAGCGGCCAAGCTTCGAGTTGGCCATGAAATTTTAAAAACGGCAGCGGAAGTGCGCGCCGCGTTTTACGAGCATCAAGGCGACGAGGAACTTATCGATCTTCGCAAAACCGTCGCGGACGCGACGGAACGTTCCGCGGAAACAGCGTTGCGCATGCAGCAGGCCGGCAATCTGAAAAATCTCGACCTCGCCACTGAGCAAGCTTCGCACGCACAGGCGAAGATCGAGTTGGCCAAAGCGCAAAGCGAAGCCGTGCAAACCCGTGAGAAATTAAGCAAGCTCATGGGCGCCTTCGGGGCGCAGACCAACTGGACGGTCGCCTCGCGTTTGCCTGAGCTTTCCGGCGGCGAAGTCTCGACCTCACAAGTTGAGTCGCGCGCGATCCAGCAGCGGCTCGATCTCGCTGCGGCGCGACAGGAATTCATCGCGCAAGCGCGCAGCCTTGGCATCGCACGAGCCGACGCGATTTTGCAGCAAGCCGAGTTCGGCGCTCATTACGAGCGCGAGATAAGCGGCGAATATGCGGTCGGTCCGAGCGTCAACGTGCCGATCCCAATCTTCAATCAAGGTCAGGCAGCGGTTGCGCGCTCTAGCGCCAAGCTGCGTCAGAGTGAGCAACGTTATCTCGCGCTCGCGGCCGATATTCGTTCCGATGTGCGCGCGGCACGTGACAAGATGCTGCTCTCGCGACGGCAGGTTGAATATTTCAAATCCACCGCGCTGCCGACTCGCATGCGGGTGACCGAAGAATCGCAGCTTGAGTACAACGCGATGCAGATCGGTCCATTTCAACTTCTGCAAGCGAAGCAGGAGGAAGTCAAAACGGGCGCGGAGTCGGTCGAGGCACTGCGCGACTACTGGGTGGCACGGTCGGAATTGGAGAAAGCCGTTGGCGGCAGTCTCACCGGAAAATTTGTTTCACTGCAAAGCGACGAAAAGGAGTCGCCAAAAAGATAAACTCATGATCACACGACGTAGCTTTCTCACGGCCACAGCCGCCGCGGCCGGTGGCGCATCGGTCTTGCGCGGATTGCGGCCAGCCATTGCACAGACAATCTCACCGACGACCAGTCCGCCACCGGCGCAACCGGGCCGCGACTACACGCCCGTCGTCACCCCCAATAATATTTCGCTGCCGTGGAAAATCGTCGACGGCGCGAAGGTTTATCACCTCATCGCGGAGGAGGTGAAACATGAGTTTGCGCCCGGATTACAGGCCTACTGTTGGGGATTCAACGGTCGTGTGCATGGGCCGACAATTGAAGCGGTGGAGGGCGACCGGGTTAGAATTTATGTGACCAACAAATTGCCGGCGGCAACCAGCATTCACTGGCACGGGATCATTTTGCCCAACGGGATGGATGGCGTGGGCGGCTTAACACAGCCGGTGATCAAGCCCGGCGAGACATTCAAGTATGAGTTCACACTCCGACAGTACGGCACGCACATGTATCATTCCCATCACGACGAGATGACGCAGATGGCGCTCGGCCTGATGGGTCTGTTCGTCATTCATCCGCGCGCTCCGAAGTACCGCATCGACCGCGACTTTGCATTTCTGCTGAGCGAATGGCGGATCGACACCGGCACGATGCGGCCGAACCCGAACGAGATGACCGACTTCAACATTTTCTCGTTGAATGCGCGGATCTTTCCCGGCACGGAGCCGATCGTCGCGAAGCTAGGCGACCGCGTACGCATCCGCTTCGTGAACCTCAGTCCCATGGAGCATCACCCTATGCATATCCACGGACACAGCTTTCGCGTGGTTGAGACAGATGGCGGGCAAATTCCTGAATCGGCACAGCAAATTGAATCAACGGTGCTCGTGCAGGTAGGCAGCGCGCGAACGATCGAATTCCTTGCGGACAATCCCGGCGATTGGCCGCTGCATTGCCACATGACGCATCACACGATGAACCAAATGGGCGACAAATTCCCGAACACGATCGGAGTCAGACCCGGCAAGCTCGACGAGAAAGTCCGCGCTTCGCTTTTGCCTGGCTATATGACAATGGGCGAAACCGGCATGGCCGACATGGGCACAATGGGCATGAAGGTCCCGCACAATAGTTTGCCGATGGTGGGCGGAGATGGTCCGTTCGATTACATCACCATGGGCGGCATGTTTACCGTGCTGAAAATCCGTGAAGGCATTACCAGCTACGAAGATCCAGGATGGTATAAACACCCAGAAGGCACGGTCGCCTTGGCAGCGGCGGCCGGGGATCTGCGGCGCGATAACATCGAAGTTCCACAAGGTCAGGCGACGCCCGCCCAACCGGTACATCATGACCATCACGGGTAAGACGCTCTTAATTGCATCAGCTCTGGCGGCGCTCTCAGCAAGCAGCACTGGTGCTAACGAAAAGGACGCCGCCGAGGTGCTTTCGGTCGTTCACAGTTTTCATGCAGCGCTCACGAGAGGCGATGCTCAAGCGGCGCTCATGCTACCTGCGCAAGACGCGATGATTCTCGAGAGCGGCTCCGCGCAATCACGCCAGGAATATGCGCGCGAACATCTCGGCGAAGACATCGCCTTTGCTAAAGCCGTGCAAACCACGCGTGCAAACGAAGCTGTTTATCACGAGGGCAACGTCGCGTGGACGACTGCGACGACTCGAACAATCGGTACATTCAACAGCCGCAAGATCGACAGTACGGGCGTCGAGCTAATGGTGCTCACAAAACAAGACGGCGAGTGGCGAATACGGGCGATCCATTGGTCGAGCCATAAAGCGGGAACTTAGCGTTCGTGAATTGCGTCAGCTGTAAATGGTTATTCCGACCCTTGGAGGAACGCGCCGGTATCATTCATAAATAGCTATAAATAGCTTAACCACGCTTCACGCTGACGCCTTTTGACGCTAGCGAACCATCGGCAAGCAGGATAAAGGATTAAGACGACACCAAGCCAGATCGCATATATCATCACTAGGCTGTAGCCGTAGCCTTGAGGGTACGGAAGCACAGAGTTGGTCGGCACTGTTACATTCTTGAACATCCAATCGGCCTGACCGTATCGCACATAGGCGAAGGCGATAGCTAATGCATGGATAACTACAAGATGGAGCAAATAAAAGAATAAAGGGACTCGACCTAGTATTACAATCGGGCGACTGAGCGGATGTGAGATTCGCTCAAATAAAGCCAGGACAATTATTGCCGGTCCTAGTGTCATCAGCAGGTATAGGAGCGAGGGCGGGTACTTTTCGCAGTTGATAAATGAGAAGAATGTGAATAGTCCCGTCTTCTGTGTACTCCACGCGTGCGGATCCCCATAAACGTTAGCGGCCCGCATGACGATGAAGGTAAGAGTAAGCCCGCTGCCTAATCCCAGAAAGCACTTTCGCCTCTCGTCCTGTGGACGAAGCAAGAGCGTACCAAATCCATAGCCGGCAGCCATCACTCCGATCCACGGCACGAGTGGATAGCCGGGTACGAAGTGAACTCCGGGTAGTGGCTCCAAAATGTCGCCGCTATGAAGAATCGCCCAAAGCCAGCGGAAAGAACCAAAGCTGTCAGCACGCACGGTATCGAACAGGTTATGAAGTACCACCATTGCAACTCCGACCGCCGCAATCGACCAAACAGGAAGAAAGACGAGACCGGCCAGCACGATCATTGACCAGCCCAAAGCCCAAAGGACGTCGCCATAAAGTAAGTGGTAATCGAAGTTGAACCACCAGCCAAAGGTGTGAACGAAAAAAAGATCGAGAAAAACCAGCCACAGACCGCGCGATAGCAGAAAAACTGCGAGGTCCTTTTTTGTCTTTCCGCGTGAAGTAGACAGAAAAGCGCCAGTCCCTGCAAGGAATACAAAAACAGGCGCGCAGAAGTGTGTAATCCAACGAGTAAGAAACAGGGCTGCATTTGTCTGCGTCAAATCGGTTGGGTCGAAGGCGTAAGCGTTGGAGAAGAAATCGCGGACGTGGTCAAGAGCCATGATGACCATCACCAAGCCGCGAAGCATATCAACGGAGCAAAGACGTGACCGCCCGCTTAGAGACTCGCCCAATAGATTTGTGCCATTGATAGGCGCTCTCAAACGCTGCGTTGCTCGTCTCGTCATACTTATTCGAGACTACAAACGGTTCCGACACCGAGCGAAAGAATTCGTCCTGCTTGATCTAATGCGTAAACCGCCGAGTAACTTTTCGCCGAATAACAAACCGCGTTTACTATCTCGAAGATGAAAGAGACCGCTCAAGGAATCCGCGATCCCGTCTGCGGGACGGAAGTTGATCCGAAGTGTGGCATGGCGGTCGAGCGCAACCCACTTTCCGCGAGCCGACGATGAAAGATCGTCAATTGAATGTGACGCGGTCGCTCCTCCGCCCAGCGCGGCATCCATTGCACTGCATCGTGCCGCCGCATATGCTCAAAGAAATCGTCAAACGCGGCGACGCCGCGCAGAAGGAATGGGCGCTGGAGACACTTGCGGTGTCGGCCAGGCTCCGTGGTAACCGCGAGATTCTGGGCGAGTTGCTCGGCCTTTTTCCTTCCGCCGGCGACGAAAAGGTGCGCACGGTTTACGATGCGCGCGGCGGCGAGGCGCTACCAGGCGTGCGCGTCCGCGGCGAAGGCGACCCGACTTCAAAGGACGAGGAGGTGAACGAGGCTTACGACGGCGCAGGCGTCACCTATGATCTCTACCGGAAACGATTCAAGCGAAACTCGATCGATGATCGGGGCATGCGATTGGATTCCACCGTGCATTACGGTGAGAACTTCGACAACGCCTTTTGGAATGGTAAACAGATGGTCTATGGCGATGGTGACGGACAGCTCTTTAATCGATTCACCATTGCCATCGACGTCATCGGCCACGAATTGACGCACGGCGTCACCCAGTTTTCATCCGGTCTCGCCTATCAGGGCCAGTCAGGCGCACTCAATGAATCGATCTCAGATGTTTTCGGTTCTTTGGTGAAACAGTATCGCGCGAAAGAAACGGCGAAACGCGCCGACTGGTTGATTGGCGCGGGATTGCTGGCCAAGGCAGTGAAAGGAATTGCGCTTCGCTCAATGAAAGCGCCAGGCAGCGCTTACGACGATCCCGTTCTCGGCCGAGATCCGCAACCCGCCCACATGAAGGATTTCGTAAAGACCACGTCGGATAATGGTGGTGTGCACATCAATTCAGGCATTCCGAATCACGCCTTTTATCTCCTGGCCATCGCCCTGGGCGGTTCGGCGTGGGTGAAAGCGGGACAAATTTGGTACCGCGCCTTGCAACAGTTCAAACCGGCGACGAATTTCGCGTCGGCGGCATCGATCACGGTGCAGACCGCGAGAGGATTGTACGGGTCAAGCTCGCGGGAGGAAAAGGCGGTTGTGACCGCGTGGAAAAGTGTCGGGATCGATCTGTGAGCTGAACTCCGGGCAAATAAGCTTTCATGAAAATTACTTTAACCGTCACCGGTGGGTTTACCGGTGTGGGCGGTAAGTGGGAGATTGACATCCCAGCCGCGCAGGCGCAGCGCGGAACCAACCCTGGTGACCTGGAGTCGTTTGCTCAGCTCGTGGGCGACGCGCGTGCCGCCGGAGTGTTTGGTCATGATTATTCGGCCGCGGCCCAGCCTGGGGACGCGTCCGTTCCGGCGCGATTGCCCGCTCGGATCCCGGCGGATTTGCAAACGTATCAACTGCAAGTAGACGGCGAGAGCGTGCGGTGGAGCGAGCCAGCGGCGGAAAACCCGGCGGGCGTTCCGCAGCTCGTTAGACAGTTAAAGCAACGGATCCAGCGGTATGCGCCGCGCCAGCCGTATCCATCACGCTAGAACGGGCAAAGTGACGTTTCGGTTTCGACATGAATAGAACATTCTTACTGGGCGGAGCCATCAGCCTTCTTTTCCTCACTTCGACTTGGAGCCAAATAACTTCCCCTGATGCTGGAGCGATCACCGCGGCCGTCGAAGGCTTTCACCGCGCCCTTCAAAAGGGTGATCGCGCGGCGGTTCTCGAGTTGCTCGCGCGTGACGCAGCGATTCTCGAAAGCGGGGAATCACAGACGCGTGCGGAATATGAACGCGAGCATCTGGACGAAGACATTGCGTTCGCCCGCGCGACAACGACCGAACGTTCGCCGCTCAAAATTCAGCAGCAAGGCAACGTCGCGTGGACGACAAGAACGACCCAGACAGCAGGAACGTTCAACGGTCGTAAGGTCGACAGCACGGGAGTCGAGCTAATGGTGCTGGCAAAACAAGACGGCGAGTGGCGCATTCGCGCGATTCACTGGTCAAGCCACGCAAACAAGAGCGACCAAATCAAATGATCTATACGTGTCCGATGCATCCGGAGATCGAACAGGATCATCCGGGCAATTGCCCAATCTGCGGCATGGCGCTCGAACCCAAAACTCCGATCGGCGCCGAAGAAGAAGAAAACGCGGAACTGCGAGACATGACGCGGCGATTCTGGATCGGCGCGGTGCTGGCGGTGCCGGTTTTCATTTTGGGCATGGCGCATCTTTTTCCGAGCGCGCCCCTGTGGGTTGCCAGCGATTGGTCGC
>Ga0137403_10003317_pt1 | contig 19366 bp, 17 predicted proteins | sample CZOMad2_1_16fung_FD_122057 | JGI IMG/M metagenome (GOLD analysis project Ga0137403, IMG submission 122057) | Vadose zone soil fungal communities from Angelo Coast Range Reserve, California, USA - CZOMad2_1_16fungal (Hybrid Assembly) | ecosystem: Environmental > Terrestrial > Soil > Vadose zone...
GCCATCGGCGGAAGCAAAAAGAAACAAAACGTCGCAATCAAACGTTTGAGGTGCATGGGTTAAGTAGCTCCTTCGCGGCTGGAGTTCTGGCTGGATGTATATTTAGCACGTACGCTAAGTATTGTAAATAGCCGGGAAGGTCGATTCAGCCGCGGAATCGAGCCCGATGCGTGCCCGAACCGGAGGTGAGCGCCCGCGTGGGCCTCCAAGGGAAAGGATTGATCGCCTGCGATTTCGAAGAGCGCCGTGCGGTTTCCATACGCAATACCACCGTACTCGTAGTGCACCAAACAATACCGATCCGAGATGCCTGCGAACACAAGTCGGCGTCTGGGAGTATCGAAGGCGCCGACATCGCCCGCGTCAAAGCGGCCCCCTGGGTTAGACATCTTCGCGATGCGCGACCGAACCGATTCAGGGAGCGAGTCAACCGATTTTAAAGGCGTAAGCGATATTTGAGCGGGGGCCGCCCTGTAGGTCTGATGGCGTGGAGCCTTGTCAAATCGACAAAAACACCTCCATGGGCTTTCCCGAGTGACCGTTACAACTCACGGCCGGAAACTGACCCGCAACCACCCCAAAAAAGCACTGGACAGGCGCGGGCACTTGTGGTACTTTGTAGCTGCGTTTGTTGCTCTTGTATCGCGTACGTCAGTGTGAAGCGGTCGCAAGGTTCAAACTTGCGGCCTTTTTTTACGCCCGGACGCGGCCCGTAACTCTGTTGAGGGGTTCGGAGTCGAGGCACCAGATAGCTCAATTAATCGAGATCGGCCCCTAAACCCGGCCGGGCTCAAAGTATGATCGCAACGCGGTCAACAGAAAAGAGTAACGCAGTGAGTAAAGAACAAGGAACAGTGAAGTGGTTCAACGCCAGCAAGGGCTTTGGATTCATCCAGCGCCAGAGCGGTGAAGATGTTTTCGTCCATTTCTCCGCAATCGTGGCTGATGGCTACAAATCGTTGAACGACGGCCAAGCGGTTGAATTCGAAGTGACCAAGGGCCCCAAGGGCCTGCAGGCCTCGAACGTCCAACCCCTCTAAGCCACTTCACAAAAACACATCCGGGCGGAGCGCGAAAGCGCCCCGCCCGTTTTTTTTTGAGCCGTGTAGTGGCCGATCTTAGATCGGTCGTTCTGCCGCCGCTCCTCTGGCGCTTCTACCCCAACCCGCCACTAACCGAAATCGTCTCCCCGGTAATCCACCTCCCCGCATCGCTAGCCAAAAAACACACCACTCCGGCAATGTCCTCCGGCGTCCCCAATCTCCCCAGCGCCGTTCGTTTCAGCAGCGCATCTTTGTAAGCCGCGGGCGTATCGCTAGCCAATTCCGTTTCGACGAACCCTGGCAAAACGGAGTTGATCGTGATCCCTCGCGCCCCCAATTCCTTCACATAGCACCGGGCCAGCTGCTCCAGCGCCCCCTTCGACATCTGATACACCGCCAGCAAACCAGTCACCTGCGCGATATGCGTGCCGCACGACGAGATATTGATGATCCGCCCGCCATCCCGCATCCGCGGCACCGCCGCCTGAATCGCAAACATCGGCCCCCGCGCATTGACCGACATCGTCCAGTCAAACTCATCCTGGGTCATGTCCGCCATAGCCGTACGATTCCCCACGCCTGCGTTGTTCACCAAAATGTCCAGCCCGCCAAAGAGCTCGATCGGTCGATCAATCAACTGCCGAATCTCCGCCACCACGCCCATATCCGCCTGCACGGCGACTGCGCGCCCGCCCGCGGCCTCAATTGCCGCGACCACTTCCGCGGCCTGCAACACGCTAGCCCGATGATTCACGACAACCGCCGCACCCGCCCCAGCCAAACTCTCCGCGATCGCTCGCCCAATTCCCCGCGACGCACCCGTAATAATCGCGACTTTTCCCGCCAAGGAGATATTCATACCTGTAATCCGACCTGTAGTGGCCGGGCTTCAGACCGGTCGTCCGCAGGCCGGCCCTCAACGCATTCACAGACTCGAAACGGTCGTAACCTAAGCGTTGTAGTTCGCCACAACTCGAGCCACTTTCCCAGCCGCCGACAACTCCATAAACTCCGCCGTCCGAGTTCCTTTTTGATTGGCGTAGTAGAGCACCACGCTGTTCAAGCCCCACAACACGTCTTCAAGCCGAAACTGCAGTTCCGGATAAGCCTCCAACCCTCGCTGAAAGTAAGCCCTCAAGTTGGCCTTGCCCGCTACCTTGCCGTCTGGCTTCCCCAACAACCGGGCCGCCACCGGCGAAGTCAATTCGACGTCATCCTCATAGTGCGCCAGGATCAAGTTCAGGTCATGGGCATTCCACGCCGCCACCCACTGGTTGGCCAGCTTCCACGCCTCGTCCCTGGTCACCACGGTTCCTCCCGCTGGCGGTGATCCATGAACCTCATCGGAGCGCCTGCCGCAAGTCCTCAATCAAATCCTCAGCGTCCTCAATCCCAATCGAAACCCGCACCGTTCCCGGCATGACATGAGCCTTCTTCAATTCTTCCAGACTCATGTTGTAGTGCGAGGTATACGCCGGCAGCACCACCAGTGATTCCACGCCGCCCAAACTAGCCGCCAGCAGGAACAATCGCACGCTGTCGCAAAACTTCCGGGCCGCCGGCAATCCGCCCTTCAAATCAAACGCCAGCATGGACCCGAATCCGCGCATCTGCCGCCGGGCCAATTTATAATCGGGATGCGACGCCAGGCCAGGGTAATGCACCCGCGCCACCTTGGGATGCTTCTCCAAAAATTTCGCGACCGCCAGCGCGTTTTCTCCTTGTCGATTCACGCGCAAAGCCAGAGTCTTGATTCCGCGGCTCAGTAGGAACGCAGCTTCCGGGTCCATCGACCCGCCCAGATAAATCACCATCTGCTGCACGCGGTCCATCCAGAACTTGCTGCCCGCCGCCACGCCCGCAATCACATCGGAGTGCCCCGCGAGCGCCTTGGTGGCGCTGTGCACCACCATGTCGAATCCCAACGCCAGCGGCTGCTGCAACACCGGGGTAGCAAATGTATTGTCGATGATAGAGATGAGATGGTGTTTCTTCGCGAACCCAATCGCTTTATGCAAATCCACGAGCCGCACCGTCGGATTCGTCGGCGTCTCGACATAAAGAACCCTCGTCCGCGCAGTAACCAGCGTCTCGATCCCGGCAAGATCGGTCTCTGCCTGGTGGACCGTGATGCCCATGTTCGGAAACACGTCGCGCATCAGCCGGTACGTTCCGCCATAGACCTGCGCCGTCGAAATCACCTCGTCGCCAGCCTTTAACGCGCTCAGTAGCGCATGCGAAATGGCCGCCATCCCCGAAGCAGTAACCACCGCCGCTTCAGCGCCTTCGAGCGCTGCAATCTTCCCTTCCGCAATTGCCAGCGAAGGATTCCCATACCGCGTGTAGATGTACGCCTTGCTCTTGCCCTCCGCCCACCGCTTCATCTCCGCCGTGGAAGAAAACGTGAACGTAGACGTCCGGCAAATCGGCGCGCTGACGGGCCCGCCCACGCCGTGCCGCACTCCCTCTCCGGCGTGAATCGCCCGAGTCTGCGCCCCAAGCTTCCGGTCAGCAGCCAGCCATGTATCTTTCGAACTCTTCTGGTTCTTCATAGTGATCGCCATTCTCTCCCCACTCCCCCATCCAACAAGCACCAATTTGGCGTCGTAACGTGAAGTCATGGCTTACTCTGTAGGGGCACGACATCAAAGCCAGGCGAGAACAAAACTAGAGCCAAATTCGCGGTCCCGATAAGAGTTCGATAGGAGACACCGATGAACGCCGCCAATTTCTATTCCATCGCACACAGCCAGTGGCGGATCTTTGTGTCAACTCCGGCCGGCGTCATCAGCTTTCTCTGGGCGGTATTTGGCTTGTACTGGCTGGTCTCCGCCTTGAATCGCAAAAAAACGAAGCGCCGCGAGTCGTGGATGCAGCGCATGACGTACGTGCTCCCACTGGTCGCCGCGTTTTATCTCCTGTCCCGTTACGAGTTCCGCAAAACCTGGCTAGGCACGAGGTTTGTTCCAGCGACGCCGGCGTTCGCATGGCTCGGGGTAGCGATCATGGCGTCCGGCGTGGCGATTGCGTTTTGGGCTCGCTTTCATTTGGGCGCCAATTGGAGCGGCGTGGTCACTCTTAAACAAGGCCACGAATTGATCCGTACCGGTCCGTACCGCACCATTCGTCACCCAATCTATACCGGGATTCTTGTAGCGTTTCTCGGCAACGCGGTAGCTGTAGGTGAAGTGCGCGGTCTGATCGGCTTGGTCATCATCTGGCTCTCGTTCTACGTCAAGGCCCGCCGCGAAGAATCGTTCCTGGCTCAGGAATTCGGCGCCAACTTCAACGATCACACGCAACACACTGGGATGTTCCTGCCGAAATTTTCGTAACCGCTCAAAGGCCTTGAAGATGCCGCGCGCTTCAGTTCACTCTCACAACGGAAGGGCGCGACGGCAGCGCCGGGCGCAATCTCTGGCACAGCAGGGATGTTGCCCACCACGCATACCAATCCCGCGATCCTCTTTTGGGAATCGCCAATGCTCCGCGAAACTGTTGCCCACTCGGAACACGCCACTTAGCTCCCGCCGTTCTATACGCCGATGGGCGCTGACTTGCATCTTCGTTCCTCGTGCCACCGATAACATCTACTCTTCGAATCAAGCGATTCGCGCGCATGATTCGCAGTTTTCTAATCCTCGCGGCTTTGCACCAAAACACGGCGCACTGCCAGGAAGTAAAGTGGACTGACTTGCCGGCTCCGCAACTCGAAGCATTAGAAGATGTTCATTCCCATCCACTATTTGCCTTGACGGCTAATTTCCCCACACCGCCGAATCTCGTCCGCCCACCGCCACCAGAACTCAAACCACCATCCCCTAGGCATGCACGAGCGGAGGGACGAGAACGCTCCCGCTTCGCCTTGGATCGACCGGTTCTCATCCTTGGCCTCGTTCAAGGCACTTCCGCACTGTACGACGGGTTCACCACCAAATATTTTTTGCACCACTGCAGTTCGTGCGTCGAGGTGGATCCCCTCTCACACTTTCTTCTGGGTTCCAAGCCCACTTGGGGAGGCATGATCGCCGCCGGGTCCCTGGAAACCATCGCCACCGCCTACCTGCATCAGAGCATGCGCCGTTCACCACACAAATTCCTCCGCAGCGTCGCACCCCTTGTGCCGCTTGTATCCATTGGAATTCACCTTATTGAAGGTTCGCGAAATCTGCCGCTGAAAAATCTGTTTTATTGCACCACTCCGGGCTACGTCGTCGTTGGCAGCGTATGCGTACTGCCGCCCTCCGTAGCAGGAAGTTCCTCGCCTGCCCATCCCACGTTCCCAAAGGGCTTCGGACACCAAAAGTGAACTTTCTACCTTCCGGTAACCTGGCGCGCCCTTGCCGAATCCAAACAGCATGTCCACAACTAACGCAGCAGCAAGCGGTACCTTCACTCTCGGAAAAGACTTGCAGATCCGCCGCCTGGGTTTCGGCGCCATGCGCATCACTGGCGCGGGCATCTGGGGCGAACCCAAGGATCGCGAAGAGGCCAAGCGCGTTTTGAAACGCCTACCCGATTTGGGAGTCAACTTCATTGACACCGCGGACGCCTACGGACCCGAGGTTAGCGAAGACCTGATCGCCGAAGCCCTTCATCCCTACCCGGCCGGCTTGGTAATCGCCACCAAGGGCGGATTCACGCGCCAGGGTCCCAATCAGTGGGCGGCCGTTGGACGCCCCGAGTACTTGCGTCAATGCGTGGAGATGAGCTTGCGCCGCCTCAAGTTGGATCGAATCGACCTCTACCAGCTCCACCGCATCGACCCCGCAGTTCCAGTCGAGGATTCCCTGGGCGAACTAAAGAAAATGCAAACCGAAGGCAAGATTCGACACATCGGCCTCTCGGAAGTGTCTATAAAGGAAATCGAACGCGCACAGAAAACGGTCTCCATCGTCAGCGTGCAAAATAAATACAACATCGCCGACCGCACCCACGAAGCCGTCTTGCAATTCTGCGAAAAGCACCACGTAGGTTTCATACCCTGGTTCCCCATGGAACAGGGCAAACTGAACAAGCCGGGCAGTGTTCTCGATGAGGCCGCAAAATCCCACCAAGCCTCGACAGCCCAATTAGCCTTGGCTTGGCTTCTCCATCATTCCCCGGTCATACTACCTATTCCCGGCACCTCTTCACTAAAGCACCTGGAAGAAAACGTAGCAGCCGCCGACCTGAAGCTGACCGAAGCAGAATGGAAATCGCTCGAAAAAGGCGTCTGGAAAACCGCTTCCGCCTAAGCCGGGTTTCAGTTTTTGGACTTTGTATTCGCCGCTCAGGGCCGCGCGTTCGGGGAGAAAAACCCGATCGGCAAGTCGCGCGAGGTGCGCAATCCTGCCGGCGCGTCCAGAATTACCGGAATCGAGTTCACGACGACTGACGCGGTGGCGATGTCGCCATGCGATCCGCCGGGGATCACTAAACTGATGTTTGGGTGGCCTTGCAACTCGACCGTGTCCGCAGGGTCTTTCGCTCCGACGTACATCTGCAACTCCAGATGCACCAATTCTTTTCCGCCGCCAATGCCTCGCGCGATCTGGTGAACGCCGGCTGCTTGCCCCGCTTCCACCGTCAAGAACTCCGTCTGTACTCGCACGGTCGCAACGACTGGCTCGATCGTCTCCGTGATCTCGTCCACCGGCAGGTTCAGGCTGTCCGCCACCATCGCCACCGACTCGGGAAGCCCCACGTGCTTGATCACCCCCGCCGCGACCTGCGCGCGAAATTCGTCCACAGTCATCCCCGCGCCAATTTTCTTCTGCAAGGGCAGCCTGCGCTTCGACGCGTCCACAATGCGCACCGCCTTTGCATACTCGACGCGTTGCGATACCGCCGCAAGCGTCACCACCAGCTTGTCCATCACAAAACCCGGATTCACACCGGTTCCCACCAGCGCCACGCCCCAATCCTTCGCCGCCGCGTCGAGTTTCGCCGCCAACTCCGGATGCGTTCGGTACGGATACGCAAGCTCCTCGCACGTCGACACAATGCACGATTCCGCTTCCAGGCACGCCAGCAACTGGTCCATCACCTTGGCCAGCGAAGAGGATGTCGAGTGGACTACTACATCCGCCGCCTGGTCCAAAACCTCTTTCGCGTCCGCGGAAATTCTTACGCCCCAGGGCGCGTCAGGGGCTCCCACAACTTCGCCCAGGTCCCGACCCACTTTCGCCGGATCGGTATCGATTGCGCCACAAATCTCTATGGCCTGCTTCTCTCGCATCAACCGAGCGATCGAGGCACCGATAGGCCCTACGCCGTACTGGATGGCGCGTATCTTCTTTTTCACGTCGGTCTCCGTTGTCTTTTTTGCCGCGCAACCGCACGCTGCCCATTTTGACGGCAAGCGAATCTCTAACGATAAAGGAATTTCCGAGGCCAGGCAACGCCAAACGCACCCACAAAACGATTTCGTGAGATTGGCCCAGCCAGATGTCTGGAAAGTGGGCTTTTCGCGGCTGTCGAAAAAGGAAGGACATAATAGAATGCTTGTTTCATGAACTTCGCAAAACTTCTTCCGGTCCGCGCCCTCATATTCGATCTGGACGGCACGTTGATCGATTCCAAACGCGACTTGATCCATTCCGTCAACGCCATGCTGTTAGAAATGGGCCGAGAAAAACGGAACGAAGAAACAATTTCGGGCTACATCGGGCACGGCGCGCCGCTTTTGGTGTCGCGAGCCTTGGGCGGCAACGCTAAAGAAGAGGAAATGCGCCGCGCGCTGGGATTTTTCCTCGCCTACTACGAAGAGCACAAGCTGGACACAACGTGCGCATATCCCGGAGTGGCGGAAACTGTGGCCGAGCTTAGCCGGAAACAATTGCCAATGGCAGTCCTCACGAACAAGCCGGTGCGCATCAGCGTCCGCATTTTGGAGGCACTCAGCTTGGCAAAGCATTTTCGCGTGATCTACGGCGGCAACAGCTTTGAAACTAAGAAACCCGACCCGTTCGGCGCGAACACGATCCTCCGTGAGTTCGGCGCAGCTCCTAAGCAAGCCATGGTCGTAGGTGATTCCGAAGTGGACGTGCAAACCGCACGAAATGCCGGCGCCATCGCGGTGGCCGTAAATTACGGATTCGGCGTGCACGACCGCACTCAGTATCCCGCGGACATTTATATCGAGAAAATCAGCGATCTGGTCGCGCTCGTTGGCTGACGATCGAGGAGGCTAGCGGCCGCTGCGGACCCGCGAGGAAGCCCAACGAACAGCCCATGACGAACGGGAGCTGACATGACGACTTGCCTTCCGGCGCGGCAGTTGGCAGACTCGGCGCGTGCTAATCGGTCTCTTTCCTGAGCTGGAATCCGCTGGAGGTATCCAGTGCGCAGGCCGCCATCTGGCCGCGGTGATGACGGAATTCGCAGCAAGCCGCGGCATGGAGTGCCGCTTGCTCAGTCTGAACGACACGCCGGAACTCCATCGCATGTCGGTAGCCGAACGCGAATTTGTTTTCACCGGAAGCGAGCGGGCCAAAGGCCGCTTCACCGCGACGGCCATGCGCGCAGCGCGGCGACGCGCGAAACCAAAGACCGATTCTCGTGCGCTGGTCGTGGCGGCGCATCCTTATCTCGCGCCCGTCGTGCAGGCGATGCGCCTAGCGGCGCCTCGAATGAAATCGATCGTGGTTGCCCATGGCATTGAAGTATGGGAACCGCTGTCCACGCTGCGCCGCCGCGCGCTGGGCCGAGCGAACCTGATCCTCACGCCGACGGAGGACACCGCCGACCACATTGCGACGCAGCAGCAGATTCCCCGCGATCGCATTCGCGTCATGCCCTGGGCGCTCGATCCTGACTTTGAAGCGCTCGCCACCGCGACGTCGCAATCTGCGCTGCCGGCCAATTTCCCCGCGGGCCGCGTCATTCTGACGGTCGGTAGGTGGCAAGCCAACGAGCGCTACAAAGGAATGGACACGCTGATCTCCGCGCTCCCGCGTCTGCTGCACGAGTGGACGGATTTGCAGTTGGTTGCTGTCGGCGAAGGCGACGACCAAGCGTGGCTCGAGCAACTCGCGGAGGGCTGCGGAGTGCGGCGCCACGTGCATTTCTTCAGCGGGTTCAGCTATCCGGAATTGGCGGCATGTTATTCTGCGTGCGAAATATTCGCGCTGCCCAGCCGCGGCGAAGGCTTCGGCCTCGTCTATCTCGAAGCGATGGCGCGAGGTAAGCCAGTGATCGGCGGCGCGCACGGCGGGGCGCCGGAAGTGATCGACGACGGCCGCACCGGCTATCTGGTCCATCATGGCGACGCGCCACAGCTCGCGACCTGCATCGAGACGCTGCTTGCCAACCCGGAACTTGCGCGCGAGATGGGGGCGCGGGGTCGTGAACGCGTCAATCGCGATTTCAAATTCAGCGTGTTCGCGAAATCGTTTAAAAAAATCCTCCGCGAGCTATGCGAATCCTGAACGTCACGCAGACATATGCTCCTTTCCTCGAATTCGGCGGCCCCCCGGTAAAAGTTCGCGCGCTGTCCGAAGCGTTGGCTCGGCGAGGCCACGAAGTGACGGTGCTGACCGCCGACTGGGGATTCGAATCACGCTTTCCGTGTGGTGTCGAACCGCCGGCAACCTCGCGCTCTCCGTTCGGATGGCGTCAGGAACGCAATGGAGTCCAGGCGATCTATCTGCCTTCGTGGTTTCACTACCGGGCGTTGAGCTGGAATCCGGCGGCGAAGCGATTCGCGCGGGCGCGACTGCAAAATTTTGACGTCGTCCACATTTTCGGGCTGTACGATTTTCTGGGACCAGCGATTGCCGGAGTATGCCAGCGCCGCAAAATCCCTTACGTGGTCGAGCCCATCGGGATGTTCCTGCCCATCGTGAGGAGCTTTTGGCTCAAGCGAATCTATCATTCGACGGTCGGAAAGAAGATGCTGCGAGATGCCGCGAGCTTCGTCGCAACGTCGCAACAGGAAGCTGAGGAGCTTGCATCCGCGAAGGTGCCACGCGAAAGCATTTTTCTACGCCGCAACGGCGTTGACGCGCCGGCGACTCTCCCCGAACGTGGCAAATTCCGCGCCGGCCAGGGCATTCCACAAGATGCAAAGGTAATATTATTTCTCGGCCGGCTGTCGGCAAAGAAGAGTCCTGACCTGCTTCTGGAAGCATTCGCGATGCTTCCGGTGAAGAGCGGCGGGTTGCAACTGGTGTTTGCAGGGCCGAATGAAGGAAACATGAAGGAGCGGCTGTCGCAGATGGCGGAGCGGCTCGGTGTCGCGGCGGCCGTGCGGTTTTGCGGTCCGCTATTCGATGCCGCCAAGTGGGAAGCGCATCGTGATGCCGACGTTTTTGTTTTGCCTTCGCTAAACGAGAATTTCGGAAACACTGCGGCGGAGGCGGCAGCGGCGGGAACTCCGGTGGTGGTTACGGAGGGCTGCGGTGTCGCGCCACTTTTGGCCGATGTCGCGGGTTTCGTTGTCCCGCACACCGCTCAGGCGATTGCACGCGCTATCGCGCAACTGCTGGCAGATGCCGATCTGCATGCGAAATTCACTGACGGCTGCCGGCAAGTGACGTCACGCCTTGGCTGGCAGGAACCCGCGCAAGAAATGGAGTCGTTGTATCGTCTGCTTGTCGGCGCCGAAAGCCGCGTGTCATAATCGCGTTCCCGAGGTTGCCCGTGTTCGGCAGAAAACATTTGATCTCTCAGTCGCCGCTGTACACCACGTTCCTCACTGCAACGGAGATCCAGTAAGAGCGTGTGCGGTATCTGCGGGGCCGCATTCGCCAGCCGCACCTCCGAAGCAGAGGCGTGCGTGCGCGCGATGTCCGCGGCTCTCCAGCATCGCGGCCCCGACGAAGAAGGATTTCTTGCCAACGATCCTCGCGCTCCGGGGCTTGCGCTGGGGATGCGGCGGCTCAGCATCATCGATTTGCCGGGCGGCCATCAGCCGGCTTGGAATGAAGCGAAAGACGTCGCGGTCTTCTTCAACGGCGAAATTTACAACTATCGCGAGTTGCGCGAGCGCCTGAACTTACTGGGACATCGTTTCGCGACGCAATCCGACACCGAAGTCCTGGTGCACGCCTGGGAGGAATGGGGCGAGGACTGCCTCACCGAACTGCGCGGCATGTTCGCGTTGGCACTTCTCGATCTTCGCAAACGCTACTCTACTTCTCCGCTGTTGTTTCTCGCGCGCGATCCGTTAGGCATCAAGCCGCTGTATTACACGCAGACGCCCGACGGTTTTGCATTTGCATCGGAAGTGCGCGCTCTACTGGCGGGAGGCGTAGCTGAGAAACGCCTTTCGCCAGATGCGCTCACTTCCTATCTGCTGTTCGGCAGCGTGTCCGAGCCGGTGACCATGCTGGAAGGCGTGATTTCGCTGCCACCGGGACATCGCATGCTGCTGTACGTACCGGAACGCCGTCGCACCCCGCGCGCGCGGCCCTGGTGGGATCCGCTGCGCAGCCCCGCGGCGCGCGATACACAAAAACCTCGGGAATTTTCCTCAGCGGCAAAACAGTTGCGCCCGTTGCTGGAAGACGCAGTCCGTGCGCACCTGATCGCGGACGTGCCGGTCGGCCTATTTCTTTCGAGTGGCCTCGATTCGAGCGCGATTGCCGCGCTGGCGGCGCGATTGCAGCCAAACATCTGGAGCTTCACGTTGGCATTCCCGGGAACGCCCTACGATGAAGCGCCGCTGGCTCGCCAGGTGGCGGAGCGTTGCGGCACCCGCCACCGCGAGATCCCGCTGGACGGCGGCGCGGTCTTGGCGCGACTCGACGAAGCGTTGGCGGCGCTCGATCAGCCAACGATGGACGGCATCAACACGTATTTCGTTTCGTGGGCGGCTCGCGAAGTTGGCTTGAAAGTGGCGCTTTCGGGCCTTGGTGGAGACGAACTCTTTGCGGGCTACCGGACCTTCACGGACACCTCAAAGATAGACCGTCTCATGCGCCTGGCGTGGTTTGCCCCTGCACCGTTGCGGCGCGCCTTATCGCCAATTCTGCGCGGCTTGCTGGCTCAGAGGAGCAGCTCCGACGGGGCGCGCAAAGCGATGGATGCGTGGCTGTCTCCGGACGTCCTCCCGCATCCTTATTTTTTCACACGCACACTATTCCCGGTGTCGTATCTGCCGCAGTTGACCCAGCCACGCTTTCGTCCAAGCACCGTGAATGCGGACGGTGTGACGCTGGAGCCGACATGGCTGGGCTGGTTGCAGCGAGCCGCGGACGTGGCACGAAAACTGGAGCCTGTCGGAGGAGTCGCGTGGCTCGAAATGCGCTCCTACATGGTCAGCACACTTTTGCGTGATACGGATTCGGTGAGCATGGCACAGTCGCTGGAAGTGCGCGTGCCGCTGTTGGATATGCCGCTGGTGGAGTTTGTGGGATCGCTGCCCGATGCGGCGCGGCAACGGGCCGGGACGCAGAAGGCCCTGCTCGTGGAAGCGTTGTCCGATATTCTACCAGTGGAAATTCTGGCGCAACGGAAGCGCACGTTCACTCTGCCGTGGGAGGAATGGTTGCGAGGCCCATTGCGCGCGCGGCTGGAACGAAGCTTCGGCGATCCGGCGCCGGAATTCGCTGCACACATGTATGCGGACGGCGTGCGCGGGGTATGGAGTTCATTTCTTGCGGGGAAGACGTCGTGGTCGCGGCCATGGTCGCTGTACGTGCTGAATGAATGGTGCCGGCGGCATCTTTGAAGAGTATCGGTGAAGACGTCGGCGCGCGTGCTGTTTTTGTGATATTTTGTATTTATATTACTGAATGAATATACTTGGAATTAACGCCTATCATGGCAACGCTTCGGCGGCGATTGTCTGCGATGGCCGGCTCGTTGCCGCGGTGGAAGAGGAACGCTTCAATCGCGTTAAGTATGCGGCGGGATTTCCGGCACTGGCGATTCAGTATTGTTTGAAGACGGCGGGGTTGACGTTGCGGGAAATCGATCACGTGGCGGTGCCGCGGAATCCCTATGCGCGGATAGCCACGAAATTGTTTTATGCCATCCGGATGCCGTCTTTCGCTCGGGAACGCGCCAAAGTTCTGGTGAAGTTTACGGGCATTCGCGAGGCGCTTGCCGCCGCCTTTGAGAGCGATCCGGCGAAGCTGTCCGCGACATTTCATCGTATCGAGCATCACCAGGCTCACTTGGCCAGCGCATTTTTTGTTTCACCGTTCGAACGCGCGGCGTTGCTTTCCGCCGACGGCCTGGGGGATTTCGCGAGCACCATGTGGGGTACTGGGGCCGGTAACCGCATGAAGATTGCGGATGCGATTGCGTTTCCGCACTCGCTGGGTCTCTACTACAGCGGCGTGACCCAGTACCTGGGCTTTCCGAAATTCGGCGACGAATACAAGGTGATGGGACTTGCCGCCTACGGAGAGCCGGAATATTTGGATGCCTTTCGCGACATCGTGCGCTTCGATGCGCATGAAAACGGGAACGGCTTTCGGCTGGGTCTCGAGTACTTCATCCACCATCGCACTGGGCCGGAAATGAGCTGGGCGGACGCCGGGAAAACTCCGGTCGTCGGAAAGTTATTTTCGGACGAATTGCCGCGCCGGCTGGGCCCGGCGCGCGCACCAGAGGAGCCGCTCGAGCAACGGCATCGGAATCTGGCTGCATCGTTGCAGGCGCGGCTGGAAGAAGTCTACTTGGGCATGCTGAAAAAGCTGGCCGAGCGTACCGGCTTGAAAGCGGCGTGTCTGGCCGGCGGCGTCGCGTTCAACTGCGTCGCGAACGGGAAAATTTTCGACCGCACCGCATTCGAACAGGTTTTCGTGCAGCCGGCAGCGGGCGATGCCGGGCTCTCCGTCGGCGCGGCCTACTTCGTGTGGCATCAGAAGCTACGCAAGCCGCGCTCGTTCGTGATGGAGCATTCGTACTGGGGGCCGGAGTTTTCGCACGAAGAGATTCGCGCGGCGATTGACGCCAGCGGAGTCGTACATAACGGGTACGGCGTCGAGGAACTCCACGAAGACGCGTTGAACAAACGTGCTGCGGCGATCGTGATGAACGGCGAAATTCTAGGCTGGTTCCAAGGCCGCGCCGAATGGGGCCCGCGGGCGCTTGGCAATCGGAGTATCGTGGCCGATCCGCGGCGGCCCGATATGAAAGAAATCTTGAACCAGCGGATCAAGCACCGGGAAATCTTTAGGCCGTTCGCGCCATCGATTCTCGCGGACGCTACCGGCGAATGGTTCGAGAAATCGCATCCTTCTCCATTTATGACCATGGCCTACGCGGTACGCCCGAACAAACGTGAACAAATTCCCGCGCCAACACATGTGGACGGCACCGGACGCTTGCAAACCGTAACCCGCGACGTCAATCCTCGCTATTGGCGGCTCATCAAAGCCTTCGAACAGGCCACCGGCGTACCCATGGTGCTGAACACTTCGTTCAACGACAACGAGCCGATCGTTTGCCGTCCGGAAGAAGCGGTGGATTGTTTTCTGCGCACGCAGATGGATGCGCTGGTGCTGGGCGACTTTCTGATTACAAAAACATGAGCCGCAGGTTGCACGGCACGATCCGATGAAGATCTTGGTGCTAAACCTATACTACCCGCCCGATACGTCGGCGACGGCGAGGATGGCGGCAGCTTTCCTTGAACCTCTGGCGGCAAAACACGATGTGACCCTCATTTGTGGCCGGCCTTCCTACGATCCGACCGGCCGGCGCGCGTGGCGGCTGTGGCAAACGGAGCGACGCAACGATCTGATCGTGATCCGCGTGGGTTCGACAGACTATCCGCGGACGCAGATGAGGCGGCGCGTGCTGAATTATCTGAGTTATGTAGCACTGAGCGTGCCGCGCGCGCTTTTCATGCGATGCCACGTGGTCCTGGCGATGACCGATCCTCCCTTCGAAGGAATCATCGGCGCGTTCGTAGCGATGTTCAAACGGAAGCCATTCGTCTACAACATTCGCGATTTGTATCCGGACATGGCATTGGGTGGGTCGATTGTGGCGCCGGGTCTTCTAGCAAGGGTGTGGGAGAAGCTGCACCGTTGGGCGCTGCGGCGTGCCGCGCGCGTGATCGTGCTCGGAGAAGACATGAAGGCGCGAATCATTTCGAAGAGCGTGGATGCTAAACGCGTGGCGATCGTTCGCGACGGCGCGGAGGTCGCCCCGGATTTCTCTGTTCCACCGGCGTTGGATGCAAATGTGATCGCCGCCATTCGCTCGGACTTTCGCTTTGTGTTGCTGCATGCAGGAAATTTGGGATTTTACGGCGCCTGGGAAACCTTGCTCGCGGCAGCGCGCGAAATGGAACCCGACGGCGTAGGACTCGTCTTCGTGGGCGATGGAGCCCAGCGCGCTCGCCTGCAAGCGGCGGCCAACGGTTCAACGAATGTGCGCTTTCTTCCTTTTTTCCCAGCGAACAAGATTGCCTCGGTGCTCGCGGCGGGAGATTTGCATGTGGTGACCATCAAGCGAGGTCTGGAGGGCGTCGTCGTACCCAGCAAGATGTACGGAATTCTGGCGGCTGGACGGCCGATCGTGGCTGTAGCACCGCAGCAAACGGACGCAGCCTCGTTAGGCATGCGAGATGGTTTCGGCGTCGCAGCCGATCCGGATAAACCTGCGGAGTTGGTAGCGGTGGTGCGCGCCTTGCTGACCGACCCGGCACGCCTCATGGCCATGGGAATCGCCGCGCGAGTTGCGGCGTCGCAGTATGCTAGAGTGAATGAAACTCGCAAATTTGTGCGCATCCTCGAGGAGGCTATTCCATCGTGACATCGGGAGAAACGTTTTGGACCGGCAAGCAGGCGCTGGTCACTGGCGGCGCTTCGTTCATCGGTTCAACGCTGACCGACCAGCTTCTGGCCAGGGGCGCCAAAGTACGCATCGTCGATGATTTGTCCAGCGGCCAATTGGGCAATATCCGGCAGCATCTCGGCGGCGGTAAAGTCGATTTTCTGCATGCCGATTTGCGCGAACCCGGGGTTACACGCGCGGCCATGCGAGGCGTGGACACGGTATTCCATCTGGCCGCCGATCACGGCGGCCGCGGATACGTGGATTTGCATCAGGCTGGGCCAGCGTCAAATTTTTTCCTCGATGGACTGGTGTTCTCCGAAGCGCTGCGAGCCAAAGCCAAGAAAATAGTTTTCGCGTCGTCGGGATGCGTCTACCCGAATTTCCTGCAATCCGACATCAAGAAAGAAGTGTATCTGACCGAAGACCTGACCAACGGCCCGAACGATGCCGACAACACCTACGGCTGGGCGAAGTTGATGGGCGAGCTTACGTTGAAGGCCTACGCCAAGGAGCATGGTATCGGAGCCGCATCGTGCCGCTATTTTACGGTGTACGGCCCGCGTGGCGTTGAAAATCACGCCGTCATAGCGATGATCGCCCGTGCCTTTCTCAAGCACGATCCGTTCGAGGTCTGGGGCGATGGCACGCAGATCCGCAATTGGACCTACATCGACGACATCGTCGAGGGCACCATCCTGGCCGGCGAGAAAATCAACGACGGCACCGCGATCAATCTCGGCACGATGGAGCGCATCACCGTTCTCGACTGCGCAAAAATGGTTTGCGATTTCACCGGACACAAAGCCGAGATCAAGAAGCGTCCCGACATGCCCACCGGTCCGCTGAATCGCGTAGCGGATAATGCACTGGCGAAGCGCCTGCTCGGCTGGGATCCCAAAGTCGCCTTCCGCGATGGACTAAAACGCACCATCGACTGGTATTACGCCGACCGAGATCGCGAAGAAGTGAAGCGCATCTTCGCGCGAATGTTGACCGAGCGCTAAGCGCGATCAGTTGACGTCGAGCCCGCGGCTATTCCGCCCGCCCCCCTCCGCGGCCACTTTCTCTCGTCGCGCCGTGTCTAACCCGCAGGCACGTTACCGTAACGCGTGACCCTTCTAATTTCTCTGGAACCCTGCCATCGAACACGGTATGGTGTTTAGGTTGCGTGGGGCAATCTCTGTTTACTTCAGAGTTATTTTTTAAACTTGGGAACTGGACCCCCAATCCGGCCGCATTTGTGTGAGAAACCGGCTGCCGCCGCCTTACCTATGCCGGCTTGATCACAATCAAAACGAGGTTTCATGCCCGCAGGTGTGCTGGCCTTTGTCATCGCTCTTTTTGCATCGCTGATGCTGACCGTGCCGGTGCGCGCGCTGGCCTTGCGCGTCGGCATGGTCGATCTCCCCGGACCCCGCAAGGTTCACCTGCAGCCTATTCCGTTGTTGGGCGGCCTGGCCATGTATGGCGGGATCATGCTCGCGATCCTGTTTGCCTTCGACGGAGCCGCGCGGGCGCAGAGCGCCGGCATTGTTACGGGTGCAACGTTGGTCGCCGCCGTTGGTTTTCTCGACGATCGCGGCTGGTTGCATCACCAGATCAAGCTCTTCCTCGCGATGCCCATCGCGGCGGGCGTCCTGTTAGCCAGCGGCGTTCACGCACAAGTGTTCGAGCTGCTCCTGCAAGGCCACGTCGGCTATCTGCTGGACGCCGCGCTGACTGTGTTCTGGGTCGTGGGCATTACCGCCTCGTTCAGCATCCTGGATCATATGGATGGCTTGTGCGCCGGCGTCGCGGCGATGGCCTCCATTTTTTTCGCCATGCTTGCCTACTTAAACGGCCAGACGCTGGTCACCACTCTCGCGGCGGCCGTGCTCGGCGGCGCGACCGGCTTCCTCCGCTGGAATTTCAAGCCCGCAAAGATTTTCATGGGCGATGGCGGCGCGATGTTTCTCGGCTTTCTGATGGCCACGCTAGGACTCAAGCTGCGGCTTGACCACGCAAATCATCTCTCGGGGTGGCTCGCGCCCCTGCTGATCTTGGGCGTAACCATTTTCGACACCACGCTCGTAACGATCTCCCGTTCGCGGCGCGGCCTGCTGCCGTTCACTACTCCCGGGAAGGATCATACCGCTCATCGTTTGGCCAACCTCGGATGGGGACAGCGCGGCGCCGTGCTAGCCCTCTACTCTCTCGGCGCCCTCACCGGCGGTGCGGCCATTCTGGTGGCCTATTTGCCTCCTCGTAGCGCGGCGATTTCAGCAGTCATTACCGTAGTTCTAGTTTTTCTCGGAGTGTCGCTGCTGGAGCGCGCGCCCTACGAAGCGCAAGTTCGCAAGTCCACGTCGCCTGTGGCGTAGAATTCTCCCGAGATAACTTCGCACTCAATTACCTCGTCTTCGTAAGGTTTGCCCGCTCATTTGGATTCGTTATACTTGGACAGCTAAAATTCCTGGCATCGACGAATCACCCGAACGGGCCATCGTCGAACAGTCCATTTTGGAAATCGAGTACCCGGAAATCCTAAGTGCACCGCTTTCGGTAAACCGGGCCGACGGAGACCGTGCCACACAACCCAGAACCACCCCGGTGTGACCGGGAAAATGACGATATCGTCGTGGTAGGTGGGTCCGCTGCCGGACTTTACACCGCAGCCACTCTCGCTCGCGGCGGGCGTCGTGTTCGTGTTCTTGAATCAAAATCGGATTTCGAACCCGACCCTCGCACGCTCATTGTCACCGACCATTTCCGCAATCAACTCGGCCCATGCGCGAGCGCCAGCATTCTGAACGAAATTCGGCGCTTCGAGCTCTTCACCGATGGACGTTCCGCCCAGATCGCGTTGTCCAAGCCGGATCTTATTATCGAACGAGCCAAGCTGATTCCCGCACTGGCGCAGGAAGCGCAGAACGCTGGCGCCCAGGTCTCGTTCCAATCACGCTTCCTCAGTCTGTCTCCCAATTCGCGTGGACTACACCTCGAAGTCGAATCCGCTGGACGCCGCGAAGAACTGCACGCCGCAAGTGTCATCGGTGCCGACGGTGCCGCCAGCCGCGTAGCCCGCACTGCAGGATGGCCGCCCATCGAAACCGTTCCTCTCGTGCAAGCCATCGTGCGTCTGCCCAAAGATTGCCCGCCCGACACTACGCGCGTCTGGTTCGTTCCCGACGACACCCCATACTTTTACTGGCTGATTCCCGAGTCGCCGGAGCGCGCCGCGTTGGGCATCATCGGCGAAGGCCATGACACTGCCAAGCGCCTCGCGCGTTTCCTCGAGAAAAAACAAATGGAGCCGCTGGAATGGCAGGGTGCCCAGATTCCCGTATATCGCCGCTGGATACCGGTGAAGCGCCGCGTTGGCAACGGCGACGTCTATCTGGTCGGCGATGCAGCGGCCCAGGTGAAAGTCACGACAGTGGGCGGGATCGTCACCGGTTTTCGCGGCGCACTTGGCGTGGCGCAATCCATTTTGCGCAACGGCGGCAGTCGTGAACTGAAGACACTCCGCCGCGAACTCGACACACACTGGCTGATTCGCCGCACCATGCACCATTTCCAGCAAAAGGACTACTCCTATCTCGTCGATTTGCTGAACCTAT
>Ga0137403_10003318_pt1 | contig 19358 bp, 19 predicted proteins | sample CZOMad2_1_16fung_FD_122057 | JGI IMG/M metagenome (GOLD analysis project Ga0137403, IMG submission 122057) | Vadose zone soil fungal communities from Angelo Coast Range Reserve, California, USA - CZOMad2_1_16fungal (Hybrid Assembly) | ecosystem: Environmental > Terrestrial > Soil > Vadose zone...
GCCGTCGAGCCGTGGAGCGTCATCAGTGGCGCCGAAGCAGATCAGCGACACCCTGACGCTCGCGCCGTCGATGACCCGTGGCTCGTCGCTCCAGGCCTCAAAGATGCCGCTTTCGCTGACAATCCGATCGAGCACGCGGCGATTGGCTCCGCCCCGGATCGAGTTGGTGGCAACTAGTCCCACCCGCTTTGTCTGGCCCGATTTGACGTGAGCGTATGCATTCTTGAACCAGTCGGTCACCAGATCAGCCTCTGGTGGAACGCGCCCCCGGTAGAGGGCAAACAGCGTTTCGACATCATGATCGCCTAATCCCGACCGCATCAGCTTGCCGCCAAGGAAGGGCGGGATACCAACGATGAATTCCGCCTCCGGCCATTCAGGCTCGGTGCTATCTGGGTTCATCACCGCATCTCGGCATTCAATGGTATCCAGAGGTCGCAGAATTGGCTGTCGTTCCAGCTCAAAGCCATTGCGGCGCATCCATTGGATTTCCCCAATCCAGACCGTGACGCGGGCCAACTCGGCGGCGTACGGGTTAATCTCCAGGCCCTTGACACATTCCGGACCGATCGCGGGGAATTGCCGCTCTAAGTCGCACACGACCAGGAGCGGCGGATTTTCCAGGGCGACGGAATACCGCTGCAATTGAACATAAGCCGCCTTCAGGTCCTTATGCTTCCCCTTATATTCCCAACTGAAAGAGCCACGCTTCCAGACGTCCGCCCAGCCGTCGCTGCCGGTGAGCTTGGATGCACCCCGCTCAAAGCAATACCACGCCCCATCGGGATCAGCCTCCGCAGGCGTCTGTTCTCCCAGGAGCCGACAAAGGTCAATGAAATGCTCCTGGGCGGCTGACCGTTCTTTAAGGTTCGTGGCTTTCCACTTCCTCTGCCACAATATTTGCTGCGTCATTCAGGCAATGTACGAGTTAGGGATCGAGCCGACGTTTTGGAAAGGGCACTCAGACGAGTAAATCTTGACTGCGCTAGAGGAGCTTACACCTCTCCAGTCATCTAGTCCTGAATGGACTAATGAGCAAGAAGAGGAATTCTGCCGCCTCTCTTAAACGTTTCTGGTAGTAATCGTCTTGCGGGATCGTAAAAGACTCTGGAAGGTCAATACCATGCTGCTGTAATAAGGAAATTTGCTCAAAGTCTCGTCTCTCACGCGAATCTTGGCCGGATATCTCTCTAACAGTCTCTATAACCGCGCCGTGCCATTGGCGAAAATCGTTCCCGAGACGTGGCTTGCTCCGGAGCACATAAGCTTCGTCTCGAAGGCGTTCAAGGTGCATAATGGCTTCATGGGGTTCCATGGCTAGAGCCTTTTACTCGTCCTTATTGCTGAATTTCTTCCCTGTGCCAGTAAGTCCATAATCGGGAATGTCAACTTTCCCTTGCCTATCGGCTTTGGCATAACCGATTCTATGGGCTTCCTTGCCATACATTTTTATGGTCGAACAAACTCGGTTCGCTTCGCGTTCTGGAATCACAAGACAAAATCCAATGCCCATATTATATACACTAAACATCTCTGCAAACTTAACATTCCCTGCCGTTTGAATTAACGAAAAAATCGCTGGAGGACTAGGCAACGAATCAATAACATAACTAGCGTTCGACTGAACGCGCGTCAGATTCAGAAATCCGTCGCTCGTGATATGAATAAGAGCCTTGACTGGTATCCCTTGCTTTAAAATCTCAATGACTTCTCTTACATATATATGCGTAGGTTTCAGGAGTTCTTCCCCTAAAGAACAGCCGAGATCTGGACGGACCTCCGTGAGCACACGCTGATCCGTTCCAAGCAAGACAAGTCTCGCAAGGGAGAGCCCATTGCTATGAATGCCATTACTTTCAATGCCAATCACCACATCGCCGTCTTCGATCTGCTGCCCAATGATAATTTTGTCGAGGGCCACAGTACCGATCGCCATGCCCGCTAAATCGAATCCTAGTTCTGGCGTAGCACCTTTGATGAGATCGCGGAGTTGGGCCGTCTCTCCGCCAGCAATCGAAATATTGGCCTGGGCTGCGCCAAGCGCCAAGCCTTCAGCAATGGCCTCAATCATGTCAGGGTTGAGCGATTCGATGGCTAAATAGTCGACCATCGAAATGGGGGTGGCACCGACACACAGCAGATCATTCACGTTCATCGCGACACAATCGATCCCTACAGTGTTGTACGTATTCATCAGTTGCGCTATCATGACTTTGGTGCCGACGCCATCAGCTGTGATCGCGAGACCTATACCGCCGAGGTCGAGGACATTCGCAAAATAGCCAATGTCCAAAGCCACACGTCCGATACCATGGGACGGCCATGTCGGTAGAATGTGTTTCACTAGTCGCTTCAGTGCCTCTTCTTCTCGGTCAGTATTTACCCCAGCCGCTTGATAGCTCGCTGTGAACCTATCGGCCATGACTGTCCTCAATACCGGATCGCGTGAGCTTGCCCAAAAACATGCTGCCAACCAGGCACAAATATGCCCGAAGTATAATAATCATTCAATATATCGCGTTCAACTGTTTTTGAGTATTCGTTGATTTAATTGACTTTATTGAAAGCGCTAATACTCCAATTTCCTTGAGTAGCACTACTTTCAGTTTTGCCCAAATACTTTTAAACTTGCCCAAAAACTCCATAAAAATCATGAGTTTTGAGGAAAAGCCGCCAAGGGAAGAGGGAGGCACAGGCTATGGCATGCCGCTGCCTTCTAGGTGTCATTTGTCTCGCGCTCTGATGCGGCATGCGGGTCGCCGAACAGACGGGCCAGTTCCTCAGCTCCCTCACGGTCAACGATGGCCAGGACTTCATCGCCTGCCTGGAATTGCGTGATGCCTCTGGGAATGTGCATCTGATCCTGGCGGAGAATAGCGGCGATCACTGAATTCGGCGGTAATGGGAGGTCTTTCAGCGCCACCCCGACGGCATGCGCAGCCTTGTGCACTCTTTCTTGCACCAGTGAGTAACGCCCGCGCCGCAGTCGCAGCAAAATCATCATATCGCCCAGCGACATCTCTTCCTCAATCAGTGTCGCCAGGATCTCGGACTGATTGAGAGCCACATCGACGTGGAATTTCTGGTCGAACAACCAGGCATTGCGCGGGTTATTGATGCGGGCAATAGTGCGCGGGACGCTATAACGCGTACGGCCCAAAAAGCACAGCACCAGATTCTCGACATCGTTCGAGGTACACGCCGCCAGGACATCCACCTCTCGGATGCCAGCTTGCTCCAGCACTTGCGGGTCAGTAGGAATACCCTCGTAGATCACCTCGGTGGGCAGCTCGCGGTGCAGGCTGGTCAAGATCTCACCCCGATGTTCGACCAAGCGTACTTGATGCTGCTGTCGCACCAGGAGCGTGGCCAGGTGTGCTGCGGTCAGTCCCCCCCCCGCGATCAAGATGAACATATCAGCCTTTCTGCTGTGCTCTCAGCCAGCGCCGCAACGCCTCTCGACCCTCGGGTGCAGGGCTGAGATAGATCACATCGCCCGCTTCGAGAGGAGTTTCCTGAGCCGAGGGCATGGGTTGTCCTATTCGCGTGCATGCCACCACGACATAGGGTCCCTCGGGGAGGATCTCCCGCAGCAAGCGCCCCTGGAGACTTTCGGGAACGACAAACTCATAGAGATCGACCATCCCATTACTACTCGACCACACCTGGCGGACTTCCGCTTCTCCCAGCATTTCTTCGATGCGCTGAGCTCCCCAAGTGGTCGAGCTCACCACCTGCAGACCGAAGGCTTCATGCAGAGGTCGCCAGTGCGGGTTGAAGTTGCGTGCGACCACGTGTGGCACGTGATAGACAGTGCGCGCCACATGCGCCACAACGGCGTTGAGCGTATCGGAGTTGGTCACGGCGGCAAAGGCCTCGGCGCTCTCGATGCCAGCGCGATGCAGCACATCTTGACTCAACACCTCTCCCTCTACCGTTCGCCCACGAAACAGGGGATTGAGGTTATCGAACGCGGCGGCGACTTGATCGATGACGGTGACGTCGTGTCCGCGTTGGAACAGCCGATGAGCCAGCTCCGCACCTAGGCGGCCGCAGCCGACGACGATGACTTGCATGTCAACCTCGAATCAGCCGCGTCTGCGGCAGGCCAGCGGCCATGTAGACATCCTGCGGCCCTGGACCGCCAGCGACAACGATATGGATGCGCTCCGGCCCTTCTGTACGCCATAACATGCCGTCGGCACCGCGTCCGGCGGTATGCTCCATCGCAGCGAAATCAGCGGCGAAGTGATCCTCCGGCAATCTGGCCAGGGCCCACAGTTTCTCCTGCAGGTCGCGTTTGGTTAGCCCGGCTTCATGCAGCGATTGGGCATGATTGACGCCGAGGAGCAACAACGCGCCGTCGCCACCGCCATACATGGGGGGCATATTGCTGGCGATCTGGCGCAGGATTTCATCGGGGCCAACCCCCTCACCCCCAGAGATATTGCAGTAGTTGGACGCTTTAAACACCGTCACCGTGCTATCGTGTGGATCGAACCCGCGGTCGACATGGAATGGAGACCAGGGGTTTTCTTCCTCATTTTCGCCACAGATATAACTATAGCGCAGCGGTGAGGCGAAGCTCGCCTTGGAATAGATACCTGGCAAAGCTCCCCCGACGTTTTGCAGGATCAGCCGAATGGCCCGCCCGATCGTGGCATTGGCGCGCCAACCTGGCCCCAGGCAGCCGGTTCCAGAGTTGATGTCCAGCTGCTGACGGATGGGTCCGTTGAGCAGCAGAAACGGTGTCATCGGGTTGGTAGTGACCTGTATGAACTCCAGTGGAAAGCCCTTATCCGTCAGACCCTCCAGCGCTGCGATGAGTACTGGCATATACTCCGGCCGGCAGCCAGCCATGACCGCGTTCACCGCCAGGACCTCGACGCTGGCCTGCCCTTGACGCGGCGGGATGATGCCGATGACCTCTTCAGCAGGGCGTCCAGTCGCCCCGATGAACCGCTGCACCGCCTCTGGCGTGGCCGGGATGATCGGTAAACCGTCGGTCCAGCCCTGCTCGTAGGCATGCTCATAGGCCTGGGTCATCAGTTCTGCGATGGACTCCGACTCAAAGCGCACGCTCGTTCGCGCCACGTCCTCATCCTCCTCTCTCGGTTATCGTCGCCCATGCACCGCTAGACCGGCATGGCGGCGCGCACCACTCCCTGGGGATGAATCTGAGTCGCGGCGACTTTCTCGATGCTGCGCTGAATTGCCGTGGGAGATTGTGTGAGCCCGAAGATGATCGTGTCGAGCATGGCCTCAGCACGCTGGCGCAGGGGAACTTGCTCCAATTGGCGGATGGGATTCGGGGTCTCGGCGATGACCACATAGGGACATCCCTTGGTCGCTGCCAAACGACGGGCGAAGTTGGTAAAGGTGTTAGTGGTGATCATGACGGTCGGAATACCACGCTGTTCGAGTGCGGGCGTGACGTGGCTACACCACGTTGAGCACGAACCTCAGTCCCCAGTGGCGGTGATGACCACATCCACGCGACTGGCCAAATCATCGAGGGTACCACCCAGGGCATCGATTAGCCCACCGGTGCGTTGCGGCAGCTCGCGAGCCGGCTGCTCCATGACCACGGCCTGCACATGATAGCGTTCCGACAGCAGGCGGCCCACCGCCTCCAGAAGTTTGACGGCTGATGGGCGCCAGTTTGGAAGCAGCCCCACGACGCGTCCGTCTAGGGTCTCTGGACGGGAAGCCAAGGGTGTGCCCTCGGTGGTCTCATCGAGATACACCGGGAGCGGCGACAGCATGGTCAGGGCCAGCGGCTGCTGGGGCACAAATACCTCCTTTCTGTGCGTGTGATCCGTTGCAGCGCCAGCACTCATCCTTGCCACCCTGGTCCTGGCGCATGCAGGGAAGCACACCCAATGATAAACCTCCGGACCGTATGCGGTCAAGCGTCAGCCAGGATGGATGTTGGCGTCATTCGATATGGAAGGGCACATCGGTGATGACTATCCCCTTTCGGAACAGTAGCGCTAACCGCAACATGATCGCTGTCTGGTTATGCAGGAAGTTCTGCCACCACCGTCCGGGAACAAACTGCGGTACGACGATGGTGATGGTTTCATTCGGCTGGCGTCGCTCGGCGATTTCGGCAATATACTGCAGTAACGGCTCCAGTAGCAATCGATAGGGGGATTCAAGAATCACCAGGCGTATGCCTCCCCCCCACAACTCCCACTTCTGTCGCACCGCTTCGGCCTCGGCTGGATCGATCGACACATGCACGGCGGTAATGTCGTACGACAACGAACGCGCGTAGCGCAAGGCCTCGAGCGTGCCGCGATGGACGCCACTGAGAGGAATGATGACGCATTGACGCAGCACGCGCGGCGGCTCGCCATAGCGTTCGAGCGAGAGGCGGGCGGCGAGGTCCTGGTAGTGACGATGAATGCGCGAAAACACCGCCACCAGGATTGGCATCAGCAGCAGCACGATCCAGGCACCCTCCTCAAACTTCGTCACGGCGAAGACCAGCATAACGATGGCCGTGCACACCGCACCGCAGGCATTGATCAGCATTTTCAGCCGCCACCGTGACTCGTAGCGCAGGATCGATCCTCGTTCCTTGAGCTCCTGTCCCATCGGTAGATGGCCGATCTTCCACCACCGGCGCGCCATCCCCGCCTGCGACAGGGTGAAGGAGAGAAACACCCCGATAGCGTAGAGGGGAATTAAACCGCTGACGCTGGCATCGAACACGACGATGAGCAATGACGCAATCAACGCCAGGGTCACGATGCCACGGGAGTAGACCAGGCGACTACCACGGTAGGTCAACTGTCGCGGTAAGAAGCCATCGGCGGCAAGCAGTGCGCTCAAGCGCGGGAAGTCAGCGAACGAGGTGTTGGTCGCCATGATCAGGATGATGGTCGTGGCTATGATGACCCCATGATACAGGAGGCCTCGTCCGTCGAACACCGTGCGTGCCAGTTGCGAAATCACTGTCTCGGCTTCCGAAGGGATGGCGTGAACCTGTCCGGCGAGGAAAGTAATGCCCAGAAACAGCGTGGCAAGAATCACCGACATCCAGATCAGCGTGATGCCAGCGTTGCGGCTACGGGGTTCCCGAAACGCGGGAATGCCGTTGGAGATCGCCTCGACGCCGGTCAGCGCTGTGGTGCCGCTGGAGAACGCATGCAGCAGCAGAAATGGCGTGACCCCTGAGGCCATATGGACCAAATCTAAAGGCGGGGGGTCGATGACCGAACCCAGGCTACCCACCATGTACCACAAGAACCCTACACCGACCATCGAGAACATCATCAATAGGAAGAAGTAGGTGGGAACCGCAAATGCCACACCCGATTCCTTTACCCCACGCAGATTCACCAGCATGACGAACAATATCAGCGCGACGGCGAGGTAGACGCGGTAGGGTAAGCAGGCAGGGAAGGCCGAGGTGATCTGTGCCACGCCCGAGGAAACCGATACCGCCACGGTCAGGATGTAATCCATAAGGAGCGCGGCGCCGGCTACCTGCGCCGCGAAATCACCCAGGTTATCCCGGGCCACGATATAGGCACCGCCACCGCCGGGATAGGCGTGGATCGTTTGTTCATACGAAATTGTCACCATCGCCAGCAAGCCGACGATGCATAGCGCGATGGGAAAGGCATAGCCGAAGGCAGCGGTGCCGGCGACCGCCAGAATGAGCAGGATCTCCTGGGTCGCATAGGCTGTCGAGGATAACGCGTCGGAGGCGAACACCGCCAGGCCGATGGTTTTCCCAATGGTTTGATACGCCGCATCGGCAGTAGGAAGGGGGCGCCCGATCAGCCACTTGCGCCAGAAACCTGGGGGCCGATAGGGTGAGGTCCGCCGCAAAACAGTAGTGCCGGTCGCTTCGTCGATGTCGACCATAGGCAAATTCAATCAGGCAAAATAGCGGAGGACCTCAGGCAATCCGGGGACGAAGAGCGGTTATCTAGACTTATGAATACCGCAACACAAGACCACGTGAAAGAGAAGTGCTGCGCCCCTCCACTCGGGGCTCACAACGGAGTAGAGGAGCGCAGGAGGATCAGCGTGCCGTAGCCGCGAGCTTGGTCACTGTTTTGGCTTGAGGCCCTTTCGGTCCCTGCACGATCTCGAACTGAACGCGGTCGCCCTCATTCAACGAGCGGAACCCGCTGCCATCGATGGCCGAGTAATGGACAAAGACGTCAGCGCCATCGTCTTGGGAAATAAACCCATAACCCTTCTGATCGTTGAACCATTTGACGGTACCAGTTGCCATGTGGGACATCCTCCTGACATGGGTAAAGGTTATGCAGCCTTGGCTGCCCGGAGGAGATTGAAAACCGCATTGGCATCTGTGTACCGTTATGCGGTTCCGTTTAATCTCACCGAGATCATGCGTTCTGCAGTTGCCTTAGAAACGACGGCCCAGCCTACCAGCTTCTGCGGCGGTAGTCAAGAGCTTGAGGCAAAAATTTGCATAATGCAAGTCAAGAAAGGGCTGTCAGCCGATCGTAAATATGCTACGTTCACTGGCAGAGTGGCGAATCGTCGACGACCCGGACGGACACCCGCAACCAGGCTAGAACGACCACGGGTTCGGCAGGCTATGTAAATCCAAGCCTCTTGGGGGGCATGGACGCGGAACTCCTGTGGGCATCTCATGACAATAGCGTTGGGCCTTCATATGGAGTTGATCTGACAGCCATTTCGGGGCAAGCATCGCCATGGACACTATCTCGATCATATGGACGGATCAAATGCAGCATGCCCTTGCGGAGCTGCAACAGCGACCGCTCCTGCAGCGCTTGCTAGCGTTTGCAGAGCAACGCGGCGTGGAGCTGTATATGGTGGGGGGAACCCTGCGCGATATCTGCCTGGGGCGTCCCGTACACGATGTGGATGTGGCCATGATGGGCGATGTCACGGAGTTTGCCAGCGGATTTGCCAACCACCTGAGAGCGGCCTACGTGCCTATGGATGCCGAGCGGGGTGAGGTCAGAGTGGTCTATCGCAAACGCGATGTCCTCGATTTCGCTCGCATGCGGGGCGAGACCATCATCATGGACTTGCAATGTCGCGATTTTACCATCAACGCCATGGCCTGCCCATTAGCCGTGCTGTTCACCCAAACGGCCCCTGTGCTCATCGATCCCTACGGTGGTTGGGACGACCTCCGGGCGCGCACCATTCGTATGGTTTCCCCGATGAGTTTTCGCGACGACCCACTCAGACTACTCCGGGCCTTTCGTTTGGCGGCTACCCTCGACTTGACCATCGATCCTCCGACGTTGGCCGCCATGGAGCCGGTGGCGCCGCACCTCGTCGATATGGCGGCTGAGCGGATTCATCGCGAGCTGTTCAGGCTATTTGCGGCACCACAGTCTAGCCCACATGTCGCGACCATGGCTCGCCTTGGTCTGCTCGACGTACTGTTTCCTGAATTAGCTCCGGCACGGGGCATCCCCTGCCAGCCGGGTGATCAAATGGATGTCTTCGAGCATTCCGTCCGAAGTTATCAAGCGGTAGAAGATCTCATCAGCGACCCTGGTTCGCACTTACAACCTATCGCGGGGGCCGTCGTCGAGTATTTTCGGACTGAGGAACGGCAGGCGTTGGTCAAATGGGCGGCGCTGCTGCATGCAATTTGGGAGGCCGTGGTATGCCAGGAAGTGCTCCTGGAGCATGCGACGGCCTTGCAATACGCCGACGAGCCTGCTCAGCAGTGCGAGCAGATCGGCAGCCGTCTTAAATTGAGCCGCAAGCAGATCGATTACATCAAGACCTTGATCGTCCATTACGGCCCAACGCTTCAACTAGCGATCCTTGAAGCCCAGGGGCACCTCACGTTGCGCTCCGTGCATCGCTGGTGCAAAGAGGTTGAGGACAGCATGTTGGGGGTGTTTGTGCTGGCGATCGGCCACGCCCTGGCTTGGGGTCAAGGGCGTACATCTGAGCCTGATGTCACCACTCTGACTCAACTTGCGGCCCGCGTCTGGGACATCTATCGCCATCGTATTCTGCCCGTGATCACCGCCCCACGGCTGGTGACCGGCCATGATTTGCAACAGAACTTTCACTTACCCCCGGGCCCGCGCTTCAAGGCGCTTCTCGACGAACTAGAAGTGGCTCAAGTCGAGGGGCGTATTCGCACCCGGACTGAGGCACTGCAGTGGGTGGCAGCGCAACTGGGGTAACCAATTCTCGCGGTGAGCCGGCACCGGGCCCTACCCCAGGGGACCGTATCGAAACCTTCGAGGAATGAGTTGCGGTAACCCCGCACGGTGTGCTCGCCCAGTGCTGATGTGGGGCGAATTCCTGGACGCTCATGGCCTGTGCCCAGTCGAGGAAGCGCATGAAGAAAGTTCTTGTGATTGGCTCAGGTGGGGCTGGCAAATCCACCTTCGCCAGACATTTGGGCACACTTCTCAACATCGACGTCATCCATCTGAATGCACTCTATTGGCATCCTGGATGGGTAGAAACGCCACGAGCCGAGTGGCGGAAGGTCATCGAAGGGTTGGTGAGGCGAGACGCGTGGATCATCGACGGGAATTACTCGAATACGCTTGACCTCCGGCTTGAGGCGTGTGACACAGTAATTTTCTTAGATATCGCGCGCCTGATCTGTCTATGGCGTGTGCTGGCGAGGGCGATCCTGTACCGCGGCAGGACCAGGCCGGATATGGCTGAAGGGTGTCGTGAACGGTTAGATTTGGGGTTCATACGTTGGGTGTGGAGTTACAAAAGACGGACGCGGCCGCAGATCATAGAGATATTGAGACAGAGTGCACAATGCAAGCAGGTCATCTGGCTGCGGTCTCGGGCAGAGGTCAAGCGGTTCCTGACCAGCGCAAAGGATACCTAACCAGCGCACGGCCTCCGACAAGGATCGTATTCTACAAGGCACCCAGCCGGCCGCCCTGCCGGCTGGGCTCGTGCCCGCTCCGGCATTCAGGCACGCCTGAAGCGCGGCGTTCGGTGCCAGAGGCGCGGGGAAGGGGAAAACCTAGGGCTCTAGATTAAGGGATGCGTCGTATGGGTCATGACTGTCCGTTGTGTCATGTGAGCGAAAACCCAGATCAGAAGGTCATTTTTGGCGACGACACCGTTCTTTTCCTGCAAAATAAGAAAGAACAAGGTGCCCTGCTGGGCTCAGGCATCATTATTCCGGTCAGACACGCGGAAACCGTCTTTGATCTGACGCCGGAAGAGGTGTGCGCGACCTTTGCACTGCTGCAACACGTCAAAGCATGGATGGACAAGCATTATCATCCCGATGGGTATAATGTGGGGTGGAACTGCGGGGCGGTGGGAGGACAACTCGCCATGCATGCCCATCTGCATGTCATCCCCCGGTTTCGGCAGGAACCCTATGCGGGATGTGGCATCCGGTATTGGTTAAAACAACCGGCCAATCGGTGGTGGTCAGGCGCATGAGCCCGTAGGAGCAATGACGGCCGGGTAACGCCGACCGACACGGTGGAACGGTGAATCCACCCCGCCATCGAAAGCGCGGAACGGGAAACCCTCCACCTACGGTGCGTGCGCCAGAGTTCTATCCCGACTGGCAATCAGAAGCACGACTACAGGTGCTGTGGAGGGGCTCATCATGAAGGGATATGTTGAATCGGGTGAGCAACTTGTCGTGGAGTTGTATGTACGCCACCTCAGAGAGTCGTATGAGTTCTACCGAGCGCTAGGATTCGAAGTCGTCCGAGACGCGGGCAACTTCGTAGAGCTGCAGTGGGAAGACTCCCTGCTATTTCTCGAAGAAGTCGCAGATGCGCCCCTGCCACCACAGCATCCGGTGGGCAATATGCGCATCATGGTTCCAAACGTGGATGATTTCTGGACTTTGTCGAAGAAGATGGGAGCGCAGGTCATCCAACCCATTGGGAATCGCTTGCCCAACCGACCTCGGCTTCCTGCGCGCTGATGATGACTCGCAGGTCTCGACGTGAATCACCCAGCGAAGGAAGTGGACCAGGACCTTCTCTCAGCCCTATCTCAGAACCGGATCGTCAACCCCAGGATGGGGCCATGCATCGTCACATCCCATCGGAAGAGAGACCCATCCGTACGGGTGTCATAGTTCTGCCAAAAGGCCCGATACCCGGCCTGGGCGATCGTCCCCAGTCCGAACATCTGAAAGCGATACCCGAGCAGGCCCATGGTCGCGGCGGTGAAATGCGCGCCGACGCCGAAGCCGCCGATGTCTCCCCCTAGTAAGAGTTGGAAGTGCTTGTACAGGTCCACGGTGACACGGCTGTCGATGATGGGATCAACCCACACCTGCCATCGGGAGAAATCCTCGCGACCAGGGGTTGTCACGTTCTGCGAGAAGGCGCCATCCCCGGCGCTGCGCTCGGGGGGGGCTGTTGACGCCGATCTCCGCCTGGACATAGGTCAGGCGACCGCCAGCATAGAGATCCATCGCCAGTCGAGGTTCCCCCTCCGCCATGGAATTGTTGATTCCACGCCCAAGCGACCACTCCCCCAGGCGATACAGCCCCCCGAATTCCACCAGGGCCAGTTCGGTCTCCACCTGGAGCGTGATGGGGCCGGCGGGAATCGCGTCGGCGCTGAGCTTCGTCCACATCCCATAGACGAAGCCGCCCCAGGGCCCGTGTCTGGCCTCGACCCCCCCCAGCAAGCCGATGAACGAATCCGCGTCTTTCACCGTATCCAGGATATCGATGAAGCTGGCGTCGACCGCGGCGGTCACGCCCCTCACGCCCACCTTACCGTTGAGGCCAGGCATCCAGAGAAACGGGATGACACTGAACTGCCACCCTTCGCCAGCGGACTCACCGGCCCTGGCCGAGGGGAGGATGGTCGTGATGATCAACAACGCAGCTAGCCAGACAGCGCTCACGCCTGAAGGCGGAAGAGACCAGAGGTGGGTCGTCACGAAGCCACCACGCACTGGTTGCCCAACGGTGCCCCTGGTTGAGAAGAGTGAAATCATCTGCGGCCTCCTCGTTCACGTTGATGACATCGCTCCTGGAGTGGCAGGCGTCCTTCCTCGGCAATCCGGCTGCGCGTGCAGTCCTGGTGCGCTCGACCGAACCCACGCGCTCATATGCGTCGCTGCGGCCGAGGGGATGACCCTGCCGGCTGTGCGGAGATGGTTATGGTAAGGCGAGCGCATCGCGGAAGTCATCTCCCTGAGAACGGAAGGTGATGGTCCGGCCGTCGATCGAATTCAGGAAGACGATCAGGTCCGCTTGCTGTTGAGCCGTCAGCATCGTTGCAATAGTCCCGGTCCCCAACGTATGCAGCGGGAAGACCGCACTGAGCGACTGGGCTTCGCCGTTGTGCAAGTAGGGCGCATGAGAGCCTACCCCTGACAGCGACGGCACGTTAAAGCCTAAGCCACCCAAGGCCAACTGGCCAGATGCAGCGCCCGCTCCCCGGATTTCGAGCGGGTCGGTGGCAACAAAGGTGCCCACGTCTTCCAGATATTTGAGCGTGACCCCTGACAGCGTGAACGACACGATCTGCGCCCCGGCATTGATGACTCCGGGGTCGAGGGGGACGCCGCCCACGGCGGGATCTTGGGTAAAAGCCGGATTGTCGCGGTAGGTGATCTTGCTCTTAGTCCACTTCTGTCCGCCGTGGCAGGAGGCACAAGTGGTGCCAAAGATCGTCTGTCCCCGACCGAGCGCCGCCGCATCACTGGGAGGGGGCCGCAGCAACGCACGAACGGTTTGCACCCACAGCGTCTGCGCGTCAAGGGCGTCGCTCGCGCCCTGCGTGATGCCGTGGTCGTAGATGTTCGGGTTGGCTGGCGTCGTGGCTCCCAACGTTGTACACGTACCGGGCGAGGCGAACGCATCGCTGGCAAAGCCACATCCGCCCTGGACGTTGCCGCGTTTCCCCGTATCAAATTCCTCGTCGGGTCCGCCGGGGATGAGCTCGGCCAAGAACTGGGTCACGAAGGCGCGCTCATCATGATCGTCGGCATCGCCGTTGTTGGTGATCGCCACTGCCATGGGATTACCCCCAACGGGCACGGTGCCGATGACCGACCGCGCGATCGGGTCAATGATGGAAACCGTGCCCGCCGTATGGTTGGCGACCAACAGTCGCGTGCCGTTCGGCGTGATGGCCAAGCCCCGCGGCTCGGTGCCGACGGGGATCTGCGCGACGACCCTGAAGGCATCTGAGCCGAGGAGGGCGACGACCGCGACCGTGCCGTCCAGCGCATTGGTGACGTAGGCTTCCTGGTCGTCTGGGCTGAGGGCTACGAAGCGAGGCTCATTGCCCACGGCAACCTTGGCGAGGAGTTTGGCCATTCGAGGCCATTCTGGTCGCGTACCTCGATCACAGAGAGGCTCTGCGTCTCCTGATTGACGGTCACGACTCGTCGATCGTCGGAGGTGAGAGCAATCGTGGTCGAGCGGCTCGGCGTGGCGAGCCGCTGCAGGACAGGGAGGACATTAACGGTTACCGCCCCAGTGTCAGTGCCGTCTCTCCCGTCGCCGATGGTGTAGGCGAAGGTATCGGTGCCGTTGAAGCGAGCATCGGGGGTGTAAGTGATGGTGTTGTCGGGATTCATGCGCACAGTCCCATGGCGAGGTTGGACGAGGGACACAACGCTGAGCAGGTCCCCATCGGCATCACGATCATTCGCCAGCACTTTGAGCTCGATAGGCGTATCCGCATCGGTAGTAATCGTGAGATCCTGAGCGACCGGTGCATGCGTCGCCACCGGTGCTTGCCCCCCCACTCGGGTACGTTGCTGCTCCCTCCATCGCCACCGCAGCCAGCCAGGGCCAGGAGGATGCCTCCTACGGCCATGGCACTGAAGATGGCATCGGCCTGTCCTTTCCACCCTCTCCGGAGCTCGCGGCCCCGGAGCCTAACAATGCTGGAGAGCGATTCACGGGGGTGATAGAAGACCGTTTTCCACCGGGTGGCAAAGGGTATACGTCTATGCCGATGAGCTGCTGGTGAGCCGCGAACCATATCTACCTCACTTATCGCGCTTGAACCGACGGGCCCGCGATGGCCAGCCGCCTGGGGTGATCATCGTCCAAATCCTGTGCTCACATAGGCGCCAGGATAAGGCTTGTGGCACGCCACTTCTCCCCGCTCCCATTGGGAGGAGGCCGGGGTGAGGGAAGCCCAACCGCCCGATCATGCCCTGCCGCCCTCACCCTCTCCCTTTCCCAGCGGGAGAGGGAACACTATCTGGGTGCTTAACCTAGCGCCTATGCCTCTGTGCCTGTGGCCGAGCCGTCCGCTGGGTATGGCAGTGTGTTGTCGATCTCCGCGATCTTCTCAGGGGGAAAGCGCGGCACATACAGCTCGCCCCGCGCACGCCATTCCTGCACCCGTGACTCCGCCGCCCGGGCCCGCTCGGGATCGAGCCCACTGCCCTGTTCGACATAGGTCGTCTGCGACGGGAAGGCAAAGCTGGATCCCACCGCAGCGACGATGTCCATAAGACGTAGATTGAGGTCCTCGGCGACCTCCAGGTACTCGCCAGCGTCGGTCACGGTGACGTAGCTGAACACCTCAAGGTCCAGTGACGAGCTGCCGAAGCGGACGAAGCGAATTCTGGCCGACGCCGAGTCGACCTTCGGGTGCGCATAGAGCAGCCGACGCACCTCGACCAGGACGTAGCGGATCTGGTCCGGGGTCGTCTCGCAGCGCAAGCTGAGCGTCGGATGGTACCAGGTGCGGTCGCGCCGCGCGAAGTTCTCGATCTGGAGGTTGGAAAACTCCGCGTTCGGGATGGTGACGACGGTGCGGTCGAGGGTCCGCACCCGCGTCGAGCGCAAGCCCACCTCCTCGACGGTACCAACAGACCCGCCAAAGCGACAGAATTCCCCCACCCGCACCGGCTGGTCGGCGTAGAGCGTGATGCTGCCGATGAAGTTTTCCAACGTCTTCTGCGCCGCCAACGCCACTGCGATGCCGCCGATGCCCAGCCCCGCCAGCACGGTGATGACGTTGACGCCGAAACTGTGGAGCACGGCGAGGCCGGCGAAGGTCGCGATGAGGATCTTCACCGTCTTCCGCACGACGGGCAGCAAGGGGAGCACGATAGTCTTGTCCCGTCTCAGGGCGTGGTTCCGTGCGATTTCCTCGATGGATTCCACGACGCGCAGAATCATCCATGCGATCGCGATGATCAGCACGATCTGCTCCAGGGCCGTGAGCATGCGGCTCACGGTCAAGGAGGCCTGCAATGGCCGGCGCGCGAGGGAGAGAAAGAGCACGAGGATCAGCAGCCGCACCGGTCCCGCCACGAACGTGCTCAGCACCGACGCCAGCTCGCTCCGCCATCGCCGCAGCAGCCGGAACCCCAGGCTGGTGATCAGGAGCCCGAGGCCGTAGCCCACGCCGACGATGATCGGCAGGGCCACCCACTGCCGGAGCGGGGTATCGAGGAACTCCGTCTCATTCAACACGCTCGGCAGCGCCTCACCGAACAGCCCATACCCGTAGCGCCCGTACAGGTCTGGAATCGCCGCCACACTCGCGGCCGAGAGCTTCCAGATCTTGACGCCGTCCTCCCGTGGGACCCGCTGGAGCCTGAGGTTGACCGGCATCCCCGGCGTCTCGATGCGCCCCAGCTGCTCCAGATCCGGGGGCAGGCCATCGTCGAGGAGCCCGGCCGGACTGTCGCTCAAGCGGTCGACGTCGATCGGGAGCTGCTGGTCTAGAACGATCTTCAGGTGCCGGGCCAGCTGCGGTCCCAAGAGCTTCGCGTCCTCGGCGGGGACGCTTCGCAAGTCTAGATACTCGGCGGCGCGCTGGTAGTTGTGCGCCCGGGCCGCCTGCAGGAACCCCTCCACTGCTCGGCGCGGTGTGCCGCGGTCCAGGTCGTCGACCGGGATGTCCGATGCGACCGCTGGCGGCTGGCCACTCGGCTCGTGCCCCTGTGCCCCGACTGCATCCGGGCGATGCGGCTGCGCCCAGGTGGGACTCAAGGCGAGCCCGAGCAGCAGCCCGACGGAGAGTAACAGGACGAGTGTCTTCATGGAGCATCCTCCACCTTCTCCACTCCACTGCAGCACAGGTCGGGTCGGTTTCCCACGGCCGTATACCAGCGAGGCCGCCGACCTACACCGCTTTCCGGTAGTAATCGAGAAATTTTTGGCGGTAAGACAACTTGAGCGTTGACACGACACCATTACGTCTCATCTACATAGGCTGCTAACGAGTTGATAATACTATGTTTATTGAGATGAGAATATGAGACATCTGTACGAGCTTTCAGCTGTCTTTAGAGGCACTGGCTCGATGTCTCGTTTAACGGCCGTTTGTTAAGACAGTTCACAACTACTTGTATCGTAAGGCGTCATACCTTACCGCCTAAAATTTCTCGATTACTACCGGGAAGCGTAACGGTCCGCAAACAGCGGCGCGCAGACCCGCCAACAAGGGCAATTTTGGGCTCACATTCTGCGCCAATCAGCTGCAGGGCAGACTCCTCATCACCGCCAATGACCCCACAGGCCGTTACTCCTGGAAACCTGATCGGCAGTCATGCCAGCACCACGGGGGGGATGGTCCGGGCGCTCACTGGCGCATCGAGATGACGATGGCGTCGCCCCCGAGGCTGAGCATCAGCCCCGTCCGCTTCGCCTTCAGGTACAGGATCACGCCCGACTCGTTCTGCAGCCAGAGATCGCCGCCGCTCGCCGTGCCGATCGCAAAGCCGTAGCGGGCCTAGCCATAGGTGCTGGGGAACTGCCCGAGCTCGCGGAGGTTGTACACCTCGCCCGTCGCCTCGATGGTGGAGAGGTCGAGGCCGCCGACCCCGACCCCGCCGACCTCAAACGGATACTGCACGCCGCGAACGGACAGGATGCCGGTGCCCGCGCTGCCGCTGCCGATGTAGGCCGCCTGCACCTCGTGCATCTCGACGGCCCCGTCCGGCGTCTGGCCCTTGACCGCCTCCGGTCCGAGCGCGACGCTCCCGACGCACCCAGCAAGATACAGCACGCACTCATGAGCGCGCCGCGCGCCATGATCTGTTGCACCGTTTGTTTGGTCATCGGACCTCTCCCGTTGTGCCCTGCATGGGCATCCGCCCCGCATCGACACACTGATGATTATGGTTCACAGCTGCTGTCCGCGCGCATGCGTGCCCTTCTGCTGGCAACCTCCGCAGGCCAGCGGGCGCGATTAATGCTCCCAAGGGGCATGCTGTCAGGTGTCGAGTGCCCTGTGACATCGAAATATGTCGCTTCGCTGGCATCCAACGGAAGCTGCGACGCCGGTAGAAGGGTAAGCCGTGCGACCGTGTGGAAAGGTGCTTCCGCTTCGTTCCACTCGACACTCGCGTTTTCGATCCAGAAGTTGGCGTCCCGACGCTTGCCCCAATAGGTCATCCTGTCGGTGTCAAGGAACTGGAGCCCAAAGTCGAAGCGGCTCAGCTTGCCATCTTCCTCGACGTGCCGGATTAACTCGTCCTTCAGGCCGTTCGGGTTACTCCGTTGCAGCGGACGCGCCGGGTTGTCCGGCGACGGGGTTACCGATTGCTTTACAACATCGATCGGTCCGTGACGAAACGGTACGGTGCTCCAATAGCGCAGTTGTTGATATGGTTTGATTTTCTGGTGCGCCTGCAACCCCGCCAACACGAGGGTCCTCATCACTCTCAACTTGTCGCTGAAAGGCAGGGACCAGAAGCCGACGGCCGGGTTCGATGCCGTAAGCAGCTTCATCGTCGCGAGAAATGCACGCGCGTCGTTTATAGGCAGAGTCGTCGCGTTTTGCATTGAGAAATCCTGCCGACCAACGTTCGCGTCCCGAACAGCCGTGCCATTCCGAGTGAGGTCGACCGAGAAAGACAACGACCGGACGTCGGCCTTGAAGTCGGAGTTTGACTTCGAGTCCGAGTTTGCAAACCGCACAATCGCGGGATATACGCCGGGCTTCGAAAACATCCCCTTGGCGAGTCGCGTTGCCAGCCCGCGGTCGCGTCCGACGGCAACATCAAAGACTTCGAATTGGGCTCGTGCGCAGACACCCTTCGCATGAGTTCCGCGGCGCAGCGGCTGTTGTTGTTGAGCGGCAGCATTCGCCTGCAGCAAGAGAACTTTCTTGACAATTTCCTCGATGACAGACTGTTCACCGGCGAGGTTCCGCTCAGCGTCGCTACCGGTTACTCCGAAATATTTGGTCAGGAACAGCATAAGAAAACTCATCAAAGCCTGGAGATAAATTTGATTGCGGTGACACTTGGCAAAAAGCAGTAAGCCGCCGCTCTCGTCGTAACGAAGCTCGAGAACCCTGTGATCTTGATCGGCGGCGCGCTATTCGCCTGCGGAATCACGAAAATGCTTTCCGCCGGGTCCTGAGTACCAATCATAGGATCTTTTGATTTTGGGTGGAGCCTGACCGCCCCGGCGAAT
>Ga0137403_10003319_pt1 | contig 19352 bp, 11 predicted proteins | sample CZOMad2_1_16fung_FD_122057 | JGI IMG/M metagenome (GOLD analysis project Ga0137403, IMG submission 122057) | Vadose zone soil fungal communities from Angelo Coast Range Reserve, California, USA - CZOMad2_1_16fungal (Hybrid Assembly) | ecosystem: Environmental > Terrestrial > Soil > Vadose zone...
GGATCTCTTCGTCAGCCAGTTCGACTAACGGGCGTGGTGTGAGCGCCGCCTCCTTGGCATCCGGTTGATGGGCGACGATTTCATCGAAGTACTGGGCTAGACTGTCCTGAGTATAACCCCAGGCGTCACCCTCGTTCGCCACCAGTCCATGAATGATTCCCACCATGGCCGGCTCAGCTCGCCCTTTGCGGAGCTGGAGAGCGCCGGCGAAAACCGGACTAAAGGCGAACCCGGCTTTTTCGGTCAGGAAGCGGCCGATCTCGAGATCGGGGTTAAGGCCTTCGCTAACGCGGCGTATGAGCTTAAGTATTAAACGGTCACCGAAAGTCACTGAAGTGTTGCTTTGCTCTCGTTTGAGGATCGTTGGCTCGAGCTCGACGGGGCCGTAGGCTTCGCGAAACACCTTGGAGGGCTCCGCGAGCAATTCAGTGCCGTTGGCCTTGAACCGTCGCCCGCGCGCTACGGCGGTCATCAAGGCTTTGCAAAAATTGGCGTCATAAACGGCATCGCAAAGGATTCCTTCGATCACGCCGCTTGCTTCCGTGATCTTGAGCTGTGCGACAACGGCTTGAGGGTTCGCTTGGTGTATCTCAGAGGCGCGGCCGGCCGCGACAAACCCGAGGGGCACGAAGTAGGTTTCGGAAGGCTTGCCGTGATACTGAACCTCCCAGGTGGTGAAGTAGGCGTCCAGGCCATCACTCCCGAATGGTATGACCTCGACAAGTTTCACCGAGCGGATCGGCTGGGCTTTGCCGCCGAACCAGCGGCGGCTCTGCAGGTACGCCGGCAAGGTTCGTTCCAGCGCCGCCAACGGCCCGTATTGGAAAATGTTTTCCCACGAGTCGCTAATCTCCAAGGTTGCCGGCTCAAAGCCGTGCCGCGCCGTCTGTCCTTCCGTTGCCGTCGGCGATTCCAGCTTGAACCAGTAAAACGCGTGCGGACCGAGGGTCAGAAAATAGGGCAGGTCGCCGATCGTCGGAAAGCGCGTGTGGCCGAAGAGCTCGATCGGCACCATGCCCTTGTGCGCGCTCAAGTCGAGCTCGACGAAATTCACGAACCGAGACATATTCGCCGCCACCAAAATAATCTCGTCCTTGTATCGGCGCAAAAACACCAGCACCTGGCGATTGTCCGGATAGAGGAATTCTATCGTTCCCTTGCCGAAAGCCTGGTAATTTTTGCGCAAGACAATCAGCCGCTTCATCCACCAGAGAAACGAACTTGGATTTTGTTGTTGGGCTTCAACGTTGACGGTTTCGTAGTGATGCTCGGGATCGATGATGATCGGCAAGAAGAGCTTCTGCGGGTTGGCCCGGGAAAAACCGGCATTGCGGTCGGTGCTCCATTGCATCGGCGTGCGCACGCCGTTGCGGTCGCCGAGATAGATGTTGTCACCCATGCCGATTTCATCGCCGTAGTAGATCACGGGTGTCCCGGGCAGAGAAAAGAGCAAGCTGTTCAGCAATTCCATCCGCCGGCGGTTATTGCCGACCAGAGGCGCCAGGCGGCGGCGAATGCCGAGGTTGATTCGCGCGCGCGGATCGTTGGCATAAACCTGATACATGTAATCGCGGTCTTCGTCGGTGACCATTTCCAGCGTAAGCTCGTCGTGGTTGCGCAGAAACAGCGCCCACTGGGTGGTTTCAGGGATCGCCGGGGTTTGCTCGAGAATATCGATGACCGGAAAGCGATCTTCCATGCGCAGGGCCATGAACAAACGCGGCATCACCGGAAAGTGAAACGCCATATGACACTCATCGCCGGCGCCGAAATAACTGACCGCATCCTCGGGCCACTGGTTGGCTTCGGCCAAAAGCATGCGGTACTGGTATTTTCTGTCGACGTACGCGCGCAGCTCTTTAAGGAAGGCATGGGTCTCCGGAAGATTTTCGCAGGTGGTTCCTTCGCGCTCGCAAAGATACGGCACGGCGTCCAAGCGCAGGCCGTCCACGCCCATCTCCAACCAGAAATCCAAGACGTTGAACACCGCTTTACGGACTTCCGGATTGTCAAAGTTCAAGTCCGGTTGGTGTGAGTAAAAGCGATGCCAATAGTAAGCCTTCGCTATCGGGTCCCAAGCCCAATTGGAAAGCTCGAAATCTTTAAAGATGACCCGCGCGTCGCGGTATTTTTCTTGTCCGTCGCTCCAAACATAAAAGTCGCGCTCGCTGCTGCCGGCCTTGGCCTCGCGCGCACGCTGAAACCACGGGTGTTGATCCGAGGTGTGATTGATGACCAGCTCGCTGATGACGTAGAGACCTCGTCGATGAGCTTCTCGCAAAAAGATTTTAAAATCCTGCACGCTGCCGTAATCGGGATGGATGTCGGTGTAATCGGAAATATCGTAGCCATCATCTCGCAATGGCGAAGGATAAAAGGGCAAGAGCCAGATGGCCGTCACGCCGAGGTCACGAAGATAATCGAGCTTTTCGGTCAGCCCGGTGAAATCGCCGATCCCGTCTGCGTTACCATCACAAAATGCTCTGACGTGGAGCTCGTAAATGACCGCGTCCTTGTACCAGAGCGGGTTTTTCTCGATCACAGGCTCTTCGCTTTTCTTGGTCGCTCGGCTCATGACTGGTGCCTCGTCGCCTGCTACATGTAGTAGTCGAAATCTTGCTCCCTCTTGGTCCGGCCGCGCAGGCGGAAAATGTGGGCCGGCACAATCTGCGGGTTGAGCTCGACATAAATTCTCGGACCGTGGAACAAATAGCGCGCGTCGGTCAGCAGATCGTGTAGCTGGTAGGGTTCTGTCGCGCTCACGCCGAGAACCTCCAAGGGCACATCGACCCATCCCGATTGCACGTGGTGCGGGTCCAAATTGACCGCCGTCAAGATGGTATTCTGCGGCTTTTCACTGTGCTTCGCGTAGCAAATGATTTGATCGTTATCCACCGGCACAAACTCGAGCCCGCGATCGCTTTGCAGCGCGGCGTTCTCCCGGCGAATACGGTTCACCCGGGCGATCAATTCTCTCAAGCTGTTTTTTTGCTCTAGATCCCAGAATCTGATCTCGTACTTTTCCGAGTTTAGATACTCTTCACTGCCAGGCTCGCGCGCTTGGCTCTCGCAGAGCTCGAAGGCTGGACCGTAGATGCCATAGTTTGCGCCGAGTGTGCCGGCCAATATCAGCCGCACCATAAACGCCGGCCGTCCGCCGAACTGCAGATACTCGGTTAGAATGTCAGGCGTGTTGGGCCAGAGATTGGGCCTGAAGTATTCGCGCACCTCGCTTTGGCTCAATTCCGTGAAATACTGGGTGAGGTCGTACTTGGAGTTGCGCCAAGCGAAATAGGTGTAGGACTGAGAGAAGCCAAGTTTCGCCAGCCGGTACATGACTTTGGGACGGGTGAACGCCTCCGCCAGAAATATCACATCGGGAAAATCCTTTTTGATTTCTTCGATCACCCATTGCCAAAAGGGAAATGGTTTGGTGTGCGGGTTATCGACGCGGAAGATGTGAACGCCTTGACTGATCCAGAACTGAATGACGGATTTTAGTTCTCGCCAGAGTTCCTCGGCGCCCTCGCCGGTAAATTCCAACGGGTAGATGTCCTGGTATTTTTTCGGCGGGTTTTCCGCATACTGGATCGTATTATCCGGCCGCCAACGAAACCACTCGGGGTGTTCGGTGACATAGGGATGGTCGGGACTGCACTGGTACGCCAGATCTAATGCGATCTCGATGTTATATTCGCGCGCCTTTTTTACCAGGCTTTGGAAATCCGCCAAGGTGCCGAGTGTCGGGTGAATCGATTTGTGGCCGCCCTCGCTGGAGCCGATTGCCCATGGGCTGCCGGGATCGTGGTCCTCTGCGTGCACGGCGCCGTTTTTTCCCTTGCGATGACTGCGCCCGATCGGATGAATCGGCGGCAGGTAGAGAACGTCGAAACCCATCGAAGCGACATAAGGAAGACGCCGTTCGCAATCTTTAAGGGTACCGTGCGCGTCCGGCGTCGTCGCGCACGAGCGCGGAAACATTTCATACCAACTGCTGAAGCGGGCCCGATCGCGGTCAACGACGACGGACAGTTCCTTGGCATAACGGCTGACAAAACGCGCATCGGGATAGCGATTCACCAAGCGAGCAAGGTCGGCGTCTGTGGCGAGCGATAGATCTTCGCCGGGCTTTACTTTTCGCAGCGTCTCGGCCGCCTCGCGGAGCTTTGTGGCATCGACGCCAGTAGAGCGCCGACTCGCTTCTTCGACAAGCTGAGCGCCGATCAAAAAGTCCAGCGGCTCCAGCTGGCGTGCGGCAAGTTTTTTTTCGAGATCACGGCGCCAAGAGCCGAAACTGTCGATCCAAGCCTGCACGGTGTAAAAATACCGGCCGATCTCGGGGGTGATGAAGCTCGCGCGCCAACGATCATTGGCAACGAATTCCATCGGCAGCTCGGCCCAATTTTGCTCGGCCTCCCGGCGCACCAGAAGCAGCCCGTACAAGGCGTCATGACCGTCGGTGAAAATGTCCGCTTCCACCACAATTGACTCGCCGACGGTTCGTTTGATCGGGTACGAACCAAAGTCGATCTCCGGCGCGATTCTCTCGATGGTAACCCGACTGTCGTTGAATTCGCTTTCGATCATGGGCCATTCAGCCTTTTTTTTGATCGTTTTTTGCGGATAGCCTGCTGATGGAAATTTGCAGTGTAGTAGGAGTCAAGTCCTGAAGGTTAAGGTCTTTGGGAAAACGCAGGTTTTGCTCCGATATCCGAAGTGTTCGCCGACCAGAATCGATCAGCGATGCATCCACAATGACTTTCAATTTACTCGGGTCGAATAAATAAAACGCCCGTTTCGGCCCAACGAAGGTAGCCTGTACCCGGTCGGGTTTGACGCTCTCGAGCGCCAGGTCATTAGGCAAGTTGTCGACGGCCACGGGCACAGAGTACGTGGCTTCAATCTTTTCTGATCCGGGTACCAAAACATACCACAGGCCAATTGCCAGGCCGACGGTCACGACTTTGGCGAGCCAGTTCTCTTTCAACAAGTGCATCGACACCCATTTTTGTTCGGCAGCCGGCGGGTACTTTTCGTGCAAAAATTGTTGTAGCTGCAACCCGAGTTCCTGCGGGTTGGAAATTGCGTTCAATCGACTGTTTCGGGCGACCGAGATGCGCCCTCGTTCCTCGGAGACTACCAGACATAGCGCGTCGGTCAGCTCGGCAAGTCCAAGAGCGGCGCTGTGGCGGGTACCCACGTCAGACAACTGACGCAGGTCTTTAGAAAGCGGTAGATGAGCGGCAAAGCGGGAGATCCGGTCTTTTTCGATTATGACCGCGCCATCATGACCGGGGGAATGGGGATCAAATATACTTTTAAGAATTGGTTCGCTGAGCTTGGCATCTGACTCGATGCCTCCTGTAATATGTCGCCCCAGGGGATCTTTACCTTGAATCACGACAATCGCGCCTACTCGATCGCGCGCCAAGTCCGCCAAAGTCCGAGTCAGCATGTCGGCAGTTTCGGAACGCAGCGGCGAAGCTCTCTGGGCGGCAAAGCTCCAGACCGCGATCCTTTCAAAAACTTGTCTCAACTCTTCCTGAAAAATCACCACTACAATGATTAGAGATATGGCGAAGAAACCTTGAAAGATCCATGCGGTTAACTCGAGCCCGAGTTGACGCGCGAGGATGTATACAACAACCAGAATAAAAAGGCCGCGCACGACGAAGGCGGCTCGGGTTTGTTTTAACCAGACGCTGGCGGTGTAAAACATCGTGGCGACAAATAAGATATCGAGGACATCGGCTATTCTAATGTTGAACAGTGGATTGAGCATGAGACTTTCTCAAGCCGTGGGTTAAAAATGATCACGCGCCGGCTGGCAGCCTTTGCCGCTCGGTACTCTGCAAGGCTGCTTTAAAGGATCCGACAACCTGAAAACATACTAGCCAATTTCCCTACTAGTTTGGTAGGAGAAACCCTTCAATTTCAATTGCTGAGCTGACGAAATTCTAGTGATTGTAAAGGCCACTATAATCCACGAGCAACTGGCATGCCAGTTGCTCCACGTCATTATCTTGCGCGCCGCGTATATGATTTTTCGTGCTTAGAAAATTCTGTCAGAAAATCGCTGTAACATCAAAGTAGCTCTCGATTAAGTGCGGTGTTTGTGTGCGACGTAACTGGCACAGGCCTTGCGGGTGTTCAATATAGGGGATCATCAATCCGTGAGCAGGCGATTAACCGTCGGCGCTGGGCGCCTTATGGAGGAGAAAATGACAATAATGAAGACACGATGTGTTCCGGGCGTAATGTTCGTCGGTATCGCTTTGTTATTCATGGTGGGTTGTAGCTCGCCGCTGACGACGAGAGAGCAAGGCGGACTCATTGGCGCCGGCGTAGGAGCCGGAACCGGCGCAATTATCGGAAGCACTGTGGGTCATGCGGCAGCTGGCGCATTGATCGGCGGACCTGTGGGATTGATCGCAGGCGCGCTAATCGGGGATCAATTGATGGGCCGGGAAGTAAGACAGGATGAGCAACAACGGCAAATTGATCGAAACGCCGCCGAGCTTGAGCAGCTAAGGAGAGAGAATCAACGCTTACGGGAGGAAGTTCGCGATCGGTGATGCGCAGCCGCAGCGGCGCCCGGCTAACCGGGCGCGCGATGACCTGCATTGCCGTTTAGCAAATTCCTGAAGGTGACAAGGTGCAGTTATCTGCAGAAGTTATGAAGAGCAGCAGTCGACGATCGGTGCTGGTTGTCGACGATGAAGAAAATTTCCTCACGCTTCTCAAGTGGTTCTTAACTGAACGAGGATTTGATATTGCAACGACGCCAAGCGCGGAAGAATCTCTCGATCTCGTGCAACAGCGACCCTTTGACATCGCGTTGCTCGATATCAAACTCGGAGCGGTTGATGGGCTGTCGTTGCTGGAATCGCTTACCGAGCGCCAACCTGGAATGAAAGTCATTATAATGACGGCCTACCCGACGGTGAGCAGCATCAGACAGGCGTTTGACAAAGGCGCCTCCCGTTATTTCACCAAGCCCGTCGATCTCCAAGAGCTGTCGGAAACGATCAAGAGTCTTTAACTCCCGTTCGGCGCAGTTATCAAGTGCGCCGGGCTTATCGCGATCATCCGGAGTATTGAAGTTGAACAGGAGCGCGCCATCGAAAATCTGAATTGTAGATAATAAAATAATAGGTTCAATGTTCTCGTCGCATCTACCATGTCTTTCGTCGATCCCTTCCTGGCGCGCTGGTTTTCTCGTCCCACCTCGCTCAATCGACTTTTGATCCGACTGATCGTTGGCGGACTTGCTCCCCTGCTGATCTTCTCGATCGTCATGATGGTTCTGTTTGCGCGCCAGGAGCAAGCCAACCGGCGGCGCGGATTGGAAGACACGGCACGGGCGTTGGCTCTAGCCGTCGACTTGGAAATCAAATCCTCGCTGACCAATCTTGAGGCGCTTGCCACAGCGGACCCATTAGATTTCGGCTTGGTGGATAGTTTCCGCGAAATTGCCGTGCGGATTTTCCGCACCCAGAAGAGCTGGAAGAGTATTATGCTGTTCGATACCTCAGGCCGGCGACTGGTCAGCATCACAAAACCTGAGGCCGCCGATCCAGGCAATATCAGCCAAGAAAACTTGACCGAGGTTTTGCGCACTGCACGGCCCGTGATCAGCGATTATTCCGCTGACGATTCCCGCGAGAGAGGCGTCAATATCCACGTGCCGGTTCGGCGCGAAGGCAAGATTATTTACGTCATTACCGCGGCAATCGAACCGCAAATTTTCACCGACATTCTCATACGCCAGCAAATTCCCAGCGAGTGGCTAGGCACTCTTTTCGACACTCGGCAAATTACCATCGCCACCACCCGAGACGCGGCCAAATATGTCGGCCAGACAGTCGGACCTCTGCTTCGCCAGACCCGCCTGGAGCAACGCGAGCAAATGCTTAGCGGCAACACCGAGGACGGAACGCGCGCCTATGCCGCGATCGGCGGTTCTCAGCTATCGCGTTGGCATGTGGCCGTGGTCGCTCCGAGCTCGGAGGTCGACACCATTGTGGGCCGCTCCATTGGAGTCGTGGCTGCGGGAGCTCTGCTGTTGCTCCTCGGCATCGGCGTAGCTTTAATTTTCGCGCGCCAAGTATCCCGTTCGATCCGCGAGCTTTCATCCGCCGCCCATGCGTTGGGCCGGGGAGGTTTAATTTCTTCGCCCAATCTATCGCCCATCGCCGAACTCGAGACTCTGAGGCGCGAGATGAGCCGCGCCGCCGAGCTTTTGCGCGAACGCGAGAAGGAGAGGGACAGAGTCGAAAATGCGCTTCGTGAGCAAGAAGAATTTTTGCAGCGCCAGGCGGATCTTTTGAATCTCGCGAACGAAGCGATCTTCGCTTGGGACATGCACGGCACGATCGTCTTCTGGAATCGCGGCGCTGAGCAGCTCTACGGCTATTCCCAGCAGGATGCGATCGGGCGTGCGAGTCAGGAATTGCTCTCAACTGAATATCCGGAAACACAGGAATCCTTTGATCTGTCGCTCGCCAACCGGGGTGAATGGGCCGGCGAACTAACCCACAAAACTAAAACTGGCCGGCGAATTATCGTCGAGAGTCGCTTCAAGCTCATTAGCGACCGAGCGGGAGGCCGAGTCGTGCTGGAGTGCACGCGCGATATCACCAGCCGCAAGCGCACGGCTCAGCGTCTGATGATCGACCAAGCAGTGACGCGGATTTTGGCTGAATCGCAGACCATGGCGGAGGCGTGCGGCGATTTATTGCAAACAATCGGTGAAGGCATGGGTTGGGATCTGGCGATTTTCTGGACCGTAGACAGGAACCGACGAACGCTCAGTTGTTTGGAAACTTGGCATCGCCCTGCAAAGAGGTTTGTTACATTTCTCGAGCACAGCCGCAACCTTGTTATTGCCCGAGGCCACGATTTGCCCGGACGGGTTTGGGCCAACAAAGAATCGCTATGGGTCTCCGATATTGCCATAGCAAGCGATTCCTCACGCAGTCAATGCGCAGCCGACGAGGGGCTGCACGGCGCATTCGCCTTTCCGATCATGTTGCGCGATGAAATTCTGGCGGTCGCGGAATTCGTCAGCGACAAAGTCCGCGAGGAAGACGCGGAACTGCTCAAGATCGTGCAAACGATTGGCAGTGAGATCAGCCAATTCATCGAACGTGTGCGCGCGGAGGAGGCGCTGCGCCGAAGCGAAGAGCGCCTGCGCAACCAAGCCCAAGAACTGGAGCAGCAACTCATGGCATCCGGTCGCCTGGTCGCGGTTGGAGAATTGACTGCATCCATGGCGCACGAATTCAACAATCCCTTAGGGATCATCTTGGGTTTTGCCCAGGGACTGCTCAGCGGCATGGATCCCGCCGAGGAAAATTATCGCCACGTGCAAATCATTGCTGAGGAGGCCAAACGGTGTGAAAAGCTGGTCCAGGAGTTGCTCGAATTCGGCCGACCCAAAAGCGCCGATTTTGCTCTGACGCTGATCGACGAGATCATCCACAAGACGGTGGACTTAGTGAAAGGCCACGCGGCAAAGAATCATGTCGAAACCGTAACGACGATAGAAGAAGGTTTGCCGCGAATCTGCGTAGACGCTCAGCAGTTGCAACAAGTGATCTTGAATCTATGCTTGAATGCCGTGGATGCCATGCCAACGGGCGGCAAGTTGACGGTGGGTGCGGCGAGAGATTCAACCAATCGCATCACCATAACGGTAAGCGATACCGGCTACGGAATCGATGCTGAAACCGCGCGGAAGATTTTTCAGCCGTTTTTTACCGCAAAGAAGAGGCGTGGACTGGGTCTTGGCCTTTCTATTTGCGATCGGATTGTCAAAGCGCATGGCGGCAAGATTACCTTGCAGAGTAAGCCGGGCGAGGGGACGACGTTCGCGGTTTGTCTGCCGCTCGATAGCAATCCTGCGACAGAGAAGCGGACAGAGACGACAACTGCAGAAACTCAATCCATCGATCGCTGAAATCTTCATTGGGCATTTTTTGGCTTCTCGAAAAATGTAGGGAGATTTCACACAGAGCCGTACAGAAGCCCCTACATATAAATTAAATTTCCTGCCATTGGCCGTCAGCGGTTTTTATCTTTAAAATTGCGATCTTGACGGAATTTTCATTCATGTGGCATCACATTTGCCCTCTCCTTAGACATTTGACAGGTGCGGCTTCGTTCCGTCCACAACCAACAAGAAATTCGACAGTTGAGACGGATGCTCAGAGGCGAGCCGTCAAGTGCGCGGTAATTTATGCGCCGCGATCTGAACTTTTTACGTGCCTCGGTAAATTATCTCGGCGTCATCGGGCGTATCTCGACGCTGCTGTTGTCTTTGTTGCTTTCGTGCCAAGCTTTCGGCGCATTAATATCTTCCCCGCAGCACACCGGATCAACACTAGCCATGGCGGTATCGTTGCCACAGCAAGAACAGTTGCAGGCGGATCGACCACTTGAAGCTGTCCCTGTCAAAAAAGCAAAAAAGACCGGTAGCCTGCGAAACAGGCTCACGCAGTTGGGCAAAGCTTCTTGGTATGGGCCGGGTTTTCATGGAAAGCCAACTGCCAGCGGGGAGGTTTTTGATCAATCTTTGATGACTGCCGCGCATAATACTTTTCCGCTGGGCAGCAGAGCGAAAGTGACCAACCTGGCGAATGGACATTCCGTGGAGGTAAGAATCAATGATCGCGGACCGCATGCAGCCGGGCGAATCATCGATTTATCGCGGGCGGCCGCCGGCGCCCTTGGAATAGTCGGTCCCGGTGTTGCGCGAGTGCAAGTAGAAGTTCTCTCCACTGCTGAAGGGTGACTCCGTAAGATCGTCGATAGGTATCGTTTTCGATCGCGTCAGAAAATTCGCGAACGCCTATCGGCGCCATCCGGTCTTCGCTCCTGTCGAGTCAGCGTTTTAGGTTCCTTGTCCAATTCAATGTGCTTGCCCATTCCGTGGCCGGGAAATTCATCTACCGGCCCAATCCAGCTCGCCAAGTCACCCAGTGACGTGCATCTTGCGATGATCAATTAAGAATTCTAGACTGGACCTCCTCGGCGGACCGCCAATCATCCAGGTTCGCGTGAGGTGGAACAACCGGAGTATTTTCAGCAACTGGCGCTGCGCAGAAAGCAGCTAGCAAGGACAAACATGGCAGCAGGCAAAATACTAGTCGTCGATGATGACGCTAATCTTCTCGAGTTGATGAAGACCCGGGTTGAAACCGCGGATTATGAGGTGACCACGGCCTTTAACGCGGAAGAGGCCAAACTCGCCGCAAAGAACGTTGTTTTTGATCTCTCCGTGGTGGATATGAAACTCGAGGGCCATGACGGCATTGCCTTGATGGAGGAGCTGCATGAAAACCATCCGGAAATGCCGGTCATCATCTTGACTGGGTATGGCAGCATCGACAGTGCCGTCGAAGCCATGAAACGAGGTGCTTACAATTATCTGACAAAGCCCTTTGACGCCCGCGAGCTGCTATTGCAAATTTCTCGCGCGTTGGAAAAACAACGGCTCACCGCGGAAAACCGGCGCTTGAAAGGTCTTTTAGAAGAGCGATACGGGTTTACCAATATCGTCAGCAAAAGTGAGGCGATGCGTCGGGTGCTCGAGGCCGTATCGCGCATCGCCAAGACGGATTCCACGGTTTACATTCACGGCGAAAGCGGAACCGGGAAAGAGTTGATTGCCAAGGCGATCCATTTAGCGAGCGATCGCAAAGATGCTTTGTTTGTCGCGATCAATTGTGCCGCGATCCCGGAAAATCTTCTGGAGAGCGAGTTATTCGGCCACGAAAAGGGAGCCTTTACCGGCGCTGTTCGCAGCACCAAAGGCCTGTTTGCTCAGGCCCATGAGGGCACGATCTTTTTGGATGAGATCGGCGATATGCCCTTGCCCGTTCAGGCCAAACTACTTCGGGTGTTGGAAGAACGGCAATACTATCCCGTCGGCGGCGAAAAACCGGTAAAGGTCAACGTCAGAGTTCTCGTGGCAACTAACAAGCTGTTAGAAGAGGAAGTCAAAAAGGGGCTATTCCGCGAGGATCTGTTTTACCGGATTCATGTCATTCCCATTCATTTACCTCCGCTGCGCGAGAGAAAGGAAGATATCCCCCATTTGGTGGATCATTTTTTAAAAGGATTTGCCGAGCAGACTAAAAGAGAAGTCAAAGGTCTCACTCCTCAGGCGATGAAAAAGCTGATGGACTACGACTGGCCGGGAAATGTCCGGGAACTGGAAAACATCATCGAATACGGCGTCGTCATGGCTGAGGGACTAATCACGGATGATCTCATTCTACAGACGAAAGTTGCCATCGACGTCGTTCCCCAAGATGGCTCGCGGCCGACGAGCCATTCGTCACCGGATGGTCCGCTGAAATCACTCCGAGAGGCGAGAGCGGAATTCGAGAAGGCTTATCTCATTCGTGTGTTGGAGTCCTGCGACGGCAAGGCGGCGAAAGCGGCGGAAATAGCCGGCAAGTATCGCGCCGATTTTTATGACCTGCTGAAAAAACACGGCATCAAGATTCAGGATTTCAAAAGCTCCGAGTAGGATGATCACATTTCTCGGAGCTCTTCGTCACGAGCGGTCCGACGAGTATTTTTTTATCCGCGCTTGATCGACAATTTTTCTCTTTCGATGTCAGAGGGCAAATCTCAGTCCGTTAATTCGGTTCAGAGCGAAGGGAAAAACCCGACAAAACAGTTGCGGCAAGAAGCCCATCGCCAAAAAATCTAATTAAATCGACACCATCGATTTACAAAATCCCGCTGGTACAAGCCTTGCTCAGTTAACTCGTTGAATGGGTTGATGTGATGACGACGGGGTTTATGCGCCGAACAGGCAGGTTTATGCCAGGGAGGTCATCATGCGTAAGTTTGCGAGTAGCTTATTGGTGATCGTTGTATTAACCACAGGATTGGGGTGTTCCACGCACAGTAGAACAGTGACGACTGAGACCAGGGATTATCCAGCGGGCGTGGAGAGAAGGACGGAAACCACGACCGAGTCCCGAAGTGAATCCGGCGGCGTGTTGAGCAGCACCGTCGATGTCGTGGGCGACGTGATTGCTCTGCCGTTTCGCGCGGTCGGTGGCTTGATCAGGGGAATTTTCTGAAGCCGCAGTCACTGTGGGTGATAGTGTTCAATTCAGCCGTGAGCGCCCCTCTCTCGCGGGGCGCTACACAACTTTGATACCGAGCAAGCGGCCAAGCGCGTCGAAGCGAGCGACCCACGAACGGGCTGTTTCGTCGCCGAGTTTTTGTCTTTTTCGCGTATTCGGGTAAACGCGTTTCAAGCAATCGTAGTAGATGTTTTGCACCTTCCACAGGTTGACGTTGAATGGCAGGTTGCGGAGCAAGGTCGCAACCTCGTAAAATTGCTGAAGCATCGACGGCGACGGTTCGGTAGCGAATTTCACCGCCAATCCCTCCAACGAACGACGATAGGCAAACTCCAGTGTGGCCGTGTCCAGCGCTACGCCTTCCAGCCTGGCGGTTTCTAATAGGCTAATCACTCTCTGGAGATCGATGTCCGGCCGTTCCAGCGCGAAGCGCAGATGATTGTTCACAACAAATTCCGCCGCTGCGGCAAAACCCTTCGGGAGCGGTATGCCGAGATCGGTCAAAAACCGCATCAATGGCGCGCGCGGCTCGTAAATTTGGCGATAGAGCGATTCGGCTTCCTGTAAATTGGCGGCGAGAATGGTCTGCAAAACTTTTCGTTGCTCGTCCCGGAAGAGCGATCGCACCGAGTAGTTCGATTCACCAAAACGGCGCTCCATCAGTCGCATGACGCCGGTGAAATCGGCGCGCCTAAACGGTTCGACAGCGCCGCGAACGATGCTCTGATAGGAGTCGTCGTCGACGAATTCCGCGACTCCGCCGGCAACGTTGTGGTCGCCGAGGTGGAGCACGCCGAAATTCAGCTTCTGTGACTCCAGGGTGACCTTGGATTTAAGTTGGACCCGCCCGATACCGAGCTTGGCGCGGCCGGCGGTGAAAATTTGATGGTCTTCGAGAGTAGTGTCGTAGCAATAAATCGTTGTCTCTTTGGGAAAGTCTTCGAACAAAGTGCACACCCCATAATGGGCTGCGACCTTTTCCCAATCGACTTTGGCAGGCCGCACCTTGCGGTCATAGATCTGCGATCCGTCTCCTTCTTCGGGCAAGTTGCTCTTTCCTAACGCCAACCGGTTGGTAAATTGGGCCTCGAAGGACGCGCCGAAAAATTTCTCGGCCAACTGCACCGCGCGTCCGGCGAACTGAAGGTTCTGCACCGTCTCGATGCCGGCGAGGTCGTCGAAAAACCAGCCGCAGCTGGTGTACATGAGCAACGCGTGGCGTTGTAGCTCAAGAAGTTGGAGCGCGATGGATTGTTCCGGGGGCGTTAAGGAGCGCACGCCGTGGCAGGAGAAAAAGCTCTCGATGTTTTCCGCCGATCGACGATATAAAACATCGATGTAGGCGTCGCGCGCCGCCCAGGGATCTTTCAAAAACTCACCGGCTTTACTCTCCCATTGGGGAGCGACCGTGTCACGCAGCCAGTCCAAGGCGTTGCGCAGCGGCGTGCGCCAGGCCTGATTCCAGCCGGCGTGCGCGCCGGTGTTGCAGCCGCAATCACTCCACCAGCGATCGATACCGTGAGCGCAGCTCCAGGAACTTTTTTCAATGATGTCGACCTCGTCGGTCGGCGGGTGCTGTTCCAAAAACTTGCCGTAATTGGTCAGTCGGGCCAACTGCCCGCTGTCAATCTGTTCCAGGGCGTAAGCGAGCGCCATGTCGCCAAAGCGGTGATGATGACCGTAGCTTTCGCCGTCGGTGGCGATGTGCACGAGCTGCGGTGCCTGACGTTCCGGCGAAAATGCGGCGGTCAGTCGCTCGATGAACTGGTCGCCGTGGGAGAGTAACCCTTCGAATGCCACGGCTCGCGCAGTCGGCCCGTGATAAAAAAATAGTGCGATGGATTGTCCCGACGGCAGCCGTTGCAGGTATGCTCGGGTCGTGTCGATCGAAGTGCCGTTTAGGTCGTACCATACAGGGTCGCCGATCGGCCGCACGCGAGCGGCCTGGTGGGGCGCGAGCACGGTGAAGCGGATGCCGTGGTTTGCCAGTAGCTCGAGGGTTTCCAGGTCCACCGCGGTTTCCGGCAGCCACATCCCCTCCGGGGCGCGCTTGAATCTTTTTTCGAAGTCGCGAATTCCCCAGACAACCTGGGTGGCGCGGTCACGGCTATTGGCCAGCGGCATAATCACGTGATTGTAAATTTGCGCCATGGCGGAGCCGTGGCCGGAAAAACGTTTCTGACTCTCCTTGTCGGCCTGCAAAATCGCCGCATAGACATCCGGTGATTTCGCTTCCAACCATGAGAGCAGAGTCGGGCCGAAGTTGAAGCTGATTTTCGCGTAGTTGTTGACTAGCTTAACGATGCAATTCTCGGCGTCCACAATACGGGAAACGGAATTGGGCGCGTAACACTCCGCGGTGATGCGTTCGTTCCAGTCGTGATAGGGCGCGGCCGAGTCCTGCAGCTCAATCGCTTCGAGCCAGGGATTTTCCCGTGGCGGTTGGTAAAAGTGGCCATGAATACAGATATAGCGGTCCATAGGAATTTTTCGTTCAAGGTTCAATGTTCAAAGTTCAACGTCGGAACCGGACCTGTGTCTTCGAACCTTGGAACCTTGAACGTTGAACGAGGCAATCCGGGCTACGGGGTAGTCATGACCCAGGTTGTTTTGCGCGGTCCGCGTGACAACACGACCACGCCGTTCGGTGAGACCGTATAGCGCTCACGGTCTTTCTCCGCATCGTAGCCGATCTGTGTTCCGGACGGAATCACATTGGCCTTGTCGATAATTGCGCGGCGGATCTTGCATCCGCGGCCGATTTCGACCCAGTCCATAATCACGGAGTCCTCAATCTGGCTGTAGCTGTGAATCCTGACGTTTCTGCCCACCACGCAGTTGTGCACGTAACTGCCGCTGATGATGGTTCCCTCAGCGACGATCGAATTAACCGCCATGCCCTGGCGGTCTTTCCAATCGAAGACGAATTTTGCCGGCGGGTCGGCATAGCCGACCGTGCGCAACGGCCAGCTGCGGTTATACAAGTTAAACGACGGGTCGATCGAGCATAGGTCCATACTCGCTTCGTAGTACGCATCGATGGTACCCAGATCGCGCCAATAGCTCGGCTCTTCTCCTTTCGATGGAATCGGCACCCGATTCTTGCGAAAGTCATAGGCGTAAACTCTGCCGCTGTTGAGCAACTCTGGCAGGATATCACGGGCGAAATCGTGGGTGCTCGCGGGCTTCTCGGCACCGGCATTGAGCGAAGAGATCAAGACTTCGTTGTTGAAAAGGTAATTGCCCATCGACACGAGCGCATAATTCGGCTCTCCCGGGATGGATTTCGGATTTTTCGGCTTCTCGTCAAAGCCAATGATGCGCCAATCGGCATCGACTTTGATAACGCCGAACTGGGAGGCCTCTTCGATCTTGACCGGGAGCGCGGCGACGGTGACATCGGCGGATTTTTTTTGATGCTCGTCGATCATTTGCCGGACATTCATGCGATAGATGTGATCGGCGCCGAAAACGGCGACCAATTTGGGATTGTGCCGTTCGAGCAAATACAAATTCTGATACACGCAGTCGGCGGTGCCCTGGTACCAATCTTCTCCCGAGCGCATTTGCGCCGGCACCGGAATGACAAAATGTTCGCCGAGAAAATCGGTCGTGCGCCAGCCACGGTCCAAGTGTTCCAGCAGGGACTGCGCTTTGAACTGGGTCACGACATAAATCGACAAGATGCCGGAGTTCACGAAGTTCGACAACACGAAATCGATGATACGGTAGCGGCCGCCAAAAGGCACCGCGGGTTTCGCCCGGTGCTGCGTCAGTGGATAAAGACGCTCGCCCCGTCCGCCTGCCATGATTACGCCCAGCACGTACATCCTAAACCTCTTATTTTGTTTCCCCCTTAATTAACCAGCTGCCGGTACAAGTTGGCGTACAGTTTTGCCGATCGCTCCCAGGAAAAATCCATCGCCATGGCCCGGCGCTGCAGCGCGGTCCAGGCCGTTTGGTTGTGAAAAACCTGCAGGCTACGATCGATGGCGTCGAGCAATGCCTGCGCCTCATAGGGTTCGAACACAAATCCCGTACCGGTTTCAGCATCGGTATCGCACTGTTGCACGGTGTCTTTCAAGCCGCCCACGGCGCGCACGATCGGAATCGTACCGTACTTGAGACTAAACATCTGGTTGAGGCCACAGGGCTCGTAAAGAGAAGGCATCAGAAAGAGATCGGCGCCCGCCTCGATTTGATGGGCGAGGGGTTCATCGAAGGCGATGCGCACGCCCACACGGTCGGCATACCGCGTTACGGCGGCGCCAAAGAATTGTTCGAAGCGGGGTTCGCCGTTGCCGAGCAAGACGAACTGGACATCGCGTTGCATCAGCAAGTCGAAGATGGCTTCAACCAGATCGAACCCCTTTTGCGCGGTCAGGCGCGAGATCATCCCGATAACCGGAGAATGGTTGTTATCGGGGAGTTTAAAGATGCGCCGGAGCCTTCTTTTACACTCATCTTTCAGAGACAAACTCTTCTCGCCGTAATGGGGCGTGATGAAGGGATCGGTCCAGGGATTCCACAGGCTGTAATCGACCCCGTTGAGAATGCCGACGAGATCGGCCGCACGCGGCCGCACGACACCCTCGAGACCAAAGCCTTGCGCAGCCGTCATGATTTCCTGGGCATAGGAAGGACTCACCGTGGTGATTTTGTCGGCCAAAACGAGCGCTCCCTTGAGAAAATTAATATTGCCGTAAAATTCCAAGAACTGTGGCGTGAAAAGAGCGGCATCGAGATTCAATAGATGCCAGTCGTGCGGCTGGAAAATTCCTTGAAAGCCCAAATTGTGGAGCGTCAAAACGCTCTTTGCTCCGGCCATCTCGAGATAACGGCTGGTTTGAGTCTTGAGAAAGACGATGGCTAAAGCGGTTTGCCAGTCGTGGCAATGAACGACATCGACTGGTTGGTGGCGGAGCAGTTCTAAAGCGGCCCGGCTAAAAAAAACAAAGCGTTCGGCGTTGTCCGGATAGTCGCCCGTGGCCGTGCCGTAGAGAGATTCTCGATCGAAGTACCGATCGGCGCGGATCAGATAGACGAGGACGCCGTTGCCGAGGGTGCCCTGAAGCACCGTGGCCTCCTGTTGGCGATCGGAAACTGGCACTGAAAGTTTTATCGGGCTTTCGCCCAGGGTAAATTCGCTCTGGAGGACACAGCGGTAAGCCGGCGCGATGACGCATACTTCATGGCCGAGTCGTTCTAAAGCGACCGACAGCGTGCCGATCACGTCAGCCAAACCGCCGGTCTTCGCGAACGGACTGACCTCCGAGGCGATCATGGCGATCTTCATGTTGCGTCGCGTGAATTCGGATCAATTCAGTTACGATCGATGATTCGACACGTTCACAATTGATGCGTAAAAAATAGTACGGACAGCGGCGGCAGCGTGAGCGTCAGAGAAAAAGGCCGAGCGTGCAATCCGTCTCCCGTAGCTTCGATGCCGCCGCTGTTACCCATGCCGCTGCCGCCGTATTCCAGTGCGTCGCTGTTCAAGACTTCGCGCCAAAAGCCCGGCCGCGGGGCGCCGATGCGATAGCCTAAACGGGGCACCGGGGTGAAATTGCAGGCGGCAAGCACTAATGTCGAAGTCGATCGGCCCTTACGGATCAGGCTTACGACACTGCCGGCGGCATCGCCGCAGTCGATCCATTCAAAACCCGCCGGTTCGCAGTCGAGCTCGTACAAGGCCGGCTCACGGCGATAGAACCAATTCAGATCCTGCAGCCATTTGTGCATGCCGGCATGGGATGGGGAGGCTAGCAGATCCCAGTCGAGGCTCGTGTCGTGGACCCATTCCCGCCGTTGCCCGAACTCCCCGCCCATGAAGAGTAGTTTCTTCGCCGGTTGGGCGTACATGTAGCCGAACAACGCCCGCAGGTTGGCGAACTTCTGCCAGTCATCGCCGGACATTTTTTCCAACAGAGAACCCTTGCCGTAGACGACTTCGTCATGGGAGAGCGGCAGAACAAAGTTTTCATGGAAGGCATAGAGCATGCGAAAAGTCAGATTGTTTTGATGGTAGCGCCGATGGACAGGATTCTTTTGCATGTATTCGAGGGTGTCATGCATCCAACCCATGTCCCACTTGAGGCCAAAACCGAGGCCGCCGACGTAGCTCGGTCGCGAAACCATCGGCCAGGCAGTCGATTCCTCAGCGATGGTTTGCACGTCTGGATGCTGTTGGAAGACGGTCTCATTGAAGCGCCGGAGAAAGGCGATGGCTTCGAGGTTATCGCG
>Ga0137403_10003320_pt1 | contig 19350 bp, 27 predicted proteins | sample CZOMad2_1_16fung_FD_122057 | JGI IMG/M metagenome (GOLD analysis project Ga0137403, IMG submission 122057) | Vadose zone soil fungal communities from Angelo Coast Range Reserve, California, USA - CZOMad2_1_16fungal (Hybrid Assembly) | ecosystem: Environmental > Terrestrial > Soil > Vadose zone...
AAGTGACGGCGGTTCATTCACGCAGCCGAATTGCGGCTACGTCGGCAGCTATTGTGGAGTGTTCTATTCATTGAACGCAGGACTTCCAGCCTTTGTCACCCTGGCGCCATTCTTCGGCAAACCGGGGTCTCAAGTCGTAATTCTAGGGCAGGGCTTCAACGCAGCCATGAGCGTAACCTTCAACAATGTCGCAGCGAGCTTCACACTTGTATCCAGCACCTGTGTGGTCGCAACCGTCCCGGCGCAAGCGTCTACCGGGCGTGTCAGAGTCTGGACAACAAAAGCAAACGGACTGGTTAGCAATCGAAACTTTATTGTGAATTGAGCAAATTGCCCGTGGGCCACCGGCCTTGCCCTGAGCGGAGTCGAAGGGAGGGGCACCCCTTGTCTCGGTCATTCCAGCGAGATCTAAGACTGGCCAGCCCCCCAACGTGCCAATGAAAATGGCGGGTGGCCGCCCCTTTGAGGTTGATCTCTTCAATCCATTCCGGAAACAGGGTGCCCCTATCCTTGCGCTTTTTGCAAAGGTGGGAGTAAATAGTGACGGCGGGTGGCCCCACCCAAGCCTTCTTTTGGCTTGAGTGGGCCATTTCAAGCCCGCCTTCGCGGCTTTGCGAAGGGTGGGAGTGAATGTTCTTATAATGGAACGTTTATTCCACCAGCAGCGTTGCTGCCCATCCTACAAGACAGGGAGAGCATCTTGGCCGCAAGAATTCTCATGGTTCTTAGTGCGAGCATTGTCCTTACGCTCGGAGTCATCCACCTCGTCTATACATTCTGGGGGCCAAACCTCACGCCCCGTGACCCCGCGCTGCAAATCAGCATGAGCCAGATTTCACCTGTCATCACGAATGAAACAACAATGTGGCGGTGTTGGGTGGGTTTCAATGCCAGCCACAGCATGGGGCTCATTTTGTTTGGCCTGGTTTTCGGTTTTCTCGCATTGGCTCACGACCAACTCCTCTTTCAGTCCCCGTTCTTGCTCGTTGTCGGGCTGGCAACGCTCGGTGGTTTTGGTGTGCTCTGCAAGGTCTATTTTTTCAGTGCGCCTCTCACTAGTCCGCAAGCTCTCCCACATCCCACCAAAGCCAGCCAAAGTTGAGTGATCAGCCCGTGAAAGCGAACCACGCGCGGTTTTCGGCCGCGCCTTGGTCTAAGCATAGGAGCGGCAAGCGCTCCCGAAAGGAAGTACGGTTATGTTCGGTCACATGAAAGCGGAACCAATTCTCAGAGTGAGGCCTGCCTGCGCCGTGGAAGAGGCGGTCGTTGCTCTCATCAAAGCAACCGACGAAACCCAAGCGGTTCGATGGATAGAGTTTCCAGCAGCGGTACTGGTGTTTGTCATCGTTGCCGGGGATCCACAGTCTGGGGCGTTCTACGTCTTGGATCGGAAGACCGGAACTTGGCTCTGGGTCGACTTCGAGGACGAGCAGTACGGCGGCTACAGCACGGGAGACTTTGAGGTTCTGGTGGGGGAGCACGACTTCCTCAGCCTAGTCGAACGCCCTGGTTTGTTGAGGGGCGGCCACGGGTGGCTGTTACAACCTGGAATGCCAGCCGAGATGGTCGGCGAGAACACGTGCAGTATTCGGGGCAATTGTTGAGCCCGTTTGACAGAAACGGAGTCTTGGCATATCTACCACACAGCACGCGGGGCCGATGGACCTGCCGGAAAGGAGGAAGAGACCGTGGACCGACGAGTGCGTGCAACTCCCACCCTGGTAAGAGATTACCTTCGGTTTTTCGTAAATCGCCGGGCTTACACCCTTCAGTCCGTGCGGTCCCATCCGGAGAGCGGTCGCCACTACTACTTCCGTCCGAAGGAACGTGGTACTGGTGCGCCGCTAGCTCTAACGGAGAAAACGGTCTCGCGACATTTGGAAGGCGAGATCACGATTGGGCTTTACGCGATCAACCCGTCGAGCCAGCGGTGCAAGTGGGTTGCCATCGACGCGGACTACAAGAACGCGATGGAAGACCTGCTGAAGCTGCAATATCACCTCACGCAGGACGAAGTGGAATCTGCACTGGAAATGAGCAGCCGAGGTGGTCATCTGTGGATTTTCCTGGCGACGCCGTTGCTCGCGAGAAAATGCCGGATCTATATCTACGACTTGGCACAGAGACTGGGGGTGCCGTTGAAAGGGTCTGGCTTGTCTGAAGGAATCGAGGTTTTCCCAAAGCATGACGCGATCGCGACGGGGGCCTTTGGCAACGCGCTCCGGGGTCCGTTGGGGATACATCGCGGAGCAAACCGCCGCTTCTGGTTCTATGGCGCGGACTACACCTTGGAAGCGCAAATGGAATTCCTGAAGCGACTACGCAAGCTGACTGAAGACGATTTGGACCGGTTCACCGTAGGCAAAGAGCTTCCTGCAGATGTGGGGAATCCGCAGCGTGAAGCGACGCCAATTAGAGAGCTGCCGGCCGGAAGAAATCAGACCACATTTTGCATTCTCGATCACATAGGTAAGACAAGAATCGTGGGGAAGAACCACGTGGCTCGGTGTCCATCGTGTGCGGAGGTGGGGCATGACCGCAGTGGCGACAACTTGGCCATTCTGGTCTCAGATCCACGGTTCTATCAGTGCTGGGCGGGCTGTACGAAAGAAATGATCCGCGCGGCTCTTGGTCAGCCGATTCGCGTTCCGCAGCAGGCGTAAAACACAGAGGAGTTGACACTCATGAGTGGGCAAAAGTTCACAGGCTTTGCAGGACTGCCGCTCTCGCGGCGAGCAGTGAGGGTGCTAAAGGATCGAGGGATCTTTGCGCATTCTTTGGTGAGCATTGAACACCAGCAGTTGGCACAACGGTACGTGGTGCGGGGCTTGGAGTCAGGGGGCTCCGCAGGCGATGTCGGTCGGTATGTCAGCTTTGCTGGCGACGAGGGCGAGCCGCTGGAGTTTCTGCATCCGGTGGAGGCGATCGGAGTGAACGGTCTGCATGCGGTTGTCATATCTCCGGCAGTAGTCCGGGTAGACATGCTCCGCAAAGGCCAGACGTATGAATTGTTGATCACAAAGCATTCGCTCAGTTCCGCGCACAACGGACATCGGCCGCAGCTAGAAACCAAGATCTTCTTTCGCGGTATCCACGGTCGTGTTGACTTGGACTTGTGCGGAAGAGACAAGGCTCAGTCTGGCAACGTCGTACCGACATTCTATTCGCTCGCCGGCGAGGTCATCGCGATTCCTGCCCAGTTTGTAGCTGTCATTCGCGCGACGACAAAGGCAGTCAACTGCGTTGGTTGCTCGCACGCGCATTACTTGAGAAAGCCGCGCCGTCCCAGTGGCGGACCGAGCGTCAGTGACTCAACGCAAGAAGGCAGTCCCGGCACCGAGACCGCTGCCGCCATGCAAGCACTTGCGCGCTAGGCGAATGACGCGAGATGCGGCGGAGACGTGATCGGCTCAGGGCCGGGTTGGAGGCGCACGTGCGAACAAAGATAAAACAGTGCTCGCTGATTCTTTGCCTGTTTCTCTTCTTGTTTGTTGTGATCGGCGGGGGTCTGCACCTTAACCCAGGCGGCGCACTCATTGCAGCGGCTACTGGCACGCCATTGCTGGTTTACGCGTTCAATCGACGGTCGGCAAGAGGGTTTATCGAGCCTGATATGCGCGCCTCAAGGGAAGCCGATGGGGCTATGTGCCGCGACGCCAAGGGAAACACCAATGAGCTTGGCGGCTTGGAGGTCGAAAACATTGCGCGGCGGTGACTGTCGCGGTGTACGCCCATCAGGAATGGCGGAAGTGAGACTCAAAGCAAGTTCACGAGAGTGGAAGAATGTTTGGAGCAGGAACAGAAGAACAGCCGAAGGTGATCGCAAGTTCCACTTCGCTACTCGACTCGTGCGGTTTGTTCCTTCCGTCGTTATCTGATCTGGCCTTCTTGATACCAATCGTGGTGTTGTTCTGGTGCACAACCGGCGTGGGATGGCTGCTCACGGACTCCGATACTGGCTGGCATATCCGCGCGGGAGAATGGATGTTGAACAACGGTCGTGTTCCCACGACTGACGTCTTCTCGTTCACTATGGCCGGGAAGCCTTGGTTTGCCTGGGAGTGGCTCTCAGACGTTTTCATGGCAACGGTCCACCGAAGCGGCGGCCTGGCCGGAATTGTCCTGGCCAGCCTCTTGCTCCTCGGTGCAACGTCGGTTTGCGTCTACAAAAGTATCGTAGCGGAATCCGGGCAGCGCCTGATTGCGCTTGTTTTGACCTCTTTGGCAATGGCCGCTAGCACCATCCACTGGCTGGCCCGACCACATCTCGTAACCCCGCTGATGGCTGCGATGTTTTGCTGGGTTCTCAACCAGGTGGAGAGGGACTCGAAGCCCAGGCTGCTATCGGCTTTGCCCCCACTGACGATACCTTGGGTGAATCTGCACGGCGGTTTCTTCGTTGGAATCGTTCTGCTCATCAGCTATGGAATAGGAGTGGCTGCTGGAGATCTGGTCCATGGTATTAGACGCAACGCATGGATTCGAGGACGACAGTATTTCTTGACGGCAGGCGCATGTGCGATTGCCAGTCTCCTCAATCCTTACGGGTATCGGCTGCATGTCCACGTCGCGCGGTATCTTGGAGCATCGTTCTACTTGCAACACGTCAGTGAATTTCAATCGATCGACTTTCACTCATTCACCGCAGCGTATTTCGAGACCATGTTGGTACTCGCCATTGCCGCAGCGGCATGGCACTTGGTCTTGGGGAGAATGATTCATGTGACGTTGCTGCTGAGTTGGTCCCATCTGGCGTTGTTTTCGTCGCGAAACATTCCGATCTTTGCGGTCGTGACGGCGGCGAGCATCGGCTTGGCGGTGCACGAGTGGTTGGAGTACGCGCGCTCACATTGGCCAGAGCAATGGCCGGGAAAGCTCGCTACGAGCCTCGAAGAGCTGGAGAATGGGCTGCGGACAATCGTGAAGGCTGGTAAGCGAAAGCGGTGGCATCTCGCGCCATGCTTTGTAGTGTTGACCCTGGCGTTGTTGCTTGCCCATCCCGGTCATGTGAAAGCCCTGCGAGCAGAGTTCGACCATAGTCGGTTTCCGGTCGATGCGGCGGGTATCCTTTCCCGGAAGGGAGTCAGTCGGGTGACTCGTTTGTACTCCGGTTGGCAGTGGGGTGGGTACTTGATATACCGCGTTTGGCCTTCGATCAGCGTCTTCAACGACGGTCGAACGGATTTCTACGGTCCTGTTTTCGTGGAAGAGGGACTGCGGGCATGGGAAGCAACTCCCGATTGGAACAATATTCTGGTGCGGTACGGAGCGAACGCAGCGCTCCTTCCTGTGGATTCGGCTCTAGCAAGCGTGTTGCGGGAAAGACGAGACTGGAAGCCGGTTTACCAGGATCAGGTTGCGGTGCTGTTTGAAAAGCGCGAGGACGCGAGATGAGACTTGTGCATGTATGCGGGCTATGAACCTCGCCGCCCGTTGAAGAGGTTCGGTATGTCAGCAGCCAAGGAAATTGTGGGGGTTGAGGAAAGCGCATTGCATTCTCGGAATATGAGCGAGCCCGCGGGAATAGCCGGGTCGCCACAGACTACATTTACACCTATCGCAGGTGCCGAAGGCGTGGGAGCAGTGAGGCGACGTCTGCCGGACGAGCGACGCGGGATTACACATCACTTCTCGGTGGGTGGGCAAGAAGGTTACATCACAGTCGGTTTGTACGAGGACGGTCTACCGGGCGAAGTATTTATCGCCATGGCAAAGGAAGGCTCAACAGTTTCCGGACTCATGGACGCTTTTGCAACGGCCGTGTCCCTGGCGTTGCAGTATGGAGTCCCCGTACGAGTCCTGTGCGAGAAGTTCAGCCACATGCGGTTCGAGCCCAGCGGCTGGTCGGGTAATCCAAAGATCGGCTATGCAAAATCGCTGATGGACTACCTGTTCCGCTGGATTGAACTGCGCTTCCTGAAAGGTGAGCAGGGACTTCTGTTTGAAATGCCGAAGCCCACGCAAACGCAGCGTGCGGTGACAAGCGTAGTCGAGGGCCTGGGGCAGGTTGTAGAGCCTGGGGACGCGCCGGCATGTCAATTCTGCGGCTCACTGATGGTGAGGAACGGCTCTTGCTATCGGTGTATGACCTGTGGCGGCACGAGTGGCTGCTCATAAGGTGACGAACTGGAGTACGAGATGGCAAAGAGTGTGAACAAGGTAATTCTGGTCGGGAACGTTGGACAGGACCCTGAGGTCAACTACACGGCCAGTGGGGTTCCTGTCGCCAAAGTCAGCCTCGCCACGAACGAGCGATTCAAAGACCGAAACGACGCGTGGCAAGACAGGACAGAATGGCACACCGTTGTCGCCTGGTAGCGGCTGGCAGAGGTAGCTCTTCCGACCAAACGGCAGGGCGGCCGGCCGAAGCGCACATGATCATCATGGCCTTACTAGATTACTGGAGAGAGAACCAGTTGAAATTGCCTACCGTGTTGTAGTAGCCGCCGCTATCCATGACGAGTTGCAAGGTGTGAAGACCTTGCGGAAGTTTGACTGCAGGAACCTCGAGCGTCTGCCAGGTCTGCCATCCTTCGGTCTCCGGAACTGAGACCAAGGGCGTCACCTTGTGGCCGTCGACAGCGAGATGGAAGACACCGCCGCCAACTGCTGTCGCGACGCGCACCCGCAACGTATAGGAGCCGGACGAGGCAATATTGACCGTGTAATTCAGCCAATCACCCGGGTTGGTCTGGCCAACGTCGTACCCGCCGCCCGCGTCCGAGCAGTTCTCGATGTACACTGTTTCGCCGGGCCGATAATTGGCACCGCCGCCGTTGCTCGTCGCCCCATTCCAGTAGGCGATGCCCTTCCCGCCCGCGTCGAAGTCTTCTGCCTGAATCAGACCAGGCACCATTGCCGGAGAAGCGGGGGACGCGGTTCCTAGCGTAACGGGCTGGATTGCGAACCAGTTGAAATTGCCCATCCCGCCGCTTGGGCCATTCCCATCGAACGTGAGCTGCATAATGTGTTTTCCTGGTTCGAGCATGAATGCAGGTGACACCTGGGTTGTCCAATTCTGCCACCAACCGGTTGCCGGAACGAACAGGTTGCCGGTCGCGCTCTTGCCGTCGAACGAAACGTGATAGTACCCGCCCTGACCCAAGGAAGCGACACGCGACTGCAGGTTCATAATGCCTCCCTGAGTTACGTTCACCGTGTACCGTAGCCACTCGCCTTCCTTGGTGTACCCAACATCGTACCCTCCGCCGATATCACTGGTTGGTTCGACCCCAACCGATGCGGGGGCTCGATAGCTATTACCGCTTGGGTCCGATGGATCCAGGTTGAAATAGCCGATGTAGTTGCCGCCGTTGTCGAAATTCTCTGCCTGGACCTGACCAGGCAACGTCCACGGTGTTCCCCCGAAGGTCACTTCCGGTTCGCCGACGTTCAGTTGCACCGTTGAAGTCTGATCGACTGCACCTTGCGTCCCGAGGATGGTGATTGGGTACGCACCGCTGGTCAGGTTCGGCTCCGAGTTGATGGAGAGGACCCATTCAGTCGTAAACGGGATGCGCTCCAGGCCTCCATCCGCCCCCGCAGGCAGGCCGTGCACTTGCAGCGCGACGGGAGCATGATTTGATCCGTAGTGATCGACGCCGACCTCGAAGGCCGTCGAACCTCCCGGAGCGATCGTTCGCGACCCGGGCCCGGCGGTCACGTCGAATGTGTTGCCGGTGTAGCCAGCCCACTTTAGTGTTGCAACGGCCCCCGCGGGCAGTGTGTAGCTCACGGTCTTGCTCTTCCAGTTCAGTGAGAAATCACTTGGCGTGGTGGCCGAGTTGTAAACGAGGACAGCAATAGAGCCGTCCGGATTCTTGAATGCGACGTCCTCAATGCTGCCGCTCCCGAAGCTGTTCGAATCAATCCGGTAGGCTCCCGTTTCCACAAATTTGGCAAGATGACCAAGCGCGTAGTACTCGACGTTGCGCGAAACCGTCGCGGGAGTCGTGCTGGTGTCGATGGTCACGATGCCGCGGCAATTGCCGCAACCGTGCTGCACCGTCGGGCCGCCAGTGGGATCGAGCGCCATGTTCCACATCACGACGGTCTTTCCCCAGTTGCGCAGCACGTTGATCATTTGTCCCTCGACGTCGTTGCCGAGGTTCGTCGCAAAATCGGGAGCCCAGTTGCCCCCTGTGCATTCAGTGAAATAGATCGGGGTTCCGGGATCGAGGTCGTGAACGGCGTTTTGTGAATCAGCTACGTTGCCTGCGTAGCAATGAAATGAGATGCCGGCGAGATACCGACCAATCCCCGGGTTCTGCAGAAGGAATTCCGGATAGCGAGGATTATCCCAGTTGTGTTCATAGCCCAGGACTCCGGGCGTAGCGTCGCCAGGGTCCTCGTTCTGCCCCCTGAAGTTCCAGTTTTGGTTGCGAAAGTGACTGTTTCGAAGTTTCGGTCCGAGGTACTCGGCGATGAACCGGCCCTCATCAAGGGGATTCATAAACATGGTGGGATAGCCGCCTGTCTCGTAGAGCGGCTCATTTTGCACTGCGACGTAATTAATAGGGACGCCGTTCGCCTCGTAGGCGGCAATGAATTTGGCAAAGTACTTGGAAAGGGCTGAAAAGTTCGCGGTGTTGAATCCTCCCCCTCCCAGAGCGTCATTTGTCTTCATCCATGCTGGAGGTGACCAGGGCAGCGCCATAACCTTGATATCGGGATTGGCACCCAGGGCTGCGCGAATGGTCGGCAGGATGTACGCCTGATCGTGAGCGATTGAGAACTGGTCCTGATCCGGATCAGTCTCGCCGGGTGCCAGGTCATCGTAGGTGTAACTGCTCAGTGCAAGGTCGGTGGCGCCCATCGGCTGCCGTAGAAAACTCAAATGAATGCCTTGTCGATTAAAGAGATCCTTCATCAACTGATAGCGTTGCGCAGGCGTGAGCTTGGTCCACACCAAGTATGCAGATGAGTCAGTGAACGAACCGCCTACACCTTCGAGCTTCTGATAGCGAATCGTGTCATTGATGTCGATCGCCAATTGCGCCGCGGTTCCGGAAGCAAAGGTCAACGGCGTCTGCGGGGCAAGCAGCGATGTTTGATCGGGAGTCGTTAAAACCACGCTAACCGATTGCGCGAAAGAGGGCGTGATAGTTTCTGCGAACAACCAGAAAGACATCACAAGTACTGGGAAACTGACAATCGCCTTGTATCGGGGGAAGAGGGAAGTCACCGGTGTCCTCCTGGGAGGGGCCTTGAGAGGCGACCTACTTTTTACCACCGGCGCAGTTTGAGTGTCAAACACGGTCATTCGATCGAAATGCGAGTTCCGAGAGGATCGTCGGCTAGCCGTCAATTAGACTTCGAATCAGGCAATGTGGCGGTCAAATGTCCGTGTGGCGCGTAAATAGTGAATCGAGGAGGTGCCACTTTCCGATAACCGGTTTCCCGATGGGCCTTTGCACCGGCATTGGATAGATCCACGGACCAATCAGTTGTCGCTTGCCAACCTGGGCCGCGATAGATAATGCTCCGATTACGAAGGAGTGACCCAGAACGATGCATTCGCGCGACGTCAAATTGACGCTGCAGTTTTACAGCCACGCTGTCAGCCAGGACCGCATGGCCGCAGCGGGAGAAATGCTAACTGCGATTTGAGCCACGCAGTTGACCGTGGGCGAATACGTGCGCAAAGGCTCTAAGCTCTACATCGAAGGCAAACTGCAGACGTCGAGTGGGGAAGACAAGCAGAGTGACGAAAGGAAATATCGGACTGAGATTGTCGCCCGCGACATTGTTTTGCTCGGGTCGTGGAACAACGGAGAAGAAGGAAGACCGCAAACGCCCGGCGAAGAATCGAACACTGAGCCGGCGGTTTCAGGAGTCGCGGACTCCGACATCCCTTTCTAAACTGATCGTAGTGCGAATGACTCTGCGTTGATTAGATCCCGCCGTACTGACCCGATGATAATATGTGCAGCAAGGTGCGAGAGTGAACGGCAGCGTCACAGATGTGCGTCGTGATCAGTTGGAAGGGCTAAACTTGAGAGGCTCAATGTTCACACCCAATCTGCAGATTCTTCCGCCGGCGCAACGACGGCTTTGGGACGAACTGGGACCCACGCCCAGAGAGTTCGTCCTTTACGGGGGGACAGCTCTAGCTTTGCGACTAGGGCACCGCCACTCCGAAGATTTCGACTTCTTTTCCAACAAACCATTTGCTCCCGAAGTTCTCCGCAAAGCGGTTCCATACCTCCAAAATGCCGAAATGAGCCAATTCGAGACCAACACCCTAACCGCCATCGTGGATCGGACGGGGCCCGTGAAGGTGTCGTTCTTCGGGGGCCTGAAGCTGAATCGCGTCCACGAACCGGAAGTAGCCGCAGACAACCGCATTCAGGTGGCGTCCCTGCTCGACGTCGCAGCCACCAAGCTCACGACCATTCAACAACGAGCGCAGGCCAGGGACTACGAAGACCTCTCTGCTATTATCGGCTCAGGAATCAGTTTGGCGGACGCTCTCGCGGCAGCTGGCGCAGTTTACGGACAAGAATTCAATGGGGCCCTCAGCCTGAAAGCCCTGACCTACTTTGCGGATGGTGACCTGCCTAGCCTCAGCGCTGCGACGCAGAAAAAGCTGCGCACATTGGCCAGCGAAGTCAACCTAAAGCAGATTCCGCGGGTGCAGGCCACAGTCGGCTTGACTAGTGAGGAAGATGTTCAAAGATGAGTCAAGCCGATCTGCGAAAAGTTGCCAAGAGAGTAGTGTGGTTCAAGGTGCCCGATGAGACGCTAAGGGACGTGAAACTGTTTCTCGCGCATGTGATGACATACGGCACTCTTAGCGATATCAGCACGGTACTGCAAGATTTCTCGGAAGATGATTTCGAGGCGACCATAAACGATCCGCCGCCGGGAGTCTTTGACCGCCGTTCCTGGACCTATTGGAACGTGCGGTATCATCGCGAGCCGGTGCCGCCCCTGCCACAGCGAAACATCCCCGCGTAGCGCGCTCCGCAAACCTGATCGCGCGCTAATCGAAGGCGCGAGCGGGATCTCGCACAACCCCGCGAATCCGCCGAGCATTCCCTAACGATCGCATCTTCAACGATTGCATCTTCCGAAATGGTTTTAGCGACCAGACGTTTACATGGGAACAACCACCGCCCACACGCGGTTGAGCCTACTAAAGTTTCGGACCAGGAGATACTCGAGACAAAATGTCAAGGAGGGAGAGACGTGTTTGTCGAACTAATGCCAATGCTCAAGGAGCGGACGTTGCTGATAACGGTTGCGCGACTTGAGGAAAAAGTAAAGGTGAACGTGATTCCCACAAAAGCCAAGGAAGGGGAGGAGCAGGCTCTGACAACTCCTCTAAGCTACACCGGGTCACCAGAAGAGTTGGATGCAGAACTGGGCAAGCATCTCGCCAGCTATGTCGACTCCCACGTGCAACTCGGCAACACGCTAGCCGAAGCTAGGGCGGAAATGGATGCGGCGGCGAAGACGGCTCGGCAAAAAGTGAAGGCAGCTCAGCAGATCTCGAAGCCCGACCAGACCGCGTCCAAACAGGAAACAGCAGCTGCAACAGCGACGGACCCGGAGACGACGCCGAGTCTGTTTGCTCCCCAGGATCTCGGAGCAGTACCCGCCCAGGCGGCTAACGCAGAAGAAGGGAGAAACGATACGCTATGATCGACGCAAAGGTGATGTCTCGCAGCTTTATGTACAACGGCGTGAAACTTCCGGACCCAGATCCGAGGATGTCGCCGGAAGAAGCAAAAACCATCTACAGCCATCAATATCCCGAACTGGCTACGGCCGCCATCACGGGACCAGAAGCCTCCGGGGAGCAACTACAGTACAGCTTTGTGAGAGCTATTGGGACAAAGGGGTAGGGCCAATCGTGGCGGGGCTCAGATCCGCAAATACGAATTGATCGCGCACGACGTTCTCGCCGACCGAAACAGGAATGTCGACGCTCAGCATTGGCCCTGCATATACAAATGAATGAAACTCACCCTTCTCCCCGCACGGATCGACTTCATCGGGCAGATCGGCCAGCAGGCTCTCATTAAACTCGCGTCCGGCAAACGAAGCGTCAAGTTTCTCCGTGTCAACACAGGTCAGTTTTGCCCGCATGCCAGACGCAATCATCTGCCCTGCCAACTCCCGAGTGGGCTGCCCCCACAACGGAAATACTGGCAGCAGGCCAGTGTCTCTCATTTGTTTTTCCCGGTACGAGCGCACGTCTTCGAGAAAAAGGTCGCCAAACGCAATCCCTTCGATTCCGGCGGCGACAGCTTTGGCACACGTTTCAGCCATAAGAAGTTCGTATTGCTCATTCGAACAGGGCCAGGGCAACTGGACAGCCCAAAGCGGCAACCCGATTGCCGAGGCTTGCCGCTCGACCAGTTCGCGACGGACAGCGTGCATTGCAACACGGCCGGCGGCCTCGTTGAACGTAGTCAGCAGTCCGGCGACTTCATACTCTCCGCGTTGACGGAGAACATACAAACTCCAAGCGCTATCTTTGCCGCTGCTCCACGAAAGAAGAACGCGCTTCATAAACGAAATCCCCGGATCGAAGTAGGACGGGCAATCTGTTGTCTCGGCTCTCGATCAATCTGAAATATGAAACCAAAGCGTAGCAGAGAAAGAGTTCGCCCCAATAGGGAAAGACAAGGGATCCTGCGAGAGCTCAAGAGAATGACGCAGGACCGCCACTCGCGCAGTCAAACGGCGCTCGGGAGGTTCCTGCAATGTCAGCAACTGCAAATGTCCTCTGCACTCTTGGCGAGGGCGGTAGAACAATGTTCCCGCTGGCACGCTGGGAAGCGTCTCAATCCACCAGCAGGAACCCTGCCGCCAGTCTCTTGATGGCCCCGCCATGCGAACTTGTATTGCCCACTTTGGGCGGGGTTTCGATCGAACAACGCTTTTCCACGGATGACTGCGACGTAATCACGCTAGTGGAGATCCTGGTAAGGTCCGGAATCGCGGCCATCAAGGACTGGGAGAAGTGCGGCAGGGATGCGACCAAATACTTGTTGCTAACTCTTCAGCGGTGGATTCGCGATCATGGGGGAGCGTCAATTCCGCGCCGCTTCGATCTGGATCTCACCCTCAGCGACAGATTGGTCGACTACTCGGATGAACGAGGACCAGAGGATACGCTCTACCTGATCCTCGATCCAGGTAGCGCGGCATTCGTGCTCCTGAACCCAACCATTGAACTACTTGGCAGCGTACATCCGCGTCTGGCCGCGACATTCTTCAGGCATTTCGTGGGATCGCTCAACCGATGGGTACGCGTGTACGACTACCACGACGCAGAAGAGCGCGTGGACATGCTGCGCGAGTGGTACGAGGGCGAAGAGAATCCCGAGCAGTACGAGGTGCCGGACATTGAAGGATGTACTCCACAAGGTCTGAAAGAGCAATCTCTGAGTCTCCGAGGTTTGAAGGATCTGAACCAGAGGATACCGAACGAGGAAGTGCGGGTGCTCATTAGTAGTTTGGTGGAACTGTGTTCCATCTCGCGGCAAGCCAAACGGCCGGAATTCACGGACGACATGGGAGAGCAGCTCATGGACTCGAATCCGGCACTGCCGTGTCTGCTCGCGGCATTTTCATCCGGCGACGCTGTGGTTGGGTGTTTTGACGACGAGGCCCAGACTGCAATGGAGACGACACCCCATCCCAACCTGATTATTCCCCTCCAGCTTTCTGAGCCGAGCAGCGTGCGGCAGGGCTTTCGGACGCTTGCCGTCGCATGTGAGACGCTTGGGGCGGCCAGCCGGCTGATTGACCTGATGCCTGGCAACGATGATGGCGTCATCACCCTCGAGGGACAGTCATGAACGTCCACCTGCGGATCGGAGACAACCGAACCTTCAGTCTGAAACAAGCGGTGCTCGTGTACCAAGACGGCACCAGAGCCTTTGCCACCTTGCACGACGTGAAGTGCAGGCCGAATGAGTCGCCCTACTTATGTGCTGGGCAATCTGTCACGACAGGGTTTCTCGAGACGCTCGCGAAGGGCTTGGGCGCAAGTGTGGGAGCCGAGGTCTTGCCCCAACATGTGCTGGCAAGAACGCCGGAGCTGATCGCTTGGTGGAGCGGGGCGCAACCGCGGCTCATGTTTTTCGGCGATGGAAGCGACGAAGCGAAAAAGCTGAACGGCAAGATGTTCCCTCATCCTGCCCTGGTGTTCATGATCCACGGGCGGGAATTGTTCGTACGTGCACTTGCAGAAGACTGCCGGCCAACAGCCGAGACGCGGCTGAGGAACGCTCCGTACTGGAATACCGACTCGGCCGGACGAGTGTGTCTCGGCAGTATGCGAGCTCCTGAGGAGGCTAGTGTCGGGTCCCTATCGCACTGGGAGAACGCGTATTTTGCCAGCGAATTCACCCATCCAAGTGGAGCAGTCCGACTCACAACTCATCGAGGAGGCTTTCTTGGCTTGTGGTCAAGCCTGGCAGGACAGAAGCATAGCTTCCCTGCGAAACTTCTGGCCGACGGCAAGCAAACACTTCAGGAGTTCGTGCAAAGAAGAGGTGAAGGATGAAGCCATGGAAACACACCTTGTTCATCCCGAATTGCTGAAGCACAAAGTGCGGGTGCTGGTTGTGGGATGCGGAGGCAACGGCAGCGCCATCGCGGCTGGTTTGCCCTACTTGCATCAGGCGTTGCTGGCATACGGACATCCGGAAGGAATCCACGTCACTCTGCTCGACCCGGATGTAATCTCGCCGACGAACTGTGTGCGCCAACCGTTCAGTCAATCTGAGATCGGTCTTTATAAATCCGTGGTTCTGGCCAACCGCCTGAACCTGTTCTGGGGCCTGGATTGGCAGGGCGTTCCCGAACGGTTGGATCCGAAACGAAGGCTCGATGGGGTGGACATCGTAATCGGCTGTGTCGACACTCGGAAGGCGCGCGCAGCCATTGCAAAGTGCGCGGAGGAGTGGAGTGAAGTCGATTACTGGCTGGATTTGGGCAACAACGCCGACAGCGGTCAATTTGTGCTTGGGGAGCCGCTGAATCGAAGGAACCGGAGACACAGGCTCCGGCTGCGTACGGTTTCCGAACTCTTCCCCGAAGTGATCCAGTCTGACGTTGACGGAGATGGCCTCCCGAGTTGTAGCGCCGCAGAAGCCCTCGACCGTCAAGAACCGTTTGTCAATCCGACGTTGGCCAATCATGCGCTCGCTCTGCTGGCGCGGATGTTTCGCTACGGGACAGTGTCCTGTCACGGAGGATTCGTCAGCTTGTCCTCGTTATCTAGCGTTCAGGCACTACGTGTTGATCCCAAGCATTGGAAACGGCTCCGCAACAGAGTCCGGCGACCAAAGGACCTTTGAAATCGGCCCGCGTGCTGATAATGCCTTTGCCTCCGCGGGATTAGGATGGAAGGCCCTCGTCGCGGTTTGGCCTTGCCAGTCGGAAGAAGTAAGGGCTAATATATCAGTAAGGACATGCTGAAAGGTAAGGACATAACGATGCTACATTCTACAGTGACGAGTAAGGGACAAACGACCATTCCCGAGAAAATTCGAAAGGCCTTGCGAATTAAACCGGGCGACAAGTTGGAATACGCAGTGGAGGGAGACCGAGCTACCATTCGTGTGCATCCCGGCATTCGGTCGCTCAAGGGCGCGCTCGCCAGCAACAAGGGAAAGGGGATGTCTTTCGCTGAAATCCGCGAGGCCGCGGCCGAGGCAGCGCGTCATGAGGGTACCCGGTGAGCAAGCAAAGACTTGTCGACACTAATGTGATTGTCCGCTATCTGGTACAGGACCACGACAAACATGCACGAGCAGCCAGCAAGCTGTTCGATGCCTGCGATCGGGGCGACGCGGTCATCGTGGTATTGCCTGTCGTTCTGGCAGAGTGTGTGTTTGTGCTTGAGTCTTTCTACGGGCACCCACGCGCGGCTATCACCTCCGCACTCGGAGGCTTGATCTCCAGTCCTGGCGTCGAGATCGGTGAAGTAACGGTCCACCTGGACGCTCTGAGCCGCTACAAGGGAACGAAGGCTCACTTTGTCGACTGTCTGATCGCCGCCACCGCTGTGGCTAAGAACGTTCCAGTCTCGACCTTTGATCAGGACTTTCGAAAGTTTGGCGACGTGCGCGTGGAAACCGAATAGTTGCAAGCGAATCGCTACTCCCGCCCTTCGTCAGTCGGACACCAGGAAATTCCCTTGACAACGTGGAACCAGCGTATGAGCGACCGATTCAAAGGGGAGAACATTATCATTCCTCGAAACTCCGTTTGGAAGACACGACTGGTGGAGGGCAGATTCCCTGATCGCTCGTTCGACATCGCGTTTTGGCAGGAGCAGGGCGATGAAGCCATCTTTGCTGCCGCATGGGAGTTAGTGGAACTAGCTGAGGAAATCAGCCATGGCAGAAAGCCCACACTGCTGCTACAACTCTTAAACGAATTTGAGGTTGAATATTTGATCGTCGGCGGCTTCGCAGTCATGAAGTACGGAGAGCCGCGCTACACGAAGGATCTTGACGTGTGGGTACACAACTCGCCGCAGAATTCCCTTAAGGTGGTCGGAGCGCTTAAGAAGTTTGGGGCACCCCTCGAGCACGACGGGATTACCGCGGAGACATTCAGCAAGAAGCAGGTGGTCTATCAGACTGGAATTGCGCCGGTCAGGATTGACGTTCTGACCGAAATCACCGGCGTCGAGTTCCCCGACGCGTGGAGAAAAAGGGTCGCGAGCACTTTCTTCGGTGTTCCAGTGCATTTCATGTCCCTGGATGACCTCGTGCTCAATAAACAGGCTTTAGGCCGCAGCAGCGACCTCAAAGACCTGAAGCAGAATCCAAAGAGCACGCACTTAGACAAATGAGTTGTCGAAACGGCGAGTTTGGTGTCTGGACCCTTTCCTGAATCTGTCGATCCGATGTTCGATATGGGCTTTCGAGTTGTAGTGCCTGGAAGCCCTCGAACGCCGGGGACCGTTCGTCAATCCCTCCTTCGCTAATCACGCACTGGCCCTGTTCGCGCGGCTGTTCCGACGCGGGTCAATCTCTTATCACGGAGCCTTCGGGGGCCTCTCGTGGCTGGCCGGTATGCAAGCGTTGGGCATCGACCCCACGCATTGGCAGCGCCTCCGAAAGAAAGCACAGCGTGGCGAGAGGCCGAAGCACGCTGCGCCCGCACCAACCGAACGGTCTCATCACACAGATCAGGCCTGAGTACGCCCTCAATATTTCGAATCGGAAGGATCATGCAATGGAACAGCCTGAGCAGAACAGCGAGCATCGCTTGGGTCCGGACAAGCCGTGGCAAAGGCCGCGATCCTGACAGAGTGCGACAAACTGGCAGCCGCAGGGGTCACGTTTGTAGCCGCGCACTTTGACGGATCAGGCGACGAGGGAGCGACCGAAGACGTTAGGTGCTACGACTCTGATGTTTACGCTCACGACGAATCTGAGCCGGTGGAGCATGACGCCTCACACATGCAGGACCACTTCGACGCGTTTGTTCCCTCCGGGTACCAAGACGGTTGCGGCGGGTTTGGAGATGTCGTCCTCGATGTGAAGGCACGCAAGATCACGGTTGAGCGCAACGACCGCTTTGAAGACTACACAACGACCACCTATGAGATTTAGTCATGGCCCACCCTCTCAAGCACGCACAGAGCAGCGCAAGGAAGTTCGGTGGACGAGCAGAAGACTATCTCCCAATTCACAACTGGTTCGATGAATCGAAAGCGTTCCTCGCAGACTTCCGCCACCGGGCACTTCGCCATCATGCTGAGGGCATTTTCCTGTTGGAGAAACTGTTTGGCGTGGCCATCGTGAACAGCGATGGTAAGCAAGTTCCCGTCCGCTATGTGGGGGAGCAGCACGTCAAGGAAGATCTGGGTCGCATTCCCACAGCTCAAGATTGGCTCTTGCAGATCGAGCCGCAACGTTGGATGTACGGTCAACGTCTGGACGAAGAAGCGCCAACAATTAAGGAGGCTCCACTATGAGCGCCCCAAATGGTCTCGCACATGACAATCCTGCCTCTATGGCTGGTCCGCCGCTCACAGCCTCATCTAGGACCACAGCGTCTCAGTACTCAGAAGACCGAGTCAAAGAGTTGGTAGAGGCCCTGGAAGTGCCTTTTGATTCCTCGCAGATCGAATGGAGGGTCACGAACACAACGAAGAATCAGCAGCCTGTGCGCGGCCAGGTGATTCCGTATGCCAACCAGCGAGCTTACACGGATCGTCTTAACGCGTTGCTCACCCCGGCGGGCTGGACGCGCAGGTACACGATTCATACCAGCGCAAATTTCGAGCGGAGTAAGGACCAGAAGATCGTCGCGAAGGTGCTGGTCACCTGCGAGCTGACCATCTTCGGAGTGGGTTCGCATTCGGCCACAGGAGAAGAATGGGCCGACGATGACAACGCCGGGACGAGCGCCGAGGCACAGGCTTTTAAGCGGGCTTGCTCCTGCTTTGGGCTCGGGCGTTACTTCTATCACTTCACTGGGACGTGGGTCGAGTTGGATGACCGGAAACGGCCCAAGTCTGTTCCGATACTGGCCGGCTGGGCAACGTCTGAAGGGTGGCTGCGAGGTCTTCGGCCCGTTACGGAGAGCGATCCGAAGTCGTCCGGGCAAGTACCCGCCGCAAGCGGAGGGAACGGCCAGGCCCTTCATGACGGAAATAGGGCAAGAGCCCAAGGCGGCACTCTCGTTCGCGAGATTGAGCAGATGGAGCAAGCGTTGGGGAAGCGGATGTATCGCGGGTTGTTGAAGACTCTCGCGAGAGTGTGGAATCCCAGCGACATTGAGGATCCCGCGATCCGACAGAAGGTGCTAGCACACATGCAGGCGGCGGAGCGCGGTTTCCGTCGCGCGGATGCGGCTCGGGTCAAAGCGGGGCTCGCAGCCTTCGCCGGAATTCTTGGGTCGTTGCAGGTGAGTTCGCTTGACCAAGTGGATAATCTCAAAACCCTGCAGGAGATCGTGATAGCACTGGAGGAGCGAGCAGCCCATTCCAAACAATGAAAGAGTAGCGCCGCAGTAGATCGCTGGACGGATTGCAGGCGCGGTCGTCCTCATCTCCCTAGAAACTGATTAAGGCGTTGTGCTACCACCCCTCGCCGTCGCTGCCCCAACGCCAGTACGTTGCTGGCACCCGTTCATTTGAATCTCCTTTCAACATTTGGTACCAGGTTGATTTCCGCGGCAATTCGAGCGACGCGTTCATATGAGTCCATCCGGTCGCTGTGCTCATACGTATCCGTCACAACGATTACTTCATCGGCATGAGCATCATTCACCAGTTTCTCCAGCCCAGCCTGCACGGTTGCATCCGATCCGACAATTGCTGCGCCCAGTCTGTTCTCCACCGCTGCTTTTTCAATGTCACTCCAA
>Ga0137403_10003321_pt1 | contig 19350 bp, 15 predicted proteins | sample CZOMad2_1_16fung_FD_122057 | JGI IMG/M metagenome (GOLD analysis project Ga0137403, IMG submission 122057) | Vadose zone soil fungal communities from Angelo Coast Range Reserve, California, USA - CZOMad2_1_16fungal (Hybrid Assembly) | ecosystem: Environmental > Terrestrial > Soil > Vadose zone...
CGGTTTCCAATTCGCTCGCAATCGTCTCAGCGGAACCATTGGCGTCTTCAGCATGGTCGAAAGGCAGGCGCCAACCAGGATCGGGCCGGGCGCGCGGGTCATCGTCCGGAAAGTCCTCGATGATCACCGGCCCGGACTGGCGCTCCACCAGCTGCAATGTTGCGAGGATCACCCGCTTTTGAAACGGCGGGTCGCTCGGCGGGCCAAACGGCCGCCCCAGCTCAAACGGCACCCAGAGGGCGCGGTGGCCGGGTCCTCTCGGTTTGCGGCCGGACCAGGCTGATCGCGACCGTCGCTAGACCTTCTTCCTCCAGATAGTGCCCCAGCGCGCTCACGGCGCGCGTGCAGAGCGGTCAAACGGGAGGGAGGATGACGGTGTCGACTCGGTCGGCCTTAAGCCGGCCGGCTAGCGCTCGCGCATGCGGCTCCATCAGCACCGGATCGGTACCGCCCATGAACGAATAGTGGGTTTGCGCGACCTCGCCGATGAGGCCGTCGGCGGCCAGCTCGCTCAGCCGGTCGAGCGGGAAGACGACGTTCCAATCTTCCTGGAACCCGGTGCGGTCGAAATTGATCGAGATATGGCTGATCAACGGGTCTTTCGGCTGGGTGTCGGCCGGGATCGCACGATAATCGGCGTCGCGCCCGCGGAACGGGTCCTCGCCGCGCACGACGAGGCCGGCCGAGGACACGATCGCCACCCGGCGCTGCGGCAGGGCCGGCCCCCCCACCCACGGGCGCGTCGCGAAATCGGGACACTCGAGTTCGGCGAGGCGTTGTGCCTGCGCCGGCGGCAAATCGGTCAATCGGGTCACGTTCACCTCTTGCGAGCCCCCTGTCTCATTTAATTCCGGCCTAGGCAAGAGCGAATTGCCCGGGGCGGCGACCGCCGGGCCAAAGTGGCGAGAGCCGCGCGCCGGCGATCTGGTCCTCGGCCTGAAGCCGCGGACTGTGTTCATCCTGCTGTGCGCGGCGGGCTTTCTGTGCTGCGTGCCGATGGCGATGCCGCAAAGCCACCTGGTAGCGCTTTGCAGCGACGCCGGCATCCCGATCACCCGCGGTGCGGCGATGCTGTCGGCATTGCTCGCCTGCGCCTTTATCGGCCGCCAGGTCTGGGGCTTCGTCGCCGACAAGATCGGCGGATTGCGCACGATCCTTGCCGGCTCGGTTTGCCAGGCGACGGCGATGACCGGTTTCTTGCTGACCCAGGACGAGGCCGGCCTCTATGTCGTTGCGGTGGCCTTCGGTCTCGGCTTCAGCGGCATGATTCCAGCCTATGCAATGGCGATCCGCGAGCTCTTCCCGGCGCGCGAGGCGTCGTGGCGCATCCCGACTCTGTTGCTGTGCAGCGGCTTGGGCATGGCTGCTGGCGGCTGGCTCGCCGGTGCAGTTTATGACTTCGCCGGCTTCTACGCCGCGGCCTTCGCCACCGGCATCGCCTTCGGCCTCGCCAATACGTTCGTCATCGCCATGCTGGTGCTTCGCCAAAGCCGGGCTCGCTCACCATTGCTCGCGCAGGCCTGATCCAGCCCGATTCCGCTGTTCTTGCTGTTTTTGCAGCAATTATCAGCGAGCGGCATCGTCTTCGCCGCAAGAATCCTGGAGTTCCGGCGGCTCGGTGGAGCAAAGAACAGCGGGTAACAGCGAGCCGCCCCACTGTAAGACCCGCTGTATCAAGAAAATGGCGCAAGTGCACGTTTGCCCCGCGACCAATCCACCATCCCCTCCTAACCGAAACCACCAGCTTGACGGAATAGCATTAATATCACGATTTGTCAAATTCTCACTTAATTAATTTCGTGGGGGCCGTCGCGGCGGGTTTGTGGTGACGACGATTAGGGGTAAACCGAGGCCGCAAAGGGAGGGTATGACGCCATGACGAGAATGCTGCGCCTCGACCGCCGTCGCTTCCTCGTTCAGTCGGCCTTGACCGGCGCGGCAGTACTTGTCGCGCGTCGACACGCCTGGGCGGCGGCGCCGAGCGATCCGGTCGTCGACACCGCCTCCGGCAAGATCCGCGGGGCTGCAGCCGATGGCATCCATGCATTCAAGGGGATCCCCTACGGCGCCTCGACCGCCGGGGCGAACCGGTTCATGCCGCCGCAGAAGCCGGCGCCATGGAGCGGAGTGCGCGAGGCCGTCGACTGGGCCGGACATGCTCCGCAAGCCTTTGCCGGCCGACGCCGACCCGAAGTGGCAGCGCTGTCGGGCACGCCGGACAAGGTGCCGGTCAGCGAAGACTGCCTGACGCTCAACCTGTGGACCCCCGGCCTCGACGTGGGCAAGCGCCCGGTCATGGTGTGGTATCACGGCGGCGGCTTCTCCTATGGATCGGCCAATACCCCGCGCACCGACGGCACCAACCTCGCCCGCCGCGGCGATGTCGTCGTCGTGACCGTCAATCATCGCCTCAACATTTTCGGGTTTCTGGATCTCACAGAACTCGGCGGCGAGGAATTCGCCCATTCGGCCAATGCCGGGGTGCTCGATCTCGTTGCCGCGCTTGAGTGGGTCCGCGAGAATGTCGCGAATTTTGGTGGCGACCCCGGCAACGTGACGATCTTCGGCCAATCGGGCGGTGGCGGAAAAGTCAGCGCCCTCTTGGCGATGCCGGCGGCGAAGGGGCTCTTCCAGCGCGCCATCGTGATGAGCGGCGCGGGCATCCGCATGGCCGAACACGAACGCGCGACAAAGCTTGCCGACGCAGTCCTGGGCGAGGTCGGGCTGACCGCGAACGAGCTCGACAAATTGCAGGCGCTGCCGGTCGAGCGCCTGCTCGCGGCGATCGAGCCGGCGCAAAAGAAGCTGGGGCCGGCACCATTCAAGTTGCTCGACCGCTACGGGTTTGGGCCGGTGGTCGAGGGCCATGATCTGCCGCATCACCCGTTCGATCCGACAGCGACGGATTTGTCGGGCGATGTGCCGGTCATGGTCGGCGGCACCAAGGACGAGAACGCGATTTTCCTCGCCCCCGACGACACGGTGTGGAACCGCACCCTCGGTGAGGACGAGCTGAAGACGCGCGTCGCCGAGGTGGCGGGCGGCGACACCGACGCGGTGCTCGCGCTTTATCGCCGTATGCATCCGGGCATGAACCCGGCCGAGTTGCTGATCGAGATCACCACCGATGCGAGATTCTGGGTGCGCTCGGTACTGCTTGCCGAGCGCAAGGCCGCCAAAGGCAAGGCGCCCGTCTATATGTACTCGTTCAATTGGCAGACCCCGGTTTTCGACGGCAAGCTGATGGCGCAACACGCGCTCGACGTACCGTTCGTCTTCGACACGCTCGCCGCGACCGGCATCACCGGCCACTCGCCGGCGGCACCGGCGATCGCTGCGGCGGAGTCGGCCACCTGGGCCGCCTTCGCCCGCACCGGCACACCCGACAACAAGGCGATCCCGCATTGGCCCGCCTATACCGCGGCCGATCGGGCGACAATGATGATCGACACCGAGTGGCGCGTGCAGAACGATCCGCAGCACGAGGCGCGGCTGTTGTGGACCAAGATCGCGCTGGCATGAGCGCCCGCGGGAGGAATTGCTGGCTGGCAATCTTATCCTCTGCGAGGTCCTGCAAGATCTACGCACCGGTTCGGAAGCGAGGCTCGTCCCGGACGCGTTGCGGGAATTTGAAGTCGTGTCTCTGATTGATGCAGAACTGGCCGTGAAAGCCGCGGCGAATTATCGATTTCTGCGCAGCTGAGGATTTACAGTTCGCAGAACGATCGATCTCATTATTGGTACCTTTTGCATCGAGCGGGGGCATGCACTGCTGCACGGCGATCGCGATTTCACCCCGATAGAGCGTTTTCTGCGCTTGCGAACGATCTGATATCGGGACGCGCGGGGCGAATGTTTCGGGGTAGGCGAAAACCAGGGGAGATGAGAAACTGGGCGTAAGGTTTTTGCAGTTGCCGATGGCGAACGAGGTGATCCGATGACAGAGACAAAGACCGGGCGTGCGCATCTGATTGCCGGCGGCTTTCCGCCTGGCTCGTATGCTGGGCATGACCACGACTATGCCCGCCTGCGGCTGTTGGGGCTCTTGGCCGAACGGGAGGTCCCGGCCTCGGTCGCCAACGATTTCGCCGATGTCGAGAAATGGCTGCCGGTCAGCCAATTGCTGATCACCTACGTGGCCGGCCCCTACCCCGACGCCGCTCAGACCCGCGCCATCGAGGGGTGGCTGGAGGCAGGCGGCCATTGGCTGGGCTTGCATGGGACCAGCGGCGGCCGCGCCGAGCGGGTGGAGGGCTCGCGCTCGCGCCGCACCGTCAAGACCGAGCACCACGGGCTGCTCGGGAGCCGCTTTTTGACCCATCCGCCGATCTGCAAGATCCGCGTCGACCTGACCGGCGGCGACTCGAGCCTGACGCGCGGGCTCGGTCCAGCGTTCGTCGTCGAGGACGAGCCGTATTTCATCGAGCTCCAGGATCCGAAGTCGACGCGCATACTCCTGACCGCGGACTACGGTCCGGCCGCGACTTCGCCCACGATCGGCACCTTGTATCCGTCGGACACGTCGCTACAGCAGGACGGAAAGACGCGTGTGCTCGGCTACACGCGCGTGGTCGACATGCTCAATTACTTGACCACGGCCCAAATCAATGGCCGGCTGGCCAAAGCACTCAAGTTTTACACCCGTCCTGCTGTCCTTCTCCTCTGGGCTTTTCTGACCAATTCGACAACTCATCAAGCAACGAATCGGCAAACAGGTCTGCCCTGAGATTGTGGTGCGATTGCAAAAACCCTTTGAACAGGTCTGCGCCAAATTCTTGTTCCGACGGGCTGGCAGTTTCTACTATTCCATCTGTAAAAAGTACCGCCTTGTCGCCCGGCTCGACTTGTATCTGGCCTACAGCAAAGGTCGCATCAGGGAATAAACCAAGCGGCAGGCCATTCTCTTCCATTTCTAAAGTGGTTTGTGCCGATGTCCGCCATAGCAGAAAAGGAGGATGCCCGGCACCAGCGTATCTAACGGTCTTGCTTTCTACGTCCACAAAAACATAAACCGCCGTAACAAAGTGCTCCTGGAACTTTCCATACAATGACCGATTCAAGCCCGCGAGCACGCGCCCCGGATCAGAAGCGTGAGCGAATTGAGCGGCAAGAGCAACCTGAAGCATGGATGCGATGAGCGCTGCTGCCAAGCCATGCCCGGAAACGTCAGCAACCAGAATCCCTACGCGTTTTTCGTCCACGATGATGAAGTCGTAAAAATCACCAGCCACCGAACTCATGGGAATGTAGTGCGCGTTAATTTCCAAACCACTGATTTTGGGGGTCTTCTGCGGCAGGATCGACAATTGGATTTTCCGGGCCATCTCCAGTTCATTATTTAAGTACAGGAGTTGCCGGGCTAGTAGTTCTCGGGAATCGCGAAGCACGAGGTGTGTGCGAACCCGCGCTTTCACCACTGCGGGCGAGAACGGTTTGTGAATGTAGTCCACAGCTCCAACTTCAAATCCTCTGGTTTCATCACCGGCTTCCGTCTTCCCTGTCAGGAAAATCACTGGTATATCCCGGCCTTCTGGCATGGCTTTCAGAATGGCGCATACCTCATAGCCATCCATGACCGGCATCATTACGTCCAACAGGATCAGATCAGGCTGCGGTCTGGCTTTTACCAGGTCTAAAGCTTTTGCGCCGCTCGTGGCTACCCGGACCTTGAAGTCGTTCTTAAGAATCGAATGCACAATTTGAAGGTTTGCGGGAGCGTCATCTACCACCAGCACAAGCTTCTTAACTTCAACGTCGTTCATTTTGTTTGTTCCCAATTCGCACCATAGTCCTTCGCGATCTCACCTAGGTTCAAGAGCGCGCCAGCAAAATCAAAGTCGCTGATAGCCGCACAGAGAGCGTTCAGCCTCGAGTTGTCCGCGAGAGCGCCGCGTAGCGCAAGGCACGCCTCCGCAGCGTCACCGTCACTTGATTCAAGAAGGGTCCTCAGGTGCGCGATTGCCGCTGATGTCGTTCGCGGATCGGACCCGATGTCTCTTTGATTTTCCTTCAGACGATCAGGCGCGACGCCGTCCATCGCCCGCTGAATGGCCTGTACCTGGAAATCCGCCACTACAAGGAATTGCTCGACCAGGCTTGGCACAGCCGAACTCTTTTCCCGAACGGCTAGCTCCAACCTTTCCACGGCCGCAAATACCTTCACCAGCCCGATATTCCCCGTAGTGCCTTTGATCGTGTGGATTATCCGCTCCGCCGCTTGGTTGTCTCCGCAATCAATAGCGGCCAAGAGTTGCGCATGCACATCGCCTTGCTGCGAGGCAAACTTCACCAGTAAGTCTCGGTACAAGCGTTTGTTCCCGGCGACGCGCCTCAGGCCGTCTGCCAGATCAACGCCGTCAATTTCCGGCAAATTCCCTTCTTCTGCCGGTTCTGGCAGACCGCCTTGTTTTCTTCCCACCTGAACTTGAGGCCGCTTCGCCCAACGCAACAACGTCGCAAATAGCGCGTCGGGTTCGATTGGTTTACTGACGTGGTCGTTCATCCCCGCTTCCACGCAGCGTTGCCGCTCCTCCAACAAGGCATGTGCGGTCATTGCAATAATCGGGAGAGCTTGAAGCTCAGGCCGGGCCCGAAGAAGTCTAGTAGCCGTGAAACCGTCCACCTCGGGCATTTGGATATCCATGAACACGACGTCAAACGGCGGGGGCTGCTCGCCTTCTGTCAGGATTCTCACTGCTTCGCCACCATGATTTGCGATCCTTACAATAGCGCCTGCACTTTCAAGAAGTTCCGTCGCTACTTGCTGATTCACCTCATTATCTTCGACTAGCAGAATTCGAATGCCAGCTGCCTCGTGAGTTGTTGCCGCAGGTCCTGCCACGCGTGTGGGGCGCGTCTCATGGCCGACATCAAATAGCTGTAAAAGGGTGTCGTAGATCGTCGAAGGAGTAACCGGCTTTTGCAGGTAGCCATCAATCCCGATGTCTTCAGCTTGCGATTGAATTTCTTCCCGCCCAAATCCACTAACCATCAGGATCTTAGGTATGTGTTTCAGATGTTCGCCGTTCCTGATGATCTGGCTCGCCTCCAGACCACCTATGCCCGGCATGTCCCAGTCCATCATGACCAGCTGATAAGGGTCTTCTGCATCGGCGGCGGCGAGCTCTCGGATTGCGTCTTCGCCAGAAGAGATCGACTGGGCTCTGAGAGCTAGTCCTATTAGCGAGTCGGTGAGGATTTCCCTGGCCTGCTGATTGTCATCAACTACCAGGACCCGGATACCCGCGATGCTTGGAATCAGGAGCCTGCGCTTCGTTTTTTCTGACCTATCGCCGAACCACACGGTGAAATGAAACGTGCTACCCGAGCCGTGAGTGCTCTCGACCCAGATGTTGCCACCCATCATCTCGACCAGTTTTTTGGAGATCGAGAGTCCGAGGCCCGTACCGCCGTACTTTCGAGTTGTAGAGCTGTCAGCCTGGCTGAACGCCTGGAAGAGACGGGCCGACTGTTCTGGTGTCATACCGATTCCAGTATCACGCACTGAAAACCTTAATTTTACTCTCCCGAGAATTTTTTCTTCCTGCTCAACCGTGACCATGATTTCGCCACGTTCGGTAAACTTCACCGCATTACCTATAAGGTTGATCAGGATTTGACCGAGTCGCAACGGATCGCCGACAAGATTCGGCGGCAAATCCTGTTGGGTAGCGATGAGGAATTCCAGATTCTTGTCATGAGCTTTCTGGCTGACCACACTAGAGACGTTCTTCAGCACGTCTTCGAGATGGAAGTCAGTTTTCTCGATTTCCAGCTTGCCGGCCTCGATCTTGGAGAAATCCAGAATGTCATTGATGATCCCCAACAGGGACTCCGCGCCGGCCTTTGTCTTCGTCAGGTAGTCACGCTGTTTGTCAGTCAAGTCCGTCTTCAGCGCCAAATGGGTCATGCCGAGAATGGCGTTCATGGGCGTGCGGATTTCATGGCTCATATTGGCGAGGAAATCTGACTTGGCTTGGGTCGCCGCTTCTGCCATTTCTTTCGCCGCGACGAGTGTTGCTTCCGCTTGCTTCCGTTCGGTTATATCTTCCGTTAACGCCACCAGATGTTGTGGTTTGCCTGCGGCACTACGGAGCAACTTGAACCGCCCGTTTGCGATCACAGTGCGCCCGTCGCGCCGGACGAAAACTTGTTCATATTCGTCCGTTTCCCGTTTCCCTTGGATGAGTGATGTATACCGCTCCGCACTGGAAACACGTTCCCTTTGATGAACAATCTGATCCCACTGCTCCGAGCGGCTCAGCTCTTCTCCCGTGTAACCCAACATTTCCTGCAGTGCGCGGTTGGAAATATGTTCCTGACTACTAATGTTGAACAAACCGATCCCGATCTGCGCGTTCTCAAAAATGGAGCGGAACAGTTGTTCACTCTCCTGAAGTGCCTCCTGGGCACGCTTTCGTTCTGTGACGTCTTCCATCAGAGAGACAACGTACTCCGGCTTTCCAGTCGCGTCCCTGAGTAGCTGAAACCGCCCGTTGCTGAGGACGATGCGGCCGTCCCGGCGAATGAAGTGTTGTTCATATTCGTCCGTGTCCCGCTGCCCTTGCACGAGCTCCGCGTATCGCTGAGCGCACGCGACACGTTCCTCGGGGGGAACAATCTCGTCCCATTGTCCCAGCCGACTCAACTCTGCTGCCGTGTAGCCCAGCATGCTGTGGAGCGCACGATTGGAGATAAGCTCGTGGCCATCGATTTGAAACACACCAATCCCGATCTGGGCATTCTCGAAAATTGAACGGAAGAGCTGTTCGCTCGCCTGTACGCTGTTACCTAACATGTTTGCGCACGGTATCTCTCTTGAAAACCGCGGACTGGGAAATTACGCTAACCTCGTCGCCAGCACTCGGATAGTGACAATATTGACAGTCTTAAAATAACTGGTCTGTCGAGCAGCCGAGCAGTCTTCAGAATTCGGATCACCTTTCCCCGCTGAGCGGAAATACAATGAGCCCTGCCGAGAAGCGCATTCCGAGAATGTGCGGATTCCGCTACTTTAAGGGCTCCGAGCCTGAGCCTCAATCAAGACGCCGTCTCGATGATGACGGCAGTGTTATTTTTGACAGTTCTCTCAGTTCCTCAGCGCAAGCATCCTTCACCTAGCCAAGCGCATTTGCTCGCAATCGCGAGCAAGACCTGCGAACTCATGGCCATCCCGTAATCGCGCGGAATGTGGGGAAAGTGCAGGCTCTTCTTAGACACTGAACTGCCCCGCTCTTAGAAATAATCGTTACAAGCGAAGGCACTTTTCGCTGGCATTTCAGCCTACAAAGGAACCCTCGATGGCCGCAAACAAAAGACTGTCCACACTAATATCTGACGGCGTAGTTCTGAGCATGTTCTTGTTTGCCGTTCCACTTTCGAGCCGTGCTCAATCGATTCCACCCCCCGCCGATGATGCGTATCTAATGGAGACTCACACACTGAGTGCGGGAGCTGCGTCAGATACTTTCGCCGCGGCTCAACCAACCATCGCTGAAGCCTCTGGCCCAGCTCTCCCTCATCCCGGCACGGCTGCCGCAGATGATGCTTGGCATCTTTCTGTCAGCCCCTATCTCTGGTTTCCGGGAGTGCACGGAAGTGCTGCTGGACCGGGCGGCAACAGTCTCAGCTTTCGTGCCAGCCCCAGCGATCTTCTTTCGAATTTCCGCTTTGGACTTATGGGCGCTGCTGAAGTTCGCCACAAGCGATTGATCGTGTCGATGGACATGATGTGGATCAGGCTCGAAGATGACAAGGCAGTCCCGATCAATGAAGTTGGAGTGACAGGCGCCAAAATCAAGGCCACCGAATTCCTCCTGACTCCCAAAATGGGCATTCGCCTGATCAATCAAGAACTGATCAAGATTGATGCGTTGGCCGGATTTCGCTATTGGCATCTCGGAGAAAGTCTAAATTTCAATCCGTCGATCCTGGGCTTAAATTCTTCCGGTTCACAGAATTTTGTTGACCCATTAGTGGGCGGACGAATTGAGTTGGCAGTTTCACCAAAAGTCGTGGTCAATATCCTAGGCGACGTAGGCGGATGGGGTGCCGGATCGCAACTCGAGTACCAGTGGGCTGGCTTGTTGGGTTTCAGAATCAAACCGGCTCTGACGCTGCAGGTTGGGTATCGCTATCTAAATGTGGATTACAGCACCAGCCGTGGGGTCGTTTTTAAGGCCACAACTGCCGGCGTCCTGTTTGGTGCCACGCTCAATCTCAAATGATTGCTGAACTGCAACTTCAATTGGGCCCACGCTGCCGCCTTCTCCGTCACTGGAAACGTATACAAGCCGTGGACACCAGCGCCGGGATTAGAATGAATTCACTTAAGAACAGTAAAGGACAAAGCCGCCTGGCACCACGCAACGCGCAAATTCACCGGTGGCGGCTTTGCTTTCGTATCCATTCATTCCGGTATGCATTCTGAGTAAGACGGGCCATTCAGAGTCGTCTGCGCTAGCTTTCGATCGCTAATCCTCGAAGATCCACCCGAGCGTTTGAGTCTGCGGCTGGGCATCATCAAAGAAACCGAAGTCAGAGCCACCAAAGTCAATGCCGACTCGATTCCAGACGACAGACCACGAGGCATGGTCCGATCTGGCCGGCGAATTCATCATGGGCGAAATATCCGCTGGACATGTGCTCCATGTGGCGCGGATAGCGGATCCTCCAAGACTTCTTGAGTGATTGATCAATTTTGTGGTTAAGAGATGTCTCTGCGTATTTCATCGCATGCAACGAAAATGAAGGACTTTGACCAGCCGAACGAACTGCGGTATTCAAACGCCTGCTCGGCGTTACTACCCTCCCATCCTCTGGTAATTCGAATTGGAGGTTGTCACGACAAGATTCTTCGCGCTGGCGTTAAGAACCGACTGCTGCACGTAGTTGGTTCCGTCAGGAAGGCTCCCCATCTGAACCTGCAAAGTCACCGCGTCTTTGGTCTCGCCCATATAAGTGTTGATACTCATGGAGATAACTTTTCTTGTGGAAGGGTCGAACGTAAGCGTCATCTGATCGCCCGGTTGCGTATAATCCCTAAAAATCAAATTCATAAGCCCACCGGAGGGATTCAGCGACATTTTGCCGGCCTGGTAGGCCTGCTCCATTTTCTGCGGGTCAGGTGGCACGTAGTTACTCAAGAGACCCTTCACGTCACCCATATAGTCCTGCATTTCCCCTTTTTTCTTCGCGATGATTCTTTGCTTCATTCTTCCGCCGCTAGGTTGTTGTGGCGGCTGCCCGATGAGAGTTTTCTGAACCTGCCCGTCAGGGCCGTACTGGCAGAGGTTCTGGGATGGAGGCTTAGGATCCCCCTTCAGAGTAAGCTGAGTCGTTTCAGTCCACTGGTACTGTTGCAGCCTTTGCTTGTTTTCGGCCATGGACTGCTTCACGGCCGAGAGCTTCTGTTGCAGTTCGTTGCTTTGCGCGAAGCCCGGCACGGAAGCTGCGAGGGCCACCAGACCAATCATGACCAAATGTTTGCAAATCGGAACAACGGAGCCCGCGATCGACTGCTTTCCGAACGGATTTGCAAAATTACGATTCATTAGAATTCTCCTCATTTGGCGGCAAACTCTCTCGCCGCTGTGGATCAGGTAGAAAGTCTGCGTTTAGCTTCGCAGCAGCCGAGAGCCTCGCGAATAGGTTTGGGCATTCGGACAAATTATCTTTGTAGGAACCCACATAACTTGCCGGAGATTGTTTTCGCATGCGGAACTGCGGTGCGACACTGTCAAAACTACTAGGACCAACTCCGAGTGACTAGCTAACTTTGAAGAAAGGAGCAATCCAGTGGGCAAATCGAATATGAAGAGCCCCGATTTATTCTCCGGTCACCATCATTGCTCTTCGATCTTTGACGTGTCGCGATCACATGTAACTTTTGACAGTTGGAGGCGCTACGCTCGCGTGACAACCTTCCAAGATGTATCGAGCCATACTGGGCTCGTCTTCTGAGAGGAATTCCATGCGATTAATTGTTCTAACCCTTTTAGGGTCCGCTTTGTTGCCGTCACTAACTCAGGCCCAAGTGCCTGTTTTCGTCATTCCGACGGAAGGTAGCTCGGTGCAGTTCTCCGTGAAGGCATCGGTGGCTATCAATGGCAAATTTGAAAAGTGGGACGCCACGCTAACGTTCCCATCTACAGATGTTACGACGGGAGTCCTGGACATCAAGATTCAGGCGGAAAGCATAGACACCGGAAGCGGAATGAAGGATGGCAAGCTGAAGGGCAAAGACTTCTTTAATGTTAAGGAGGATCCGTTGATCACGTTCCACTCAGACAAGATTGTGCAGACTGGCCCCACCACCTTCGATATCGCTGGAACATTTACCATTCGCGGAGTGTCGAAACCCCAAACGCTAACGTTCACAGTTACCGGCAAGGGCACGGGATCAGGCGCTATTAAAGGAACGATGGCATTCGACCGTAAGGATTACGGGATGACCCACGGGATTCCTTTCGTCAAGATCGCCGACCGCGTCGAAGTCGCTGTGGATCTTAAGGGCCAACGAGTCAGCGGGCCTCCGTTAGTCTTTAAGGAATAGTCAGGATCAGAGAGTTGGGCGCCGCCTGCGTCCAACTCTTGGCAACTCGCCTCGATTGATTCTCTCGTTTCCAACTATCGCGCTAGCCCTCAATTGGGATTGTTCCGCGCGGTTCGTGGTGAGAGTAATCAGGCGACAGAGAAACTCCGCGACGAAACAGCGCAACCCCTTTTGCAGTCCGCCAGACCGGCCGGCCCTCCGGGCTCTCTTGAAAAACACCGCGCATCTCCGTACATGGCTGTATCCTGGCCTACACGTACGAGTCCCCTAGATCATTTATTCGAGGATGAGGAACGAAGACGAGCGATGGGCTAGCTTGAAATCACTCCGTCGGTCCAAGAACGCGAGAGCGATCCGCGAGCTTTCGTGCTGACCGTTGCTCCGCCCGGTGGATGTGCGATGCCAGTCCACATTGCTTGAGAATCCAGATGCTGTACCAGTTGAGGTCTATTTCGTACCACTTCAGTCCGTGCCGAGCTGAGGTAGGAAAGGCGTGGTGGTTGTTGTGCCACCCTTCGCCGAAGGTAATCAACGCCACCCACCAACTATTGGTGGATCGATCCCGTGTGGCAAAACGACGCGAACCCCAAATATGCGTTGCCGAATTGACGAGCCAGGTTGCATGGAGTCCGACCACCGTTCGCAGAAAAATACCCCAGAGTAGAAACGGAAGTCCGCCGCTAACAAAAAGGCAGGTTCCTAGGATAATCGTCGGCCCAAAATGATATTCCGTGATCCAAACGTGAAACTTGTCCTGCGCCAGATCGGGAACGTAACGGTCAAGGCTCGCAGCATCCTGGCGCAAGGCGTCGCCAACCAAGATCCACCCCATGTGCGCCCACCACTTCCCTTGGCGTGGAGAATGGGGATCGCCTTCCTCATCCGCGAACTGGTGATGAGTACGGTGTGTGGCCACCCATAGGAGCGGTCCTCCTTCCACCGCGATAACTGCGCAAATCGTGAGGGAGTACTCTACCCATTTGGGAGTCTTGAAGCTGCGATGAGTCAGCAGTCGATGATAGCCCATCCCCACGCCCAAGCTTGCCGTCACCCAGTACAAGAAAAGCGCCACGAATACCGCGTTCCAAGTGAAAAAGAAAAGTGCTAGCACAGCTCCAAGGTGAAACAACGCAATGAAAAAAGAGATTAACCAGTTGAATCGTTTCTTGCCGTGCTCATTTTTTTGCGAAGTATTGAAGCGCAGTGCACGCATAGTTGGAGTCGAGCGCGTATAGTCACGCCCTCAACCAGCGACTGCCACTGTCAGAAATGACGTGCTCTTGGGCGTCGAACACTCTTAACGGGCTGCATCAAATACTTTGCTCGGCAAATCGCAGAACGACTGTTAATCACGTGAAAAAGATCGACGGATTATTTGTCGCTTTTGTTTGTCGGGGAAGCTTTCTGTAATGTCGCAAGCAATTCCTTGGCGCTAACGGGCGTTGGCACGGATTTATCGAAGACAATCGATTTGGCAGTCACTTCCTTGCCGTACAGGTTCTTGTTGGCGCCATTGTCAGGGCGAAGCGTCGAGCCTGCCAAAGAAATGCCGGCGAATAATCCGCGAGCGCGCGAATAGGAGAGAATTTCCGCCCGCATGGCGACGTCTGTCTCTGCAGAGGCTGTGCGCCCAACCGGACCTGCTGCGGCGGTAGCATCGCCACCAATCTTGACCTTACTGCTGAGAATGCTAGTAGCTGAGCGAGGGCTCATAAGTAGCAGAACGAAGTCAGTCGCATTACCGCCGAGCTGTAGGCCTGCGCTGCCGCCTTCGAGCGCCATCATCGCCGGGGCGCTCCAGGGGGCATGAAACGTGGCGCCGCCCCTACAGGTCATCACACCACGTCCGTAACTGCCGCCGATACCGATAGCAAACTTTAGAACCGAGGGTAAGATCACGATGCAATCTGCTTTGTCCAAGACACTCTGCGGAATACTGTCGGGAGCGTTAAGAATCTCCTTCAGCACTTTCCCCGCATTCTCGACACGATCAGCTTCTTTGTTCTGCGCCGAAACTGGCAGCCCGAGCAGCGAGAACGCCGCAAGAATCAGGAAGGCCTTTTTCATGAAAATGCTCCTTGACGGAATTCGACGTGTCATTAGCGGCCGCCGTACCGTTAATTTCCAGAACTGTTAGGAAGACTCTCCTCAGAGAGTTGGCTCGGATCTGAAAGTCGTCATTCCACGACTTGGCTCCAGCCGGTATCGGGATCGAACTCAGTCATCGCGGCGGCTATTTCGGCAGTGGTCTTTCCCAGGTCCTTCTGCAGCAGCACGCCGTCCTGGTTGATGATGAATGTCATCACCCCGGAATTTCCGTATTCTGCGGGATAAGCGACGAAGGCGAACCCACCCGCCATTTTTCCGTCAACGATATAGTCCTTCGCGCCGCCTGGCGTGTGGCTACCTTGCCGGTTTAGCATGTGGAAATAGTAGCCGTGGTAAGGCAAATGCGCATTCGGCTTTACGGTGTAGCCTTCGCTCGTTGCAAAGGCTACCAGCGGTCCCAGCGGACTTTTCGGCTGACCCTCGCCCGAGTCCCAGTACAAACCGTTCTGCTTGCCACTGTCGCTAATGAACTTCGGCGCGAACTGTCGCGTCTTTCCGCCATCGCGCGGCTGTGAAAAATACTCAGCCTGGGCGTCGGCCAGCGCTCCGCAAATGTCAATGACTGCAAGTTCGTTTCTTCCGATGCGGCGCGACAGAATCTCGTCCTTCCCTGCGGCCGTGTCGAAAGACCACTGGCCAGTCGCATTCTTCTTCAGCGGAATCGGAAAGGCAAAATTGTCCGCCCCGATTAGCAGAATCTGCGCGCCATCCGGCATCTTGCGCCACCGGTGCATCGCTCCGTAGGCCGCCACAAATTCGTCAACGGTGGATTTGTCCTGCACGGCATCCCCGGAGAAAATTAGCTCTTTCGATTCCGGACCAAAGATTCCCAGGATCGGGTTCTGATCGCCAGACTTTGCGGCCTCCAGCAACCGGCTACCAGCCTCGTCGGGAGAAGCAAACGCCTGCAGCGAAGGTTTATCGGGCTTGTTGCAGGCGGCGATGGGAATAATCAGCGCCAAAATCATGAGCCAAGCCGGACGAGCAATTTTGCGAGCTGCGAGTAACATACCTATCCTCCGAGTCCTCGACTTGCAACAAATTCCACGAATACGCCTCGACTAAAACGCGTTCGTTTGCGGGTGCATCGCGAGGTTCATCTGCGGCCACCACCGCCGCCCCAACCACCGCCGCCGCCCCTGCTCGCCGAACCACGAGCACTCGCTGACCTAGATCCCCAGCCTCCGTCGCTTCCTCCACTGAACGCTGACGAACCGCTGCTCTTTTCCTGGCCTCCCCAGCCCTTAGAAGCAGCAGAACTGGAACTGTAGCTGGAGCCGGACTTTTGAGAATTCCTCGATGCACCCGAGTAACTTGATCCACTTTGGCCGGAATAGCTTGAACTGCCGGATTTTTGGTAGTTGCTCGAACTTCCATTTTTCTGGTTCCAACCGCTTCCGGTGTTGCTATAAACGTTGCCGTTCGCCGTAGCGTACTTGTTGCCATTGGCTGTCTGGCCCACAGCGGCGCTGTTGTACTGACCCGAGGCTCCAGCAGCCTTACCACCATTCGAGGTTTGTACCGAGCCCGTAGTTCCTTGTGAGGTCGTTTGATGCTGGCTGTATGCAGTGTTGCCGTTTTTCGAGACGGTCGAGCTCCCCCAGCTTCCATTGGCGTTGGAACCTTGCTCCGTTGTGCCGTATGCCCCGGTTTTCGGGTTGTAAGCTTGACCGACGCTTTGGCTGCCGTAGCCGTTCGAAACTGTAGCGCCTCGTGCGTAAGTTCCGGTGGACGGATTATAACCATTGCTGTAATGGGCTGCGCCGTTCGGACCATACACAGATCCACTGGAGCCGTAATAGCCACCATGCCACGCGCTGTTTCCGTAGTACGCTCCGCCGTGATAAACCACGGTTGTGCTGCCGTGCCACCCACAATTCCAGCTGCTGTATCCCCAGACGCAGCAACCACTGCTCATCATCGCGCCGACCGCAATGCCAACTCCAAACGCGACCACTGCGGTCGCCGCAACGGGAGGCGCCACGTAGGCGGGAGTCACATAGGGATAGCCGTACACCACCGCGGGGTTGTACACGGGAACGTATACCACTTGTGGATTCGCAGGTTGAATCACGATCACCTCTGGTGACTGTTGCACAACCTTCAGTTGCGTACTTGATTTCAAGTTGCCAGCGGCCAATGCTTTCGCACGCAAGAATTGAACCGCCGTCATCACATCGGCCGCCTGAGTGTGATACGCCTCTCCCAGCGCGGAAGTCCAACTAAGGTTCGTCGCCAAGTTGGCCAACACTGAGGCAAATTGTGTGAGAGCCTTCACGCTCGGATCCCACGGCTGCGCGTCAACGCTCGTCATAAGATTCTTTCCAGTGAGATAACTGTTCTGTTGCAGCCAGCTGGCGGCGGCCGCAATTTGGTCCGGAAAGGTGGCTGCTGCAAGAATCTGTGCTACCATGGCGTCCGGATAGAGTGCAATCGGCGCCGCCAGTTGTTGCAATTCCTCGGCAGTGAGCGGCAGGCCTTGGCCCGAATACCCCGTCGAATTTGTTTGCTGCGCGCCAGCTTCAAATTGTCCAGCGCTTAGAACCAGCAGCAGAGATAGTGTCGCGCACAAAAGTTGCTTCGTAAGATTTCTGATCATGTTTTAGTCTCCGCTTCTTTTTCCACACACCAAGATCGCGCCGGCCAGTTTCGATACTGATGGTCGCTTCGGCTAAACAAAGACCAAGGACTTTCATCGCAAAAAAGATCCTCATTCTGCAGAAAGCGACGCAGAGTAGTCCTACCCGCTGGAGTCAGGTCGACGCATTCACCGCTAATCTTTAGAGAGTGGTACCTAATCGGCATAAAGAATCGCACTACCATCAGACTCGGGCTGAGTTCGGGATTAGGTAACTGTCAGTTTTGACAGACCGGTTGGCGTCTCTTCTCTCTGCACGTCCAAGGCGAACGCGCTCTTGATTATCGAAACTATAGCCCAAGATCGCTGCCGCTAATTCGCCAGCGCAATTGGAGCTAGGCACATCCGGGGAGTAGGAGCGTCGCTAGTCCTTTGCTTCTATTATGTTTGGCGCATCTTTGCTATGCTGCCGTCGTATCGCGGCAAACATTGTGTCCGGCTCGCGGAAAACAAGCATACTCAGTGTCGCCGGCCTTGCGATGATGGGCCATTTCTCGTGAGTCTCTCCTCCGGATACAGGCGACCGACTTGTGAGGCCAAGTAGCTCCGTTTCACGGATTCGAGGTAGGCCCGCTTCCTTGCCGGCAAGTTTTTGCTGCGGGTTTGTTGTAACCGTCGAAAACAATAGATTTGGAACGCGATTAACAGCCAATTGCGTGGACAGAGAGCTGTAAGTAAAAGACCTACCCTGGGTGGCGTTGAGCGGCGGTGGTGGTTTTAGGTGTTCAAGTACATCTCTAACTCTTGGAGTCGCTATGTTTTTGGAGGGATCGCAACAGGACACAGAAAAACTATGGTGCTATCTTTTCGAAGAAGCGTCGTTAGGAATCGCAGTGGAGGACGACGAAGGGAAGCTGCTGCTCGCTAATCGCGCTCTCTGCTCCATGCTGGGGTATTCCAACGAGGAGCTACGTCATATGACTTGTGCCCAATTCGGGCATCCGGAGGATTCCAAAGACGATTGGGCGCTTTTTCAGAAGCTTCGGACCGGCGCTATTGATCGCTACTCCCTTGAAAAACGCTACGTGAAAAGAGACGGCACACAAATTTGGGGACGCCTCAACGTATCGATTTTGAGGAGTAGTGAACGGCCGTCACTAGTGTTCGCTTTGGTGGAGGAAATCACCGAGCGCAAGCTGACGGAGGAGTTACTGTCCCAGATGACGCGCCGGTTGCTCGAGGCACAGGAGCAGGAGCGAGCCCGGATCGCGAGAGATCTTCATGATGATTTCAATCAACGCCTGGCCATGTTAGCCATTGGGATCGACCAACTCCGGGAAGACCTACCGAACGCGTCCGCCGGAGTTCTGGGGCGCGTGGACGAACTAAAGAAACAAACCCACGAAATATCGGAAGATGTTCAAGCCCTGGCGCACGAGTTGCATTCTCCAAAACTCGAGTATCTCGGCGTTGCTCTTGCTATGAGCAGCTTCTGCAGAGAGTTCAGTGAGCGTCAGGACGTGAAGATTGACTTTCGCAGTGAAGATCTGACTGCTGTGCCGAGGGATATTTCACTTTGTCTCTTCCGGGTCATGCAGGAAGCTCTGCACAATGCGCTGAAGCATAGCGGAGTGCGACACTTCAAAGTAGAACTTCTCGGAGCACCGGACGCAGTTCAACTTCTCGTGCGTGATTCGGGGCACGGTTTCGACGTCGACAGGGCAACGCAAGCCTATGGCCTCGGCCTTATCAGCATGGCGGAGCGGCTGAAGCTGGTGGATGGGCAACTGTCCATCGACTCGCAACCGGAACGTGGCACGACGGTCTATGCTCGCGTTCCTCTTAGTTCCGGGAGCGTTTCCGTACGTGCGGTCGGGTAAGAGCGCCAAAATCGTGATCCGTTCACTGGGAACAAACGGCCGAGTGTTCCGCACAGATTCTCTCGTAGATGTGGCTTTCCTGTTCGCGCTGAAAGTTATTCAATACGTACCCGCACCAAATATCTATGTCGCAGGTTCTGGCGATCTCGTCCCAGAGCTGTTCCAGCCGAACTGCCGCGTCCGACTTCCCTTGCGCCCACAAGGTAGGCGCACATTCGCCACAGGCCACG
>Ga0137403_10003322_pt1 | contig 19346 bp, 18 predicted proteins | sample CZOMad2_1_16fung_FD_122057 | JGI IMG/M metagenome (GOLD analysis project Ga0137403, IMG submission 122057) | Vadose zone soil fungal communities from Angelo Coast Range Reserve, California, USA - CZOMad2_1_16fungal (Hybrid Assembly) | ecosystem: Environmental > Terrestrial > Soil > Vadose zone...
CGGGAAGAAGTCGAGGCGCTCGGCGAACGGGTCATCGTCCTCGATCGGGGTCGTGTCGTCAGCCAAGGCTACCCGCATGCCGTTCTCGGCGCGCCGCGCAGCAGAAAACTCGCGCAAGCCCTGGGATTTGAAAACCTGTTTGGCGGAACGGTGCTCGATCTGAGCCAGGTCGACGGCGTGATGCGCGTGCGTCTAGAGGAGAGCACAACTGAGATTGAGGTGCCGCTCGGTTACGCCGCGCCAGGCGATCCAGTCAAAATTGCGATTCGCGCGGGAGATATCCTGCTCGCGAGCCATCGGCCGGACGGGCTCAGCGCCCGTAATGTTCTGGAAGGCAACATCGTTGCGCTCGAGCAGCGTGGAACGACCGTCATCGCACTCGTTGAGGCAGGAGTGACATTCACGGTGCACGTGACGCCCAGTGCAGCGCGCAGCCTTGGGCTGACTGCCGGCAAGCCTGTTTGGATCGTGCTTAAAACGCATTCGTGTCATTCGGTTAGTGAGTAGGAGAGGGGAGTCTGTGCATGTCTACGCACGCCTGGGTGTTTGGGGCGGAGGCGTCTTGCGCCCCTACAAGAGTGGGATTGCTCAGCGAGAGCTGTTGTACCATCGCTGCCATGCTGCAGCGTCCATGCCGAAATTCTGTCCGGAAATATCGCGTAGCGCGTGTCCTGTCCAGGATTTTTGTTGCGGAGTGAGAAAGACGTCGTCGATCCATTCGACGAAACTTGCCGCTGCCGCCATGCGCTGTTCGCGCGTGTACATGCCCGCTTCTGCCAGATTGCGCGCGGCGCTTTCCTGCACCAGCGGTGACGAGTCCCGCCGAAAGCGCTCCAGCAGAATCTGGACGGTTTCGTCGCTCGCGACGATTCCCAGACCATCCACGGCTTCCGATCGAGTGCGCTCATCGGCGTCATCCAGATAGCCTTTCAGGATCTGGGCGGCACGCTCCTGTTCGACGCCGCGATTTCCCAGCGCGCCGAGCATCCAAAGCGCCCACGCTCTCTGATTTGGGTTGGTGACCGCAAGCTCCAGACGGTTTAGCCCCGCATGATCTCGCGAAACTCCATCCAGAGCGAGAGTCGCCTGCAGCGCCGCTCCTCGCATCTTCAGGTCGTGCTGGTTCAAAGTTGCCATGATGTATTGGTTGGTCCGCGGTGTGCGTTGCGCTCTGCCGAGCCAACCGTCGGATTCGCCGAGCACCCGATCGAGCGCGGCGGAATCTCGGGCCGCCAAACGCTCGAGAAGTGTTTCGACGTCGGCTTGTTGGGATAGCTTGGCTGCTGGCGTGGTGCCAGTCCGGCGCCGGGTTCCGCTACTCCGATTTGAAGTCGAGGCTGCGGCCCATGAATGGATTCGCCGCGCCGCGTTTTGCACCGTCCAACCCAGCAACACAATCAGCACGAAGCCCACAGAAAGATAGAGGATGACTCCAGTGGTTCGCGAAAATCCCGGCGCTGTGAACGCCGGTGTCGATGAGGCCGGGCCGCCACTCGGTGATACATTTGACGTGCGCGTCTCGACTCCGCCCAGCGCACCCCCCAACCCTGCTTCCGATGGCTGCGGCGGTTGCGTCTCCGAAACCGGCGTCGGGGAGTTTTTCTGCGAAACCTGCGGCGGCTGCAAAAGATCTGGCAACGTGGCCCATCCTCCGGGGCTACTGCCAGCATAGAAACCCACCGATACAAGGGCCATCCTCAACGCTACCGGTGGCGCGAATATGCCAATGCCGGCTAGGGCAGGGATTGAGTCTCAAAACCTGCCATCAAATTTGGCGCTGCATTACGGAGGAGGAGCGAAGCGCGATCGACTACCGGTTCGGCTTCGAAGTAGTTGTCGGGGCGCTCGCAGAGCCTGGCACCGAGAATTTGACCTCGTCGGCAGACAACGTGTCGCCCGTAGGTGTGGCGTGAATAACCACGCGATCACCGACCGCCAGGTCGGAAAGTTTGGCAGCCTTGCCGTCGCGCGAAACGTACATTGTTCCGGAAACGAGTTTCACTTCCACCGATTTCCCGTCGGATTGCTTCACGACCACCGAGTCGGCGTTGATCTTTTCCAGTGTGCCCATGACGTGTTTCTTGTCGCCATGAGCGAACGTGATACTCGCAATGAATGCGAAGAGTGCCAACAACGATACGATTCGCAGCTTCCTGTTCATGGGAATCTCCGTGAGCGCCAGATTTCGTCAAGCCACAACGCTCACTAATGATGATGCGCGGGCTCCGGCTTTTGTTGCACCGGTTCGCCTCGCAGAAAATCCTGTTCTTCCTGGTCCTCTTCGCGATCGTGCGGGCCTTTGGGATTGTCGCGTTCCATCTCCACGCGCTCCTCCATGGCTAGGTGTGGCAAATGCCGGATGAATAGTACCAGCTTCCAACTATCCTCCTGCGAGCCGTGGCCGCCGCCAAATGCCGGCATGCCGGTGAAGCGGATCCCGTTCTCGATGATCCAGAACAATTCGCCGTCGGAAAGCTTCTGCGTCTCGGGCAAGCGCAAATCCGGCGGCTTCGGGTACATGCCTTTGCCGTACATGGTATCGCCGCTGCCGTCGTTGCCATGACATGTGGCGCAATGATCCGCGAAATGCGCGCGCGCCTCTCGCAACGTCTGGTCGGAGGAGACTATGGGATTGTGCTCGTTGCGCACTCCCGCTGGAATGGATAGGCCCCGAGCGTTTCGGGCGAACATTGCTTCCATTGCGGTTGGCGTGGCGCGAGCGCTCAGGCCGTCGTGCAGCAGCGAAACGCCCGCCGCTATTGCCAGTCCAGCGGCCAGCACCACGAGTAGAAGGATCAGGTTCCTGCGTTTCATGTTCCGTTTCTATGCTAGCTGAGCGGTGTTTTCAACCGCTACAAGTTTGACGCTCCGCCGCGGGCAGTAGTTTGTCAGAATCGCGTTAAATCTCGGTCGCAGCGACCCCCGAGTCGGCCCGCTGCGAATTGACGAGCTCTCTGGTACGATACATTTTGATGCCGCGGTTGGCCACTCCAGCCCTAGCGACTCGTTTATGAGCACTGCAGCACAACTTGGGATCTCTGCGGCGTTGGCTGCGTGTTCGCCGGACGTCCGAGAATGCCTTGCCGCGGCCTGCGAAGGCGCGCACCTCTCGTTTGAGCAGGGCTTGCGGCTGGCGACCGCCGAAGGCCCTTCCCTCGAAGCACTAATTACCGTGGCCGATGCGTTGCGTCGCGAAACCGTCGGCGACGCCATCACCTACGTCGTGAACCGCAACATTAATTTCACCAATGTGTGTTTTGTCGGCTGCAGCTTTTGTGGTTTTGCGCGGGGGGCCGGAGCGCCGGATGCATATTCCCTTTCGGCCGAGGACGTCGTTCGCAAGGCCCGGGAAGCCTGGGAACGCGGCGCGACCGAGGTCTGCATTCAAGGGGGATTGCCTCGCGATCTCGATGGGTTTTTCTATCGCGATATTTTGCGAGCCATCAAACTCGCCGTTCCGGCGATGCACGTACACGCGTTTTCGCCGATGGAAATTTCCTACGGGGTCGACAAGACCGGGATGCCGTTGCGCGACTACTTGCGAATGATGAAAGACGAGGGTCTTGGCAGCATCCCTGGAACCGCCGCGGAAATTCTGGACGACCGTGTGCGGCAACAGTTGAGCCCGAATAAATTGCCGGTCGCCCGCTGGGTTGAAATTATTACAGCCGCGCACGAGTTGGGAATTCCTACGACATCAACCATGATGTACGGACACGTGGAAGAGCCGGCAGATTGGGTGCGGCACATTCTGCTGCTTAGGTCGATCCAGAAACGCACGGGCGGCTTTACGGAATTTGTGCCGCTGGGTTTTATTCACGAAAAAACGCGCTTGTACAAACATGGCGGAGCGCGAGCCGGAGCCCAACGCGAGGATCATTTGCGCGTCCATGCTTTGTCGCGCGTGCTGTTGCACGGCGCGATCCGAAACTTGCAAGTATCTTGGGTAAAACTGGGATTTGCTATGTCGCTGGAATGTTTGAAGTCCGGCGCAAATGATTTCAGCGGCACGCTTATGGAAGAAAGCATCTCGAAGGCGGCAGGCGCCAACTTTGGCGAGTTTGTTCCGCCCGAGGAATTTCGGCGAATGATTCGCTCGATTGGACGTATCCCCGCCGAACGCAGCACCACCTACAAGATTCGCCGCCTCTTCGAATCGCCAAAAGCTTCCGATGCGCTCGAAAGCCCCGCGCCGGCTTCGTTGCCTTTGATGCAAGAGAAGAGCCATCAACCGTACGCGGAAGGCGCGTACTAAAACTTCATGCGCGCTCTATTGCTTCCCATCAAGAATCTGAGGAATGCGAAGCAGCGGCTCGCCGGGGTTCTGACGCCGGAAGAACGGTTTGCGTTAGCTCAGGCGATGTTGGCCGATACCATTCGCGCCGTGCGCGGAGTGCGGCCAGCCGACAAGATATTTGTCGTTACAAACTATGACCCTGCGATGGAAGCCGCGCATGAGAATGGTTGGACAGTTCTGCGGGAGGAGCAGCAAATCTCGGAGAGCGTGTCAGTGGACGCGGCCTCACGGCAGTGCCAGGAACGCGGCATTACCGCGGTACTGCGGTTGCCGCTCGATCTGCCGCTGGTCACGTCCAGCGACATCGACGAATTGCTCGTCGTCGAGTGCGTCGCGCCCGCGGTTGTGATTGTACCTTCGCGGGACGGCACCGGGACCAACGCCATTTTACGCACGCCGCCGACGTTGTTTCCCTCGCACTTTGGTAACGGGAGTTTTGCCAAGCATTGCGCGGAGGGAATACGAGTTGGAGCGCAAATTGTTAAGCGGCGCAATGTGCGCCTGGAGATGGACGTGGACGACGAAGCGGATTTACGCGCATTACTTCAGCATGATTTGAGCGCAACGCGCACCGGAGCCTGGCTGCACGAGAGCGGGGTCTTGAAAAAAATGTGTTTAGGGTCTATGACAGGGGCTCGTGTTGCGGCAAATAGGTGAGCGATTCGTCTTACAGGCGATCCAGACGAGCATCCTCATTCCGGGCGCTGGATGAAGCAAAAAGTTTATCCAAATATTGACGCGATCGTCGCGGACGTGCCGGATGGCGCGCGAATCATGTTTGGTGGATTCGGCGGCGCGGGCTTTCCGAATAACTTGATTGCCGCGTTGGCGCGCAAGGGCACGAAAGACATCGTAGCCATCAGCAACAATTGCGGCACGCGCGACGGTGAACTGGGGCTACTGTTCAAGCTCGATCGCATCCGCCATGTCACTGCGTCGTTTCCGGGTCCGCATTCCACCTATTTTCAGGAGCGCCTCGCGGCCAAGGAAGTGACGCTGGAGTTGGTGCCACAAGGCATCCTGTGCGAGCGGATGCGCGCGGCCGCAGCGGGACTTCTCGGGTTTTATACCGCAGTTGGCGTCGGAACCGAAGTTGCCTCCGGCAAAGAAGAACGCACCATCGACGGCCGCCGCTGCATTCTGGAGATGCCCATTCACGCCGACTTCGCTTTCATCAAAGCGCAGAAAGCGGACGAACTCGGCAATCTAACCTACCGGTTGGCGGCACAGAATTTCAATCCGATTATGGCTATGGCGGCAAAGACCACGATTGCGGAAGTCGAAGAAATCGTGCCCGTCGGCGCAATCGATCCGGAAAGTGTGATGACGCCCGCGATTTTCGTGCATCGCATCGTGCAGGCCAAAGGAATTCGCTATGCCGGGTAAGTCTCGCCTGACCCGAGAACAGATCGCGCAACGCGCCGCGCTCGAACTACCCGACGGCGGCTACGTGAATCTCGGATGGGGAATTCCGAATCTCATTGCCGACTTTTTGCCACCAGGTGTAACCGTCTATTTTCACAGCGAGAACGGAATTCTGGGCATGGGCCGCCGCGCTAAGCCTGGCGAGGAAGACTACGACCTGGTGGATGCCATGAAGGTTCCGGTGACGTTGGTGCCGGGTGCTTCGTTTTTTCACCAGGCTGATGCCCACCTGATGACTCGCGGTGGCCACCTGGATGTGGCCGTGCTGGGCGGTTTCCAAGTTTCCGAAAAAGGGGACTTGGCCAACTGGAAGATTGCCGGCGCCAAGGGACCAGGTGCAATCGGCGGCGCCATGGATATCGCTGCCGGTACGAAGTCGGTGATCGTTTGCATGGAGCACACCACCAAAGAAGGCGCGCCCAAGATTGTGCGAGAGTGTACCTATCCCTTGACGGGGTTGGCGTGCGTCACCACCGTCATCACCGATCTAGGGGTTATCGATGTCAAACACGATGGCCTGATGTTGCGCGAGGTTGCGCCCGGATGGACCGGCGCCGAAGTGCAAGCCATGACCGGCGCGAAGCTGGCCATTCCGGAACGGCTACCGAAAATTCGTCTCGCGTAGCCCGGTATTTCCGGGAATGTCGTGGAAATGGACACTTTGCCACTCCGTGTGACACGTTCCAGCATCGCGGGCGTATTTTCGCCGCGAAGGGCGATGGCCGTGCAATTTCTTCGCGCAGAGGCGATCCTTGTTTTTCACTTCTTTGCAATTTCCTCTCCCCCCAGTTTTGCTGCAACGAATGTATCGCTTTCGTATCAATTGCGTTATGACTCGGCGGCTCCTTCCATGGTTGTCGTCTCCATTCGTTTTCCTGTACCCACCGATGCGCCCCTGACCTTGATCATGCCTCGCTCGATTCCCGGCGGATACGCGCAACGTCCCTACGATCCATTCGTGGCCAAGGTGAAGGCGTATTCAGCAACCGGTGATGCTGTGGAAGTGCGCCGCGAAGAACTCGGACCTCGCTGGACGCTCGGCAGGCGCGGTGAAAACGTGACCCGCATCGAGTATGAAGTCGAGGTTGCTCGAATGGAACGCGAGATTTTCGCGGCTTCCGACAGTTCCAAGATTCGTGACGGATATGTTGGACTGCTCGGCTACTCCGTCTTCGCATTTGTCGACGGTTGGGAGAATCGTCCCATCGATCTCGCAGCAGCGGTCCCGATGGCATGGCCGGTTTTTTCTACCCTGGATCCACAGGTTCCTGCCGCAACAGGAACGCTATCTGTCCACGCGACCGACTATTACGCGCTGGCGGATTCGCAGATCATGATGGGTCCCAAGCTCGAACTGCGAAAGATAGAGGGCGGCGTTCCACTCTTCGTCTCGGCATACTCCGAGTCCGCCGATGATCTCGCACAGGAGGGCGCACTGGCGCGGGACGCACTCGACAAGACCATCTCCTATTTTGACAAAGCTCCTTTCACCTACTACACGGTGGTTTTGGAATTTCTGAAACCAGTTTCTCTCCGCCACGAATACAATTTCTGCATGGAGCACCTGAATAGTGGGACCTTCTATATGGACGTCGACCATGCCCTTACACCCAAGAGCACCGACCTCGAAAAAGAAAACCATCGTTTTAACTACGCGCACCACATCGCGCATTCGTGGATTCCAAAGCACGCCTATGGAGCCGGATATTTCCCCTTCACCTGGGAAATGACGCCGGTGATCGACACGATCTGGTTCAACGAAGGCTTCGGGCGTTATGTGGCGATCGCCGCTTTGGCCGATGCCTTGCCCAAAGAAGAGGCCGTTCGCTACCGCCAGGAAAAACTGGAACGGCTTCGGCGCGTCACTGCGGAAGCGCCGGGATTCATCCAGCGCATGCGCCTGGACGAGCTCTCGCGCGAGGGATCGTTTCTCTACGCTGGCGATTTTCGCGTAGGCATGAACCTGTTCGCGCGCGGAGCGTTGATGGCCGGAGAGATGGATGATCGAATTCGCGAACAAACGAGAGGCCGCAAATCGCTACGCGACGCCCTGCGTCATCTAATGGAATGGAGTGAGCAAAACCATCACGCATTTCGCATCGAAGAGTTGCCGGTAATTTTTCGTGAAGCAACGGGTGTGGACACAGCAAGTGTTCTCGACCGCTGGATGCAGCCACCGGTGAAGTCGCCGGTGCCGCACTCAGCGGTGCGCTGAACGGCGCGGAAGTGGTAGAGTCTTGGAGAGACGCCCAGTCCTAGCAACCACCTTTTGGAGGTCCCATGGCCGAGCAAGTACCTGACAAATACTCCGATTTGTTCAAGAAAAAAGCGTTCGCCAATCTTGGCACGCTGATGAAGGATGGCAGCCCACAGGTAACGCCGGTGTGGTGCGACTACGACGGTCAGCACGTGCGCGTAAATTCGGCACTGGGCCGCGTCAAAGACAAGAACATCCGCCGCGATCCGCGCGTATCCCTGGCGATCCAGGACCCGGAGAATCCGTACCGATACATGGAAATCCGTGGCAAAGTCGTCGAGATCACCCAGAACGGCGCCGACGATCACATCAACAGCCTGTCGCAAAAATATTTGGGGAACCCGGTTTACCCATTCCGCCAGCCGGGCGAAGTCCGCGTGCTCTATAAGATCGAGCCGGAAAAAGTTAGCTCGATGGGCTGAAGGTTGTTCTTGGCTTTTGGCGGCTCGTCGACTTAGTGCTGCGTGGCTCGATCGACGAAGCTGGCAACTTGATTGTGCAGGCTCACGCGATCTTCGTCGTGCAGGTACATCATGTGGCCAGCCGAGTAGTAGTCCTCTTTAATATTCTTCTGCAGCGCTTCGGGCAATCCAAGATGCTCCATCGTGAATTCGGTGGCGAAGAAGGGCGTGGCGAAATCGAAATAGCCATTCTCCACCTGCACCAGTAGCCTGGGATTCGTAATCATCGCTTGCGCCAGGTCGCCTTCCACGTTCGGTGCGCCCGGAAAAAATCGTCGCGGTCCATTGGATTGACGCGTCCAGTTCCAGTTAGCGCCGCCGCCGTTCGTGTTGTGATAGACCTTGTCGCGGCCGAATTTTAGTTCTTCGTGATTGTAGGCATTGATCAGTGCCGTGAACGCGCCTCCCACGGCGGGGCCTTCCGGATCGCCCTGCGCATTTTCTTCCAGCAGATCGTACGTGTATCCGGTGAATCGCGCGTCGATGCGGCCGGTGGTCAATCGCGCGCTACGCTGCAGTTCGACGCGGAATTGCCCGAGCGTAACCCGCAGGTCCGCTTTGATCAGGTAGTCTTCGCTCAGGCCCGTGAAATAGGAGAGTTTCTTGGCTACCGCCGCTTTCTCGCTGGCCGAAAGCTCTGCGCCTCTATAAAGCGCGGCAGCGTATTCGCCTTGAGCATATTTGCGCGCTTCGTCAATGAAGCCCGGCAGATCGGCTGGACGATCTTTCAAAATCTTGTGGTACCACGCAACCGCCGCATAACTGGGCAGGTAGAAAACGTACGGCCGGTCATCGCCGGGTGCAAAGGTGAGCGTTGCGAGATCGAGCACCGATGAAATCAAGCAGATGCCATTCAGATGCACAGTGTCGTGGTTCTGAAGATAATTGCCCAGCGCCGCCGAGCGGAACGTCCCGTAACTTTCGCCAATTAAAAACTTCGGCGAATTCCAGCGATCGTTGCGGCTCAGATATGTGACGATGAACTGCGCGAAGGCCTCGACGTCCTCGTCAACTCCGTAGAAGTCCTTGTCCTGCGCCTTGCAGACGGCGTGGCTGTAGCCAGTGCCCATCGCATCGATGAACACCAGATCGGTTTTGTCGAGAAGGCTCTCAGTGTTATCGACAAGCTTGTATGGCGCGGGCGGCGTAAACGTTCCGTCCACCGTGTGTGCGCGTCGTGGACCGAAGGCGCCCATATGCAGCCACATGGTCGCCGAGCCAGGACCCCCGTTGTACAGGAACGAGACGGGGCGCACGCTAAGATCCTTGACGTCGCTGCGCGTGTAGGCCACCGAATACAGCAACCCTGTCGAGTCACCCTTGTCGTTCTTGAGCAGCGTGGTGCTGGCGGTGGCCTTGTAGGGAATGGTCTGCCCGCCGATGCGAATGGTGTGGTCGGTTATCGAGATTTCTTCCTTGGCCGTGGCGGTGTCGCATTTCTCCGGCGCCTTTGCATCCGGAGTTTTCGCGTCCTTATCGGAGGGTGTCTGGGCGAAAACATGTGGTGACCGCGCGAAAAAAAACAGTGCTGCGGCCAGACAAAGAATCAACCGATCTCTCATCCAATTACTCCCCTCGTGCAAGTTCACCCGTTGGCGGTTATCGAACCGGCGGATTCTATGTTGGCGCGTTCCCAGAGTCAAAGAAAGCATCCAGCGGGTAACTCCGGTTGTACAGGAGGGCCCTGAGCCGCCCTCTTCGAGAGGGCGATGTTTAGATGCCACACAAGCTCATAGCCATTAAGAAAATGAATATCGATCCATCAGAGGAAGAGAAATAGAATTCCGAAACGCAGAATAGTTCGTTTGAATTGCCAACTAACCCCTGATCTCAACCTCCGCCTTCAGCTCCGACGACGCAAGCCCCTCGCGAAGCTCGGCGACCAGCTCAAAGGAGCGCAAGCGAGCTTTGTGGTCGTAGATATGGGCGGTGATGATGAGTTCGTCGGGATGCGTGACGTCGATGAAGTTTTGCAACCCCCGCGCTACGGTTTCAGGCGAGCCCACAGCCGAAGCCGTGAGCGTCTGGCTGGCGAGCGCCTTTTCCGCCGGAGACCAGAAATCGTCAATGTCGTCGATAGGCGGGGGGATCTGTCCCGGCATGCCCCGTCGCAGATTCGTGAATGATTGCTGAAGAGAGGTGAAGTGGCGCCGAGCCTCGCCGTCGGTGTCCGCCGCGATCACATTGATTCCGAGCATCGCGTACGGCCGGTCGAGCTGTTTCGACGGTTTAAAGAGGTGGCGATAGAGCCGCAGCGCATCCATCATGTCGGCCGGCGCGAAATGCGAAGCGAATGCGAAAGGCAGTCCCAAATGCGCAGCCAGCTGCGCGCTGAAAAGACTAGAACCGAGAAGCCAGATCGGTACCCGCAGGCCCGAACCGGGAACCGCACGAATCCTCTGCCCGGGCGCAACCTCCTCGAAATAGTGCTGCAGCTCCCGCACGTCTTCCGGAAAGCGATCGGAACTCGCGGCCAGATCCCGCCGGAGCGCTCGCGCGGTCCAAGTGTCAGTACCCGGCGCACGCCCAAGGCCAAGATCGATGCGTCCGGAAAACAGCGACTCCAGCGTCCCGAATTGCTCGGCGATCACCAGCGGCGAGTGGTTCGGCAGCATGATGCCGCCGGAGCCGACCCGAATCGTCCTAGTACCGCCAGCGATATGCGCGATGACAATCGAAGTTGCGGCGCTCGCGATGCCGGGCATGTTGTGGTGCTCCGCGAGCCAAAATCGATGGTAGCCCCACTCTTCGACGTGCTGCGCAAGGTCGAGCGAGTTGCGGAGGGCATCGGCGGCGGTTGCGCCTTGTGGAATGGGCGATAGGTCGAGAACTGAGAAGGGAATCATCGTCGTTGGCAGCGTTTCTTGGATGATCCCTGGATCGTAGGGGTTACCTGGTCACGCCTCGGGCATTTTGTACGAAAAAACGAACCTAGCGGGGATGAGCAATCCTTACATTTTTCCACATGGAACGCTCAAATGCCGACACGCGCGGGTGGTGACCCTCACGTGTCGGCATGTTGGCGGAAAGCCGGAAGCAGTTACAGCTTTTGTACGACTACGTTGAGCGACGAACTCTGGACCGCGCCGAAGTTCACGCTGGTCGGATCCATGGTCATGCCGATCTGCCAGAGCGTGTGGCCCGCTGTGTCCGTTAGGCTGAGTGTGAGGGTGATCTGTCCAGCCAAGCCCATGGCAGACGGGCTGGAAAACAGAACGCAAGTCGCTTCCCCATTGGTCAGCGGAGTGTTGCCGCCGAGTTTCAGCGCGGACGTCGCCATGGTGTAGTTCAACGTTCCGGCAACCGGTGTGCCGTCCGGATGAACGAAGTTCAGTGTCAATTGTGGCGCAGCCGAATTCTGGGTGATTTCGATCGCGGTGACCTTGCCGCGGTCATGGCCCGCAATGTTGTCGAGTTCGATTTTTACTTGGCCGTTGGTTACCGCAATGTCAACGCCCTTGATCAGGGCCGCGCGCGCACCAACCGTCTTGAATATGTCCAGATTCTGTAATACGACATTCCCTTGGGTTTTTACGTTGAACACGCGCCCGCCGACGAAGTCGTTCCCGGCGTTAAGCTCGGCGAAATAAAGATTCACGTGATACGCGCCGTTAGCGACCGGAAAGGTGTAAACCAGCGGACTGCTGTCGTCCGGCATGCGACCGTTCTGAAACAGCGCCTGGTCTGGTGTTCCGCTAACCCCACCGGTCGTTAGGCTGACCAAGCCGCCACTAAAATCATAGTCTGTCGCCCAGGCCTGACCTTTCGAGTCCGTGTACGCGGAACCTCCGCACTTCACACGAATTGGTTGCTGCTGGGTTTGTGCTTTTGCCGGCAGGGACATCACAAAAATCAATGACGCGAGAGCTAGGGCCTTCCTCACCAAATCCTCCTCAAAGCGATTCCGTCTCAGATTAGAAAACTTTTATTGCAAGCGCGCGGGGAGCCTGAGGGGGGCACTCGCTTGCAACTTCACGGGTGACAATAGGTTCCGGAAACTTACAGGGCAACTGTCCCGAGGGCCGTATTTAGGACAGCACTGGACTTAGGCCTTTTTAGTCCTTGGGGTCGGCGCACTTTTGTAAATTCACGAAGTACGGAACCAATAGCGGGTCCTAGTACTACATCCGCGCGGCGACGCGCGCAGCAATGTGATTGTCCGGCGTGCGCAGGACCAGGACCAAGCTGTCTCCGACGGAAACGCCCGCGCTCGGGACGGAAAATTCGTACGACCAGGCGAGTTTTTCTGGAATGGGATTGCCGTGCGCCGCAGCTCGCGCCGTGGCAGTTGGCAATATTGGATCGACGGAAAAATATTTTGGTTCGACGTTCGCGATTGGCCGTAACTCCACGCCATGCTTCCAGTAAAGATACAGATGCATGCTGCTCATCATCGCCCGCGTGAGGTAGCGCGATGAATTCGTGTTCGCCACCTGCGGCGGGCAGGTCTGATCGTAGTGATCGAAGACCACGAACTGCAGCGACAATTGATCCGGGAATTGCGTGACCGTCTCTTTGCCCCGGCGGAACTCCGCACCCGTATCGGTGTCGATGCGTTTCAGATTGTCGAAGAAGCCGGGCGCTGCGACATGGCCGGATATCCGGAAGCAAGGGCCGTTGGGAATCGATCCGTTTGTTTGCAGAAACAGGCCGCCTTCGTAGTTCCACACCGTTTTGCCGCGCTCGGGTTGGGGGGCAGGACACGCGGGTAGGGCGGCCAAAATCAAGGCCACGCCGATACAGGCCGGCGCTCGAAGGCGAAGACGCAATTGGGAATACCCCAAGAGAGTTTAACCCCGAACGGTCGCCAAAAAAATGGGTCTCAGTACCAGCGAGTGGCCACCGCGTCCGCTTAGGGCGCGGCTTTGAGCAGGAACGAGAAGCCGTCGAAGGTGTGGAGGGCTTTGCCTTCGCCGGCGAGTTTTACTTCGCCTTTGCCGGCCCGCACGGCTTCGATGGCGGTCACCAATCTGGGAAGCACTGTGGGCTCAGCGATAGGAACGTTATGCGCGCCGAGCACCAGCTTAATTTGCGGAGCCAGCGCCGCGATTTTCTTGACCGAGGCAACGTACGCATCGAGATCCGTTTCCGGGCGAAACAGCCAGATCGGCGCGGGATAGTAAGTGTCGCCGGTGAACAGCAAGCCATTGTCGCGGTCGAGGAGGCAGATGGCGTCGGGCGTGTGACCAGGAGTGCCGATGATTTCTAGGGTGCGGCCGCCGAGGTTCACCTTGAAACCGTCGTGCACCGGAATCGAAACGTGCCATGGCTTGGTGGCGTAGGTCTTGGGATCGAAATTTCTCGGCAGGTCGCCACAGGTCTGGCCAGGGGCGATTTCCGCCTGCGCGTCAACCCTTTCGCCTTTGGTGTTGAAGCGGGTGAATGCCGTGTCCATTCCAAAGACGTAAGGGAATTGCCAGTTGCCGCCGATGTGATCGTTGTGGGTGTGAGAATTGAGCACGACGATCGGGCGAGACGTCAGCCGCGTGACCAGCGCGTGCATGTTGCCAATGCCCATTCCGGTGTCGAACAGCACCGCCTGCTTGGTGCCGATGATCAGGTAGGCGATCGTTTCTTCCGACTGGTGCGGTTCGTAGATGGCGATGGTATTCGGCGCGACCTTGTAAATCTCGAACCACGGCTCGTTCGGCAGGATGCGCTCCAGCGATTTGTATTCCGGGCGCGGAAGAGCGCGGCACCATTCAGGGACGTCCGGTTTGGCAGTATCCGCTGGCAAAAGAAGCGACGGCGAGGTCGGGGCAGTGTTCGTAGTAAACGGTATGCTGAGCTCGGGATGGCTAGGGGACTGCGGCTGCGCCGGAGCAGCAAGCAGGGCAGTGAGAATAAGCGCCACGATGGCGCCGTGATTTCTGACTCGTTGCGTAGTCGTGAGACGCTTCGCGTTGATCAAGTTTTTCCGTATTTTTCGTAGAATTTATTGGTGAACAGTCCTGATGGATCATATATCTTCTTCGCGGCCACAAAGCGGTCGAACTCCGGATACGCTTTCCGTAACTGCACCGGGGAGTAAAAGAGTTGGTACGGCAAATAGTAGGTACCATTCAGGCCGAGCGACAGATCGATCAAGTCGGCGGTCGTCTTCTGCAAAATCTGGCTCTCGCCATCGTTAAATTTCTGATTGAAGTACAAAACGTAAGCGAACATATCTTCGCGGGCGTAGGGCAATGCCGTAACAGTGTCCTTGTGCACGATGCGAATCGTCACGTTGATTAGATTGGCCCCGCTGGCGGCCACGATTTTGTGCAGGCCATCGACGAATTCGGGCAGGCGCCGCTGCGGAATAAAATATTCCTGCAGGATGTCGGTGTCGCGCAGGCGGTTTTCCAGGTAGTCCATCGAGTCGTACATTTCCTGATTGCGGGCAACCAGGCAGCCTTCTTCGCGGCTCATCGCTTGATTCCGCGTCAGGCACGTGTGCAAGCGCGGCTCGCCATATTTTTCCAGTACCCAGCGCAAGCGGCGGCCCAGCCCACCGGTCTTTGAAAAATTGATCACGAAGCGGTCGAGCCACACAAAGCGCGCCGGCTTCAGCGGTTGCACCGGAACGCTCTCGGGAATTCTTTCGTAGGTGTGCAGCGCCGTTTCCGTCAGATAGGTGGACGGCGACATCGACAGCCGCCCATAAGCGAGCCCGATTTTCGGATTGCCTTCGACGTTTTTCTGGTAGAAGTCCGCGAATTCTTTGTAGTCCAAATAGTTTGTCTTCCAGGCGTACATTTCGTTGTCCACCACGTCCAGATCGACGTCCAGTATCACTCCCAGCAAGCCATACCCGCCCAGCGCCGAGCAGAACAGCTCCGCATTTTCCGTCGGGCTCGCCGTCTTGATCTCGCCGCTGCTGAGCATGATGCGAAAGCCGCGCACCGTGGACGCAATCGGTCCGGGATTATGCGCGATGCCATGTGCGTTGACGCTTAGCGTGCCCCCCACCGTAAAAATATTGATCGACTGCATGGCTTTGACCGAAAGCCCCTGCGTGTCGAGAAAAAGCTGCACCTGTTTCCATGTGGCCCCGGTCTGCACGTTCAGGATCTTGTGCTCCTTCTCCAGCCGCAACTGGTTGAACCCGCGCATGTCCAGCACCACGCCGTCCTGCACGAAGCTTTGCCCGCCCATGCTGTGCCGCTGTCCTGCGGCGGTCACCTTCAGGCCATGATCGCGCGCGAATTGCAGCGCCTTCGTGATGTCGTCGACCGACGTGACCTTAACGATCCCATAGACCGACGTCTTGTTAAGGTGGCTGGCGTCGTTGATGAACCCGCCGACCTGCTCAAAGGGAACTTGCCGGGACGGCGGAACCTGCAGCACCAATGTCGTCGGCTTGGTCTGGTCAACGTTCGGGGGGTAAACAAAGTCCGAGGTTTTCTCTTCCGCCGGGGCTGCTGAGTATTCGAAAAATTCTTTGGCCGCGATCAGCGCGATCGCGATGCTGAAAAAAAATGCCACAAAGCGCTTCTGCTTCCCGCTGGGGGAGTTAGTGTTTTGCATAAGTAAAGCAAGAAGTATCTATCCACGAATTATACGAGGAACTATCCTTGGGACGAGGTCATCCAGACACCCGGCATGTCCAAAAAAATAACGACCATCCAGAAGTGTGCGTGGGGCTTCGCGGCGTTGTTTCTCGGCGTTTATCTGCTGGACTACGTGCCCGGCATCATGGATGCCAATGGCTTGATGTTCGGATTGTTTCAGATGACCAGGATCGTAGACCTCGGCCACCTCGGCGCCGGAACGCTTGCCGTAATTGGCGCGCTCATCTCAGCGAAGGCCTCGCGGATCTATTTCTGGGTGCTGGGTATCTGGTACTCGATCGACGTAGTGACTTACTTCGCCGGTCACCTCAACAAGATCCCGCTGACTAAAAACATTCTGGTCAACCTGCCGCACATCTTTATTTTCATCGCCGCGTTCTGGATCGCTTCTTCGGTAAGCCTGCACGACTCCGAGCAACTCCCCGGCAAAGAGGCATAAAAATTAATGGTCCCCTTTCTGAAGTGGTTTCTCCGCAAAGCTGCCATTGTCCTCGCCATCTGTCTCGGAATGTTTGTCGTTTTCCTGATCGTGTTCGCGTTCATGTGCGTGTTCAAGGGGACCGAAGCCGGCCCGCTTCCCGAGGAAGTCACTCACCGCAGCGTTGCCGCCGACGTTCACAACCGCGACCTCCAGGACGCCTACTACAGCTACCCGGAGTGGTACATCGTGTGGAGCTATGAAGAGCGCGCGGCGTATCTGGAAAAAGGTTCGCTGCCGAGCGAGTTTCCGTATTTCGCCTCAATCCACCAGTATTGGCACGGCTACTGCCTGATCTGCGCCATCACCCACAGCCGCCACCAATTCAGCATGGGTGGCCATGTGATGGAAGTCGTCCTGGGCTCGAGCTTTGCCCTGGAGTACGCGATTCGCGGCGCTTACGAACGCACTCTGGGCGCGCTGAGCGAGTGGAGCTCCTCCCATCAACTTGTGGACGAAGACGCCTACGCGGCGCGCGTAGCTCGCGAATATGCCAATTTCGTTTACGTTCGTCCGTTCTACGAATTTCACTTCGCGCACGCCCTGACGGGCCTATGGAAAGAAACCAGCTTTTGGGGCCCGCATGAGCTCCGCAAACTGGAACGAAAAGCAATCCTGACCACCGACTACGGATTCGAATCCATCTATGCCGGAATCATCGAGAAACTGAGCCACATGACCTACGGCGTGGAATCGCCCGAGACCTACACCTGGATCGAGAACGCGCCCGAGTCGCTCTTCCAGAAATATCCGCACATTCGCAAAGTGAAGGAAGTCGGCCCGCGCGCCTACGTCGTCAGCATCCCGCGTTACCAGGAGTTCACCCAACTCGCCGTCGAGTTGGCGAAAGACAACATCCACTTCGCGCACATCGCCGGCAACGACGAGGTCATGGTCAGCGCCATGGTCCGCAACTGGACCTACGAAACTCCCGAAGAGCGCGTCCTCTTCTTGGAGCAATTTCTGACCCGCCCCGACATGAAACGCGTAGTGCTGGAGTGCCGTGTCCACGATCTGCACATGGTCCTCAACGACCTGGCCAGCCGCGGCACCATCGAACACGTCTACGATTATTGACCAGGAAGTTGTAGCGGCCGCTTTCCGAAGCGGGCGCCTCCGAAGCTAAATGTAGGGGCGCGCTTTAGCGCGACCGTCCGTCCACTCCCGTAAAACACCGTCATCCAACAAACCGAAGCCATCGGCCACCTGGAAATAACGCAGCGGCCTCAACCCAACGCCTTACGAAAAAGAATCGCCCGCTCAACGACCTCGAAACCCAGCGACTCATGCGCGCGCAGCGATAACGTGTTATCAATCCGCGCGTCCGACGCCATTTCCACGCAACCCTGACTTCGCGCCCAATCCTCCGCTGCGGCCATCAGTTGTTTGCCAATTCCGCGATGCCGCTGCGCTTCCGCAACGAACCACCCCTCGACGTAACCAACCGGCAGCGCCGGATTGCAGCTGTCGGCGTGCGAGCGCAGGCCGACTTCCAAAAAACCGAGCAGCGATTGATCTTCAGCTTCTGCCACGAAGACGACAAGCGGGAGAGTTCCTGGCGGCCTACCGGCGAGAATCGCTTCCAGTTCCCGAGAGTGTTCCTCCACCGGCCCCTTCGGCCAAAGCGCGTGGAACAGATCGGCTAGAGCGGTCCGATCCGAAGCCTCTGCGAGCCTGATGTGCATATCAGACATGCCACCACGTTCATCCTGATTCGCGTATTGGGCCTACCACCCACTGTCGTCCTGAGGCTACCCGACGAGGGTAGCCGATCTGGGATTCCGGCCCGGCGGGAAAGGACCTCATCGAAAACCTCATCTCTCAGAGCGATTCTACTTACTGGAACTCCCCACAAAAATATTCTTCGGAATGCACATGTGCACGCCCTTGTTGCCGTCGACGAGTTCGGTGATGTGCAGATCCCCAGCCACGCTAGCCAGCATGTAAGCGTCGTCGCGCGACAAATGCTTCTCCGTCACCAGAAAATCAATCATCTCCCGCACCGCCAAAGTCGCCGAAGCATTCAAGTCATCGTTAAATCCCATAGTCATATACTGCGTAGGCGTCTCCGCCCGCGGCCACTTCAGGTGCATGTCCTTGCGCACCACAAACTGAAACGTCCCCACCAGCGAAGTTTCGATCGCGGTAATGTCCACCTCCCCATCGCCCTGCCCCGCATGGCCGTCGCCGACTTCAAACAAAGCCCCCGCCGCGTGCACCGGCAAATACAGCGTCGTCCCGGCAACCAAATCTTTGTTGTCCATGTTCCCGCCCATAATCCACGGCGGCGCGCTGTTAAACCGCCCCGCCGCTTCCGGCGGCGCATTCCCCATGCTCCCGAAAAACGGATGCAAAGGAATCTCGATCCCCGGCGCAAACCGCGCCACCATCCGCTTTTCATCCAGCGGAATAATCTTCATTTTCGAGTAAGGATAATCGTCGGGCAGATAGCCACGGCCGGGACCGAAGGCGTTGTAGGCGTAAGGAATGGCAAGTTTTATGGCGAGAATTTTTACTTCGAGCACATCGCCGGCTTCCGCGCCTTCGATGTAAATCGGCCCAGTGAGAATGTGCCCGCCCGGCCCTTTGTCCTTCACCTGATCGGTGATGTCGCGCAGCGATTGCTCGACCTGATCGGGAGGCAGGCCCGCATCTTCGAGCCGCTTCGGACTGTTCGTGATCAGCGTCTGAATCTCCACCGTGTCGCCCGACTTGACGCGCAACACCGGCGCCGCCTTCGCATCGTAGTATCCCCAAGCCACCGTCTTCGGCGCCGGCTTCAGCGCGTACGTCGCCTGCTGGCCGCGAAGCGTCGATGCGGGTACCAGGATTCCGATTGTGACTAGCAGCAAAGCGACTGCCAACCTGTTAATCG
>Ga0137403_10003324_pt1 | contig 19340 bp, 17 predicted proteins | sample CZOMad2_1_16fung_FD_122057 | JGI IMG/M metagenome (GOLD analysis project Ga0137403, IMG submission 122057) | Vadose zone soil fungal communities from Angelo Coast Range Reserve, California, USA - CZOMad2_1_16fungal (Hybrid Assembly) | ecosystem: Environmental > Terrestrial > Soil > Vadose zone...
GTGTGCCGATTTCGCGGCTCGCCGATTGCGTGACCGAAACCGAGGCGGATTTGATCCGCCTCAAGCTCACCTCGCCGATCGTGGGCCATGTCGGCGACGGCAATTTCCATTGCTCGCTGCTCTGCGACGTCGACGACCGCGACGAGATGGCGCGTGGCGAGGACTTCATGCACCGCCTGGTCGAACGTGCGCAGGCGATGGGCGGGACCTGCACCGGCGAGCACGGCATCGGGCAGGGCAAGCAGAAATACCTCAAGGCCGAACTCGGGGAGGAAGCGATCGAGGCGATGCGCGCGGTGAAGACGGCGCTCGATCCGCAGAATATTTTCAATCCGGGAAAGATATTGCCGGCGTAGATAAGTGGGTGACGGCTACATTTGCCGGATTTAGGGTATGGCGATGTGGTGGTTCAATAAGGTCAAGCGCACGGAAATCTGGGACGAAGACATCCAGTGGCCGATTGGCGATATTGAAGCGGCGCACAGGATACTCGGCATCTGCCGCGCCGCCGCCGACAGTGCGGAAGAAGTAGCCGGCTTTGCTGGCCGCCCGGATGACGAGAAGCACCAACACGAGGCCGAGCGCTATACGCGCGCCGCCAAGACCGCCATGGAGATCGCCATCAAAATGTCCGATGACCTGTTGCGCGATTCTTCCGTGTGCCAGATCGTCAAATTGTGCATCAAGGCCAACGATTTGAAGACGGCGCGGATACTCTTCCGCGCGATTCATGCAGTATTGATTAGAGACGATTTGCTGAACGACCATCCGGTACTTCGGCAGCAGCCGCTACGTCTGAAAAAAGGACCCCGATGCGGCTTCCCTTCTTTTACGGCTGGATCATCGTCGCGGTGACCTTCGTCACCATGGCGATCGGGGTGAATGCCCGCACCGCGTTTTCGTTGTTCTTTCCGCCCATCATTGACGAGTTCGGCTGGGAACGCGGCGTCACCGCCGGCGCGTTCTCGTTCGGCTTTCTGGTGTCCGCCGCGGTGAGCCCGTTGATCGGGCGCCTGATGGATCGCGCCGGGCCGCGCGCGGTGATGGAGCTTGGCGTCGCGCTGATGGCGGGTGGGTTGTTGCTGGCGCCACTGACGACGCAGCCGTGGCATCTTTACGCGACGATCGGCGTCATGGTCGGATCGGGAAGCGTCTGTCTCGGCTATTCCGGTCAATCGTTGTTTCTGCCCAATTGGTTCATTCGCCGGCGCGGGCTCGCGATCGGGCTTGCTTTTGCCGGCGTCGGCCTCGGCTCGATGACGTTGCTGCCGTGGGTGCAGGTGATGATCGAAGCGACCGGCTGGCGCACGGCGTGTACCGCGATGGGCATTTTGATTCTCGTCGTGCTCGCGCCGATCAATCTATTGCTGCGAAAGCGCCCGCAGGACTTAGGGCTGGAACCGGACGGCGACGCGGCGCCTTCGGAAACCTCAAAGCCGGTCTCGAACGTGGTGGATATCAAATGGGCCGGCATCGACTGGACGCTGCCGCGCGCGGTTCGCACCGCGCGTTTCTGGTGGCTCGCGCTGGGTTATTTCTGCGGACTATACATCTGGTACGCCGTTCAGGTGCACCAGACCAAATACCTGCTCGACATCGGCTTTGGTCCTCATGTCGCGGTCTGGGCGTTGGGCGCGGTGAGCCTGCTCGGCATTCCAGGGCAGATTTGGCTCGGGCATCTTTCCGACCGTTTCGGACGAGAATGGATATGGACCGCGAGCTGTGTCGGCTTTGCGATCTGTTTCGCGGCCCTGATCGCGCTTTCGCATCTCCCGACGTTGGTGCTGGTCACCATCATGGTTCTGGCGCAGGGCGCGCTTGGTTACGGCCTCACCTCGGTGATGGGCGCGATCGTGCTCGAGATCTTTCAAGGCAGGCATTACGGCAGCATTTTCGGCACTGTGATGCTTGCGGCCCTTGCCGGCGGCGCGGCGGGCCCCTGGGTCACCGGCGCGGTGCACGATCTCACCGGAAGCTATGCGATGGCCTTCATGATCGGTATCTTCGCGAGTGGCTTGTCGGCGGTCGCGATCTGGATGGCGTCTCCCGGCAAAATCCGTGCCGTCGCAGGTCAGTTGCACCGGGTGGGGGATTAGGGTCGCCCAGTATGCCAGAGGCGGCGCCGCTGTGACTTCGCCATAGTTGCCTCTATATATGGCGTGGCGTCACCGCGTGATCGAGGAGAAATACCGTGCAGACGACGCTGCTCGGATTGGCGATTGCGTTCATCATTGCGTTGATCGCCGCGTTGATCGGGCCGTATTTCATCGACTGGAATCAGTTCCGGCCGCAATTCGAGGCCGAGGCGACGCGCGTGATCGGCTCGCCGGTGCGCGTCGGAGGCGCATTCGACGCGCGGCTGTTGCCGACGCCGTCGCTCCGGCTGGGCACGGTGACGGTCGGCGGCGCCAATGATCTCGGCAAGGTTCGTGCCGACAAGCTCGACGTCGAGTTCAGCCTCGGCTCGCTGATGCGCGGGGAGTGGCGCGCGAACGAACTCACGATCAACGGCATGGCGCTCGATCTCGGGCTCGATTCGAAAGGCCGGATCGACTGGCCGGCATCGAGCGGAAAGTTCAATCTGGGCACGCTCGCGGTCGACCGTTTGAACCTCACCGGCCGCATCGCGCTGCACGACGCCGCGAGCAGGGCGACGCTCGAACTCAACAACATCGTGTTCAGCGGGGACGTGCGCGCGCTCGCCGGCTCCATACGCGGTGACGGCAACTTCACGCTTTCGGGTGCGCGCTATCCGTTCCGCGTCTCGTCCGGTCAAAGCGCCGACGGCGCCGGCACCCGCGTTCATCTCAACGTCGATCCCGGCGCGCGTGCTTTGTCTGCTGAGCTCGACGGCGTGTTGTCCTTCGAGGCGCGGGCGCCGCGTTTTGACGGCGCGATGGTGCTGGCCGTGCCGCCGGGCCTCAAGGCCTTGGGGAACGTTCCGATCACGCCGTGGCGGATCTCGGCCAAGGTCAAGGCCGACCCAAGTGCCGCGAAATTCGATTCTCTCGAAGCCAGCTACGGCGCTGAGGAAAGCGCGTTGAAAGTCGCGGGCACAGCCGACATGCGCTTCGGTGCCGCGCCGCTTCTTCACGCGGCCTTGTCGGCGCGCCAGCTCGATCTCGATCGATTTGCCGGCAAAGACGGCACCGCCGCCGATCCGATTCCGTTGTTGCCCGGCTTGCGCGCGCTGATGGCGGGAATCCCGCAGGCCCCGTTGCCTGCGCAACTCGAATTCAGTTTCGAGCAAATCATTTTGGGCGGGCGGCCGTTGCAAAATCTCGCCGCCGATCTCCGCGCCGATGCCAAATCCTGGAGCATCGATCGGCTCGATCTGCAAGCGCCCGGCGCGACCCACGTGGCGCTGAGCCGCGCGAACGCGGCGGACAATCTCGGCGCCGGCATTAGCGGCGCGCTCAGCGTGGAATCGGCCGATCCCGATGTGCTGGCGGCCTGGTTACAGGGCCGCCGCGAGATCGTCTATCGCAACCAGAAGCCGTTGCGGCTTCGCGGCGATGTCGATGTAACCGCGGATCGCGTATCGATCGAGGCCATGAAGGCCGAGATCGACGGCGGTGCCGTCGAGGGGCGGCTTGCGCTCTCCAATCTGCCGGGAAAGGGCGGCACCCGGTTCGAGGCCGAGCTGAAGGCCGAACGTCTCGACCTCGACGCGGCAACCGCCTTCGTGCACGCGCTGGCGGGCCCGCAAGCCGACTGGCCCGACGAGGCGCAGCTGTCGCTCGAGAGCGGCAGTGCCACATCGGCCGGCCAGGAATTGCGGCCGCTGTTCGCCAGGGTTGGCTACAGCCCGAAGGAGATCGTCATCGACCGCTTGAAGATCGGTCAGCCTGGTAACGCGACGTTGGAGGGCGGGGGCAATTTCGATCGTGTCAATTTACTTGGGAAGCTGGCGCTGAATTCGACCACGGCGTCGCTCGGCCAGCTTGCCGGACTGATTGCACCGTTTGCGCCATCGTTTGCCTCGCGGCTCAATGCGTTGGGACCCGATACCGGCCCCGTGCGTGCAAAGCTGGCGCTCGATCTCACCAGGAATAAAGCAGCCAGTGGCCCCGTCGTGTTCGGTGAACTCGACCTTGATGCTCCGCAGCTTACGGGCAATGTCGTTGTTACGGTAAAGCCTGCATTCGAAGCGCTGCGCGGGATCGATCTCGATGTGCTTTCACGTAGCGAAGTCAGCATCGGATCGAAATTATCTGTGGAGCATGCCGGCTCGTTGCTGATGCTGCTGGGGCTCGATCGCGCCGTTGCCGCGGGCGAGGGCCCGGCACAATTTGAGGGATCGGCCACCGGCGCGTGGCGGGCGCCGCTCCAGCTGAAGGCGAAACTGTCGGGGACCGGGCTCGAGGTCGACGCGCAGGGCAGCGCCGAACCCTGGGGTTCGGAGCCCAAGGTGAGCGTCAACCTGAAAGTTCGCAGCGCCAACCTCGCGCCGTTGTTCGGTCTCAAGCCATCGGATGTATCAGCGCAAAACGTCAGCCTGTCCTCGCAGGTGTCGCTCAAGGGCAGCCGGCTGACTTTTGAGGAGATGGACAGCGCGATATCGGGCACGCGGTTGCGCGGCCGGATCGCGCTCACCCTCGACGATGAAAGAAACGTCGAGGGCGAGATCGGTCTCGACGCGCTCGAGCTTGCGCCGGCATTCGCGCTCGCCGTTGGCGCGGCGGGGCACGAGGCCGCCGAACCGCTCGGTGGCGGGTGGTGGAAGGGCTGGCGCGGCCGTGTCGGCTTTCAGGCGCTGCGCGGCGCGTTGCCGGGCGGTGCCGAATTGCGCCCCGTCAGCGGCGCTCTCAAGAATGACGGCCGGTCGCTGACATTCGAGTCCATCAAGGGCGGCATCGGCGGCGGCGAGGTAAGCGGCGAGATCGACGTCAAACCGGGCGCGAATGGGCTAGCGGTCAATGCGCGCGTCGAGCTTACGGGTGTCGATGGCACCGCGTTGCGCTATCGCGGGTTGACGATGCCGGCGGGTCGCGCGTCGCTGCAGATGACGCTCGCGAGCCAGGGCCGCAGCGCCTCGGCGCTCACGGGCGCGTTGTCGGGGAACGGAATCGTGACGCTCCAATCCGCAAGCGTTGCCGGGCTCGATCCGCGCGCCTTCGACGCCGCCATTCGCGCCAGCGACAGCGGGCAGGCGACCGACGACGTGAAGCTGCGGCGGATCGTGGAGCCCGTGCTGTCCGCGGGCGCGCTGTCGGTCGCTTCGGCGCAAATTCCATTCACGATCGGCGACGGCCGGCTTCGCGTCGGCGCGAGCACGCTCGATGCCGAAGGCGCCCGCGCCATCGTCTCGGGCGGATATGATATTCCCGCCGACCAGGCCGATATCCGCGTCACCATCGCTTCGACCGCCGCCGGGACGGCGACCAGACTTCCGGAAATTCAGTTGTTCGCCGTCGGCTCGCCGGATCGGCTCGACCGCACGGTGGACGTCGCGGCGCTGTCGTCATGGCTCGCGGTGAGGGCGATTGATCGCGAAACCCGCCGGCTGGATTCGATCGAGCGCGGCGAACCGCCACCGGCCGTGCCGGCGTCGACTCAACCGCCGGCGACGCCTTCGGCCGGATCGCCGGGGATCGTGCCGCACGCTCCGTCGAAGTCCAAGATTGGCGTTCCGCGTCCGGCCGCCACGCCGTCAACTTCCAACGCGCCGGTCGTGACCCAGCAGCTTGCGCCGCTGCCGCCACCGGTCGAGGTCCGTCCCGCGCCCGGCGGTGTGCGCCCACAGAGGCCGCGGCAGCCCCTTGTGCTGACGCCGCCGGTGGCGAGCCCGCCGCGGTCGGCGTTCTAGGGAAGGATTTTTGGACGGCGCTCGGGTGGCGCGACGAAGGGAGCTATCGCAGACATCGTCCAGCCACAAACTACGCCCCGGAATGCTTCAGGCAAAACGGGGTTTACCTGTCGGGGCTGGAAACGTGGCATCGCCCACATCAAAGCAGGAGGCACGCATGGTTGTGATCAGGTCAGTGACGCTGGCGGTGTTTTCGATGACGCTGATCGTGGCGTCCCCGGTCATTCCGGCGCTTGCCGACGGAGGAGGGCCAGATCGTTATAGTTCTCCTCCTTCGTCTTCTTCCTCTTCTTCCACGCCCAAAGCCACGCAGACGGACCATAAGACCAAGAAGAAAGCCGACAAGAAATCGAGCCTCGACGACCCCGCCTTTGTCCAGGGTTACCGCGCGGCCTATGCGACGATCTACGATCGCCACGATTATGCGGCGGCCGTCGAGCAGCTCAAGGCGCTCGGCCGCGACGACAACGCCGATGTGGCCAACCTGATCGGCTACTCCTATCGCAAGCTCGGCGACTACAAGCTTTCGCAAGTCTGGTATGAGCGCGCGCTGAAGACAGACCCGAACCATGTGCTGACATGGCAGTATTACGGTCTGTGGCAGATCGAGCAGGGCAACCGCGATCAAGCGCAGTATCATCTGAACCGGATCGCGGCGATTTGCGGGACCGGCTGTGCGCAATATCGCTCGTTGGCGGCGGCGCTCGACCAGGCACCCGGTGCCGGCCTCGTTTATTGAGTTTTGCCAGCGACTCCGCGGGCGCCTTCCTTTGCGGAAGCGCCCGCGCCTCGTTCAGTTCAACTCAGTTGACAAGATTCCAGCGCCGAAGCCACGCCAGCCACTCGTGCTGACGCCACCTGTGGCAAGCCGCCGCCATCGGCGTTCTAGAATGGAATCGCAGCGCGTGCGCGCATCGACCATATCTTGAAGTTGCCGCTGCCAAGGCCGCCGAGTTCTCCCCCAAGAGCGAAAGTTGCGCCACCGGCGTCCTTGAGCGACAGGCCGGAGTCAACTCTCGCAGACAGACCTCGAACGAATTCGGGAATAGACGACAGCACGGTGGCATTGTCAGTCGTGAAGTAGTAGTCGGCGTAAACTCCGACATAGGGCGCCGCGGTCAGCGTATTCGACCACGCCCACCAATATGTCGACTTTATTCCAACGCTTGCGCGGCCCGTCATGAAGGTGCGCCGTGGCTGCATGGTCCCGAGATTGTCGATGTAGTCCTTCTCGTTTTCCCAGAGCGCGTAAGCCCGCGCTGACGGCTCAATTTCCCAGGCTCGGTTGAATTTGTAGCGTCCAGTGAGTCCGCCGGTGGCCAACCAGCGGTCGCCGGGGAACGATCCACTCGCCAAACCGGCCGTGCCGCCGTAGTTTAAGTTGGAATGTCCGATAGTGCCGCTGAATAGGAGGTTTGGCAAAAATCGCCAGCCGACATAGCCCCCCGCGGTCCAACCGTCGCCCTTTAGTCGGCCGGACAAGTTCAGCGAGCTGTAGGCGAATGTTTCGTATCCGGTGAAAGCTCCGATAAGCAGATCGGTTGTCAGTTTGCTGGTGACGCCTGCAAGTGCATTAACTTGTCCGCCGTTGATATCACCTTTTGATGGGCTCGTGGTCCAGCCCGTTCCCCTGACATCGGCCCACACTAGCAAGTCCTTTGCTGGCGGAGTTGGCGTCTTCTTCGGTTTTTCAATGTCCTCGAAGGCGTTCGCGACCCGACTATTCGCCGGTTCTTCCGAGACGAGGTTGAACCGTAGCCCGTTGCTACTTGGCGCGATCGGCTCGCTATGTTCGGAAAAGCCCTCGCCGATTGCGGCTTCGATCGCGCCGGAAATAGCCTGGCCTGAACTCTGTGCAACGATCTTGGTAACTACCAATTGCAGATTACGGAGCTTCACGCTGTCGGACGGCAGATCGACTGCCTGCATCAAGACCGACGAGGTGCTGCTGCTGAAATTGATGCCGCCGCCATAGACGGCGGTGATCGCATGGCTGCCGCCTGTGAGGGCGTTGGTCGCAAACGTCGCCTGACCGCTGCCGTTGAGGGGGCCGGTGCCGAGCGTGGTCGCTCCGTCCTTGAACGTCACCGTGCCGGTCGGCGGGCCGCCTGAGCCGGTCACCGTTGCCGTGAAGGTGACCGATTGACCGAACGAACTGGGATTGATCGACGAAGTGACCGATGTGGTGCTCGCATTCTGGTTGACGGTTTGCATCAATGTCGATGACGTGCCGCCGCTGAAGTTGGTGTCGCCGCCATAGACGGCGGTGATCGCATGGCTGCCGACCGCGAGCGCGCTGGTCGCAAACGTCGTCTGGCCGCTGCCGTTGAGGGTGCCGGTGCCGAGTGTGGTCGAACCGTCCTTGAAGGTCACCGCGCCGGTCGGTGTGCCGCCCGGCCCGGTCACCGTCGCCGTGAAGGTGACCGACTGACCGAATGCGCTAGGATTGGCCGATGACGTAACCGATGTGCTGCTCGCATTCGGGTTGATGGTCTGCGTCAACGTCGATGAGGTGCTGCCGTTGAAGTTGGTGTCGCCGCCATAGACGGCGGTGATCGCATGGCTGCCGCTCGTAAGCGCGCTGGTCGCAAACGTCGCCTGACCGCTGCCATTGAGGGTGCCGGTGCCGAGCGTGGTCGCCCCGTCCTTGAAGGTCACCGTGCCAGTCGGCGTGCCGCCCGGTCCGGTTACCGTTGCCGTGAAGCTGACCGATTGACCAAACGCACTCGGATTGATCGACGAGGTGATCGATGTGCTGCTCGCGTTCGGGTTGACCGTCTGCGTCAGGACCGATGGGGTGCTGGCGTTATAGACAATATCTCCGCCATAGACGGCGGTGATCGCATGGCTGCCGCCCGTAAGCGCGCTGGTCGTGAACGTCGCCTGGCCGATGCCCACCTGGCCGCTGGCGTTGACCGTGCCGGTGCCGAGCGTGGTCGCCCCGTCCTTAAATGTCACCGTGCCGGTCGGCGTAACGACTAGACCGGTGACGGTCGCCGTGAAGGTGACCGATTGACCGAATGCGCTAGGATTGGCCGAAGATGTCAGCGTCGTGGTCGAGCCGAGCAAAGCCAATGCAGCCGTCGAGAAGAGCGACAGGACGACGCCGGAAAAGACGAGCGATCGCCCCCAGCAAACAATGTTCCGCAAATAGCCGACGAAGAGAATTCGACGTCGGCGCGTAAAATGCCGCGTACAAATAGCCCTTGGCATTTACTTCCCACTTCCGGGGACGCCTGAGGCTAAAACAGATCGGTTCGCTCACCTGTAGCGAAACTTTCCTGCCCGATGTCCCGTGCTGCGAGAAACTCAAAATCAACCGACGCATATCGCTTCGTTGAATGGAGAGCGTCTGTACCGTCAGGCAGAGACCGTGCGTCGCGTCGATGAGAAATGCACGCGACCGTCGGGTTGTTCGCCGCTTTGCGACCTCGGTCTCGCAGCGGCCATATTATAGATTCGTTGAATATTGGTTCAGTTTAACTCGTAAATGTTAAAATTACAACTTAAAAGTGATTACTTCTAAAATAAAGACGCACAGGGTGGGGCCACCAAACCTAGCCTAATTTAGGATAGCCGCGATTATGAGACGGACGCGCTCAGCGGATGCCCGGTCCAGGTTTCGTTGACTGAGGCTTGCGATGAATTCGGCGGCCGTGTCGCTTCGTGAAAAGCGCCCGCCTCATCCCTCCAGGGACATCGGCTTTTTCGTATCCGGCGCGGCGGCAAGCGCGCGGGTTCGAAAGTAATCGAGGACAAAGAGGCGGATGGCGGAAGACAGATTGCCTTGCTGGCGATTGCTGTCGATTTCGCCGACCAGTTCGGACAGCGTCATGTTCCGCAAGCCCGAGATTTCCTTCATGCCGTTCCAGAACGCCTCTTCGAGGCTTACGCTGGTCTTGTGACCTGCGACCACGATCGATCGCTTCACCACCGGTGATTTCATGGCAGATCCTCGCCATCGATCCGATGTTGATCCAATCGTTTGTCGGCGCGCTCGGCGCGCAGCTCGTCGAGCGCGCGTTCGGATTTGGTTCGGCCAAAACGCGTTCGGTTGGCTTGCGCCTGTTGCTCCGACTGACCTCGTTCGGCGCGCTTCTTGAATCGCTTCAGGTTGATCACATCTCCCATGCCGGGCTCCACCATGCTGACAATGGAGGGCAGGAGGCCGATCTCACGAGCACGCTCTCAATCGCCATTGCGTCGGTTGCAAAACCGGCACTCAATTTTGCGGAACGTCCGCTGGTCGGCTCGGCCATTATGAATTCCCCGTAATCGCCTTCTGATAGCATCAAAAAAATTGTCGCGCTCTGTAAAAGACACTTTTGCTCTCTACCGCGTGCGAGCGCAACGATAATAGCCAATCGGTGTCAGTGTCAGGCGCTGCGGCTCGAGCCTTTTTCCTGCTCCCGTAATTTCACGGGAATCGCGGCGCTCAGCCGGGCCGGATCATTTTGTCCGGTTGCACCAACCGGTCAAATTCATCAGATGAAACAAAGCCCAGCCGCACAGCCTCTTCTTTCAAGGTCGTTCCGCGGGCATGTGCGGATTTGGCGACCTTCGCGGCATTATCGTAGCCGATTTTGGGCGCCAGCGCCGTCACCAGCATCAGCGAGCGCTCCATCAATTCCCGAATGCGTTTTTCGTTGGCACGTATTCCGTGAACGCAATGTTCGGTAAACGACAAAGTCACGTCGGCGAGCAACTCGATGGAATGTAACATACAGTATGTCAATACCGGCTTGTAAACGTTCAGCTCGAAATGGCCCTGGCTGCCCGCGACTGTGATCGCCGTGTGGTTGCCGAACACCTGACAGCACACCATCGTCATCGCTTCGCACTGTGTCGGATTGACCTTGCCCGGCATGATCGAGGAGCCCGGCTCGTTTTCAGGCAGAATCAGTTCGCCGAGCCCGGAGCGCGGACCCGATCCCAACAGGCGAATGTCGTTTGCGATTTTGAACAGGCCGGTCGCCGCCGAATTGATGGCGCCGTGCACGAACACGTAGGCGTCGTTGGAGGCCAGCGCCTCGAATTTGTTGGCGGCGCTGGTGAAGGGGAGCCTGGTGAGGATCGCGACGCGCTTTGCAAACAGGCGCGCGAATCGCGGCTTCGAATTCAGGCCGGTCCCCACCGCGGTGCCGCCCTGCGCCAACGGGTATAGATCCTTGAGCGCCACGCGAAGCCGGGCGATGCCGCTCTCCACTTGCGCGGCGTAGCCGGAAAATTCCTGGCCCAGCGTCAGCGGCGTCGCGTCCTGGGTGTGGGTTCGGCCGATTTTGACGATATGCGCGAAGGCCTTTTCCTTCTTGCGCAGTTCGCGGCGAAGCGCGTCGAGCGCCGGAAGAAGATCGGTGACGATGCCCATCGCCGCCGCGATGTGCATCGCGGTCGGAAATGAGTCGTTCGACGACTGGCTCAAATTGACATGATCGTTGGGGTGAACCGGCTGTTTGGCGCCGAGCTTGCCGCCGAGCAATTCGTTGGCGCGATTGGCGATCACCTCATTGAGGTTCATGTTGGTTTGCGTGCCGGAGCCGGTCTGCCAGACCACCAGCGGAAAATGGTCGTCAAGCTTGCCCTCGATCACCTCGTGCGCGGCGCGAACGATGGCGCGGGTGCGCCGCTGGTCGAGCAATCCCAACTCGCGATTGGTTTCGGCCGCGGCCAATTTGACGATGCCGAGGGCGTGAACGATCGGCAGCGGCATCCGGTCGTGCCCAATGCGAAAATTCTGCCGCGACCGTTCCGTCTGCGCGCCCCAATATCGGTCGGCGGGGACGTCGATCGGGCCGAAGCTGTCGGTTTCGGTACGGGCGGGATGGGGTCGCGATGACGGTGTCGATCGAGCCATGATCATGTCCGTTGCCGAATGTTGCTTGTTAAACCAAGCTCGCACAGGCCCGGCTTCGCGCTCGTTCATTCTACACGAGGTTGCGTGGATTTCTTGCGCGACGATTACTTCTTGCGGAAGCGATCCAGCCGCACGACTTCGGCGCCCTCGCTCGGTTTCGCCGGCGCTTCCTGATCTTCGGCTGTTGTAACCGAAGCCGTCACCGCGGAAGGGGTAGGTACAGCCGGAAGGTTGGCCATCGGGGTTTCGGCCGCGGCATCGGAGGGGTCGAACTGCAGGCCGAACTGGACCGACGGATCGAAGAAGCTCTTGATCGAGCTGAAAGGCACCACCAGACGCTCCGGGATTCCGCCGAACGACAGGCCGACTTCGAAGCGATCCTCCGTCACCGTCAGGTCCCAGAACTGGTGCTGGAGGATGACCGTCATTTCTTGCGGATATTGCGCCAGCAGCCGCGGCGACAGTTTCACGCCTTCGGCGGTCGACAAAAAGGTGATGAAAAAATGATGCTCGCCGGGCAGGCCGTGCTCAGCGGCTTCCACCAAAACGCGGCGCAGCACGCCGCGCAGCGCGTCGCGCGCCAGAACGTCGTATCGGATGTGATCGGTCGCCATTATCGGTCCTGTCGCGTTCAAATATCCGCCCGCGCGGGTCGGCAGCGGATTTTTTGGCCCGACTCGCTATCCGCCCATGCTACTCCGCCGGCGCGCCGAGGTCAGCAGGTGTTGTCGCCGACGGGGGAATCCCGGCAAAAGAGCCAAGGCAGCTGGCGAATTTTAGGCATCGGGAGAGATGAAAAGTGGAGGCTTCTGTTGCCAGGTGCCTCCGAACCCCGCCTAGCGGAGCTTAACCCACTAGGACTTTAGACTTGGTTTTTCAAACCGCTTACGCGGCCTGAGCAACCGGAGCATAGTTGTCGTTTGCAACTATTGCATAGCCCGATAACGGCGGAACCATACCGAGAAAAAACACGTCCTTTACGCCCTCGTCGATCCTGTTTCGCCCCCGCCGAAGCCCACAATTCAAGCTTGCGGGCTTGGGTGGAGGCGCCGGGTACTGCCCCCGGGTCCGAATGGTTTATTGCGACGGCAATTTATTTCCATAGCCGGCGAACCGGCACGCTCAATATAGGATGCAAAAGTTGAGAAAAACAGAGCCGAAAAAGCCGGTTTCGGCGGGAACTGGCTGCCCCAGGGGTGGAATGCGTTAATATCGGTTGGCGCTTGCGTGGCCGCCGCTTTAAATTTTCCATCATGCCCCTGGATTCATCGTCGGCTGCCGCCCCAGCGCCCGATCTCCCGACATCAGCTCCGCCCGGCCTGATCGCGCTGTTTTTAGCGTTCGCCAAGATGTCGCTTGCCGGCTTTGGCGGCGTGCTGGTCTGGGCGCGGCGCGGCATCGTCGAGCAGCACCGGTGGATGACCGCCGACGAGTTCAACGAGACCTTCGCGCTCTGCCATTTCCTGCCGGGTCCAAACATCGTCAACCTCACCTTTGTGTTCGGCTCGCGCTTTCGCGGCCTTGCCGGCGCCATCGCGGCGTTCGCCGGGCTGGTCGGCCCTCCGGTCGTGATCGTGACGGTGCTGGCGGCGCTGTACCAGCGTTACGGCGAAATCGATGCGTTGCGGCGCATCCTGGCCGGCGTCTCCTGCGCGGCGATCGGTTTATTGATAGCGACCGTCTTCCGAATGATGTTGCCGCTGATCAAGCGACGCGATTTGGTCGGGCTTATGATCCTGGCTGTGGTGTTTGTCGCGATCGGGCTGCTGCGGCTGCCGCTGCCGGCGGTGTTGCTGGTCGCGACCCCGATCAGCTTCGTCATCACGTTTGTCATGCGGCGGACGGGCGCGACATGAATTCAGATGCAAACCCGCTTCTCGCGCTGGCATGGACCTTCGGATTGATGTCGCTGTTCGCGGTTGGCGGTGCGAGTGCCGCTATCCCGGAGATGCACCGGATCGCGGTCGACGTTCAGCACTGGCTGACCGAGAAGCAGTTCGCCGATGTCTACGCGATATCGCAGCTCTCGCCGGGGCCGAACGTCCTGATCGTCACCCTGATCGGTTATTCCGTCGCGGGCATCGCCGGTGCGCTGGTCGCGACGCTTTCGATGTGCGTTCCGACAGCGATGCTGGCCTATTATGTGAGCCGCTTGCTCAAGCGATCCAGCGATGCGCGCTGGCCCGCCCTGATCCAGGCGGCGCTGGTTCCGCTTTCGATCGGATTGATGGGCGCCAGCGGCTTCATTCTGGCACGGACCTCCGACCGGACGGTGGCCGCAGCTCTCGTCACCGCCGGCGCCGCGGTACTGGCCTCGATGACGCGGCTCAACCCGCTCTGGATGCTGCTCGCCGGGGGGTGTCTCGGTTTTGCCGGCCTGATCGGGTGAAAATCACAATTTGCCGAGGCGATCCGGCTGGGTGAGGGCGCGTTCCCTCTTGCCGCAGCCCGGCCGGATGCTCATTTTTCCGGGTATAATCAACGCAAGCGGCCGAGTCGGCGCTGTCGAATGGCTGGCCCGGCCGCTAAAACCGCTTTCCTTGAAGGCCCCGACCAACGCCATGAATCAGTATCACGATCTGCTCGAACGAATCCTGAGTGACGGCGTGGAGAAATCTGACCGCACCGGCACCGGGACGTTGTCGATCTTCGGCCACCAGATGCGCTTCAATCTGGGGGCCGGCTTTCCGATGCTGACCACCAAGAAGCTGCCGCTGAAATCGATCATCCACGAATTGCTGTGGTTTCTCAAAGGCGACACCAACGTCAAATACCTCAGAGACAACGGCGTTACGATCTGGGACGAATGGGCTGACGCCAACGGCGATCTCGGCCCGGTCTATGGCTCGCAATGGCGCTCGTGGCCGGCACCGGATGGACGAAGCATCGACCAGATCGCCAATGTCATCGACATGATCCGGCGCAATCCGGATTCGCGGCGGCTGGTCGTGAGCGCGTGGAATCCGGCCGACGTCGACAAGATGGCGCTGCCGCCGTGTCACTGCCTGTTCCAGTTTTATGTCGGAGGCGGCAAATTGTCCTGCCAGCTCTACCAGCGCTCGGCGGATGTGTTTCTCGGCGTGCCCTTCAACATCGCTTCCTATGCGCTATTGACCATGATGGTCGCACAGGTGACGGGCTTGAAGCCCGGCGACTTCGTTCACTCTTTCGGCGATGTGCATCTTTATTCGAACCATCTCGAGCAGGCGCGGTTGCAACTGACGCGTCCGACGCGGCCACTGCCGACCATGAAGATCAACCCCGAGGTCAAGGATATCTTCGCGTTCCGCTATGAGGACTTCGTGCTGGAAGGTTACGACCCGCACCCGCACATCCGGGCCGAGGTCGCGGTGTGAGCGATTGAATGTCCCTCATCATCCGCCGCGCGCGTCCCGATGAAGCGGGGCTGGTCCTGTCGCTGGTCCGCGAACTCGCCGAATACGAGAAACTGCTGCACGAGGTCGAAGCCACCGAGGCGATGATTGGCGAGGCGCTGTTCGGCGGCAATGTCAGGCTGTTCTGCGACATCGCGGAATGGAATGGCGAAGCGGCGGGCTTTGCGGTCTGGTTCATCAATTTTTCAACCTTCAGCGGCCGCTCCGGAATCTATCTGGAGGACCTGTTCGTGCGCCCCGCGCTGCGCGGCAATGGCATCGGTAAGGCGCTCCTGTCGCATCTTGCAAGAGAGTGCGTGGCGAATGGCTGGTCGCGGTTGCAATGGTCGGTGCTGGACTGGAACACCCCCTCGATCGAATTCTACAAATCGCTCGGCGCTGTGCTGATGGACGAGTGGACCGTGTGCAAGGTTGCCGGTCCGGCGCTGGCGGCGCTGGCACAGGAGAAACGCTAGAAGACCGCACATATCAAGGCCGAGGTCGCGGCAAGAGGTCTAAATGAGTCAAGACCGCGCTACATTTCAGAAACTTGCCGAGGCACGGCTTGCCGAGGCTACGTTACTCTTAGCGAGCGGGCTTCCATCGGGGGCATACTATTTGGCGGGGTACGCTATCGAGTGTGCGCTCAAGGCAATAATTGCAGCCCAGTTCCGCGCAAGTGAAATTCCCGATCGTCGATTGGTCGAACGTGTCCACGTCCACGACCTGAGTAAGCTACTAAGTCTGACAGGTCTTGAGGATGAGCTTGAAGCCGAAATGAACGTAAATCCCGATTTACATGGGCGATGGACAACCATCAAAACGTGGTCGGAAAGAGCCCGTTACGAGATTTGGACGCCGCAAAGCGCTTCGGCTATACTAGAAGCGGTCGGCGGCGATGAAGGGTTATTACGATGGCTGCAGAATCGCTAATGGAATCGAAACTTGATGCTTCCAAGCAACTCGCCAAACAACTAGTCGACCGAGGGGCCCCACTGTTTGCGGCCTATTGGGAGTTTAGCGATGAGGTGGATCGTTGGGCACTTGTGCTGGTGCCGACATCTCCCGATGACGAGCGCCGCCTGATAAAAGAGGTCACGGCTCGTCTGGTAGAGGCACCTTATCGGTCAGTTTTCTCGCTCTCCGATCCGGCTGTCGATAGTCGGCAGATTGATCGTGCCCGGGCGCTTGGAGCCTATATTCGTGTCGAACCCTATATCGGCCGGCGCATTGATACGACGTTTACCGGAGGACAATATTTTGAGAGTGTCGTTCCGGTTTATCTCGCGCCGGAATTGATGACTCATCTTCACATAGCCTAATTAACCAGCGTGTAGTCGGGTTCGCCCGCATATGGCATCTCCTGAAATCGTCCTGATCGCGGCCGTCGCCGACAATGGCGTGATCGGCGCAAGCGGGGCGATACCCTGGCGGCTGAAGACCGATGTGCTACGCTTCAAGACGATGACGATGGGCAAGCCGGTCGTGATGGGTCGCAAGACCTTCGTCTCGCTGCGCCGGCCGCTGCCTGGTCGAACCAACATCGTTCTCACTCGCGATGGCGATTTTCGCTGCCCGGGCGCGATCGTCACGACTTCGTTGACCGACGCCCGCGCCGTCGCAAACGGCGACGCGCTGCGGCGTTTCGCCACTGAAATCGCCGTCATTGGGGGTGCGGAAATCTACGCACAATGGCTGGGATGCGCCGACCGTCTGGAAGTCACCGAAGTTCATGCCCGGCCCGAGGGCGACACTTATTTCGTTCCTATAGACAAGGCGAGCTGGGAAGAGACTGCGCGGGTTCGCTATTCCGCCGGCCCAGATGACAACGCCGACTTTTCCTTTGTCAGCTATCGCCGGCGCCGGCCGCGTTAACCCCTTCTGCCAATGTTTGCATTGACAATTATCGGCTCAGGCATAGCTCCTTCGAGCCATAAGCTTGCGTTGTAAGGGCGGGAGCAAGCCCCTATAAGGCTTGCGGAAGTTGCGAGGCGGGGCATCCTGGCCCTTAAGCCCGCAAAGGAGATTGTCGATGCCGTGGAAGAATCAAGGCGGAGGCCCATGGGGTTCGGGTCCGAAGGGGCCGTGGGGCTCCGGCCCGCAGCCGGTGGGGCCGAGGCCGCCCGATCTTGAGGACCTTCTGCGCCGCGCCCAGGACCGGCTGCAACAATTATTGCCGGGCGGATATTTCAGCGGTCTCGGCATCGGACTGGTCCTGATCGGTGCGCTGGCGATCTGGGGACTGTCCGGATTTTTCCGCGTCCAGTCCGAGGAGCTCGGCGTCGTGCTGCGCTTCGGCCAGCATGTACGCACCGTGCAGCCGGGCCTCAGCTACCATCTGCCGTATCCGATCGAGACCGTGCTGCTGCCGAAGGCGTTGCGTGTCTCCACCATCTCTATCGGCATGACGCTGATCGACGATCCGTCCCGCCGTGGCCGGACCATGCGCGACGTGCCGGAAGAAAGCCTGATGCTGACCGGCGACGAGAACATCGTCGACGTCGATTTCACCGTGCTGTGGCGCATCAAGCCGGGCGGCGTCGGAAACTATCTCTTCAACATTCAGAATCCGGAAGGCACCGTGAAGGCAGTGGCCGAAAGCGCGATGCGCGAGGCAGTCGGCAAGGCCAACATCCAGCCGATCCTCACCGGCGCGCGCACCACCACCGAGGCCAGCGTCCAGGAATTGATGCAGAAGACGCTGGACAGCTATGGATCCGGCATCCTGGTGCAGCAGGTGCAGATGCAGAAGGTCGATCCGCCGGCGCAAGTGATCGACTCCTTCCGCGACGTGCAGGCGGCGCGTGCCGATCTCGAGCGGTTGCAGAACGAGGCGCAGACCTATGCCAACCGCGTCGTTCCCGATGCGAAGGGACGTGCCGCGCAGATCATCCAGGTCGCCGAGGGCTACAAGCAGCAGGCCGTCGCCGAGGCCAAAGGCCAGAGCGCGCGCTTCCTGAAGGTTTACGACGAATACAGGAAGGCCCCCGACGTCACCCGCCAGCGCATCTATCTGGAGACGATGGAGCGTATCCTCGGCGGCTCCGAGAAGCTGGTCTATGATGGCGGCGGATCGTCGTCCGGGCAGAGCATCGTACCTTATTTGCCCTTGAGCGAGCTGACGCCACGACGTCCGGCCGCGCCGGCCACGACCCAGCCGCAACAGGGCAGCGGAGGCACGCGATGAGATCCCCCGTCACAGGTATTGTCGCGCTGTTCCTGCTGTTTCTGGTCCTGATCGTCGGCTACGGCTCGGTGTTCACGGTGACCCAGACCGAACAGGCCCTGGTGGTTCGGCTCGGCAGGCCCGTCGATGTCGTCACCGATCCGGGGCTGCACTTCAAGGCGCCCTTCATCGACACCGTGATCGACATCGACAAGCGTATCCTCGATCTGGAAAACCCGTCGCAGGAAGTGATCGCGTCGGATCAGAAGCGGCTGGTGGTCGATGCCTTCGCCCGCTACCGCATCAAGAACGCGCTGCAGTTCTATCAAAGCGTCGGCACCATCCAGGCCGCCAACCTCCAGCTGACGACGCTTCTGAATGCATCGCTGCGCCGCGTGCTCGGCGAGGTCACCTTCATCCAGGTGGTGCGTGACGAGCGCGAGGCCCTGATGGCGCGCATCCGCGACCAGCTCGACAGGGAAGCCGGCGGCTACGGCATCCAGGTGGTCGACGTGCGGATCAGGCGTGCCGACCTGCCGGAGCAGAACAGCCAGGCGGTCTACCAGCGCATGCAGACCGAACGCCAGCGTGAGGCCGCCGAGTTCCGCGCACAGGGCGGCCAGAAGGCACAGGAGATCAGGTCCAATGCGGATCGCGAGGCGACCGTGATCATCGCCGAAGCCAATTCGACCGCCGAACAGGTGCGCGGCGAGGGCGACGGCGAGCGCAACCGGCTGTTTGCCGACGCCTATGGCAAGGATGCGGATTTCTTCGCGTTCTACCGCTCGATGTCGGCCTATGAAAACGGGCTGAAGAGCAACGACACGCGCTTCCTGCTGCGGCCGGATTCCGATTTCTTCAAATTCTTCAGCAATTCCTCGGGCAAGCCGCCGGTGGCGGCGGCAGCACCAGCGGCATTGCCCAAGCCGTAAAACCACGGCTTGGGGCGGGAAGAAGGGCTGAAGCGGACTCTGCTCCGGCCTCAATCAAAGCAAGAATCAAACGGGAGGTCTTCGTTCGATGAGGTCCATAGCGTTCGCCGACTTCCTCATCGGTGTGGGAATTCTGTTTGTGCTTGAAGGGCTGATGTTCGCGGCGAGCCCGGCCTGGATGCGCCGGGCCATGAAGAGCGCGCTG
>Ga0137403_10003325_pt1 | contig 19338 bp, 33 predicted proteins | sample CZOMad2_1_16fung_FD_122057 | JGI IMG/M metagenome (GOLD analysis project Ga0137403, IMG submission 122057) | Vadose zone soil fungal communities from Angelo Coast Range Reserve, California, USA - CZOMad2_1_16fungal (Hybrid Assembly) | ecosystem: Environmental > Terrestrial > Soil > Vadose zone...
ACCTACGATCCCCTGACGCGCGGCGGCAACGCGCCCGACGGGCGCAAGGTCAAGGCGACCATGCACTGGCTGCCGGCCGCGCTGTCGATCCCGGCCGAAATCCGCATCTACAATCCGCTGTTCGCCAAACCGAACCCGGACGCCGCCAACTTCGCCGCCGATCTCAATCCGCAGTCGCTTGAGGTTCTCACCGATGCGCGGATCGAGCCCGCGATTGCGGAAGCCAATTCGCCTGACGTGATGCAGTTCGAACGGCAGGGCTATTTCGTGCGCGATAAGGATTCGACGCCCGCGCGGCCGGTGTTCAACCGGACCATCGGCCTGCGCGACACCTTTGCAAAGGAAGTCGGGTCCAAGGGGTGATGCGGCTTGATCGAGCGCGTACCGAAGTTTCTTGTGATGGGATGATCCGATGCGAGACGTAGCCGACGACACAGTGTCCGGTATCATCGAGAAATGGTCGGCAGCTTTCAGTCAACTCGACGCTGACGCGCTCGCATCGCTCTACTCGAAGAACGCATTCTTTTACGGCTCGAACCCTAAACTCTATCGCGGCAACGAAGGGGTGGCGGCCTATTTCAACGCGCTGCCGAGATGGAGTTCGCCCAGCGTTCAATTCACCGATCTCATGACCGCGCCAGTCGGTTCTGATTTGATCAACGTCGCCGGCACGGCGTCGTTCGTCGTCGACGAAGGCGCTGCGCCGCTGTCGGTCAAGCTAACCTGGGTCATTGTTCGGGAAGCAGGCGATTGGAAAATCGCCAGCCACCACGTCTCTTCCAAGGTCCCGCTGCTTTAGCGAATGGGATAACATCTCGCCGGCGCGTTCTTGCGGCGTAGCCTGGTCTCAGCAATAGCCGTATAGGCCGCAGACATAGGGCAGGCGGCCGCCGTCAAAAACATTGGCCCTGCGGTAATACGGGCCACTGTCGTAGGACCACGCAGAGCCATAATAGTAGCCGCCGCGAGCCCATATCGGATTTGGCAGTCGATTGTAGGCGATAATGGGGGCCGAATATTCGCGCTTCCTGTTGGCACGGATGCCAACCTCGGCAGGCTCCGCAAAAATCGCCCCCAACCGGCTCTGTACCGGCAGATCGGCGGCGCTCGCGTTCACCCCCGCCACCATGAGAGCGAAAACGGACAGCATTATCCTGCGCGACATCGTCAAGCCCCCGATTGATTCGGGAACCTTATCGTAGTGCCGTTAGCAAAGGTTAACGCCGCGCGCCATCGATCCCTGGTCAGTCGCCGCCCGTCAGGCCGGTCGAAAGTCATCCCGCGCTGGCAGGCGGTGCAGTTTTCACTTGTTCTCATCTTAGTGATGTTTGTTTCGAAACGTGGTACTATCTGAGAGTCGTAACTTCTGCTGTTTCGCCGGAGGGTTACGAATGGGCAAGCAAGAGAAGACCGACGCGGAACTTGAAGAGATGATCCTTCAGCGTCTGTTGATCGGCGGTGTTTTCGTATCGGTGCGCAAGGATCCGATCCTCGGTTGGCGTCCGACGGTCGTCACTGCGCCAAAGCACAACAGAAATGCGCAGGAGCTCGCCGACAGGATTGCAACTGAACTGCGTAAGAAGTTCACGCTGAAGGATTGATGTCGCAGGCGGGATGAAGACGATTCGTTGCTGCGCAGGTTTGCGGCGCCGGCCTCGGCCTGGATCGCGGAGTCTTCGAAGGGCGTCGAACGCCCCTCGGCGCTCCCGGTCGTGTCATTTCGGGCCGATTATCTATCTGGCAGCCGTTTCGCTTTCGACGATAGACAATCGGCAGTTCTCCCCTGATCTGGCCACGCCCCGATGTCGAGGCGTCGGACGGTTCTAACTTCCTTTGCCTGGATAGCGTCGACAATCGTGGATCCGTAGGACACTATTTTTTTGCCCCGCCTGTCTCTGATGTTGCAGTCGACACGCACATCGAAAACCGCGAAATCGTTTGGATTTGTGATCTTGGCGTCTATCCGGAAGTTGCCTCTGCCGCTGTGCTTGATCATCTTGATCGTTATGTTGGTGATTTGAAAGGCTTCCTGGCATACGGCGGTTTGGACCGGCAGGCTCGCGCAGACTGCTGCAATCAGAGCACTTCTGTGCATTGCAAGCTCCAACGATTATCTATCGCGCTGCCTTCGCCTACATCCCCTGCTATCTCACGAGCGCCATATGCTTTCTCCCGACCGCGCCATTTCACGAAGGCGTCGATCTTCTTCGGGCGACCAAGAGGGCCTCCGACAACGTCCGCCTGTTCTCGATTCCCGAATAAGCTCATGAGAGGCGTCATCGCGTCACTGAAGCGGCGCTACTTCGGTGGGTGCAGATCGCCTTGAAGCCAGCGGCCAAGGGCCTTGGAATGCATAGGATCTTCATAAGCGGCAGGGGTCATAAGTACGTGATGGCAGACCGCGCATTCAAACGTATGCAAGTCGACGCCTGGGCGTGCTGGCTCGATGCTGACGAGCATCATCCGGGCCTTGCACTTCGGACAGGCGGGGCGCTCAAATGCAACCGGTGGAATGGCGGACGACAGGCGTTGAGATACCGGCATGATGCTTCTCCTCGAATAGGCGGGAGCGCAACACTCTCTGTCACCGGTACGCCTGGGAGGCGGCGCGGTGATGGTGTAAATATGCGCCGCAGGTATCCCAAATGCGAGTGAATTCGCTCACCCGCGGGTTCAAGGCAGCCAAAAAACACGGGGGCGCGCGCGTCACGGGCAGCCTTGCGTTAAGTTCCGGGCGCAATTTCCCGACAGCGCGAGGGCGAGCCGAGGCCAAGCGGCCCCGGTGATGGGAGACCTAAGCGGAGCCTGACGGCAACAGCTGCCGCGGGTATTCTGTATCCGTTCCGCTATCCGTCCTGCCGCACCTTACGGTAGCATCGCGATCTGGGGATCGCCTCGGCGACGCGAAGTATCGTCCGGTTCGGTCAGTGATGTTGCGTAGGGTACAGCCGAGTGGCAGAGCGGGGCAGGGCTCCAGGCCGGACGCAGGGCTATGCCGGGACCTGGCCGCCGCGCGAGGCGGCGCGGGCAGGCGGTTTTGCGCCGTCGGGCTTTGGCGAATGGTCATCACTCCTCGACACCCTGCGCGCATGGGTTCGTGCTGAAGCCGGTGCCGGCCGGTTGTTGCCATGGGTTCCGATCGCATTCGGCGCCGGCATCGCTTTTTATTTCGGCGCCGATCATGAGCCGGTCGCGTGGGTCACCGCAGTCGCGGCTATCGCGTTCTGCGCAGCGGCGTTTTTGCTGCGGCGGCAAAAGATATTTCCGATCGCGGTGTTGATCGCCGCCATGGCGGCGGGCTTTGCCGTGGCGACGTGGAAAACGGCGCGGGTCGCGCATGGCGTGCTGGCGAGGCCGATGTATTCGGTACAGCTTTCGGGCTTCGTCGAAACCCGCGACATCCGCGAGCGCACCGACCGTTTTGTGTTGCGGGTCGCCCAGATGGAAAGTCCGCGCGGCCAGATCAAACTGGAACGCGTGCGGCTGTCGGTGCGGAAAGGCACCGCGCCCGCGGTCGGCAGCTTTGTTGAGTTGAAGGCACGGCTGCAACCGCCGCTGGCGCCGTTGCGGCCGGGCAGCTACGATTTCGGCCGCGACATGTATTTCGCCGGCATCGGCGCCTCCGGTTTTGTCACCGGCGCCGTCAAGACCGTGGAGCCGGCGGTCGCTGGCGGTCTGTCACTGCGCTACGCCGCCTTCATGCAGGGCTTGCGGGACGCAATCGACGCGCGAATACGCAACGTCCTGGATGGCGACCAGCGCGCCATCGCCACCGCGCTCTTGACCGGTCGCCGCGACGCGATCTCCACGCCTGTCAACGATGCGATGTTCATCTCCGGGCTCGGCCACGTGCTGTCGATTTCCGGATATCAGGTAGCGAGTTAAGTCAGCACTATTCAGGAAGCATCATCATCCACAGCTTTCGTGGGCTTTTTGAAAAAGGCACGTGACGGATTCCGTCGCGAATGTTCTCCTTAATTCACTGCTTCGCATCCCAGGCGCTTCCCACGGCAGAAAGGATTGCTTCCCATGAGATCGCAAATTGTCCGTCTCGACACCGCCCGCTTCACAGCTGGAAATGTCGAAAAGCTCTCACTACCGGCCGGTAAAACCGACCACATCGAGTGGGATCCAGAGCTGCCCGGATTTGGCGTCAGGTTGCGCACCGGCAGCTCGTTCTACGTTGTGCAGTACCGGATCGGGACCAAACAGCGGCGGGAGAGCCTCGGCGATATCCGCAAGACGGACCTGGAACAGGCCCGCAAGAACGCCAGGATCAGATTTGCCCAGATCGAGCTCGGGATTGATCCAAGAGCCGAGCGCGACAAGCTCGAGGCCACCCAAAAGGCCGATGGATTGACCTTCAAGGTGCTCTTCGAAGATTACCTGACGGCCAGGGAAGGGGCCCAGCGTGCCAGTACGCACAGTGCGGCCAAACGGTATTTCGAGAAGCATTGGGCCCCTCTGCACCGGCGAGCCGTTCACACGATCGATCGCGCGACCGTTGCTGCCATGCTCCGAGATATCACCCGGGATCACGGCCGTACGTCAGCGGCCCGGGCGAGGGGGAATCTGTCCGCCTTATTCGCTTGGGCCATGCGGGAGGGCGTTACAAGCACCAATCCGGTGGTCGGCACGAATGATCCCGCCGACGGCATCGAGCCACGAGACCGGGTCTTGGCGCCGGAGGAAGTCAAGGCCATCTGGAATCAATGCCGAGATGACGACTTCGGCCGTATCGTGCGCCTGCTACTCTTGACGGCTTGCCGCCGTGACGAGATCGGTGGTCTACGCTGGTCTGAGGTCGACCTTGAAACCGGAAAAATGCTGCTTCCGAAGGAAAGAACGAAACCCGGCCGTCCCCTGGCATTGACCTTGCCCGATTATGCTCGATCGATCCTGAAGGCAGCGCCGCGGCGAGCTGGCCGTGACTTGGTGTTTGGCGGCGGGAAGGCAGGTTTTAGCGCATGGAGTTATAGCACTCTCTCGTTCAACAGCCGTATCACCGAGGCGAACGGACGCGCGCTGGCGCCCTATCGCATTCATGATTTGCGCAGGACCGTGCGGACCGGCATGGGGAAGATCGGGATCAAGCCGCACATCGCGGAGCTGGTGCTCAACCACACCGGCCACAAAGCCGGGATCGGCGGCGTCTACGACTGCTTTGATTACGAGCCCGAAATCACGGAGGCGCTGGCAAAGTGGGAGCAGCACCTGCTCGCGATCGTCAAACAATGAAGCCGAAAAAGCCGGCGGTAGGCTCGCGTGCTCGCAAGGTTATCATTCCTGAGAACCATTCTCGGCATGTGGATTTATTGTTTTTTAACAAGCGATGGCCCGAAATCCGGGCAGTCGTTCCGGCCCAGCTTTCAGCTGAGCACGAAGAAAGCTTGCGTAAATCGATTTCGTATTGCTGCAACAAATTTCTTGGCCGCGTACGTCTTCTTGAGGAGGGCGCCGCTACGGCAGCAGCTGTCCGAAGGGGCGGCGGCAAGCAAGCCGCGCCGCTACAGCGGTTGATTACTGGCCTAAAAACCGCGGCGCTGGCTTGGGCCGAAATCCGAACAATGCACGATGACCGCCGTGGTGTTTTAAGCGACTACGGCGATCGTCTGGCCAACATGGTGACCGATGCTGAGCGGCGTCTTAGCGCGATACGCGACATCGGTGAGTCCAAACCGATGGCGGTAAAACTAGACCTGGTGCGCGCCCTAGCCGAGAGCTGCCGAAAGGTTGGCCTCGATCCTACTGCTACCGGTCGTGTCTCCGAACATGAAGAGCCGACGTGGTTTCAAAAATTTGTGGTGGTACTGAATAACCAAATCCTCGGGGACAACGGCTGGGGGCTGGCGGAGAGCGACCACAAAGCAAGAGCGGTCCACTCCAATATTGCCAAAGCCCTGAGCGGTTACGCGAAGCCGGGGATTTCCCGCAAATAGAGAACCGGACGGCTGATATCCGATCGTTCTACCTCTTTGTGCATCAAGAATGCTCATGGAGGCCCACGTGGACGACGATCGTGTGATGTCATTTGACGATTGGTGCAAGCTGAACGGTTTCTCCCGCAGCACCGGTCAGCGGCTTATCGCGAGCGGCAACGGGCCGCGGTTCATCCAGCTATCCGAAAAGCGCAAGGGCGTCACTGTTGGCGAAAACCGTCGTTGGCAGGAATCCCGCCTGATCGCGCCAGCCGCCTAAACGAAAACGGCCCGCCTGGGAGCCACCCCAGGACGGGCCTCATTTGTGAGATACGCACCATGTCCATAATCGATTGCAATGACGGTCGCAAGCGGCTGGCGAACCGCCACGAAGCCGAGACCTTCGATCTTGACGCCGGCGGTCAACACTATCGAGCAACGATAGGCCGCTTTCCCGAGAACGGCCGGCTGGCGGAAATTTTCATCTCGAACAGCAAAGCCGGCTCGCAGGCGGACTGCATCGCGCGCGATGCAAGCGTCGTCGCCTCCATTGCCTTGCAATTCGGTGTGCCGCTCGACGTGCTCCGCAATGCCCTGATGCGTGACGCGCGCGGAAAGGCCAATGGGCCGCTCGGGGTCGCGCTCGACATGGTCGCCGAGATGGAGGGCGCGCAATGAGCGGCTATCGCAAGACCGACCGGAAAATGCCGGCGCGCCCGTGTCCGATTGCCGAGAACGAGCCAATCGAGATTCACAAGATGTGGCGCGACCGCCGCGGCAACGCGCTGGTGTTCGCGCTGAAGTCCTATCAGGGGCGAGCATTCTTCGATCTGCGAACCTTCTTCACCGACACCGCCGGCATTTTGCGGCCCACCGCCAAGGGCATCACGGCTTCACCCGGAAAATTGCTGGAGATGGCCAAGGCCATGGTGAAGACGGTCGACCGCGCCCGCGAGTTAGGTTTGATCGAGAGCGACGAGAGCGAGGCGGGCGAATGAGCAACGCCGCAAGTCTTTGGTGTGTTCTGTTTCATCGTCGTCATTGGTGGGGCCGTGCCTCGACTTATTACGGCGTGAAGCCATTTAGCAATAGCGAGCGCCGCGCGTGGATGACGTGCGCACGCTGCAAAAGAGGCTGGGAGGTGCACCTCGACGCTTTGCTGGCGAAGCAGTTGCAGGCATCGCTGGAGCGCAACGCTCGAATGACGTCCCAGCTCCGTGGACTGTATGGCAGCCCGTCGACATCGGCAGAAACCGTCGCGGCGATCGAAAAGATTTTGCGGCAGGACGCGCAATGAACGCCATCAGCCCCGCCCCGATCGAGATTGATCCGAGGCCTTGCCAGAAGTGCGGGCTAACGATCGATCGCCACGAAATGGACGACGATGGCGAGGGTCCGCTATTTTTCTGTGCCGACATTGACCCTGATGACATGACGCTGATCGAACTGGAGCGGCGCGCCGAGCTTGTGCAGCAGATCGAAATCGCGGCGATACTGGCGCGGTTGGAATGGCCCGCCTTTGTGCCGCCACCGCCACGCCAGCCCGAACCATATCGCCCCGCGCGGTCGACCGTGGATGCGTTTCGGTATGTGGTCGCGCTCGACGACATGGACCGCCTCAAGGCATGGCTCGCCGATCGCCCGAAAGACGCCCCCTTGCTGCTCGCCTTGCTGGAAAGCCCTGCATCATGCTGACACGGTCCGACATTGACGAGCTCAAGCGCACCTATATGCCGCCCGACCCGGGCGCCGATGAAAGCCCGCTGCGCGATGACGTGCCGTTGGCGGACCATATCCCGGACAGCGCCGACGGCGAGCCGGTGGTTGATCTGCCCTCAAATGGTGCCGCAAACACGGCTCCAGAAGCGTCGCCAACCCAACGACAGCCGCTGCAATGGCTCGACATGTCGGCATGGGACAACAAGCCGGTGCCGGAGCGCGAGTGGGCGATCCGTGATCGCGTGCCACTCAACCAGGCCGGGCTATTCTCCGGCGAAGGCGGCACAGGCAAGAGCATCATTGAACTGGAGAAAGATGTTGCACATGTCATGGCGAAGGATTGGCTTGGTTCGATGCCCGAACCCGGCCCCGCCTTCTACCTCGGCGCCGAGGACGACGAGAACGAAATTCACATCCGGCTGGCCGCGATCGCCAAGCACTACGGCGTCACATTCAAGGAATTGATTGCTAATGGGCTGCACGTCCTGCCGCTGCTCGGCGAGGATGCGACGTTATGCGCCGTCGGCGGCAAGAGCGGCCGTGTCGAAGTCACTGGCCTGTATAGGCAGCTCTACGAGGCCGCGGGCGACATCAAACCCAAAAACATATCGATCGACACGCTATCGCGCGCCTTCGCCGGCAACGAGATCGACAGGGTGCAGGTCTATGCATTCGCGATGCACATGCAGGCCTTGGCGAAGGTCGCCGGCGGATCCGTGACGGTGTTGAGCCATCCAAGTCTTTCCGGCATCGCCTCGGGCTCGGGGATCTCGGGCTCGACCGCTTGGCACGGCGCCTTCCGCTTCCGGCAATATCTGACCGGAGTGAAGGCGACGGGCGACAGTGAGCAGCCCGAAAGCGATCTCCGGGAGCTCAAGTTCAAGAAAAACCAGTACGGACCGCTCGGCGAGACCATCGTGCTCCGCTATCAGAATGGCCTGTTCCTACCCGAGGCGGGAACTTCCAGCCTCGAAAAGCTCGCCCGCGAGGCCAAGGCCCAAGAGATTTTCCTCGAGCTGCTGCGCCGGTTTGCCGGCCAGGGCCGCAACCTCGGCGACAAGCCAACCTCCCCGAATTATGCCCCCACTGCCTTCGCCAGGGAGGACGAGGCCAGAACCCACACAATCCGAAAGCCAGACTTCGAGGCCGCCATGCGAACTCTGTTCAAGGCCGGCAAAATCCATATCGAAAGCTACGGCCGGCCCTCGCGCCCCGCCTCAAGATTGGCGCTGACATGATGACCAATTCCCGCCCCTCCAACCCCTCGCTTCGCCGCCGTGCCTATGCCCTAGACCTACACAGAGCGTGCAGCACGCGTACATGCGTGCAGCTCTGTGTAGGTATAGGCAGGGAGCTGGGCAACACGGTAGCTGTACGCAGCTGCACGGGAGCTACACGGGGAGCTACACGCACTTCGCGGAGGGTGGAATTAGCCCTCAATCCAAAAGCATGCGTGTTGACACTAAACGAAACCATTCCGCCGATCGAAGCCGGAAGCATCGTCAGCCGGTCAGCGCGAGTCAGGCATCGCGTTGCAGCCCCCGCCTTCACTCGAACCGGGCAACCTGGACACTCACCGGTCGGCTTCCTACAGCCTCGGGTGCAGCCCGATGTTGTAGTGACACAGGGATGTCGGCGAGGTGGGTCGCAAGCAACTGGCTGATAGGACCTGATATTTTGGCAGTTTGCGATCGAGCCATGCTGCTGGTCCAAGCGCATGGGAAGCACATGGGATTAGTTTGGAGGCGCGCGGCAACAGAACAAGCTGCAGCGTGTGCATGCGCGATTAGCGTGCCAGGCGCCAGCGAAACGTGGAAAAGCAGCGATATCCAGGGATTTGACCCCAAAAAGACCCCCGACATGCCGGCGGGGGCACCTCTCAGGGACAGCCGCCAATATTCGACCTCATCGTCCTACATACCGCCGCCGTTTTCAGAAATCCGGGTTTTTGAAAATTGGCGCGGCTCTTTGCCGAAAAAGTCGGCCGGCCTCAAAAATCTGGCGGCGGCCTTCCTTCAAGATCTGGTTGGCGCCCATGACTGACGGGTTGATCGGATTGCCTGCGGACTGGATCGCGATTTGGCGCGCGGCGATCAGTGATCGTGGTTGGACGCATCGCGAGGTAGATTTCCGCGCGGGCTGGGGCGAGGGCTACTGCAGCAAATTACTGTGTGGGGATCGTGAACCGACGGCAACGACGATTTCGCGGATGAACCGCACGCTGGGGCTGAGGCTTCGCTTGGAGATCGATACTGAGGCGGCTCTGCCGCCCTAGTGGGCGTTGCTGATCAGTGAAATGCACTGCATTTTCATGGCTAGGAGAAAGTCATGAGCAAGCATCTTCGGGACGATCAAATCACGCTGCGGCTTTCGCGGCCGTTGCGCGAGGAGCTGGAGAAAGCAGCACAAGCTGAGGGCAGCCGGATCACCGGCCTGATTCGAAAGATTCTGATCGAACATGCGGCGCAGCGAATGAGCGGGCGCCAGCGCACCAGCGGCGAGGGCGGCCTGAGGGGCAGAACATGAAAATTCCATTCAGGCGACGCGACCCGGCCGAAGCGCTCAAGGTGACCGAATTGGCCTTGGCGGAAGCCGAGGGGAAGATCCTCGAATTGACGCGCGCGCGCGGCGAAAAGCTGATCGAGAGTGACGGTGTCGACGAGGTAGCGGCGCTCGACCTTCAGATCGAAGCCCAGCACCGCGCCGCCGGCATCCACCGAGATCGCCTTCTCGCGCTGCGTGGCGAGGTAGCCCGGGTCAAACACGAACGGCTTCAGGCCGAACACGCGGCTAGGGTAGCAGCCACGGAAAAACTGCTGGGCGTGCGCGACGCGACGGGCTTGCGGCTCGAAGCCGCGATCCGCGATGTGGGGAATCTGTACTTTTCCTTGATCGACCAAAATCTGGAAATTGCAAAGCTGTGGGGATTTTCGAATAACGCGCGGCGCATCGGCGCTCTCGGCGAGTCGATCATCGCCCGCGAGGTCAGCCACGCGATGTTTGCGGCGGGGCGGCCACACCAGGGCAAAACGCGCTTTCCATCACCGGGCACAGTCGGGCTTGGCATTGTCGGCGACACGTCGGGCGGCACGCTTGGCGAGCGCATCGCCGCGGCGTCGGCGGCCCTGCTCGAGATGATCAAGGCCGTTCCGGTAACTCAGCCTGATGAGGAAGCGGCATGACCACCGAGGCCCAGACAACCGACGAGGCGGCCTTCGCAGCCATAGGCGCAGCGCTGGCGGCACCAGCCACCCCGGGCGCGACCGACCTATTGCCCGAACCGTTGGCGCCGGAAGCCGCAACCGCGCGCATTGCCGAGCTGAAAAAGGACCCGGCATTCCTGGAGCGATATCTCGGCGGTGAGGTGGCGGCGCGCGATGAATTCACGCGGCTCCATAGCCAGGCGAGCAAGGCCCCCATCAATCCCGATGCTGTTCATCGTTCGCTCCAGATTGGTGCGCTCCAGAAGCATGCCGACCTGCCGCCGGCGGCCTGGGCCCAGGTTGCCGCAAACGGACCAGTTTATCAGGGTGAGCGGGATTTCGCGCTGCAGGAAAAACAGCGGTGCTTCAAAGACAAGGCATGGGTCGCGAAATGGCTTGATGGCGACCGCGCTGCGGTTTCGCACTTGACGCGGCTGTCCCTGATAATCGCATCCCCCGTAAAACCAGAAGGAGCCTAACCGATGCCCAGCGAAACCGGCGTATTCGACGAACAGACCGAAGCAGCGATCAAGAAGAGTGGCCGCGACCCGCTCTCACTGTCCGCCGTTTTCGAAACGGCCATTCACAAGGGCGCTAGCGTCGATGAGGCGGCCGACCTCGAATTCCAGAACGTCTTTGGTGTCGGCGCCAAGCGTGACAGCAAGGGCTCGCCGATCGAGCAGGGCAAGGGTTCGAAGGTGCAGCAAACATCTCAGCACCTCGCCGCTCAGCAAAAATGGGAAGGCCGGGGCTGATGTCGAACCACTTCATCGCGATCAACCGGGGCAAGTCGGGGAGCAAAATCTCCGACATGACCTTTGGCACCTCGTCCTCGGCGGCTTCCGATTTCGAGCTTCGGATTGGCGACGTCGACGCACAGGGCAAAGTGCCGACCGACAAGGATGTCATGATGGCGCTGGAGGCGTTCAAGATGGCGATATTGAGCCGCCTATACACCACGTTCCCGCCGCTGTAGGGGAGCGACGACATTGCAGGCGACCCCCGCAAAACCGAAGACCGAACGCCGCAAGCGTCCGAAGGGCAAGCGCCGCGAACTGGCGCCGCTAGAGCCGATCGATGCGATTGACGGCCCGAAGATGAAGGCGTTGCCGACCGATCGGCACCGGGCTTTCGTGCGGGCGTTGTACGAGGTGAGGCCCGGTTTTGGTGCGGGCGTGAAGAGCGCGAAGCTGGCGGGATTCGGTTCGGAAACATCGAGCGCAGGGAGCATGGCGACCATTGCCAGCCGCTTGATGCACGACGAGCGCGTGCTCGACGCCATCCGCGAGGAAGACGAGAAACGAATTCGCGCCAGCGCGCCGCGCGCCATCCGGGCGCTCTCGCATTTGATCGAAACGCCGAGCCACAAAGACCACGCACGCGGAATCGGCATGGTGCTTGATCGCGTTCACCCGGCGGAAACGACGCATTTTGTGAAGGTGCAGCACGATGCCACGCCGGCACTGCGCGCGACCGCCGAGGTGCTGGCCAATATCGCGAAGCTGGCGGCCAGCGTCGGCCTCGACGTGGCGAAAATGCCGCCGCTGATCGACATCGTGCCGAACCGCGTTGTGCAAAGGAATTTGCCGTGAACGACAACCGCGAGATCTATCACAACGGCCGCACCCATGCCGAGCACAGCGCGTGGCTCGATTCGCTGACCGGTGACGACTACCGCATGGTTTATATGCCGGCCGGGCATTTGTTCAATCTGGCGGAGGTTTCGTACTGGAAGCGCACTCTGATCAAGACTGAGATGGACGCTGGCCTGCGGTTGAAAATCCTGCAGCATTTTGGCGAGTACGTCTTTGGCCCTGTCACCGCGGAGGCCGTGGCCGCGATCGAACCATGCTGCGACACCGGCGCCGCGATGCTGCAGGAAATTCAGAGCCTCGACGTTAACAGGCAAACCAGCGCGTTCATGAAAGGCGACGTGTTTCGGTTGCTCGCGAAACTCAATCCGAGCCTGCTTGTCGCGTTGCGGCTTTGCATGTGGAACGACAGGGTTCCCGAGCAGCCCCGCATGAGGGCGGACGCATGAGCGTGAGCCGCGACCTCACGACCGACTATGAGACCGGGACGTTCCTCGACGAACTACACCGCGTGCGCAACCGGCTGCACCGCTACAATCTGCGCTATCATCTCTCGGTCTATCCGAAAGATCTGTTGGCGATGTGGTTGCGCAAGGAAGGTTGCCTGCCGTGGGCGACGAGTCGGATCGCATTCGAAAGCTACAAAGCGGGCAAGCCGCCGGGCAAACTCTATCGCGGCCCGCTCGATCGGCCGCAACTTCGTATCATCCAGGGCGGCAAGAAAGGCGCGAGGATCCTGCAGCGTTGAATTTTCGCCGCGCGTCGCGTATGTTTGCGAAGCGTGTTCGCAACACGCAAAACGACCGCTCCCCAGCGATGGACACGGGCGAGGAAATACCGGCCCCACGATAGGGACAAGCTGGAAGGCACCCCCGCAGATCGCGGATACGGTGAATAGCCTAAACGCCCCTCCGCAAGGAGACACGGCACCCCAAAAGCAGATGGCGGCCCCCGCAAGGACAAGGCCGGAAGCGTTAGACGATGCCTAGCCAGCATGGTCCGAACAATTTCGGTTTTGACCTGTGAAGGCGCGGCCCAATGTCGTCATCGAAAAAATCATCGCGACGATTCCGTTTGCTGACGGCCGCGGTGCTGTGGCTTGCCACGACCGCGGCAGCACTGGCGCAGCAGTATATGCCGCTTGCGCCCCGAAGCGTCGTTGGGAATTTGGGATTCCAATCCAACTCGGGCAGCACGATCACATTTGAACAACTGGGAGCAAACCTCTATGGACCCGTGCCAGCGAGTACGGTTTTTGCCGGCGCGGCCGCTGGCGGTGCAGGCTTGCCAACGTTCCGCCCGCTTGTGACGTCCGACATTCCTGTCCTTAGCTCGAACTTCGCCAATATCACCGGAACACTTTCCGCAGCTCAAGCGGCGACGGTCGCCCCGACGGTCCCCGTCGCTCACCCGTCAAGCGGAAATCTTGTTTGCTCGCAAGGTCATTTTCTGGCGTGGATGGACCAGAATATTTGCTCCAGCGCAGACAATTGGATTCTGAATTCCACCGATCCGTCCGCGCTTATGCAATTGACGATGGGCGGCACGATCAGCAATGGTGATATCGTCACGCTGACCTTCACATTTGCAGGCCCGTGTTCCGGCGGATGCGCGGTCAACACGGGCGCACTCAACAGCGGCACCGACACGACAACGACAATCGCAAGCAAGCTTGCCGCCGCGATCCAGGCCAATTCCAATATTTATAACAACGTGGCCGGCGTCCAGGGGCAGGTGCTCTACGTCACCAGTAGCGCCAACGTTCTCAATTTCGATTACGACAGCCGGACCGGAATGAAGCTCGTCGCAAGCGTTGCAGGAATAGCGACGGAGACCGTGACATTCCCGGCGAACAGTTCATGCGGTACTGCGTGCAATGTCGGATGGGATGTAAATCCGACGGATATTCGAGGCAGGCTCCCCGGCGGCGGTATAGCACCGATCGCAAATCTCGGGCTCGGGATTGCGAGCCAACTATACGGGCTCGTTGTCCAAAGTTCTGACAGCGCAACGCCGAACGCTTATAGTGTTCAATACGGAACGCTCGCGAATTTCGTTCAGAATTCCACACACGGCGCTGTGCAGTCGCGGTGGTTCCTTGGCGTTCCCAGCCTTGCCGGAGCGCCCGGCGCGATCGGCATTTGGGTCGGCCAGCATTTGGGGGCTGTTCAAGACGCACTGCCAACGTTGACCGGCACTTGCGGCTCAAGCCCCAGCGTTCTCGCCGGCAGCACGGATAACGCCGGGACCATCAATCTCGGAACCGGGTCGCCAACGGCGTGCAATTTGGTTTTCGCGCACGCCTACAGCAGCACCCCTAGTTGCACGGTGACACGGCAGAGCGGCAATGCCGGGCTCGCATATACATTAGCAACAAACCAACTCAGCACTGCCGGCGGCGCGGCAAGCGACAAAATCAACTATGTCTGCATGGGGCAGTGATCACTGGACATTATGGAATCAAACTAGGCGCCTGCCGTTCCGTCAATCTAAGAGGACATGCGTCACGGCACTCGTGGATGTCGAACGCCAACGATTCGGGCTGCTGGTTGCATAGCTCGCAAGTCAATAACTCGCCCGGCAAGCGCTCGTGCTCGGCACACTCACTTCGTTCGCGCATACTAACTTGATTGCGCATCACGGATTTGGGCCTCCCTAACGAGCCTATGCTCACGCATGGCCGTGGCGTTATCATAGCAAAAATGTTGAATTTTCTGTTACGTGCTCCAGCTTGCGACGTCCCAATGATTAACCTTCGATGAATTATATTCCGGGATGACCTTCACACCTGAGCAATGTTCGATTGCCGGCCTTCATTCTTCGATCACCTCATAGCCGAACGCGACGCCCTTCCGGATCGTTCTCCTGAACCACTCATCGGCAAGCTCTGGCGTCGCGAACACTTTGAGGTGGTCGACGTCGCCAACCTCCTTGCTGGTGTCGACATAGATCCAAACGGTTGTCATTGGTCCCTCTTCAGCTTCCGCTTTCCCCAATGCGTGTCTTTGCGCGACGGATTAAACACCCGCTCGACGTTTCGGTTCAGTGCCCGCATCATACCAATGCGCGCCATCATGGTCGGGCCGTTGAGCTCGACGACCAGGAGCAGGGCTTCTACCGCAGCCTGCCATTCCTCAAGATCCTGCTCGGCCTTGGGAAGCCTCTGGATATAGGTCGCGGCGTCCTTGAGGGTGACGAGTTGGCGACCGCGGGGCAGGGGAATTGGATCGTCGAAGGCGCGCTACCAATCAGTCGCCATGATGCAGCCAGGACGGACCGACGTCCGCGCCGCGATGATCGCACACGGTGCAGAGCATTCGCCGTTGCAGACGTCCACCTCCGCGTTGTGATGACAGTCCGGATTGCCGCAATTGACGAACACATGTTTTCGGCCGTGGCTTCGCATGTTGGCCAGCCGCACGGGCTTATCGTCAAGCACCAGGTTCGGGATCGTCCAGGGCATCGCCCCATCAAAGCGCGTTCGGAGCAGATCGGCAATCAATGACATCAAGGCTAAGGCAGACGAACACCGTAGTCTTACGGAAGCCCACTTTCATGGATTCTTTGTACGGGCTTCGTAGAAAAATAGCGTCGGGGGATTTGATATCTCGGCACCTAATCCAACGCCGTCCAGCGATTATATTCCGCTAGGGCGGCGTTGCGCATTTGATCGCTACGATGAGCGGTAGCGGCTACTTTGGTTGCTGCTGCTCGGTCTTCGGCCTCGCCGCTTCTTGAGCGCGCTTCGCCATAAACTCATCGTACTCAGGCGTACCATGGCGCGGCGGAGCGTCGGCCGGCAGGCCTCCCATCCAGTGCGGCACGTCCGCGATATGTCCGCCAGCGCAAGACGACAGCGTCACACACCCAAGGCATAGGACTAGGACTGTCAGGATACGAAGTGCCATGCCGCATCAAAGCGCGGTCCGAACGGGTAGGCAAATGACGCTATGGGTCGTGCAGTGAAAAGGGCAGCGCTACTGCCCTTCGTGGGTGTGCATAAGCCGGCAGACGAATCCCGTAATTCTGCGGTTCTCTTTCACGGTAGAGTTACTTCCGCTTTTCGCCGAAATGTTTGGCCGATTTTGCCTAAATCGCGCGCGACAATCCGACCATGAGAACCGTGGCCGTCATTTTCGCCTTGGCGCTGATGACCATCGCATTCGAGATTTATTTGGATGCAGTGTTGACGAGCGCAGAGGTCTCTCACATTCCTGCCCCGGAGCCTGCGACGGTGGCTGTCGCACATGCGCTCAAACGCGATTAGGCGCCAAAGTTGCTGGTGAGGGCTTGGTTCATTTCCCCTTCGCCTTATCAGGGGGTGGTGGAAAGGGCCCAGTCCCTAAGGGGGTGAAGGCCTGCGCTTCGCAAACTGTCGATCATGACCGACATTCGGGCCGCAACATAATCGTTGTTTTTGAAAAATACCGCGTAAGTGCGAAGCGGTGCCGTGCCTGATACAGCTCCTCTTATGCATAAGATGTAAGGCCCGGGACTTACAAGGTGAGCTTCTCGGACGGCCGATACTTCCACCGAGCCCACCAGCTTTTCCTCATTGGAAGCTTTTTTGGCAGCCTTGGTTGCTGCCTCCGCATCGGGAGCACTAACCGGCGGTGAGTTATAGACGGACGAAGAAGAACAGGCCGTCAAAACAAAGCACGCCAAGACTACGAACACGCGCACGGGCTCATTTCTTCGCCTTCAGCCCTAGCGTGGCACGAAGAGATAATCGATAATCGTGAAGACGAGCAATGCCAACAAAAACCAGTGGAATACCGGTTTCAGTTCGCTCTTGAAAAATTGGTTTGCGTTCATTTCCCCTCTGCCTTCAGCCCGAGATCTACTGTTTCTGGCCAGGCGGAATGGCTTCGTTCGCCCGTTCGTTCAGCGATGGCGCTTCCGCCGCGGGTGCGGTGCCTCTCAGCTCTGACCCTACGCAGTCACCAGCCCACAGCTTGGTGCCCTTGACCGTTCCGACGAGTTTGCAGCCCATCGGTTCTTTCGGCTTTATCTGAGCCAGCGGCTTGTTGCCGACCTTTGGCGGCGTATCTTGCGCGTAAGCACTCGTCGAAAAACAGACTGCGGCGAGAATGACCAGCGACCTCATCGTTATTTCCCCTTCGCCTTCAGCCCGATCTCTGTAGCTTGCTGCTATTGAAACGCAGTCGTTCATTTGCGCTTTGCCGTGCCGCTCTTGAACGCGACTAGGGCGTAGGCAGCCGCAAAGACTACCAGTGTGGCCACGACCGTTAAGGCGATGAGCTTTTCCATTTTTCGAATATGCTCTGGAGATCGTTACCTTCCGGTGTAGGTTACTTCTTTGCCTTCAGCCCGAGCTCGACCAGGCGGCGGATGGCTTCGGGACGGGAAAGTTCCGGTTCTTTCTGCTTGGCAATCCATGCGTCCAAAGCAGCGATCCGGCCATCGAGCATCCGCACGCCGATGGTCGTGCCGGTGCCAGTGGTGACCGGTCGCCCCCTTCTATTCGCGCTAGCGCTAATTGACTTTCCCATGATTTAGCGCTAGCACAAAAGCAAGCCGAGGGGAAGCTGACACTTCCGCCCCGGCTCTAACCCGAGCCACAAGGATAGCCCTCCAATGACCCAGGCTGACCGCGTGCATAGCACGCCACCCACAAACACGCCCGTAGATACGACGCGACGCCGGTTCCTCGCTGTTGCCGCCTTCGCAAGCGTCGCCGGCGCCGGTAGCCTCGCCGCCGCCGCGATGACGCCGAACGACGTCCCCCAGGCCGTGACCGTGCCCAGGCACAGCAGGCCGGACGCCGAAATGACGGCAGCAGTGACCGAAATCGCGATAATCGACGACACCATCAATGCCATGCACAAAAAATACGGGGACGACGCCGATAGCCGGGATGACTATATCGATTTCGCGGACCGCAGATTAGATCTGCTCGAGATGATGGGCTCGACGCCTTCGATGTCCCGGGTTGGCATCGAAGCCAAGGCGGCCGCACTGCTGATGAATGAGTTGGCTTGCGACTATTCCAGGTTCGGCGACGTCGCCGAGTCGCTCGCCCTCGATATCCTCGCCCTCGCGAAGGCGGTGACATCATGAGCACGGATATCAGCGAGGAAGCGAAACAGGCCATCGCGAACGGGCAATTGATCAGAGCCCGAAACCGCCTGCGGCGAGACGGATGCAGTTCGAATGATGCCTTCCGGCGCCGCGTGCTGCTGCTGGCCGCTGAGCGGGATTTCCCGCCGGCCGAATACGCCAAGCTGCTGCGCAAGCAACGCACCATGAAGCCGCTCCAGGCGTTCTGCGAAAAGCATCATGTCAGCCTCGATTGGCTGATGGATGGCAGCCTCCAGGGGCTGCAACGGATGAAGCAGTGGGCAAAGAAGAACCACGGCATGACGGCGGACGAGCGGCGGGCGAAAATCATCCGGAAGTTGCTCGCGCTTACGCCATCAAATCAAAAAATCATATTTGAATGGATAGATGCGGCAACGGAGGACAACTCCAATGCGTAAACCGAAAGCCAAGAAGGCTGCCACCAAGGTGAAGGCGAAACCGGCCGAAGTCGATCCGGTCATAGCGAAGCGGGCTAAAGCCTATTCCGAGATGGAAAATTCCGTGTGCGACATCTCGCGCGCGGCAGAGCTGGCCATGACCGTTTTCGACAATGACCGGCTCTTCCTGTTCGCCGTCGGTCAGCTCGACTTCATGGTGCAGCGGTTCCGGACCCGATACTACGCCGAGGAATTTCCAGGCGACAACTAGCGCGGCCGACAATTAATTTCTTGCCGGAAAACTAACGTGGTCACCATCCCGCCCGCCAGCGTGCAAGTGTTCGGCGGGCGGACCACTCAAATCTCGCGGAGGAAATTAACATGCGAAATATAATCGAAGACAGAAGAGTCCTCAGGATGCAATTCG
>Ga0137403_10003326_pt1 | contig 19336 bp, 9 predicted proteins | sample CZOMad2_1_16fung_FD_122057 | JGI IMG/M metagenome (GOLD analysis project Ga0137403, IMG submission 122057) | Vadose zone soil fungal communities from Angelo Coast Range Reserve, California, USA - CZOMad2_1_16fungal (Hybrid Assembly) | ecosystem: Environmental > Terrestrial > Soil > Vadose zone...
CTTTACAGCCTGCAACAGTGCGGAATGGCTTGCCCACCGAGGAACTGTGGGCCGGGTCCTGCTCGGCGATCTTCACATTCTCGATGAGGACATGGAGCCATGCCCCGTCGGCACGTCCGGCACGGTCTGGTTCAAGACCGCAACGCCGTTCGAATATTTCAACGACCCGAACAAGACCCGCGAGGCCCGCTCGCCTGACGGCAGCATGAGCACCGTCGGCGACGTTGGCTATGTCGATGCCGACGGCTTTCTCCATCTGACGGATCGCAAGACCTTCATGATCATCTCGGGAGGCGTCAACATCTATCCGCAGGAATGCGAGAACCTGCTGATCACCCATCCCAAGATCGCCGACGCCGCAGTGTTTGGCGTTCCCAATCCCGACCTTGGCGAGGAAGTGAAAGCGGTGGTGCAACCGATGCCCGGGATTCCACCGGGACCGGACCTTGCCGAGGAGCTGATTGTTTTCTGCAGCCAATCGCTGTCGCGCCAGAAGGTGCCACGCTCGATCGACTTCGAGGACGAGCTGCCGCGGCTTCCGACCGGAAAGCTCTACAAGCGGCTGTTGCGAGACCGCTATTGGGGCGACAAGACCTCGCGCATATTGTGACGGCGCGTGCTCGCCAGCGGCCGTCTTACAGAACCACTTCATCGGCGCGCGCGTGCATCGCCGGCGAAGCGGTCGATCCGGGCGATTTGTCGGTCTTGCTATCGGCTGCCAATTCGGCCTGGGTCGGCTGAATCGACGGTGCCGCCGAAGCAGCCGCGGCGGCGACTTCATCCTGACCCAGCGCACTCGCTGCGGACCCGGAGAAACGGCTCGCCTGGCGGCCTGCCACGATGATCATCAATGCGCAGACGACATAGAAGCCCACGCCCAGCGAGTATGTCCCGGCGATGCCGAATTCGATGGATAAGGCCATGCCCAACACCGACCCAAGCATCGACGTAATCCCGTTGGCGCTCCAGAAGAACGGAAGAAGCTCCGAGTGACGGCGCCAGACACTCAGTCCGAGCGGGAACATCATTCCCATGCAGAACGCCGGAGGTGCCAGAAGCAGTATCGACAACAGAATGCGCATGTCGGTAGCTTCCGATCGCGCCCAGGTCGTGAATAAGGGAGTCAATAGCCCTGCCACTGCGAGCGTTGTCAGGAGAGCGACAACCCTGGCGATGACCGCGCTTGGCCGAGGAGAAGCCGCCCCCACGGTGGCGCTGCCGGCCCCGCTAGCGAGAAGAATGGTGAAAAGTACGACAGCCAGCCCGTAGACGGGATGACCAAGGAAGATCATCAGCCGTTGCATCTGCGATATCTCTATAAGCATGAAGCCCATGCCGATCGCGCAGAAATACGTTACTGGTGGCGTCAGCGCTGATAGTGGCATCCACCTCGCGAGACGGACAAACGGAGTGACGATGTAGTACACGCAGGCGCAAAACGCCACCACGATCAAAAGCAGCATCACGCTGATCGCCGCGTTGTTGTTGGAAAGAGTCGCCGAAGGCTTGGTGACAAGATTCCCGAAACGCGCCGTAAAGAAAAAGAACGGATTGTCGTCCGTCGAGGGAGTGATATTTTCCAGTAGTGAGGCAAAGAACGCCGTGTCTGCCTTGCCGGACATCAGCGTCGACGTGATCGTGTCGAAAGTGACGTCTGGCCCCAGGAATATCTTGAAGCCTTGAGCCTGAAGTCTCGTGCGCGCCTCTTGCCATTGGGCATTGGTGAAGGCGTCTGGACGGGTAATCAAGGTTACGATGTTGTCGACGTTCACTGCGACAATATGATCCGATAGCTCGGCCGCGGGCACGCCGTGGCGCTGGAGCGCGCTCGCTGCGATCGCCATGAGGCGGTAGAACTCGCCACGGTGACCGTTCGGGTCGAACCAGCGCGATACTGACAGCAACCCGCCCGGCTTCAACGCGCGGTAAAAGTCATCCCACGCCTCCACGGTATAAAGCCGGTTTTCCGTGAGCGTTAGTCCGCCGGCAGCCGTTGCGGCCCAGGTATCGATCAGCGAAATCTGCACAAGGTCGTATCGTTCGGATGAGTGGTTGATGTAGCTGCGAGCCTCGGCATTGACCAACGACACGCCGGGCTGACGATCGAGATGGCCGGAGAAATCGGCGAACTTGTCGGTGAGGACTTCGAAGATCGCGGGGTTGATCTCAATTGCGCGTATGTGCTTGGCGCCGAAAACGAGCCCGGAAAGAATGTCACGACCGCCGCCCACGCCAACAACCGCGACGTCGGCCGCGGGCTGCACCAGGTAGGCGGCATTGATGACGTCGTCCTTCAGGTAGGCGAGCTTGCCGATGTCACCATCGTGCCGGGTGATGACCGTGTTCGCACCCGCGTCGATATCGAGGATGTTCTGATCTATCTTTATCTCCGGCGTGTGGGCAAAACCCCAGCCGAACGGCTCCGACTCGCCGAGCGCCATGACCCTCACGCGCGAGTAAGTATTCCAGCGCTCGAACAGCGTTCCGATCTGCTGAGTTCCCTTGGCCCAGAACACGCCCAGATGGCTTTTGCCGGAAATATCAAGTCCGGTGTGCACGACCGTTGCGGCGGCCAGGGTCAGCGCGACGGCGCCGCTCAGACGCAGGCTGCGGATGTCTCCGCTATCCCGCACCACGATCCAGCCCGCGGCAGCGGCAAAGGCTCCGATCCCCAATGTTGCACTCACAGGATCGACGACGAGCAATACGAAGATAACCCCGAGGCATCCGAGCGCCGCTCCTGCAAGGTCGGCCGCATAGAGCCAACCGCCGCTATAGGGCAGGCGCGTCAACAAAAGCGTTATGCAGACGCCACTTTCGGTAAAAGGCCTTACGAAGGCGACCGTAGCGATCCCCAGGGCCACCAGCACGTATTCTGCGGGAATCACGAGCGGCACGCACAGAAACGCAATCATTGCGCCAACCCCGGTGATCGCAAACCACGCAGCGTGGCGTGCGAATTCCACTCCCACCCGCTCGGGAGCGTAGCGGGCCGGCTTGCCGTAAACCTCCATCGCCCCGCGAGTAAGTCCGAGCATGGCAAGTGAAATGGCAGCAAACGCAAAATGGTAATACAGCATGACGCTGAAGAAACGAGTGATCAATATCTGGTATGACAGCGTGGCGGCGGCCAATACAAGAATTGCGAAAGAATAGCGGTTAAAAATTCTCGAGAATGCTCGCACGATACTGCCCTCAATTAAATCTCGACCAATCCGCGCGACGCATTCCCGCCGACGTTGGATGAAACTCCCTAATAACCCCTTGACCAAGTCTTAAGGCTTCTCTCAAAGAACCCGCCATCATCATCGCCGGCACCCGCGTGCTACTTACCGCAATGTTTTTAACAATGTTGCGCAACTGCCGCTGGGACGACGAGGCGCCGCTTGTCTGTGCCAACTAGTCGACGGTTGGGGTTAATGAGACATTATCCGAAGGAGGTGAGTGATCCCGGACGGGCGTCATGCATTGGTTGGTATTCCCTGGCAGCCGGCTTCGCCCATGCGGCCGCTGCGACCGAGCTTGATATCGACTATTTGCGCGGTTCCACGGCCTCCAGCGAGTTCGCCGCTTGATTGATCACCGGCTTTTTGCTGTGATGATTGCGGGCTGAGGTATTCGAATGAAGTGGAAGAGAGAACGCGATCTTCTGATCGCGCAGACTATGGCGTTTGTTCAAACCGTCACCGGGAAGACGACGGAAGCCGAAGGCCGCTTTGAGTCCGTTCCGCTGGATGAACCCACCAAGGCAGAACGACCTGTCGAGTTCGTCGCGGCCGCGCGTCCGTCGCCGGTTCGTCACAGTGAGCTTCGCGAAGAAATCCGGGGCAGAGTCGCTGCGTTCCGCGCCCACCAGCAAATCTTCGATCGTGACCGCGATGCATATTACAACTCGGTGCTGGCAAAGGTTCGCGCGTCCTCCGAACACCTGCCCAGGGCGTCGGACAATCAGCCGGCCAAACGTTGACCCGGATATTGCCGGGGCCCGCTCCGGCAATGAAGGTGTTCCGGGTGGATATCGGTTGAAGCAAACGCGACGTGACAGGCGCTAGGAGCGCGGCGCGACCTTCTGCTGCTCGCCGGCGAGCTTCTCGGCCGCAACCGCCCGGCGAAACCCCTGGCGCGCCTGCAGGCGCTGCCAATAGGCGGCCACGGCGGGGCCAAATTCCCCGGAAAGGCCGAGGCTGTGCGCCAGCAACAGCGCATATCCGACGGAAATATCGGCGGCGGTAAATCGGCCGGCGCAGAGCACGTCGCTCTTGGCGACCGCGGCTTCCACACCGCGAAGCCGGCCGAAGAACCATTTCGTGTAGTCGGCGGCCACTTGCGGATTGCGCCGCTCTTCGGGTTCAAGCTCGGTGTAGCGCAGCACCAGCGTTTGCGGAAATGTCAGGGTGGCCTCGCCGAAATGCAGCCAGTTGAGATAGGCGCCAAAGTCAGGCTCATCGATGCCGACCGCAAGCGGCGTCGGGCCGTAGCGTGTCACCAGATATTGCGCGATCGCGGCCGATTCCGTCATGCGTGTATCGCCGTCGAGCAGCAGTGGAATGGTGCCGAGCGGGTTGAGGCCGAGATATTCCTTGGCGAACACCCTTGGCGGAAACGGCAGCATCTTGAGCTCGTACGACAGTCCAAGCTCTTCCAGCGTCCATAGCGGCCGGAACGAGCGCGCCGCCGCGCAATGATAAAGGGTGATCATGTCGTTCCACCTCAATCGCTAATTCTCGCCGTTGCGCTGTGCGGGGAGTCGTTCAGCAGCTTCTTTCGCTTCATCGAATTTACTCTGCGCAATGACGGAAGTCTTGCGATCCCCGAGATGTTGCCCAAGTAAAAGAGCGAAGCTGAAGCATTTAACCGCTATGGACTCCCAGATGCATTATCTGCCGCTGACGCCGGGACTGTTTTCCATCTTGGTCTTCATGGTTGTCGGGCTGATCATCCTGATTCAGCTTCGCATTCTCCGATATGCCTACATGAAGCTCGGGGTCAGCCCGGGCATGGCGCTTGTTCTGTTGTTCGGCTCGCTGGTCGGCAGCTATTTCAATATTCCGGTCACGATCCTGCCCGGACCGCCGGTCAGGTCGGGGCAGATCGTTGATTTCTTCGGCATGCAATATGTCGTGCCACTCGTGAGTTCATGGCCCGGCACGGTTCTCGCCGTCAATGTCGGCGGCGCGGTAATACCGACCATCATGTCCACCTATCTCGTGCTTCGCTACCAGCTATGGCTCAAGGCAACGATTGCGGTCGTCGTCATCGCTTTCATCATCCATTCGATGGCGACCCCGGTGCACGGGATCGGCATTGCGGTGCCGGTTTTTGCGCCCGTCGTAGCCACGGCAATCCTTGCATTCATCCTGTCCCGCGAATACGCAGCTCCGCTCGCCTATATCGGCGGCTCGATGGGCACGCTGATCGGGGCCGATCTGCTCAATCTCGACAAGATCAGCGGCCTCGGCGCCCCGGTCGCCTCGATTGGCGGCGCGGGAACGTTCGACGGCATCTTCCTCACCGGAATTCTTGCCGTTCTTCTGGCCGGTATTGCTTCTCCTTCGCGCCCAAGACCGGCTTGGTAAGCAATCGCGGTCTGCGGGCATTCCCGCCGCGCGAGTTGCCACCCTCCCCGACTAGCAATAAGAAGAGACGAAAAGTCTCGGAAAATAGCGGATTCCAGCCGACCGCCTATTCCGGGCAATGAAATGAATAAAGGGTAGCGGTACGCCTATGGAAGCTCGTTTAAGCCATGCGACGTCAGGTAAATGGTCGCCATCATCGCATGCAAGCGGCATCGTCAAGAATATTCATGCCATGCTGCACCCGCGCAACATTGTGCTGGTCGGCGCGACCGACAAGCCGGGCAATTACGCCGAGCGCATCTGGAACAACCTGATCAAATACAAGTTCGAAGGCGGCCTCTATCCACTCAACAGCAAGCGCGAAACGATCTGGGGCGTCCCCTGCTACAAGGATTTTGCCAGCCTGCCGGACAAGCCGGATCACGTGCTCGTGCTGGTGCCGGCGCGTTTCGCGGTTCAGGTAATCCGGGACGCCGCCGCGGCCGGCGCCCGTTCGGCGACGATCGTCAGCTCCGGCTTCAGCGAATTGCAGGACGACGAGAGCCAGAAGCTTGCCGCCGAGCTGCAACAGGCGGTCCGGGAAACCGGCCTCGCCGTCACCGGTCCGAATTGCCTTGGCAATCTGAGCGCCGGCGAAAAACTGTTCACCAACATCGACGACCGCGTGGTCACGATGGAGGCGGGCCCGGTCGCGATCGCCGGTCAGTCCGGCGCGATCGTGATGGCGATCCGGCAGGCACTGGAAGATCGCGGTGTCGGCGTCGGCTACATGGTCACGACCGGAAACGAGGCTGGACTCGAGACACCTGACTTGATGACCTATTTCGCGGCCGACCCCTCGATCCGCGTGATCGTGGTGTATCTCGAAGGGGTGCGCAATACCAAGGTGTTCCGCGAAGCCTGCAAGGCCGCGCGTGCGGCGGGCAAGCCGGTGATCGCTCTCAAGCTCGGCGCATCCGAGGGTGGTCGCGCCGCGGCGATGGCGCATACCGGGGCGCTGGCCGGCTCGATCGAGACCTTCGATGCGATCTCGGCCCGCGAAGGCGTGATCCGCGCACGGGGCATGGACGAGTTGATCGAAACCACCGAGTGTTTTGTCCATGCCGACCTGCCGCAAGGTGGGCGCCTCGCTGCAGTCACTTTATCCGGCGGCAAGCGCGGCCTCCTGATCGACGCATTTTCGTCCGCGGGCCTGGATTTTGCGCGGCTCAGCCAAGGCGCAAGCAACAAATTGGCAAAAATGCTCGGGCCCGGCTCGATCGTCGGCAATCCGCTCGATGCGGGATTTGCAGCCGTGGTCGATCCTTCCGTCTATATGCAGTCGATCAAGATCATGATCGACGATCCCGACACCGACATCGTCATCATCGACTCTGAATTGCCGAAGGCGCCGCATGAACTGCGCGAACGTAATTTGCGTATCGTCAACGAGATGGCGGCGGCCGCGAGCAAGCCGGTGATCTACATCTCGGCGATGTCGATCGGCTTTACCGAATTCACCAAGGGTCTGCGCAAGTCGCTGCCGCATATCGCGGTGATGCAAGGCCTCGACCGGGCGGTCGGCGCGATCAAGGCGCTGATCGAATACGCCTCGCTGCGCAAGGAGGTGCCGGATATCGTGTCGAGCTCCAGCGCTTCGGCGCGCGCGATGCTGGAACGGACGCTCGAGGGCGCCAAAGGACCGGCACTCGACGAGGTCGCGTCAAAGAAACTGCTGAAGGCTTATGGCATCCCGGTGTCGAAGGAAGAAATTGCACGGACGGCGGCAGACGCGGTGAAGATAGCCAGGAAAATCGGCTTTCCCGTCGTCGCCAAGGTTGTCAGCGCAGAAATTCTGCACAAATCCGACATCGGCGGCGTGGTGTTGAACATCAACAGCGCGGCCGAGGTCAGGAAGGCTTTCAGCGACATCACCGCGCGGGTGAAGAAACTGAAGAACAAGCCGAAGCTCGATGGCATTTTGATCGCGCAACAGGTCAAGGCGGAGCTTGAGCTCGTCGTCGGCGCCGCGCTCGATGCCGAGATGGGGCCGGTGGTGTTGTTCGGAACCGGCGGCGTCGATATCGAACTGATGAAGGATGTTGCGCTGGCCGGCGCTCCGCTCGATGCGGCCGAGGCCAGGGCGCTGATCGGCCGCACCAAGGCCGGCGTAAAGCTCAGAGGTTACCGCGGCAAGCCCGCGCTGCATGAAGCTTCCGTCATAAAGGCGCTGGTCGGCTTGTCCAACATGATGGCGGACGCGGGAAGCCGGATCGCCTCCATCGACGTCAATCCGTTTCTCATCAATACAAGAGCAGGCGTTGCCGTCGACGGCCTGATCGTCCTCAACAACGCCGCGGCCGAACGCGCCGCGGGACATTAAATCGAAAACGGGGGTCCGATGCGATTTGCTTTGAGCGTCCTGGCATTGATTGGAGTGACCGCATCAGGCCCCGCAATGGCGCAGGCCCCGGCTGCAGGTTCTTCGCCGCCGCCGTCACCGGCTTCATTTCCGGCGTGGGCCTATCCGTGGGCTCCGGATTTCAAGGCCCCGCCCGACGATGGCGTGCCACGACACGTGCCCGATAGCACGGCCACGTTCACCATCACGCAGGAGCGCAATCTGTTCTTCGTGCCGGACTGGCACCCCGACGATCACCCCCCGATGCCGGATATCGTCGCGCACGGCAGGCAGCCGGATGTGCGGGCCTGCGGCTCATGTCATCGCGCCGAAGGGACGGGCGGGCCGGAGAACGCCAGTCTGGCCGGCCTGCCTGCTTCTTATATCGTCCAGCAGATCGCCGACTATAAAAGCGGCGCGCGAAAATTTGCGGGCCCGCAGCGAAGTCCGAACGTGCTGATGACCACGATCGCCAAAGCCGCCACCGACGAAGAGATACAGGCCGCGGCGGCCTATTTCGCCTCGCTCAAGCCAAAGACCAATATCAAGGTGATCGAAGCCGACACGGTTCCGGCGACCCAGCTCGCGCGGGTGTTCTACATGGTGTCAAAGGATGGCGGCACCGAGCCGATCGGTCAGCGCATCGTCGAGGTCCCGGTTGATGCCGAGCAATTCGAGCATCGCGACACCCGGTCGCAATTCGTGGCCTACGTGCCGAAGGGAAGTATTGCAAGGGGCGAAGCCCTGGCCAAAACCGGGGGATCGGACATAACAACCCCGTGCGCCACCTGCCATGGCCGCGACCTGCAAGGCATGGATTCCGTCCCCGGAATTGCCGGACGTTCGCCGAGCTATCTCGTTCGCCAGCTTTACGACTTCCAGCAACATGCGCGGGCCGGAAGCGCGGCCGAGCTGATGGCTCCGGTGGTCGAAAAACTTTCCCACGACGACATGATCTCGCTTGCGGCTTACGTTTCGTCGCTAAAACCCTGAGCGACTGCGCGGGACGATGAGCGCTTGGGCTGTAAGAGCTGTCGAACACTGCGTGTCGGTTCGGCTGGGAATGTCAGAATGCCCCGGGAACAACGGCCGATGAGCGACGTTAGTCCCTATTGTTTCTGGGGCATTGCGAGGGGAAAGTGTTGCGTAATCAAGGCGTATCTGCCCAATCAGGCGGGTCATTCCCGACCGGGGGCGGCGAACTTGGCGCGCTTATCAGGCAATTCGACTGGGCAAAGACCAGCCTCGGGCCGCTCGCGGCCTGGCCTCAAAGCTTAAAGACCATCACCGAAACCCTGCTCCGATCTCCCGTTCCCATCGTGCTGTTGTGGGGCGAGGACGGCATCATGATCTACAACGATGCCTATTCGGTTTTTGCCGGCGGTAGACACCCCAAACTGCTTGGATCGAAAGTCCGCGACGGGTGGGCGGAGGTCGCCGACTTCAACGACAACGTCATGAAGGTCGGACTGAGAGGCCGCACGCTGGCTTACAGGGATCAGGAGCTCACCCTCTATCGGCACGGTCGGCCCGAGCAGGTCTGGATGAACCTGGATTACTCGCCGGTAATGAACGAGGCCGGCGAGCCGGCGGGTGTGATCGCCATTGTGGTCGAAACGACGCAACGGGTGATGGCCGAACGCCAATTGCGCCACGTCAACGAAATTCTGTTTGCATCGCAAAGAGCGCTGAAGGACCGCGAAAGCGAACTTGCCCGCGTTCAGCAAATCGCCCGCATTGGTGGAGTCAATGTCGACCTCAGAAATGGCTTCGACAACGGCAAGCGCGCGCCCGAATATCTGGAAATACACGGGCTTGATCCCGATACTAGCGATACGCATGAGGGTTGGGTCAGGCGGCTTCACCCCGATGATCGCGACCGCGCGCTGCAACATTTCCTGACGACGATAAACGGCAGCGGAACGCACTATTCTGCCGAATACCGGATCGTGCGGCCGAACGACGGGCAAATTCGATGGATCGCCTGCGAAGCCGAGATCGAACGGGATGAAAAGGGCCGTCCGCTTCGCCTTGTCGGCGCGCATATGGACATTACCGACCGCAATCTGGCGAAGGAACTGCTGAAAGAAAGTGAAGCGCGCTTCCGCTTGATCGCCAACAGCGCGCCGGTGCCGATGTGGGTCAGCAAACTGGATCGCACGCGCGGCTTTGCAAATCAGGCGTACCTTGATTTTCTCGGCATGGGCTATGAGGAGGCGCTGGCTTTCGACTGGCGGAAAATTCTTCACCCCGACGATCTCGACCGAATTGTCAAAGAGAGCGTCGCCGGCGAAACCTCCCTCAAGCCGTTTGTTCTGGAAGCAAGGTATCGCCGCGCGGACGGCGCATGGAGGTGGATGCGGTCCGAATCGCAGCCGCGCTGGGATCCAGCGGGAAAGCATATCGGCTTCATCGGCGTAGCCCACGATATCACGACGGCCAAGGAAGCCGAAAACGATCTGCGCCGCCTCAATGAAACGCTGGAGCAACGCATCAAGGAGCGCACCTCCCAGCTTGAGTCCAACGAAGCGCAGCTGCGCGCGATCTTCGAGACCAGCAACCAATATCAGGGGCTTTTGGACCTGCAGGGCAACGTCGTTTACGCCAACAAGACCTCGCTGGCGGGCATTCAGGCCGCCGAAGCGGACATTATCGGTAAGCCGTTTTGGGACTCGCCGTGGTTTTCGGGAACGCCTGGCGCGGGCGAGGTGATCCGACAGGGTTTTGCCATGGTCATCCACGGCGAGAGCATCCGATCGGAAATGCTTCTGCATTTGCCGATCGGTGACAGGTATTTTGATTTTGCGATGCGGCCGGTATTCGATCAGCACCGCGCGGTCGCCGCGGTCTTGCCGGAAGCGGTCGATATCACCGAGCGCCGCCAGGCAGAGGAGGCCCTTCGCCAATCCCAGAAGATGGAAGCCATCGGTCAACTCACCGGCGGCGTCGCCCACGATTTCAACAACCTGCTGACGATTATCCGCTCCGCCACGGATTTCCTTCGCCGCCGCGAACTGACCGACGATCGGCGCCGGCGCTACATCGATGCGATCTCCGACACCGTCGACCGGGCCTCGAAATTGACCGGACAACTGCTGGCGTTTGCGCGGCGACAACCATTGACCCCTCAGGTGTTCGATGTCGGTGCGCAAGTCGAAGCCATCGCCCAACTCGTCCGCCCGCTCGTCGGCGGAAGAATTCAGATCGGGTTGGAGATTCGCGACCCTGAGTGCTTCGCCACGGCGGACATCGCGCAATTCGAGACTACCCTGATCAATCTTGCCGTGAATAGCCGGGACGCGATGGAGGATGAGGGCGCCATTTCGATCGGCGTCGAGAAGGCCGATGCAATCCCGGCCTCGGGCACGAGCAGAAGGCGGAGCGGAAAATTCATTGCCATCTCGGTCAAGGACACCGGCACAGGCATCCCATCCGATCGACTGACGGCGATTTTTGAACCGTTTTATACGACCAAGGAAGTCGGAAAGGGCACTGGCCTTGGTCTCAGCCAGGCCGTCGGATTTGCCAAGCAGTCGGGCGGCGAAATCGTGGTGACCAGCGTTTTGAACCAAGGCTCCACCTTCACGATATATTTGCCGCAAGCCGACGTCCCCGGCGGTCAGGCAGATACCGCCGCAGCCAACAGCGAGGCGACGATAAGCGGACGCGGCCATCGCATCCTGGTCGTGGAAGACAACGAGGAAGTCGGGAAATTCTCCACCGAGCTGCTGCAAGACCTTGGTTATGCGACAAGGCGCGCGGACAATGCCAGGCAGGCGCTGGCGCTGATCGCCGCGGATGAGTTGGCGTTCGATCTGGTATTTTCCGACGTCATCATGCCTGGAATGACCGGCGTTGAGCTTGCAACCATCATCCGCGAGCGCTACCCCGGCCTGCCTGTGGTTTTGACCAGTGGCTATAGCAGCGTATTGGCGGAGAATGCCCATCATGGCTTCGAACTGATTCAGAAGCCATATTCGGTCGAGGTGCTGTCCCGTACATTGCGCAGGGCTATTTCGGAACGATAGTCCGCCATCGCCACGTTTGTCGGCGAAATCCTCTCGATGCGCGCAACCCACAACGTTTTCCAGCGAAGTGGGGGTACCGGTTCAAAGCGGGAAGACGATTCGAAGAAAAGTCATCCCGCTTTAGCGCGTCGGTTCTGATTCAGCATTACGCGCGGTAGGCGGTCTTGCCCGTGCCCCGGTAAAGCACGCGAACCTGTTCTTCCGACACCTCCTTGTGAAAAGCCAAAGCCTCGGGCTCAAGGTCGCGCTTTGGCACGTGGGCGGGCAGGAAGTGTTGATAAGTATCCTTGCCGCGAACCAGCGTTGCCCAATCCCGCGCGCCGACCGCCTGCTTCAAATGAGCCGGGATATAGCGGATGGCGAGGCCGATGCGGCGGTCATCGGAGCGATTCGGCTCCGATCCGTGAAACAGCAGCACATGGTGCAGCGACGCCTGGCCCGGCTTCAACTCCACATAGATGGCCTTGGCCTCGTCGACGTCGACCGCGATCTCCTGGCCACGGGTAAGCAGGTTGTTCTGGTCGAACGTGTCCTCGTGCTGGACCTGGCGCTGGTGGGTTCCGGCGATGAATTTCATGCAGCCGGATACCTTGTTGGCCGGCGACATCGCGATCCATGCGGTCGCGACATCGGAAGAACTGAGGCCCCAATAGGTAGCATCCTGATGCCAGGAGACGAAGCCGGGATCGCAAGCCTCCTTGATAAAGAAGCTGGTGTTCCAGCAAAGAATATCCGGCCCGAGCACATCCTCGATCGCATCCAGGATTTTCGGATGACGGGTCATCTCGTCGATCCAGGTGAAGAGAACGTGGCTGCGATGGCGCATCTCGGCCTTGATCGGACCGCCGCTGACGGCCTCATAATCCTCCAGCTTGTGGCGAAAATCGGCGACTTCACTCGGGCTCAGCGCGTCGACCGGAAAATGGTAGCCACGATCGTGATAGCCCGCGATCTCATCCGCACTCAGCAGTTTTGGCATGGCTTCCTCCGAACCTCTTGTTATTTTTTTCACCGCTGGCTCATGGCGTTTAACCAAGCGTGACCGCACCCCCTGGTGCTGTCAAGAAGCGGCAAAAGAGTAGCGGCCGGGCTTTTCATCACCGGGAACGATGGCCGGGTGCTGGCAACAGGCAGGAGCGGGCTTTCGCCCGATTTGCTTTGCTCGTACAATCAGAAATGACCATCAGCATTGACCCTCTCCACGCAGCAGATCGCAGCCGGATTTCGGGATGAAAGCACGGGCCAGTAACCTGATGATCGGAACCACGACGCTCGCGGTGATCGCCGTGGCATTCGTCGGCCTTCTCGGGGGTCGGAAAATCCACAGCATCCAGCAACGAGGCCCGCTGCGTATTGTGTTCGAGGGCTCCGCGAGCGGCCTGCACAAGGGTGGCAGCGTGAATTTCGACGGGGTACAGGTCGGGGAAATACTGTCCCTCAAGCTCGACAATCCTCGCAAGGTCGTCGCCTTTGTCATGGTCGATAACAGCGCGCCGATCCGCAAGGACACGATTGTGGGGCTGGAATTCCAGGGGCTGACCGGTGTGGCGGCGATATCGCTGACGGGCGGTGCGGCAACGGCGGCTCCGGTGCCACTCGAGGCCGACGGCGTTCCGACCCTGAGCGCCGACCTGAGCGAGATCCAATCGATCCGCGATACTCTGCACAATGTCGACCGCGTCCTCGTCGGCAATCAGGCAACGATCAAAGATGGGCTGCTGAGTTTCGAGACCTATACCGCGTCGCTGGCAAGCAAGGGTGACGTGATGGAGAAGATCATTGGCAAGGCCGACGATGCCTTCGCGAGCTTCGGCAGTGCCGTGACCAAGATCGACAACGGCATACCGGGCCTTGCGCCAGGAAAGGCTGACGAATTGTTTGAGAAGGTGAAGTCGATCCGTGAATTCGCCGAGACCTTCGACAAGAAGTCCCGCACGGTGATCGAGGAAGCCCGCCGCTCGCTGCTCGATATCAGCCAGGCCGCCATCGGGGTGACCCACAAATTAGACCCGCAGGGCGGCGAAAGCGAAAATCCGCGCCCACCGAGGAAGCCGAACCCGAGACGCCAATGAGGTTTCTGCTATTGGCCGCGCGGGAATTTTTGCAGCGCGGTGCTCAGTTGGTTCCCGAACAGATGGCGTGCGCCATATCGCTCGGCGCCATCGGTTCCACCGCGTCAGGCCTCAAAAGCGTCGCGATGATCCGCCAGGCTCAAGTCTGGCCCTCAGATCGAACAAAAAATTTACTTTTCGCAGGAACCAAAGTTCCTTTGCGGTATTAATTTCTTTCGTCCCAATTTATCGGTCTAACAAACTGTAATATAAGGTATTTTCTTGCTTCCCGATTGTTCGCAAGATTTTATCGTGCGAAACAATAGCTCGCCTGCGCCGCGATGGGGCGCGCCTTGCTGCATGAGGGGAATGCCATGAGTGATGTCGGCTCTGTTACGCCATCCACCCGGCGCCGCGCCAAAACCAAACCATACGGCAATGGAAAAGCGCACCCTTCGCAGGAATTGCTTCAGGCATTGCAGGCGATGCGAAGCGGTGACTTCTCGGTGCGAATGACGGGCGATCATTTGGGTGTCGAAGGCAAGATCGCCGATACTTTCAATGAAATCGTCGCCGCCAATCAACGGATGGCGCAGCAGCTGGAGCGAGTTGGCCAGGTTGTCGGCCGCGAAGGAAAGACGCGCCAGCGCGTCAAGTTCGGCCTTGCCAGCGGCTCCTGGGCCGACATGGAAGGTTCCGTCAACACGCTGATCGACGACTTGCTCTGGCCGACACGCGAAGTGACCCGAGCGGTCGCGGCGGTGGCGCAGGGAGACCTGTTGCAGACCGTGCAACTGGATGTCGATGGCCGCCCATTGGGCGGCGAATTTTTGCAGTCGGCCACCATCGTCAACACGATGATCAAGCAGCTCAGTGTCTTCACCTCCGAGGTGACGCGCGTCGCGCGCGAAGTCGGTACCGAAGGCAAGCTCGGCGGCCAGGCCCAGGTCCCCGAAGTGACGGGCGTCTGGAAAGACCTGACCGAGAGCGTCAACTCGATGGCCAACAACTTGACCGGCCAGGTCCGTAACATCGCCGAGGTCACCATCGCCGTCGCCAACGGCGACCTTTCCAAGAAGATCACCGTCGACGTCCGCGGCGAAATCCTGCAGCTGAAAGAAGCCATCAATACCATGGTGGACCAGTTGCGCTCGTTCGCCTCCGAAGTCACCCGCGTCGCCCGCGAAGTCGGCACTGACGGAAAGCTCGGCGGTCAGGCGATCGTGCCTGGCGTCGCCGGCACATGGAAAGACCTGACCGACTCCGTCAACGCGATGTGCGGCAACCTGACCGCCCAGGTGCGCAATATCGCCAACGTCACCACGGCGGTCGCGCGCGGCGACCTCTCGCGCAAGATCACGGTCGACGTCCGCGGCGAAATTCTGGAGCTCAAGGACACCATCAACACGATGGTCGATCAGCTCAACTCGTTCGCTTCCGAAGTGACCCGCGTCGCGCGCGAAGTCGGCACCGAAGGCAAGCTCGGCGGACAAGCCCAGGTCCCCGGCGTTGCCGGCACCTGGAAGGACCTCACCGACAACGTCAACTTCATGGCGTCAAACCTCACCGCCCAGGTCCGCAATATCGCCGATGTCGCCACCGCGATCGCGGGTGGCGACCTTTCCAAGAAAATCACGGTCAACGTGTCGGGCGAAATCCTTCAGTTGAAGGAAACGCTCAACACAATGGTCGACCAGCTCAATGCGTTTGCCGGCGAAGTCACGCGCGTCGCACGTGAAGTCGGCACCGAAGGCCGGTTGGGCGGCCAGGCCAACGTGCTCGGCGTCGCCGGCACCTGGAAGGACCTGACCGAGAGCGTCAACTCGATGGCGAGCAATTTGACGGCGCAGGTTCGCAACATCGCGGAAGTGACGACCGCGGTGGCCAATGGCGACTTGTCGAAGAAAATCACGGTGGACGTGCGCGGCGAAATTCTTGAGCTGAAAGACACCATCAACACGATGGTCGACCAGCTCAACGCCTTCGCCGGCGAAGTGACGCGCGTGGCGCGCGAGGTCGGCACCGAAGGCAAGCTCGGCGGTCAGGCGCTGGTGCGCGGCGTCGCCGGCACCTGGAAGGACCTCACCGACAGCGTCAACTCGATGGCCAGCAACCTGACGGGACAAGTCCGCAACATCGCCGAGGTCGCGACCGCCGTGGCCAAGGGCAACCTGTCGAAAAAGATCACCGTGAACGTGTCGGGCGAAATCCTGCAATTGAAGGAAACGCTGAACACGATGGTCGACCAGCTCAACGCCTTTGCCAGCGAAGTGACGCGCGTGGCGCGCGAAGTCGGCACCGACGGCAAGCTCGGCGGCCAGGCCCAGGTGACCGGCGTCGCCGGAACCTGGAAGGACCTCACCGACAGCGTCAATTCGATGGCGGGCAACCTCACCGCGCAGGTCCGCAACATCGCGGAGGTGGCGACCGCCATCGCCGGCGGCGACCTTTCCCGCAAGATCACCGTGGACGTGCGCGGCGAAATCCTGCAGTTGAAGGAAACGCTGAACACGATGGTCGACCAGCTCAACCGCTTCGCCGGTGAGGTGACGCGCGTGGCGCGCGAGGTCGGCACCGAAGGCCGCCTCGGCGGTCAGGCCAACGTGCCGGGCGTCGCCGGCACCTGGAAGGACCTCACCGACAGCGTCAACTCGATGGCGGGCAACCTCACCGCGCAGGTCCGCAACATCGCCGAAGTGACCACCGCCGTGGCGCGCGGCGACCTGTCGCGCAAGATCACCGTCGACGTGAAGGGCGAAATCCTCGAACTGAAGAACACCATCAACACGATGGTCGACCAGCTCAACGCCTTCGCTTCGGAAGTGACCCGCGTGGCGCGCGAGGTCGGCACCGAAGGAAAGCTCGGCGGTCAGGCCGAAGTGCCCGAGGTCGCCGGCACCTGGAAAGACCTCACCGACAACGTCAACTTCATGGCGTCGAACCTGACCGCGCAGGTCCGCAACATCGCCGAAGTCGCGACCGCGATCGCCGGCGGCGACCTGTCCAAGAAGATCACGGTCGACGTGCGCGGCGAAATCTTGCTGCTCAAGGATACCCTGAACACCATGGTCGAGCAGCTCCGCTCGTTCGCCGCGGAAGTGACGCGTGTCGCGCGCGAAGTCGGAACCGAGGGCCGGTTGGGCGGTCAGGCCGTTGTGCCCGGCGTCGGCGGCACCTGGAAAGACTTGACCGACAACGTCAACCTGCTCGCCGCCAACCTCACCACGCAAGTCCGCAATATCGCCGAAGTCACCACCGCCGTGGCGCGCGGCGACTTGTCGCGCAAGATCACCGTCGACGTGAAGGGCGAAATTCTCGAGCTGAAAAACACCATCAACACGATGGTGGACCAGCTGAACGCGTTCGCAGGCGAAGTGACGCGCGTCGCGCGCGAGGTCGGCACCGAGGGCAAACTCGGTGGACAGGCGCAAGTGCCCGGCGTCGCCGGTACCTGGAAGGACCTGACCGACACCGTGAACTTCATGGCGGCGAACCTGACCGAGCAGGTGCGCGGCATCGTCAAGGTCGTGACCGCGGTCGCCAACGGCGACCTGAAGCAGAACCTGACGGTGAAATCGAAGGGCGAGGTCGCGGCGCTTGCCGACACCATCAACAACATGACCGAGACGCTGGCGACGTTTGCCGATCAGGTGACGAGCGTGGCGCGCGAGGTGGGCGTGGAAGGCCGCCTTGGCGGCCAGGCCAACGTGCCCGGCGCGGCCGGCACGTGGAAGGATTTGACCGGCAACGTCAACCTGCTGGCGGCGAACCTGACCTCGCAGGTCCGCGCGATTGCCGAGGTGGCGACCGCGGTGACAAAAGGCGACCTCACCCGTTCGATCCAGGTCGACGCCAGGGGCGAAGTCGCGGAGCTGAAAGACAACATCAATACGATGATCACCAACCTGCGGCTCACGACCGACCTCAATACCGAGCAGGACTGGTTGAAGACCAACCTCGCCAAGTTCACCAACATGCTGCAAGGCCAGCGCGATCTGACCACAGTCGGCCGGCTGCTGCTGACGGAGCTGACGCCACTGGTGAACGCGCATATGGGCGTGATCTACCAGGTCGAAAACGAAGACAATCCGCTCATGCGGCTGCTGGCAGCCTATGCGAGCGACGGCAACAGCCCGCATCCACAAATCGTGCAATTTGGCGAAGGCCTGATCGGGCAATGCGCGATGGACAAGCGGCAGCGGCTGGTATCGGAAATCCCCGCCGACGCGGTGCCGATCAATTCGGCGTTGCTGCGCGTGGTGCCGAAGAATCTCGTGGTGCTTCCGGTGCTGTTCGAGAACCAGGTCAAAGCCGTCATCGAACTCGCTTCCGTCTCTACCTTCACGACGTCTCAGATGACCTTCCTCGAGCAGCTCACCGACAGTATCGGCATCGTGCTCAACAGCATCGAGGCGACGATGCAGACGGAAGGCCTATTGAAACAGTCCCAGCAGCTTGCCGGAGAACTGCAGACGCAGCAGAAGGAGCTGCAGCAGACCAACGAGCAGCTGGAGCAAAAGGCCCAGCAGCTCGCCGAGCGCAACGTCGAAGTGGAACGCAAGAACCAGGAAATCGAACAGGCAAGACGCGCGCTCGAAGAGAAGGCAACCGAGCTTTCACTGACATCCAAGTATAAGTCGGAATTCCTGGCCAACATGTCCCACGAGCTGCGTACGCCGCTCAACAGCATCCTGATCCTCGGTCAGCAGCTCACCGAAAACCCCGATGGCAATTTGACTCCCAAGCAAGTCGAATTCTCGCGCACCATCCACGGCGCCGGCACGGACCTGTTGAACCTGATCAGCGACATCCTCGACCTCTCGAAGATCGAATCGGGAACCGTAACGGTGGATGCCGAGGACATCCTGACATCCAACCTCTTGGAAACGGTCGGACGCCCATTCCGTCACGAGGCGGAAAATCGGCAATTGTCGTTCAACATCGATCTCGATCCCAATCTGGGCCGCAGCATTTACACCGACTCAAAACGTCTGCAGCAGGTGCTGAAGAATCTGCTGTCGAACGCCTTCAAGTTCACCGCCGAGGGCGGCGTGCGCCTCAGCGTCTCGGCGGCGCTGGGCGGCTGGAACGCCGAGCATCCGGTTCTCAGCCATTCGCCCGCCGTCGTCGCCTTTGAGGTGTCCGATACCGGTATCGGCATTCCCCAGGAGAAGCAGAAGCTGATCTTCGAAGCCTTCCAACAGGCGGATGCCGGCACCAGCCGGAAATACGGCGGCACCGGCCTTGGCCTCGCCATCAGCCGCGAACTCGCGAGTCTCCTGGGTGGCGAAATCCATCTTC
>Ga0137403_10003329_pt1 | contig 19330 bp, 16 predicted proteins | sample CZOMad2_1_16fung_FD_122057 | JGI IMG/M metagenome (GOLD analysis project Ga0137403, IMG submission 122057) | Vadose zone soil fungal communities from Angelo Coast Range Reserve, California, USA - CZOMad2_1_16fungal (Hybrid Assembly) | ecosystem: Environmental > Terrestrial > Soil > Vadose zone...
ATGGCGTCATCGGTCCGGCCGTCAGTATCATAGGCATCACCCAGCCGCGCCCAGATCAAATTTAGATTGGTATCTTTTTCGCCAGCAGAGGATTTCGCCGCTTCCAGTTCGGTCACCGCCTGATCCGCAAACCCTTTCACTTCCTGTTTCTTTGCGTCACGCTGGTCGGCGGTAGCTTTTGCCAAATCTGCCTTGGCTTGACCGGCTTGGTTCAAGAACCCAATGCCTTTCTCAAAGTGCTCCTTCATTCCCTGGAACTTCTGCTTCTCCTCTTCCTGTTTTTTCGCCGCCTCTTGTGTGGCTGCACCCTGTTTTGCAAGTATTGCTTTGAAATTTGCATCGGCCTTTGCGTCCTCGTTATTCTGCACGCGGACCTTGGAGATCTGGTAAGCCGGCTGCTTATCGTTGGGTGGAGGGAAGGCAGTGATCGTGATGTCGTAGACGCCAGGGCGTAAACTACGAATGTTGTATCTTCCTTCGTTGTCGGTCTTCGCTTCCTGTTTCATGCCTTGATCGCTCACCACTTGGACGGTTAGGCCGGCCCACGGCTTCTCATTGACATCTAAAATCACGCCGCTAACCGAGCCCATTTGTGCCGAGGCGGTTGGGGCGAAGACCGAGATCAATGCTCCAATAATGACTGCGGCCAATGGAAAGAATTTAGTAGCTCTCTTCATGCCCTTTTTCTCCCTTTAACAGAAGCAAGCCAGTAATCCGGCTGGCCCGGCGTGCGCCTATTATCTCCAAACCGAGCCAATTGCCAAGCTTAAGACTTCGCTGCCACCGTCCGCCGGTAGGAAATTGGGTCAATCACTCCAGCTTCGGCGAACGCGCGCAAGCGCAGCAAACAACTGTCGCAAGCGCCACAGGCTGCATCTTCGCTCTGATAGCACGACCACGTCAAATGCAGCGGTGCCCCTAGCTCGACCCCGCGCCGGATGATCTCGCTCTTCTTCATTGTGATGACCGGAGTAATAATCTCGATTCTTGTTTCCGGCCGTGTACCGGCTCGCACCAGCTCTTGAAACGCCCGGTAATATTCCGGCCGGCAATCCGGATAGCCCGAGCTGTCCTCCGCAACCGCTCCAATGTAAACGGCCTCCGCGCCCATTGCTTCCGCCCAGCTCACGGCAACAGAAAGAAAATGCGCGTTGCGAAATGGCACGTAGGTCACGGGAATCTTCGGTTGGGATGCTTCCGCGGCTAACCCATCTTCCGGTACGGCAATTTTCTGGTCGGTCAAAGCCGACCCGCCAATGGCGCGGAAATGGTCTAGCTGCACGACCAATCTCTCACGTATTCCGTAAAAGTCGGCGATCTCCTCGAATGCCCGCTGCTCGCGTGCTTGTGTGCGCTGTCCATAGCCGGCATGCACCACGCCCAGCTTGCCAGCGCCGTGGCGCTCGCGTGCCATCGCAAGCGTCACGCAAGAGTCCATTCCACCGCTAAGCAGCACTACCGCCTGTTTGGATTTGCTCTCCATAGAACCCGATTCTCGATTCCGCTCGTCCGGTGTATTTAGCGTGCCCGCTTACTTGGCCTTCTAAACACCCTTGGTAGCGGGGTCCCACACAAATTTGTGAAGCTGCAGCCCCAGCCGCACCGGCAAGCCGTCCGCCAGAATCCAGTCCACCAGGTCCCGCGGCTGCAATCCTTGCCACTTCCCTTCCGGATCGTCAAACACCGGAGAGAAAAGCACAGCCCGCACTCGCTCGGCCAGTCGATGCTGTCGCGTGAAGTCTCGCGCAAATTCATAATCGCGCCGCGTCGAAAGCACAAACTTCACTTCATCCTGCCCGCCAATAGCCTCCAGATTCTTCATCTCGAACGTATCCGCTTCTCCCGAGTCCGGACACTTCACATCCACAATCTTGATGACCTCCTGCGGCAGACGCCCAACAAAACGCTCACCGCTCGTTTCAATCATCACGGTATATCCCGCAGCCAACAGTTTCTCCGCCACCTCGTAGATTTCCTCTTGCAGCAGAGGCTCGCCGCCAGTCAACTCCACAAGCGGCACAGTTGCATGAGCAGCATCCGAACTTGCGCGTCGCCCCGCGAGTTCGTCTACGCGCGCCAGCACTTCGTCGACGCTCATCTTTCTGCCGCCATGAAAAGCGTAAGCGGTATCGCACCAGGTACATCGCAAATTGCAGCCCGTCAACCGCACAAAAACACAAGGCAGACCGGCGCGCGTGCCTTCTCCCTGAATCGATTTGAAAATTTCTGTAATGAACATGAAGTTTTAACGCACTGGGTAATCCGTGGCTGTCCGCTGTTTCGCCCTTCTACTTCCCGGGCCGATATTGAGCGCTAGCCGTATCCGTTTCCCACACAACAATGTCGCTAACCCGCGCCCCCGCCGGCAACTCCCTTACATTTCCCGTGACTTGGTCATAAAAATATTTTGCCAAATTCTCCGCCGAAGGATTCACTGTGCGAAACGGCTCCAAATCGTTGATGAACTGATGGTCCAGCCCGCCGATAATTTCCCGAATCACCCGCTTCAATTCCGTAAAGTCGCACAGCAACCCGATCGAATCCAGCTGCGGACCTTCCACCGTGACGCGCACCCGGTAATTGTGCCCGTGCACGTTCTCGCACTTCCCGCGATACCCGCGTAGCGCGTGCCCAGCCGAAAATGTCTCTTCCACGCTGACCTGAAACATAAACTCTTTTTTCTCTGCTAGCTTTGTGCCGCGATCCGTCTAATTTCCCTTTTCCAAAAACCTAGCCACGTCCGTCAACTCCTGCGTGGTCGCATATCCAGGAAGGGACTCCAAGAAAATTTTACCATAGGCCATCCGCTGAATACGGCTGTCCAGCAACGCCAACACACCTCGATCGGTTTTCGTCCGTATCAGCCGCCCAAACCCTTGCTTGAGCGAAAGCACCGCCTGCGGCACCTGAAATTCCGAAAACGCATTGCGCCCATCTTCTTGCAATGCCTTTACCCGGGCAGCCACAATCGGATCACTCGGTACCGCGAACGGCAGCCGATCCACAATCACGCACGAAAGTTGATCGCCGGGCACGTCGACGCCCTGCCAGAAACTCGAAGTCGCAAACAATACCGCGCCCTGCGTATTCTTAAACCTTTCCAGCAGCACGGACCGTGGCGCCGTGCCTTGCAAGAGCAACGGAAACGAAACTCGCCCCCGCACGCGCTCGAATAAATCGTTCATCTGCGCGTAACTGGTGAATAGACAAAAGGCGCGCCCCTCGCTCAGCTCAAGCAATTTAACAATTTCGTCCGCCGCAGCTTGCGGAAAAGCCGGATTGCGCACGTCCGGAATTCCGCGCGGCATATAGAGCAGCGCTTGCTTTCCCCAATCGAACTCCGGCGGCAGCGCTCCCTCTTTAGCGTGATCGAGTCCCAATCGCTGGCGTATATATTCAAAACGTCCCGCCACCGTTAGCGTCGCCGACGTCAGCACAATCGAATCGAATTGTTCGAACAATCGTGCGCGTAGAACTTGGCTGACATCAATCGGCGTAGCCGCCAGAAAAACACCCTTGTTCCGGCGCTCGTACCAATACACGAAATTGCGCTCGTGGGACTCGAACAAAAAGGCCAGCTCCTGCCGGATCTCGAAGCTTCGGCGAGAGATGCGCAGCAACTCTTCCGGTTTTTGCGCCAATGCCGCGAATTCGGTCTCCAGCCCTTTCAACGCATTCGTCAGCGCGTCGTATGCCTCGCGATGCTCCTCAAGAAACGCCTCGCGCTCGTTTCTTTCAAAGGGATAACGCCCATCGCGCGCCGGAAAAACATCAAAAAAGGCTCGGCTACGCTCACGAATCCGCTGCGTTCGCCGCAACAGCGCCGGCGTTCCCAGATGCAGCAGCCGCATGCTGATGTCCGCATCGCGCGCCAATTCCTCGAAACGGTAATTCGAAATCTGCCGCCCAAAGTAATCGCTGGCCACGTCTTCCATCTCGTGCGCTTCATCGAAAACCACCGCCGAATATTCCGGCAAAATGCTTCCGAAATCGTCCTGTTTCAGAGCCAGGTCCGCAAAAAACAGATGGTGATTCACGATGATCAGGTCCGCTTCCTTGGCGCGCTGCTGCATCGCGGTAATGAAGCATTGCTTGAAGTCCGCGCACTTCTGCCCCGTGCAGGTGTCGCGACGCGCATCCAGACGCGTCCACAATTCTGAATCATCCGCCAGAAATGTAAGCTCCGCGCGGTCTCCGCTTTCCGTCAGCTTGGACCAGTCCTGAATCTGCCGGAACTGATCCATCTCCTCCATGCCTTTAAGAACGGGCTGATCCGCGATCTGGTGCAGCTTGGCCCGGCACAGAAAATTCGAGCGCCCCTTCATGACCGCCACTTTCAATTCCGGCGCAAAGTGTTTCTGTAAAAATGGAATATCTTTCTGGTAGAGCTGCTCTTGCAAAGATTTGGTGGCGGTGGAAATCACCACGCGCCGCCCGCTGCAGATCGCCGGCAGCAAATACGCCAAAGTTTTCCCGGTTCCCGTGCCCGCTTCGACCACCACATGATGCCGGCTTTCAAAAGCGTCCTGCACCAGTTCCGCCATCAAAAGCTGCGCGCGCCGGTGCTCATATCCGCCAATCATGCAGCGCTCGAGCAAGCCGCCCGGCCCAAACACTTCCTGCATGTTCGGCGCTGATTTTGGATCCGTCGTGTGGTTTTTTAGCGCCGACTCGTCAGGCTGTTGCCGAGGTCCATCTTCGTCCTGCGACGCATAGCGACGTTCGTCCGCGCGCTTCTGGCGTTGCACGGCTGCACCATCGCTGCTGACAGTTGTTGTTTCGCGTTTCGCCAAAATCCGTCCTATTTCCTTGTCCCACCGGACAGGCTTCTATCCCGCCAAAGATAGCACACACATTGACATAGCTATGACAGGACGGTGACAACGAACTAGAGCCGCTTTGGGATCATTTTAATCAAGCCCAGTTCTCAAATTTCCGTTTTTTTTCAAATCCAATGGTGACTTGGGGTGCTCACAATGGACGTTCGCAAATTCGCTGGCTTGTTCCTTGGTTTGTTCGCACCGTTTTTGCACGGTTGCGGCAACTCGTATTCCTCGATGCAGCCCGTTCCGGGCGGGCCCGGGCCACAAAGTGCCGCCGTAACAATGACGATACGGGATACTCCGCCGGCCGGAGTTACCGTTCTCTCCCTCGAAATGACCGTGAACGGCGCCATCTTGAATCCGGGCAGCTATCCTTTGCTATCGAAACCCGTGAAAATCGAAGTGAAGCAGCTTGAGACTGACGCCGCGTTTCTTTCTACCGCAGCTGTTCCGCCGGGGACGTACCAGAGCATCACCGTGAATTTGACTAACCCCGAACTCACAATTCTCAACCAGAGCGGAGCGGCCATCGGTGGTTGCGCCAACAACTCTGTATGCGAATTGAGCCCCTCAGCGGCAGGGAATATTACATTCTCCAGCGCGCCATTTCCGATCACCATCCAGACCGGCGCTCCCGTGGGATTTCAAGTGGACGTAAACGTAGCTAATCTGGTGACCAACACCCTGAGTCTGGACTTCAACGCGTCCGGTGCTGTGACTCTCGCGCAGCTTCCACTTCCCGGCCGCCCTGCGGACCATCTTGACGATGTGGATGACTTGATGGGCGTGGTCCAGAGTCTGGACGCAACCGCCAAGACTTTCATATTGCACACCAACGTCGACTTTTTCGTTCAAACCAACTCCAACACCCAGTTTGAATTTGAAAAGTGCACATCCAACAACTTCTCTTGTCTCCTGAACAACCAGGTCGTGAATGTGGATTTGCAAGTTATGCCCGGCGGAGAGGTAGTCGCCAAAAAAATCGAGTTTGAAGATGACGCCGAAGACGATGAACTCGTCGGTGCCGTGTTCAAGATCGATGACGCCATGCACTTTGAGATGGTGGTGTTGGGCGAACTGCGCAGCGTCAACAATGTCAGCCTGGGCAATCCTGTAGTTGTCACGCTCAGCAATCCTTCATTCGAGGTCAAAGCGGACGGGCTGTCCGTGCCGAGCGCATTACAGGGCGCGTTTACGTCCGCAACCGATACTTCGCAACTCATGCCCGGCCAAGTGCTCCAGATTCGTCCATCCGCGGCAGTAACTGCTGGTCCGCCGATTGCCATAACCACCGACCGTGTCCGTCTGCGGAAAACCCAGCTCACCGCGAATGTCACCGGGGCACCGGCACCTCCTAACTTTATTGTCGGTAGCTTGCCCGGATTGTTCACCGGCGCTGGCATTATGACCATCGGAGTGCAAACCTCCAGCGCCACGGACTTCGAAGGTGTAGCCGGAGTAAGTGGGTTGGCTGATCAGAATGTGGTGTCTTTGCGCGGTTTGCTATTCAGAAATGGCGCAAACCCAGCGCAATTGATCTCCGACAAAGTCCGTAAACGGTAACCGCCATCCATGAAGGGCCGGGAGAATGTCTCGGCCTTTTTTGTTGCGCCGTACGCGTCACATTTAGAAGTTGAACAATCCACTCGCCGTTCGGGTGCAAATTTCACGCCGTCAGCGGTAAAGTCATACTTGGACATTGCGCCTCTGTTCCCACCTTAGGCTCGCCGTCCACTCTGCCCTGGGGGCTTCATGAACTTCCGGAAGGATTTCGCTTCATTGCTGTCTTTGTTCGCGTTGGGTTTGGTCGCATGCAGCGGCAAGCCCAATCCGCCCTGCACCGTGAATTGCGGCGGCAGCGGGACCGCATCGCTCAGCCTGACGCTTACGGCAACTCCGCTCACCCCGCCACCCAACACAAATCTTCTCTCCTTTTTTGTTGATATCAATACCATCACCCTGACTCCGACTACGGGCACCGCCGTAAACATACCGTTGAACGCCACCACCATCGGTGTCGACCTCACCAGGTTACAGAGCGATTCCATATTTCTTGGCACATCCGCGACGGTTCCCGCCGGTTCCTACTCCAGCATCACGGTAAGCATCTCCAATCCGGTAGTCTCCTTCTGTACGCAAACACAAGGAAATACGGGATGTGCGCCGAACAGCGTAGCCACCATCTCCGGCGGAGCAGCCGCGGCACCCCAAATCACCTCCGCGCCCTTTCCTCTAACGCTGTCGGCAAACCAGAAGACCGGATTGGCAATCAATTTCAATCTGGGCAACGCACTGACTATAAGCGCCTCCCAGCCGCAAGTCGTCACCGCGGTCAATCTCGCTGCTACAAACGTCCTCAGCGCCAACGCTCTACCCTCGACAGCCAACAGCCTGACCTCGGGACAACTCGACTTTGTGGAAGATGTCACCGGGGTGGTGACCGCGGTCAACTCCACAACTCAGTCGGTCACCGTGCAAACGGCCACGCGCGGTCCGCTCACCGCCATCGCAAATTCCTCGACCGTGTTTTCGCCCAACTGCACAGCCTTTAGTCTGAACCTGTCGTTTTCCGGCTGCATCGTGCAGGGACACGTGGCCAGCCTGGATACGGTTCTAAACTCCGATGGCACCTTCACCTTATTGGAATACGACCCGCTCGCCACCGCCACAGGCGATTGGGTTGAAGGCGTTGTCACCGTAATACCTTCTTCCAGCACACAGTTTCAAATCATCACCAACGACACGGTGCTGGCCACCTCCAACAGTAAGCTCGGCAGCAATCTCGCTCTGGCCACCCCGGTAAACGTCACGCTCGTCAGCCCCAGCCCCTTTCTCGTGGATACCAAGGGCTTGCTTGTGCCGGTCACGACCTTTGGCGGCACCGATGCATCCATCCTGCTCCCTGGACAAACTGTCGCCGTTCACGTGACCGCTTTCACCGCCGCCTCCGGCACGCCCGCAACCGCCGCGGTCAGCGCGGATGCCCTATATTTACGTTTCACGCGAGTAACCGGAAGCCTCACCAGTTCTGCGGCTCCAAATGTTTCGATTCAATCCCTGCCCTCGTTCCTCGGAATAAGCACTCAAGTCCAGGTCCAATTGTCGGCCGGAGCAGTCAACACGAATTACGACGGCGTCAGCAGTTCCGCGGGCCTGACCTCCGGGCAGACAGCATCGATCCGCGCTCTTTACTTTGGCTCAACGATCGTTCCGGCGTTCAGCGCCGCGAAGGTTCGCATTCACTGAGTTTCCCGCCTCCGCAAAAGGCAAAACGGGCCGGCCCGACTCATCTCGGACCGGCCCGTTCACTTTTTACGTTGCTCTATTCTTACGCCGGCTGCATTCCGCCTACCGTCGTGTTTGGCGGCAGCGGAGGCGGCATGTACGGTCCCGAAGGCGCACTGGCGGTCAGCGTTGGTTGGAAGCGATTGTAGAGCGCTAACGAAATTGCCCCCAAACCCCACAACATCACGCCAAACTTTACCCACCATCCGAGGATCGGCACAACCGTTGCCAAACGCACGATCACTATTCCCACCGCCATTCGCCCAATGAGCGGCCAAGTTTCCTGCGTGCGTCCCATCAGCCATTGCCCCACCAGCGCTCCTACAATTAGCTGAGCGAAATAAAGAGCTGCGTACCAAATAAAAAATGCAGAAATTCCAACGAACAATCCCACTACGGTTACGCAAGCGATCGCTGCTGCAATCGGCACGCCGAAGAAAACAAGGACGCCTAATCCAAACGATGCGCCGTAACGTTCCGCGCCGGCCACCGCTTCCGCCGCAAAATTCGGCATCAACTGGAACAACACCAATCCGAACAACACTAACGCCGCCAGCCAGATCACCTGCCAGACATAGTAGTGGCCTTCCATGTACTGGGGCTTGTGCTGCATCTTGCGATAGTCCACCGGATAGGCCAGCTTGGCTTGCGGCGATACTTCCGGCTCCTTATTTCCCTGGAAATGAATAGGACCGGCCACCTGCGCGGAAGAGTTGATGGTCAGCAAATCCCCCTTCATCTTGACTTCGCCATCGATCTTGCCGGACAGAGCCAGGTGCTTCCCGAACATGAACAGGTCTTTCCCCAGCATTCCATCCAGATTCAGCTTGGCCACAAACAGTGTCAGGCTCCCGCCAATCTTGCCCGCGGACTCGACGTTCACCACCTCATCAAATGTCAAAACATTCTTCGTCACCGTTCCGCGGACGGTCAACGTATTTGTAAATGCGCGGACATTTCCATCCACTTCGCCGTTCACGTCGAGCGACTGTGCGAAGGCGATGACGTCGCCCTTCACGTTTCCGGTCACGTTGGCGTTGTGAGCGAAGAGATAAACATCTCCTTCGACTGTGCCATCCACCCGCACCCGCTCGCCGAATAGAAAAATATCCCCCTTGATGGTTTCGTCTTTCGCCACTCCGACGGATTCGCCGCGCCGCGTCTCCGAGGCCATCGCCGGCGCCGGCTGCAGCAACAGCGACGCGCAGAATCCCGTCAATACCAGCGCGAGAGCGGAGCCTCGGCGCACCCGCTTGCGGAAGAACGCCAGCGCAAAGCCGCCCACCGTCACCAGCGCCAGCACCTCCAACAAAGTGATCATCGATTGCCATCCTTTCCAGAAGGCGCCTTGAAAAATCAGCAAACTCAAAAGATTCGATCCGCCAAACCCGGCCTGCTCCAATTGCTGCTGCCAGGGCTCAATGTACCCGCTGTACAGCGCATATACTCCCGTTGCCGCGAGCCCGAACGCTACCGTCCAAATCCATTGCATCGACCGCCGCGCCCGTTCCTGAAACTGCGCTAGCCTGGCCGGCAGCGCCTCCTCTTCTTCCAACATCGCGCGCGTCAGCAAGCGCGATTCGCGTTCCAGGGCGCGCAGCAATGTGCGGCACGCGGCGCATTCCTGCGTATGCGTCGAAACTTCCTGCGCCCGCGCGCGGTCCAGTTGCCGCTCGATATACAACAAACAAGTCATTTCGTCGAGATGCTGCTCTGCATCTCGCGACAAATTTTCGTCTGCCCTCACGTGGCCCCTCCCGCGGCCAGCGCGCCGCTTTGCCCCAGCGCCTGCCGCAGTTCATGCCGCGCGCGCAGCAGCACCACGCCCACAAAGGCGCGGCGCACTCCCAGCGCATCGGCAATTTCGTCGTAGCTCATATCCGAGTAGTAGCGCATCACCAGCGCCATGCGCGCGCGCGACCCCAGCTTGTCCAACGCCCGCCGCACTTCTTCGCTGGTCTTTTGCTCGATGAGCCTGTCCAGTTGATTCGGATCCGGGTGCTCCAGTGGCACATTCTCCAGATCTTCGGTCTCTTTATCTTGGCGGGTCTTGCGGCGGCGCAGCGTGTCCCAGCAATGGTTGGCGGCCACTTTGTAAAGCCAGGCCGTAAAGGAACGGCTCTGGTCGTATTGCTGCAGCTTATTGTCCCGCATCAGTTTTGCGAAAATGTCCATGGTCGCGTCTTCGGCGTCTTCACGGGTTGGCAGCGCCCTTCGGCAAAACCGGAAAATCGCCGGCGCGTACTCCCGATAAAGCTCTCCCCAGGCATCGGCATCCCCTGTCCGTGCCCGAGATATCGCCCCCGTAGGCTCTGGCTTGCCTGGCGCGCTCATCCGGTCTGATCTCGGCGCATCCATACACTAGTACGCAGGAAACCCCGCAAAAATTACACATTGCGATGCCCTCGCACTCTAGCAGAACTCTGAAGCTCTGGATAAGGAACTCCGCCGATTTGCTCGACGCTTGCCGATTTCCAAAACCGGCCGGTGGCAGGTATACTCCACCGCGCTATTAAAACTTTCGCGCCGTAAGTGCTTGAAGAGTCGGGCGATAGGGTGTGGCCACATAACCTGGAGAGTGCGCAACGATGACGTTCGGTGAATGGATGCAGGGAATCTCCGCGATAGGATTCGCGCTTCTGCTGTGCGCCACCAGCGCAACTGCGCAGGACCAGCCCAAGCTCAACCTCATGCCCATGCCGGCAAACCTGCAAACCGGCAGCGGCGACCTGCGCATTGACTCCTCCTTTTCCGTCGCCCTAACCGGCCACACCGAACCGCGCCTCGATCGCGCAGTCCAGCGTTTCCTCCGCCAGCTCTCGCGGCAAACTGCCATTCCTCTTTCCGGCAAGCCCTCCACAAAGCCCACGCTAACCGTGCACACCGATCACGCCGGCAAAGAAGTCCAGGAACTCGGCGAAGACGAATCCTACACACTCTCTATTGCCCCCGACGGCGCGAAAATCGACGCCCCCACCCCGCTAGGCGCCATGCACGCCCTGCAAACTTTCTTGCAACTGGTCGAAGTCTCGCCCACCGGCTTCGCCGCTCCCGCCGTCACCATCCAAGACAAGCCGCGTTTCCCCTGGCGCGGCCTCATGATCGACGTAGCCCGCCACTTCATCCCCATCGATGTCCTCAAGCGCAATATCGACGGCCTGGAAGCGGTGAAAATGAACGTCTTCCACTGGCACCTCTCGGAAAATCAAGGCTTCCGCGCCGAAAGCAAGAAATTCCCCAAGCTCCACACCCTCGGCTCCGACGGCCTGTACTACACGCAGGACGAAATTCGCGACCTCATCGCCTACGCTCGCGATCGCGGCATTCGCGTCGTCCCTGAGTTCGACATGCCCGGCCACAGCACCGCCTGGTTCGTCGGCCATCCCGAACTAGCCAGCGGCCCCGGCCCCTACGAAATCGAGCGCAAGTGGGGCATTTTCGATCCCGCCATGGACCCCACCAACGAGAAAACCTACAAGTTTCTCGACGACCTCGTCGCCGAAATGACCAAGCTCTTCCCCGACCATTATTTTCATATCGGCGGCGACGAAGTAAACGGCAAGCAGTGGGACGCCAGCCCAAAAATCCAGGAGTTCAAAAAATCCCACGCCCTGAAAGACAACGAAGCCCTCCAGGCTTACTTCAGCCAGCGAATTCAGAAAATTGTCACCAAGCACGGCAAAGCCGTAGTCGGCTGGGACGAAGTCTTCATCCCCGGCGTGCCCAAAGACATCGTCATTCAATCCTGGCGCGGTCAGGAATCCCTCGCCAAAGCCGCCGCCCAGGGCTACCACGGCATTCTCTCCAACGGCTATTATCTCGATCTCGGCTGGTCCACCGCGCGCCACTACGCCGTCGATCCCGCCAGCGGCCCCGCCGCAAATCTCACCCCAGACCAGCAGCACTTAATCCTCGGCGGCGAATCCTGCATGTGGGCCGAATATGTAAATCCCGAAAATATCGATTCGCGCATCTGGCCGCGCAATGCCGCCATCGCCGAGCGCCTATGGTCGCCGCAATCCGTCACCGACATCGCCTCGATGTACGCGCGCCTGCACGCCGTAAGCGCCCAACTCGAATGGCTCGGCCTGACCCATCGCTCCTACTACCCGCAAATGTTGCGCCGCATCGCCGGCCACGCCGCAACTCCCGATCAACTCACCGCCCTGCGCACGCTAGCCGACGTCGTCGAGCCGGTAAAAGACTACGCCCGCGAAGCTTCGGCTCCCGCCGAGCCCACCAGCGCCACGCCGCTAAATCGCCTCGTAGACGCCATTCCGCTGGAGAGCGAGCCAGCCCGCCGCTTTAGCGAGCAAGTAGATAAATTCGTCTCCTCTTCGTGCCGCGACGCAGAAACCGCCGCGCAATTACGAGCGCAATTGACCACCTGGCGCGACAACGACGCCCGCCTGCGCCCGCTCACCCAAAGTTCTTTCCTTGTGAAGGAAGTCGCCGCAACCTCCCGAGACTTATCGGCTTTAGCTTCCATCGGCCTGGCCGCCCTCGACTATCTCTCCAAAGGCAGCCCCGCCCCAGACGACTGGAAGGCTCAGCAACTAGCCATCATCGAGCAGGCCAAGACGCCTAAGTCTCAGCTCCTCCTAATCCCGGCCCCCGCGATACAAAAATTAGTGGAAGCGGTTTCAGCAGGCGGAAGCTGCGTAGCGGCAAAGTAGGAACCCAACACGACACGAAGCGCCGATGTAAATTTCTAATTCGCTGGGCCATCAGTCCGCGCCTCCTGAGAAGCCCGGTTGTGGCAAACGCCTGTGCCGGAATCGCGAAACGTCCTGCCCTCTTCCGGAACGAACTCCCACGTATAACTCTGCGGCGATAGCGTCAGCTTTAACACTCCATAAGTGTCGTAATTCTGTTTTTCGCTGTTCGCAACCGGAAGCCCCAGCGGGTCATGGCTTCTCCCTCCGGTGCCCACAACAATTTCCCGGATGCCGTGCCGCGGATCCGATCGTCCCTCCGGATCTTGAGGAGCAAATCGCTCGTAAGAATGCTCGTGCCCGGCAAGAATCAAGTCCGCATGCGCCGCGTACAAGTCCTCCCACAGCCGCTTCAGTTCCGGATGCACCGCATGGCTCCGGAAAATCCCGCTACTGAAAAGCGCATGGTGTCCGTACGCGACAATGCAGGACCCACGATGATCGGCCAAGTCTTGGCGCAACCAATTGTCTTGCGGCGACCCGGCCGCACAGCCACCGAGTCCCACAGCGTCGCAATTCGTGTTCAGCACCACCACGTGCCACGCCCCCAGCTCATAGCTGTAATATCCCTTGCCGCTCGGTCCGGCCTGCTCCGCCCAATATTGGTAGTAAGGAGCCGCGCTGCGCTCCCGGTATTCATGGTTGCCCAGCGTCGGTCGTGTGCGCCCCTTGAATTTGCCCCATGCGCGGCCATAGCAATTTTGAAACTGTCCCAGCGTGACTGCGTCATACGCTAAATCTCCCAGCGCAAACACCGTTCCAGGGATTTTGTCGATGAGCTTCGCCGTCTCCAAAGCGCCCTGCAGATTCTGACAGCCAGCGATATCGCCCGCACCCACCAGAACCGCCAACTGGTCACCAACCCCGGGTTCGGAGCTTCCGGCGGACTGCGGTGACGCAGGCGGAGCGCCGCTGACCCAGAGAACCCTGCCGGCAAGTAGAATGACCACCAAACCAGTGACCCGCCGAACAACACCGCCAACCCATTCCCGTCGCCCCAAAGCGCCCTCCGCGAAGCAAGTAGCCTAGCACGGTGCCATCCGAGCGACGCCCGTTCGACGTCGCTAATCACCATTCAATGTCGTTTTCGCGACCTTCAATGAAAATGAGTTGGCAAAATCCGACCAATTAAGTCTTAATCTAACGTATAGCAAATACGGGATTTGGCCAATTGACTTCAGCCAACTGGTTTGACTTTCGCAGCAGCAAGGCGTATCCTTCATTTGCGACTAAATCAGTCCTATATGGATTTGTATCCGGCTTTCGGGGCGGGAAGCCAATCGATGTTCAAGCTCTCTAAAAAGGCCGATTACGGTTTAATTGCCGTCAAGCATTTGGCGACGCTTCGCCATGCCCATGCTTGCAGCGCCAATGAAATTTCCGAGGAATATGGAATTTCAACGACGCTGATGGCCAAGGTGCTGCAAAAGTTGGCCCGCCACGGCGTGGTCGCCGCTAAGCACGGTTCCGGCGGCGGCTATCAGCTAGCACGGGATCCCGGCCAAATCAGCGCCTTGGACGTGATTTCAGCGATCGATGGTCCGGTGCTGATCACTTCTTGCGTGACCAGCCACGGGAATTGCGACGCCACCGACCGTTGCTCGGTGCGCGAACCGTTGCGCCGCGTAAACGAGAGCATCATGCACGTGCTCAGCACGGTAACGATTTCTCAGATGAGCGAAGAGCCGCAAGAGCCCGCGCTCGTCGAGTTGCGAGCTTAGGAGATAAGAAATGGCTGTCAAGCTGCCGATTTACATGGACAATCACGCGACCACCCCGGTGGATCCTCGTGTTGTCGACGCGATGCTGCCCTATTTCACGGAGAAGTTCGGCAATGCCGCAAGCCGCAATCACTCGTTCGGCTGGGCCGGCGAGGAAGCGGTGGAGAATGCGCGCGCCCAAGTCGCTTCGTTGATCGGCGCCACGCCCAAGGAAATCATCTTTACCAGCGGTGCGACCGAATCCGACAACTTGATGATCAAGGGCGTCGCGGAAATGTACCGCGAAAAGGGCAATCACATCATCACCCAGGCCATTGAGCATAAAGCTGTGCTCGACACCTGTAAGCGCCTCGAGAAGTACGGCTACGAAGTCACCTATCTGCCGGTGCAGCGCGATGGCCGCGTCAACCCGGAAGACGTGCGTAAAGCGATTACGCCGAAAACGATTTTGATCACCATCATGTATGCCAACAATGAGATTGGCATCATCAATCCTATGGCGGAAATCGGCAAGATCGCCAAGGAACACGGCATCATCTTCGCCGTCGATGGTGTGCAGGCTGTCGGCAAAATTCCAGTCGACGTCCAGAAGGACAACATCGACTTGCTCGCGATCTCCGGCCACAAGATCTATGGGCCGAAGGGAGTCGGTGCCCTCTATGTTCGCCGTCGCAACCCGCGCGTTCAGCTTTCCGCCATTATCGATGGCGGCGGCCACGAGCGCGGTATGCGTTCCGGCACGCTGAATGTCACCGGAATCATCGGCCTCGGCAAGGCCTGCGAATTGGCCCAGCAGGAAATGCCCGAGGAGTCCAAGAAGATGAGCGCGTTGCGCGACCGGCTGCGTGCGGGCCTCGAAGCCAAGCTCGACGAGGTCTTTATCAATGGTTCCATGGAGCATCGCCTACCCAATAATCTCAATATGAGCTTTGCTTATGTTGAGGGCGAATCGCTCCTCATGGGCATCAACGATGTGGCGGTTTCTAGCGGTTCCGCGTGTACTTCGGCAACCCTGGAACCCAGTTACGTACTCAAAGCATTAGGCGTTGGCGAAGATCTGGCCCACACCTCCATCCGTTTCGGCCTTGGTCGCTTCAATACCGAAGAAGACGTCGATTACGTTACCGACAAGATGGTTCAGGTGGTCACTAAGCTTCGCGAGCTTTCGCCGCTGTACGAGATGGCTAAGGAAGGCATCGACATCTCCAAGGTGAAGTGGCAAACGGCCTAAGAAATTTACGCATAAAAGGAAACCAAAAATGGCTATCGACGGGACAATTCGGATTCACCGCTCCATCGGAGGCACCGGCGCCGCGTTTCGCGTCTCCTTCGTGCCTTACGATAACGACGGCGAGACTACTGCCTCTGTGCGGTCGTTTCATGAAGTGCAGCAAGTGCGTGCATTCCTGAAGACTTTGGGCGTAAACACGCAAGTTTCCGCGGATGCTTTGCGGCAATTGGCCGCCGGGCGTTCCGCTTCCATCCCCAACGTTTCTCTTGAAGAAGAAGACGTGAAGGATGCAGGTTTGGTTGGCACCCTGATTAAAGCCAAGGCCAGTTAAGATTTAGGATTTAAGGAGCTGCAATGGCATACAGCGACAAAGTGGTTGATCACTATAATAATCCGCGCAACGTCGGAAGCCTGTCCAAGGAAGATCCCAACGTGGGCACGGGTTTGGTCGGCGCGCCGGAGTGCGGCGACGTCATGAAGCTGCAGATGAAAATCAATCCCGATACCAAAGTCATTGAAGAAGCCAAGTTCAAGACTTTTGGCTGCGGTTCGGCGATTGCCAGTTCATCTTTGGCCACCGAATGGGTCAAGGGCAAGACCGTCGAAGAGGCCCTCAGCATTAAGAATACGGACATCGTGCGCGAGCTTTCGCTTCCGCCGGTCAAGATTCATTGCTCGGTCCTCGCGGAAGACGCTATTAAGGCCGCCATCGGCGACTGGAAGAAGAAGCACGGCGTCGAAGTGCCTGTGGCCGAAAAGGCCGCGCACTAACGTCGAAGGGCAGTAGACCATGGCAACCGAAACACTAAGCCCTAATATCGCCAAGATTCACCTGACCGAGCGTGCGGCGCTAAAAATCCGCGCCCTGCTCGAGAAGGATGGAGTCTCGCCCGAAGAAGGCGGCCTTCGCGTTGGCGTCCAAGGTGGCGGCTGCTCCGGCCTGTCCTACGCGATGCGCCTGGACACCAAAGCCCGCGACCGCGACAAGATTTTCGAGGAGTATGGCGCGCGCCTCTTCGTCGATCCCAAGAGCTTGCTGTACCTAAATGGGACCACGCTCGAATACGAAGAGACGCTGATGCGCCAGGGATTCGTCTTCCAGAATCCCAACGCCGCGCGCAATTGCGGTTGCGGCAGCTCCTTTACGGCTTAAGTGGAACAGGCTTCAGCCTGTATTCCCGGCTTGTAAGTGGCTTTAGAATGAACACTTGCAAAAGTGTATGAAAACAAGCCACTTTAAGTCCCTTTAGAATGAACACTTGTGAGAAACCGGGGGGAGGGGGTACCTGCTGCCCGCCCTTCTGATTGCCCCAAATTAGAAGAAAAGATTTCATGAGTGCCCCTTCGACAGCTTTGGGAAAAGGCGACCACTTCTCGCTTTTCGGCTTGCCCCGCAAGCTCTGGATCGAGATGTCCACCCTCGAGAAGAAATTCCTGGAGCTAAGCTGGAAGCTCCATCCCGATAAATTCGTCAACGCCAGCCCGGCGGACCAGGAGCTTTCCCTAAAAGGCAGCTCCGAACTAAACGATGCCTATCGCGTGCTGCGTGACCCGGTGGCTCGCGTCGAATATCTGCTCGAACTCGAAGGCATGCGCAAAGAGGGCGAGCACAAGCAGCAAGCCCCACCGGAGCTGCTCGAAGAAGTCTTCGAGCTAAATGAATCGCTCGACGAATTGCGCGAGGCAAAGACATCGGGAGGCGATCTAGGTTCGCTGAAGCATCGCCTTGAGTCCGCGGAAAAGAACTTTCAGCAGAAGCTCAGCGAAGTAGACGCGCAATTGCAGGAAACAGCTCAACAGTGGGACGCGGCCATCGACGCCAACGCCAGCGATACCGATCGCAAAGGAATAATGGTGCGGCTGAACGAACTGCTAAATCGCCGCTCCTACATAAGAAATTTGGTAACCAACGTCCAAAAGGAACTCCAGTAGCTCAGGCTTCAGCCTGAGGCTTTTCGTTGGCACCACCAAGGTCTTTACAAATGGCACGAACCGTAGGAATCGATCTAGGCACAACAAACAGTCTGGTCGCATACATCGACCCGCAGACTGGCGCCCCGAAGTGTATTCCTGGCCCAAATGGATCCACCCTTTGTCCATCGGTAGTAAGCCTCGATCCCGACGGCAGCGTTATCGTTGGCGAGCCAGCCCGCCGCCGCTTGCTCACACAACCTGAGCGCACCATCTATTCCGTCAAGCGCCTGATGGGCCGCGGCGTCGCCGATATCCAAAACGAGCTGAAGCTTTTTCCGTTTCGCATCGATCCTTCCAGCAAGAATGTAATTCGCGTGCGCCTCGGCGACAAATTCTTTACCCCGCCGGAAATTTCCGCCTTCATCCTGCGCGAACTGAAAAACTGGGCCGAAGCCTATTTCGGCGAAAGCGTGGACCGCGCGGTCATCACCGTGCCAGCATACTTTAATGACGCCCAGCGCCAAGCCACCAAAGACGCCGGCAAAATCGCCGGACTTGAAGTCCTGCGTCTGGTCAATGAACCGACCGCGGCGGCCCTGGCCTACGGCCTCCACGAAAAACAGCGTGGCCACGTAGCCGTCTACGATCTCGGCGGCGGCACCTTCGACATTTCCGTTCTAAAGCTAATCTCCACCAGCGAAGGCGACATCTACCAGGTGCTCTCCACCAACGGCGACACGCATCTCGGCGGCGACGACATCGACAATCTGCTGCAGGCCTTCGTGCACGAAAAAATCCTTCAGGAACATCGGGTCGATTTCTCGCCGCACTCCGAACTTGCGCAAGAGTTGCGTAAAGAACTTATCTCTATCAAACACCAGCTTTCGGAAAAAGAAACCGCCACCCTGCGCTTTCCGCTGCCCCACGGGGCAGTTTTTGTTCAGGAATTCGAGCGCGAAGCCTTTGAAGCGCTGATTCGCCCCATCGTCGACCGGACCATGGGCCCCGTCCGCCAGGCGCTCGCGGACGCCAAGCTAAAGCCCAGCGAAATCGACGAAGTCGTTTTGGTCGGCGGTACAACGCGAACGCCCGTGATTCGTCGCACCGTGCAGGAATATTTCGACCGCAAGCCGCACACCGAACTCAACCCCGATGAAGTTGTGGCCCTCGGCGCCGCCGTGCAAGCCAACATTCTCGATCGCGGTGTAAGCAACATGCTTCTCCTGGATGTGACGCCGCTATCGCTAGGCATCGAAACCTATGGCGGCGCGGTTGCTAAAGTGATCCCCCGTAATTCCACGATTCCCGCAAGCGCGCAGGAGATGTATACCACCGGCGTCGACAATCAGACCGGCATCGACATCCACGTGCTGCAAGGCGAGCGCGAACTCGCCAAAGATTGCCGCTCGCTCGCGCGCTTCACTCTAAAGGTCCCGCCGGCCCCCGCCGGCCTGCCGCGCATCGAGGTGAAATTCCTCATCGACGCCAACGGCATCCTGCAAGTCGGCGCAAAAGACACCCGCACCGGCGAGCAGCGCACCATGGAAGTGCAACCCAGTTACGGCATAAGCGACACGGAAATCGAGCGCATGCTCGAAGAGTCCATCGAATACGCCGAGCAGGATTTCGCCGAGCGCCAAG
>Ga0137403_10000750_pt1 | contig 19328 bp, 17 predicted proteins | sample CZOMad2_1_16fung_FD_122057 | JGI IMG/M metagenome (GOLD analysis project Ga0137403, IMG submission 122057) | Vadose zone soil fungal communities from Angelo Coast Range Reserve, California, USA - CZOMad2_1_16fungal (Hybrid Assembly) | ecosystem: Environmental > Terrestrial > Soil > Vadose zone...
CCGCTTTCGCGGGGGTGACAGTCCAAGAGAAATGCGAAAACAACAGGCATTCGATCTTATCCTAGCGCCTATGAGGGTTAGGGTGAGGGCGTTGTACTCGGTCTTAAAAAGGGACCAGAGAAAGAAAAGGCCCGGATGGCAGCGGCGTGCCATCCGGGCAAGTCGCGCGAAGGGAGGATCATTTCGCGCGGAATTGGGACAGATAGAATTCCGTGGTCGTGCCGGGCGACGGCGCCGTTTACAGGTCGCCGCCGCCCGGCCCGTGGAGACCGGCGGCGCGCCTCGCAGCCGCGCCGGGGTCGGTGTGGGTTCCCCTCTTTCTGACGTTTCCTCTGATCACTGGCGTACTCCCTGTCTAACTTGCCGGCCGACTGTTGCGTGTCGGCCGTTGGTTGCCGTTCAGGACGGGCGGGTTCCGACGCTCATCCTGTCTCTAGCAATACAAGTCTCGTGCCAAATCTGCTGCACTGCACATGATTGATATATTCATATGTGATATCAATATATTATGCGATACGCGCGGTATTGCGATGCACAATCAGCGATTTCGAGCCGTGCCCAATTGTCCGGCAAATGAGAGAATATTTGCCCACCGAAGCGGCGGGCGCTCACCGGCGGCGCGCTACCGCTCGGCCCGGTTCCGCCACAGCTCCCAGCGCGAGCGCAGGTGCACGCCGAGGCCGAGGAAGGGCGGCGGCGGCAGGCGTTGCGGCTGGCCGAGACTCTGCATGTCCGCGATCAGCGGATTGTCGGCGCCGCAGGCCATGTCGGCCGCGAGCAGGCCGCCGATCGTGCTCTTGGTGACGCCGGTCGCATTGCAGCAGACGGCGGCATAGACATCGGACGCCACTCGGCCGAAGCCGGGCGCCGAATTGCGCGACAGCGTGACGAAGCCGGCCCAGCAATGGTCGAGCGTCACGTAGGCGAGCATGGGAAAGCGGGCGCGGAAGGCGCGCTCGTGGTCGCGGCGCACCGCCGCATAGTGGGCGGAGCCGACGCGGAAGTCCGGCCGATAGTCGATGTGCTGGCGGATCAGGATGCGATGGTCTTGCGTGTAGCGCATGGTGCAGCCGGCGAAGGCGTTGGCCGGCGTCACGCCCCAATCGTCCTCGCCGCCGAGGGCCGCGCATTCCACGGGGGTCAGCGGCCGCGTGAGGCTGGCGAAGGCGGCGAAGACCAGCAGCTGGCGGTGGAAGTAGCCGAAGGCCTCTGCGAAGCCGTTGGTGCAGAGGATCAGCTTCGGCGCGTAGAGGCTGCCTTGCGCGGTTTCCAGGCGCACGCCGTTGTCGTGGGCGAGGCGCAGGACCGGCGAATGCTCGCACAACGTCACGTTCGCCGGCAGGCTGGCGGCGAGGCCGCGCGTCAGTGCCGCCGGATTCATGAGCATGCCGCCGGGCGTGTAGACGGCGGCGTGATAGTAGGGCGTGCCGATCTCCTTGCGGAGCGCAGCGGAATCGAGCCAGCGATAGGGCTCGCCGAGGGCGTCCAGCTCGCGCGCGAAGGGTTCGAGCACGCGTTTGCGCCCCTGCTCCGAAACGGCGGTGTGATACTTGCCGCGCCGGCTCCACTGGCAATCGATGCCGGCCGCCTTCACCGCACGATCGAGATAGTCGATCGCCGCGCGCGACAGCCGCATGAAGCGGTGCGAGCCCTCGAGCTCCGCCAGCGAGCTGCCGACATTGTGCGGGAGGTCGATGGCGAAACCGGAGTTGCGGGCGGAGGCGTTCTCGCCGACCTCGTGGGCCTCCAGCAGGACGATACGGTCCTGCGGCCGGTTCTCGGCCAGCCGCCGCGCCGCCGCCAGTCCGGCATAGCCGGCGCCCACGACGGCCCAGTCGGCGCGCTGCTCGCCATGCAGCGGCGGTTGAGGCGCGCGCGGCGGCAGAATCCGATTCCAGCCGTTGGTGGCGTCGTTGGCCGGCAGGACAGCGATAGCGGTCATGATCTGCGGATCGATCGACTTGCCTTGCCGTTATCGGAGCAACGATCCGAGCACGCCCCGCACGAGTTGCCGGCCGACGGAGCTGCCGATCTGTCGCACCACGCTCTTGGCCATGGCCTCGGCCAGGCCCTGACGGCGACCATCGCCGAGGATGACTTTCTCGATCATGCCACGCTCCGGCCGGCCCGAACCCCCGCGCGGCATCGTCTGCGGCGGCGGCGCATAGGTTTCCGGCGACTGAGGCGCGGCTCGGCCCGGAAATCCGCCGGGACGCTGCCAGTTTCCGGTTCCAGTCGGCCGCGCCGGCGCCGTGGTTGCGGGCGATGTCGCGGCACGGCCGCGCAACCGCTCGAAGGCCGATTCGCGATCGACGATCTCCTCATAGTGCCCCTTGATCGGGCTGGCCGCGATGATCGCGGCCCGCTCCTGCGGCGTGATCGCGCCGATGCGCGAGGTCGGCGGCAGGATCAGCGCTCGATCGACCATGGCGGGCGTGCCGCCCGCTTCGAGGAACGACACCAGTCCCTCGCCGACGCCGAGTTCCAGGATGGCCTTGGCGGTATCGAGCTTCGGGTTCGCGCGGAAGGTTTCGGCCGCCGCTTTCACCGCCCTCTGATCCTTCGGCGTATAGGCGCGCATGCCATGCTGCACGCGGTTGCCGAGCTGACCGAGGACGGCGTCCGGCACGTCCAGAGGATTCTGGGTGACGAAGAACACCCCCACGCCCTTGGAGCGGATCAGCCGCACCACCTGCTCGATCTTCTCCAGCAGCGCCTTTGGCGCATCGTTGAACAGCAGATGCGCCTCGTCGAAGAAGAAAACGAGCTTAGGCTGGTCGAGATCGCCGACCTCCGGAAGGTTCTCGAACAGCTCCGACAGCAGCCACAGCAGGAGGGTGCCGTAGACGCGCGGGCTCTGCATCAGCTTGTCGGCTGCAAGGATATTGATGGCGCCGTAGCCGCTGGGGTCGACCATCATGAGATCGGCCAGTTCCAGCGCCGGCTCGCCGAAGAACCGATCGCCGCCCTGCTGCTCGAGCTGCAGGAGTCCGCGCTGGATGGCGCCGATGGTGGTGCTGCTGACGTTGCCGTAGGTGGTCGTCAGCTCGCGGGCGTTGTCGGCGACGAAGGCGAGCATGGCCCGCAGGTCCTTGAGATCGAGCAGCAGAAGACCCTCGTCATCGGCGACCTTGAATACCAGCGCGAGCACGCCGGCCTGCACCTCGTTGAGGTCGAGCAGGCGCGAAAACAGCAGCGGCCCGACGTCGGAGACCGTCGCGCGCACCGGATGGCCCAGCGCGCCGAACAGGTCCCAGAAAATGGTGGGATAACCGCGGAAGGCGTGATCGGTGATGCCGAGCGCCGCCAAGCGCTCCTGTATCTTCGGCTTCGCCTCGCCGGCCTGGCTCAGGCCGGCGAGATCACCCTTCACGTCAGCCAGGAACACGGGAACGCCGCGCGCCGATAGCCCTTCGGCGATCACCTGCAGCGTCACGGTCTTGCCGGTGCCGGTGGCGCCGGCGATGAGACCGTGGCGGTTGGCGTAGCGCGGCAGCAAGTCGAGGGGGGCTGCCCCCTTGGCCACGGTAATGCCGGGCAGATCGGACATGTCGTCCTCTTGTCGCAAAATCCGCCTGCGCATACGTCAACGCATGCCATGGCGACCACCGGTTATCGACATGGCGCACTCGCCCTGTCAAGCGCGCGGCTGGATCGCCGCGCGCGAAGCCGATATGCTCGGCCGCTTTTCATCGCAAATCCGCAGCATCAGGAGAGGCACCATGGCCGGACGGATCGAGGCGCGCTTGGCGGAACTGAAGATCGAGCTGCCGAAGGCGGCCATTCCGGTGGCGAATTACGTGCCCGTGGTCACCGTCGGCAATCTCGCCTTCGTGTCCGGTCAGGTCACGATCTGGAACGGCGAGTTCCGCTACAAGGGCCGGCTCGGCCAGGAATTCAAGATCGAGGACGGCCAGGCGGCGGCGCGGCTCTGCGCCCTCAACGTCGTCGCCCAGCTGAAGAACGCGCTCGGCGACCTCGACCGGGTGAAGCGCTGCGCCAAGCTCACGGTGTTCGTGAACTCGGCGAACGACTTCACCGACCAGCCGAAGGTCGCCAACGGCGCCTCCGACCTGATGGTCGAGGTGTTCGGCGACGCCGGCAAGCACACGCGCTCGGCCGTCGGCGTCAACGTGCTGCCGCTCAACGTCGCCGTCGAGGTCGAGGGCATCTTCGAGTTCGCATGAGACGGCGCTGCCTGCATGCCGAGGTGACGCATGCCTGACGGCCGCGAACCCATGCAGATCCGCACGATCGAGTCAATCGCGGCCATTCCCGCGGCGGCGTGGGACGCCTGCGCCGGCGACGACAATCCCTTCGTCGGCCACGCCTTCCTGAAGGCGCTCGAGGACAGCCGCTCGGTCGGCGCGCGCACCGGCTGGATGCCGCGCCATGTCGTGGTGGAGGACGGTGGTGGCGCGCTGCTGGCGGCGGCGCCGATGTATGTGAAGGGCCACTCCAACGGCGAGTACGTCTTCGATCACGGCTGGGCCCAGGCCTTCGAGCGCGCCGGCGGCCGCTACTATCCGAAGCTGCAGGTGGCCGTGCCGTTCACGCCGGTGCCGGGGCCGCGGCTGCTGGTGCGGCCCGGCGCGGGCGACGACGACGCGCGGGCGGCGCTCATTCATGGCCTGGTCGAGATCGCGAAGCGCACGGGCGTGTCGTCGCTGCACATCACGTTTCCGCATGAGGGCGACGCGCGCGCGCTGGCCGACGCCGGGCTGATGCTGCGGCTCGGCATCCAATATCACTGGGCCAACAAGAGCTATGGCAGCTTCGAGGATTTCCTCGCCGATCTTTCCTCGCGGAAGCGCAAGGCCATCCGCAGGGAACGGCGCGAGGCGCTCGCCAATGGGCTGACGATCCGCGCCCTCAGTGGCGGCGACATCAAACCGCGGCATTGGGATGCGTTCTTCGCCTTCTATATGGACACCGGCGATCGCAAGTGGGGTCGGCCCTATCTGACGCGCGCCTTCTTCGATTGCATCGGCGCGACCATGGCGGACCGCGTCGTGCTCATGCTCGCCGAGCAGGACGGCCGCCCGGTCGCCGGCGCCCTCAACCTGCGGGGACGCGACGCGCTCTATGGCCGCAACTGGGGCTGCCTCGGCGAATTCAAGTTCCTGCATTTCGAGACCTGCTACTACCAGGCCATCGAATACGCGATCGCGCACAAGCTGGCGCGCGTCGAGGCCGGCGCCCAGGGTGAGCACAAGATCCAGCGCGGCTACATGCCGGTGCCAACCTGGAGCGCCCACTGGATCAGCGATCCCGCCTTCGCCGTCGCGGTCGAGGATTTCCTGAAGCGCGAGCGCCCGGCCGTCGAGGCCGAGATCCGCGGGCTCGCCGAATACTCGCCCTTCCGGCAGGCCCGGGAGGAACCTGCAGCCGGTTGATTTCCTTACTGCATTCCGGACAGCCCGAATCCTTAACCGGGCCTTAGCCATTTCCCTCCATAACTGCGGCTCAGCGATCTCAGGCGCATTGCAGCAGTCATGGTCGATCTCAACTCGTCAGGCGCATCGCCGCGGAAAATCGGCCTCTCGCTGGTCGTGCCCGTGCTCAACGAAACCGAGAGCGTCGGCCCGTTCCTCGCCCGCGTCGGCCCGATCGTCGAGGCGCTGATGCGCCCACACGGCCCCGCGATAGGCTACGAGTTCGTCTTCGTCGACGACGGCAGCACCGACGACACCGTGGCGCGGCTGGTCGCGCTGCGTGCCGACTTCCCAGCCATCAGGATCGTCCGCCTCTCCCGCAATTTCGGCAAGGACACGGCGCTGAGCGCCGGCCTCGAGCACAGCAGCGGCGCCGCCGTGGTGCCGCTCGACGTCGACCTGCAGGACCCGCCGGAGGCGATCCCCGAGCTCTACGCCAAGTGGCTCGAGGGCAACGACATCGTCTATGCCACGCGCGTCGATCGCGCCAGCGACAGCGCCGCCAAGCGGATGACGGCCGGCCTCTTCTACCGCATCTACAACAAGATCGCGGATACCAAGATTCCCGACAACGCCGGCGACTTCCGCCTGCTCGACCGCAAGGTGGTGGACGCGCTCTGCCAGCTCCCCGAGCGCAACCGGTTCATGAAGGGACTCTATTCCTGGGTCGGCTTCCGCCAGGCGTCGATCGAGATCGTGCGGGCGCCGCGCGCCGCCGGGACGAGCAAGTGGCGCTACTGGCGTCTCTGGAACTTCGCCCTCGACGGCATCACCGCTTTCAGCACCATGCCATTGCGGATCTGGAGCTATGTCGGCGCGCTGATCTCGGCGGCCGCCTTCGCCTACGCGCTCTACCTCATCGTGCGCACGATCCTCATCGGCGCGGACGTGCCGGGCTACGCCTCGCTCATGGTCGCCGTGCTCTTCATGGGCGGCGTCAACCTGATGAGCCTTGGCGTGCTCGGCGAATATCTCGGCCGCGCCTATACCGAGGTGAAGAGACGCCCCCTCTATCTCGTGCTCGAGCGCATCGGCTTCACGCCGGACCACACCAATCAGCAGACGGACGACAAAGCATGGACCCCGCAGTCTACGACCGAATGGCGGCCCACGAAGATCGGCATTGGTGGTTCGTAGCGCGCCGGCAGATCGTCGCCGACGTCATCGCCAAGCAGATTCCGCTGCCGCCCGACGGCCACATCCTCGAAGCCGGCTGCGGCACCGGCGGGAACATCGCGATGCTCAGCCAGTTCGGCGAGGTCGCGGCGTTCGAGCCCGATGCCGGCGCCCGCCGCTGGGCGACCGACAAGGCGCGGGTCGAGGTGCGCGACGGCCGCCTGCCCGACCGCATTCCCTACGAAGCGGACCGCTTCGACCTGGTCGCGATGCTCGACGTGCTCGAGCATGTCGACGACGACGTCGGCAGCCTCAAGGCCATTGCCCGATCCCTCAAGCGCGACGGCCGGCTGCTCCTGACGGTCCCGGCCTATGCGTTTCTCTGGAGCGCCCACGACGTGAGCCATCACCATCGCCGTCGCTACGACCGCCGGCAGCTGGTGAGCGTGGCCCGCGCTGCCGGCCTCGAGCCCCTCTACGTGAGCCATTTCAACAGCTGGTTGTTCCCGCTGGTCGCCGCCGTCCGCCTCGTGAAGAAGCTGCTGGCGAGGAGCGAGTCGGCTGACGACGGCATGCCGCCGACAATCCTGAACAAGCTGCTGCGCATGGTCTTCGCCAGCGAACGCCTGGTCGTGCCGCGCTGGCCGCTGCCGTTCGGCGTCTCGCTCATGCTGGTCGCGCGGCGGGCCTGACGATGCATCGGCCCTTGCTCGAGCAGGCGCTGCGGTTCGCGGCAGTCGGTACGGCGGCAAGCGCGGCTCATGTCGCGATTGCGCTCACGCTGATCGAGCGCGCCGGCTTGCCGATATTGACCGCCAATGGGCTCGCCTTCACGGTCGCCGTTCTCGTCTCCTATATCGGCAATCACAGCTGGACCTTCACGCGCGTCGGTCGCCACGAACAGCACCTGCCTCGATTCATCGCGATCTCGCTTGCCGGGCTGGCGCTGAACCAGACCATCGTCTTCACGACCGTGACCTGGGCCGGCCTTCCCTACCTCGTGGGCATCCTCATCGTCATCGCCGTCGTCCCCGTGCTCACCTTCGTGCTGAGCCGGGCGTGGGCATTCGTCGATTTCCGATCGCGCGCCCCGATGCCCAGCGCAAAGGGACCGGACTGGACATGAGCAGCGAGGGAATCGCGCAGGCGTCGCCTGCCTTCGCCGGCGGGAGCGGCCGCAGCGCCGCGGCGCGGCTTCTGGGCCGACCGGTTCTCTGGCTGCCGCTGCTGTGGCTGGCAGCACTCCTATTCTACCTGCCGAACTATTTGCATTCCGACGTCAGCTGGTACCTGGTCGCGACCGAGCGCTTCGTAAACGGCGCCCGCCTCTACCAGGACGTCATCGAGGTCAACCCGCCGCTCGCCTTCTACCTCATGGCACCGCCCGTGCTGGCAGCCGACGTGATCGGCGTTTCGTCCCGCATGGCGTTCGTCTGCTATGTATTCATTCTGCTTGCGCTCTCGTTGTGGCTCGTGGATCGCCTGCTGCGGCAGATGTCCGGCGTCGCGGATTCCGCACGCGGTGCGTTCCTGCTGGCGATGTTCGGCGCGGTCGTCATATTGGCGCTGCCTGTCTTCGGTCAGCGCGAGCACCTCATGCTGATTCTATCCATTCCCTACATCCTCCTGCTGGGCCATCGCTTGGCAGGCCGGAGTTGTTCGCTCCTGCTTGCAGTGGGGGTGGGAGCGGCCGCAGCCGTCGGCATCGGCCTCAAGCCCTACTTCGTCATCGTTCCGGCTCTGCTGGAGCTATACGTGATGGCGCTCCGGCGATCGCCGTTCGCAGTCCTGCGAGCGGAAACGATGACCCTCCTTGCCGGACTGACGGCCTACATCGCCTTGGCGGCAGTTCTCAATCCCGAATATTTCACCTTCATGCTGCCCTATGCGCTGCTGGTCTACGACGCCTATTCAAGCTCCCTCATCGACGTGCTCACCCAACCCGCGGTGTTCATCCTGCTCTTGCCGGCCTGCGCCTACGTGCTCGCGCGGTCGGCGGGCGCCGCCGATCGACAGAGCGACGCGTTGGCGATCGCCAGTGCCGGCTTCTTCGTCGGCTACGTCCTTCAGTCGAAGGGATGGGACTATCAATTGTTGCCTGCCGGCGTAACGATCTTCCTCGCGATGGCCTGGATTCTGACGACGCTGCTAGCGCGCGCAACGCCGGCCAACCAGGCACGCCGCCCGCAGCTCATCGCCTGGACGACGGCCGCGCTGGCCCTCCTTGCCCTCGCGCCGATGATCCGCGGCCCGTTCACCAATCCGTTCACGGACAAGCTGCTGCCGATCGTCGAGAAATATGCCTCCGGCGGCGCCATCTATGGATTCACCTCGCACGTCTGGGTCGGATTTCCGCTCGTGAACGAGGCCGGCGTGGGCTGGTCGTCGCGCTTCCCGACGCAGTGGCTCCTGCCCGGCGCGCGGGAACAGCTTGCCGGCGCCGCGAACCTCGATCCCGATAGGAAGCGAAAGCTCCAGGAAATCGAGCAATATGTGACGGACGCCGTTGCGGTGGATTTCGGGCGGCTGCCGCCCGACCTCGTCATCGTCGATACCGACAATCCCTACATGCGCGAGGCGAATTTCGACTACATCGCCTACTTCCAGCGCGATCCGCGGTTCGCCCGATTGTGGCAGTCATACGTGAAGATCGGCCAAGTTTCCCTGGCGGTCGGCGCGTCGCCGTTGAGCGGCGGCACGAAGCGCGTCTTCGATCTGTGGTGCCGCAAGAGCGCAACCCATGAGTGCCCGTCCCTGCCGGCCGACGGCTGATCGGCAGCAGAGGTCGTGATATGACTGCCGCTCCTGAGGGAGCGTCATCATGGTGGACCTGCCGCGCGTCGAGATCGAGTACTGCACGCAATGCCGCTGGCTGCTGCGCGCCGCCTGGATGGCGCAGGAGCTGCTAACGACCTTCGAGCAAGAGGTCGGCGCGGTGGCTCTGCGGCCGGGCACGGGCGGCGTCTTCGAGGTGCGGGTCGACAGCGCCACCGTGTGGTCGCGCAAGGCCGAGGGCCGCTTTCCCGACATCAAGGAACTGAAGCAGCGCGTCCGCGACCGCATCGCGCCCGACAAGCCGCTCGGGCATTCCGACAAACCGGCCGGGTGAACGAGGCTGCAACCCCGGTCGCCGCTGAACATCTGTAACCGGCCGTTGCCCAAATTTCCGGCAGCTCCCGGCAAATTAATCATACAGTTAGTAGGAAATTTTCAAGAATTCCACGCTAACTTCCCCCTCCGGTTAGTCCACACGGGACCTGGGGAGACCCTATGAACCACAGCATGCATGGCACGCACGATCCGCTGCTCGTCGGATTGTCGCTGATTATCGCGGTCATGGCGTCCTATACGGCGCTGACGATCGCGGGGCGGCTCAGGACGGCCGATCGGCGCGGGCGGCCGTTCTGGCTGGCCGCAGCGGCCGTGGCGCTCGGCGGCGGCATCTGGTCCATGCACTTCGTGGCCATGCTGGCCTTCAGCCTGGGCATGCCGATCGACTACCAGGTCGGCGCTACCGTCGCCTCGCTGGTGGCGGCGATCGTCGTTGCCGGCACGGCCCTCTATGTCGTCGGCCGCTGGAACGCCAGCTGGAAGAGCATTCTCATTGCCGGCCTGTTCGCTGGCCTCGGTGTCGCGACCATGCACTACATGGGCATGGCGGCGATGCAGATGGACGCCGCCATCAGCTACGACCCGATACTGTTTGGCGCCTCCATCGTCATTGCGGTGGTGGCCGCGACGGCGGCGCTCTGGCTGGCCTTCAACCTCGAAGCCGCCTGGCACAAGGTTGCCGCCGCCTTCGTCATGGGCGCCGCCATCGGCGGCATGCACTACACCGGCATGGCCGCGACCATCTTCACGCCGACGGCCGGGGGCTCGATGACGGCGGCGTCGGCCATCTCGTCCTACGGCTTGGCTTTCGGCATTGCCGCCGCCAGCATAGCCATCTTTGGCCTCGGCATCGCCGCGGCGCTCGTCGACCGCCGCTTCACCGCCCAGCTCGAGCGCGAATTGATCGAGCGCCGGAAGATCGAGGTCGAGCTCAGGGAAGTGAACAAGAACCTGCATGCGGCGATGGACAAGCTGTCGACGACCGAGCGGCTGGCGACCATCGGCCAGATCGCGGCGACGGTCGGCCACGAGCTGCGCAATCCGCTGGCTTCGATCCGCAATTCGATGGAGCTGGTCCGCCAGCAGACCGAGGGCAAGGCGCTCAACGTCGAACGCGCGCTCGACCGCATCGATCGCAATACCGAGCGCTGCGCCAGCATCATCGCGGACCTGCTCAATTTCGCCCGCAAGAAGGAGCTGGAACGCGAGCCCACGGCCATCGCCGCCTGGCTCTCGGAAACCCTCGACGAGCACGCGCTGCCGGAACGGATCCAGCTCGAGCGCGATCTGCGGGCGAGCGACGAGATACCGATCGACCGCCAGAAGCTGCGCCAGATCGTCGTCAACCTGGTCGACAACGCCGCGCAGGCGATGATGGATCCGCAATGGCAGCCGGCGGAAGGCCAGACGCGCCGCATCACCGTGCGGACCGAGAGCGCCGACCAGGGTGTCCGCCTCTCGATCATCGACAACGGGCCGGGCATGCCCGCCGACGTGCTGGCGCGCATCTTCGAACCGCTGTTCACCACCAAGACCTCCGGTATCGGCCTCGGCATGCCGATCGTGCAGCAGCTCGTGGAAATGCATTTCGGGACGATCGCCGTCGACAGTGCGGCCGGCAAGGGCACGACAATCCGGGTCTGGCTGCCGAACGAGCAGGCGCTCGCGCTCAGATCGGCCGAGGCACAGTTGCCGAGCATCGCTGCTTAGTGCGTCGACTCGCGTCGGCTTCTCGATTCGCGCGAACTGCCGACCACCTTCGAACATGCCCGCACAAAGAAGTAGGGGCGACCGGCCGGTCGCCCCTACGACGCTTGGTCGAACGAATGCGCTCTAAGTCTCTATCAGTGCCGGCAGCTTCGGTTCGCCCGGAGGTGGCAGCTGCGGGTCGGGGTAGCTGAAGGCGAGCTTGTCGTCCTTCACGTCGACACGAACGAGGCCGCCCTTTTCGAGCTTGCCGAACAGCAGCTCCTCGGCCAGCGGCTTCTTCACGTACTCCTGGATCATGCGCGCCAGCGGTCGCGCGCCGTAGAGCGGATCGAAGCCCTTCTTGGCGAGCCAGGCGCGGGCGGCGTCGCTGAGCTCGATCGTCACCTGACGGTCGGCCAGCTGGGCCTCCAGCTGCATGACGAACTTATCGACTACGCGCGCCACCACTTCCGGCGGCAGGTTGGAGAAGGCGATGGTGGCGTCGAGGCGGTTGCGGAACTCCGGCGAGAACATGCGGTTGATGGCCTCGGCGTCCTCGCCCACGCGCACCTCGCGGCCGAAGCCGATGGCCGTCTTCGCCATCTCGGCGGCGCCGGCATTGGTGGTCATGATGAGGATGACATTGCGGAAATCCACCGACTTGCCGTTGTGGTCGGTGAGCTTGCCGTGGTCCATCACCTGCAGGAGGATGTTGAAGAGATCCGGGTGCGCCTTCTCGATCTCGTCCAGCAGCAGCACGGCGTGCGGATGCTGATCGATGGCGTCGGTCAGCAGGCCGCCCTGGTCGAAGCCGACATAGCCCGGGGGTGCGCCGATCAGGCGCGACACCGTGTGCCGCTCCATGTACTCGGACATGTCGAAGCGGATCAGCTCGATGGCGAGGCTGCGGGCGAGCTGGCGCGCCACCTCGGTCTTGCCGACGCCGGTCGGGCCGGAGAAGAGATAGCAGCCGATCGGCTTCTCCTGCTCGCGCAGGCCGGCGCGAGAGAGCTTGATAGCGCCGGCGAGGGCGTCGATCGCCTTGTCCTGGCCGAACACCATGGTGCGGAGGTCGCGCTCGAGATTCTTCAGCGTCTGCTTGTCGTCGGTCGACACGCTCTTCGGCGGGATGCGCGCGATCTTCGCGACGATGGCCTCGACGTCTTTCACGCCGATGGTCTTCTTTCGCTTGCCCTCGGGCAGCAGCATCTGCGCGGCGCCGACCTCGTCGATGACGTCGATCGCCTTGTCCGGCAGCTTGCGGTCGTTGATGTGGCGCGAGGCCAGCTCGACCGCGGCGCGGATCGCCTCGGCCGTGTAGCGCACCTTGTGGTGCTGTTCGTAGTAGGGTTTGAGGCCGCGCAGAATCTTCACGGAATCCTCGATGGAGGGCTCGTTGACGTCGATCTTCTGGAAGCGGCGGACGAGCGCGCGGTCCTTCTCGAAGTAGCTGCGATATTCCTTGTAGGTGGTGGAGCCGATGCAGCGGATGGTGCCGCTTTGCAGCGCCGGCTTCAGCAGGTTTGAGGCATCCATGGCGCCGCCGCTGGTGGCGCCGGCGCCGATCACCGTGTGGATCTCGTCGATGAAGAGGATGGCGCCTTCCAGCTGCTCGAGCTCGCCCAGCACCGCCTTCAGCCGCTCCTCGAAATCGCCGCGATAACGCGTGCCCGCCAGCAGCGCGCCCATATCGAGCGCGAAGATCGTGCAAGCCTTCAGCACCTCCGGCACCTCGCCATGGATGATGCGGCGTGCCAGCCCCTCGGCGATGGCGGTCTTGCCGACGCCGGGATCGCCGACATAGAGCGGGTTGTTCTTGGTGCGGCGGCAGAGGATCTGGATGGTGCGCTCCACCTCGGCCTCGCGGCCGATCAGCGGATCGATCTTGCCGCTCTGCGCCTTCTTGTTGAGGTTGACGCAGTAGGCATCGAGCGCCTCGGTGCCGGTCTTCACGACCTTTTCGGCCTGGGCGTCGGCATCGGCGCCGCTGACCCGCCGCGTTTCCGCGCGCGCCCGCGCCTTGGCGATGCCATGGCTGATATAGTTGACGGCGTCGAGCCGCGACATCTCCTGCTCCTGCAGGAAGAACACGGCGTGGCTCTCGCGCTCGGAGAACAGGGCGACCAGCACGTTGGCGCCGGTCACCTCCTCGCGGCCGGAGGACTGTACGTGGATGGCGGCCCGCTGCAGCACGCGCTGGAAACCGGCGGTCGGCTTGGCGTCGCTGGTGGCGCTGCCGACCAGATTGGAGAGCTGGTTGTCGATATATTCGCCGAGGTCGCGCCGCAGGCGGTCGAGATCGAGATTGCAGGCCCGGAAGACGGCGATCGCATCCTGATCCTCGGTGAGCGCCAGCAGCAGGTGCTCGAGCGTCGCATACTCATGCCGCCGCTCGTTGGCATGGGCGAGCGCGCGATGCAGAGTCTGTTCGAGCTTCGGTGACAGCATCGGCCTGCTACTCCTTCTCCAACGTGCACTGTAGAGGATGTTCGTTGCGGCGTGCGAAATCTATGACCTGCGTCACTTTCGTTTCGGCCACCTCGTAGGTGTAGACGCCGCAGATGCCGACGCCGCGACGATGGACGTGCAGCATGATGCGCTCCGCTTCCGAGCGGTTCTTGTTGAAGAACCGCTCGAGCACATGGACGACGAATTCCATCGGCGTGTAGTCGTCATTGAGCAGCAGCACCTTGTACATCGAGGGCTTCTTCGTCTTGGGCTTGCTCTTGACGACGACGCCGGTCTGCCGGTCGTCGCGGCCGATTCTGTCGTTATCGCTCATCGCCCGATGGACCGCTCTCCTCGCAACCAGACACTCTTCAGCGTGCAAACATGATATGTGATCGGACCACTATGCGCAAAGACCCTTAAGCGCATATTTCCGTGAGATGACGAGTCAGAACGCGTTGGGTATGCCGCCGAGGCCATCGTCGCGCACCTGCAGCCAGAAGCGGATCTGCGTCTGGTCTTCCTGACGGCCCTGCGGCCCGAGAAACTCGCTCGCCGGAATCTTGCGCGGCGGATTCACCGCCAATTCGGTTTGATCACGCTTGAACAAAAAATCGGCAAAGCGCAGCTGAGCGAAGCCGTCGTTCGAAAACGCCCAGGCATGATAGTGGAAGACGCCGTTCCGGCACGCGCTGCCGACCCAGTAGAAATCGCCGGAGAACAGCCGCAGGCCGACCGGCGCACCGGCGAACTGCCCGCTCTGCTCCAGCAGTGCAACGAATTGCCGGAAGTCCGCCGGCGACAGCCGGGCCTGTGAGCGCCTCCAGCGCCAGGGCGCCAGCACGTCGTCGAACGACACATCGAAGGCATTCATGCGCCCCTTCGCGCGGGCGACCAGGTAGGCGCCGCCGGCGCCATCGGCCGTGATCTCGTAGCTGCGCAGCTGCTCCTCGTAGCGGCCGTTATAGACCAGCCGGTAGCTGTCGGGCGCGCCTGCGACGCAGGCCGTACGGATATCGGTTCCATCGAGGTAACTGAACCAGGACGCCGTGCGGACGGCAGGGTTGTCGATGTCACCCCGATAGGTACAGCCGGCGAGCAGGACCATCATGCAAGCCGCTCGCCAAAGTCGGTACAGCCGGGCATAATTGGACATATTTGGTCGACTCCGTTCGCCGTCCGTTCGATTGTGGCGAGATTATCGTAAAGAAACGGTTAATTAAGGCTTGACGTTAATGCGTTCTTAAAGATCATAGTGCTATGGTGAACTAGAATAAGACATTTTCTGGGCAATGTCTTAACTCTGGAACAGGGATGCGTGCGGAATGACGTGGATGGGGTACGGGGTCGGTCACCAAGGGCCGGGATCACGGCGCTCTGGCTTTTGGGCTGTCGTGCTATTTGCCTTTGCGGCTGCCCTCTATGTGGCCCCTGGCACCGCCGCGGCCAAGTCCAAGGTCAAGCGGCCGGCGCCGACCGCCGAGGCCATCATCGTCGATGCCGAAAATGGCAACGTCCTCTACGAATCGAATTCGCGCGCCCGCACCTACCCGGCTTCGCTCACCAAGATGATGACGCTCTACCTGCTGTTCGAGGCCATCGAGGCCAAGCAGGTGAAGCTTGATGACCAGTTCCCCGTCTCCGCTCACGCCGCCGTCCAGCCGGCCACCGACCTCGCCCTGCGGCCGGGCCAGCGCATCAGCGTCGAGAAGGCAATCCTCGGGCTGATCGTGCACTCGGCCAATGACGTCGCCGTGGTGGTGGCCGAAGCCCTGGGCGGCACCGAGAGCCAGTTCGCGGCCATGATGACCAAGAAGGCGCGCGAGCTCGGGATGACCTCGACCCAGTACCAGAACGCGTCGGGACTGCCCGATGCGGGACAGATCACCGACGCCCGCGACGTAGCCATCCTGGCGCGGGCGCTGATCACGCGGTTTCCGGGCTTCTATCCCCTTTTCGCCACCGAGAGCTTCACCTATCTCGGCCGCGTCTACATCTCGCACAACCACGTCGTGATGAACTATGCCGGCGCGGATGGGCTGAAGACCGGCTATATCCGCGCCTCCGGCTACAACGTCGCCACTTCCGCCACGCGCGACGGCCACCGCATCATCGCGGTCGTACTCGGCGGCCGGACCGCCTATACGCGCGACGCGCAGATGATGGCGTTGCTCGATCAGGGCTTCGAACTCGTTGCCCAGGCTCCGAAGACGCAAGTCGCCGCCGCAACCCTGCCGCAGCCACCGTCGCTGCCGTCCGCGCCGGCGGTGAAGACCGCCCAGACCATCGGTGCGCCGGCCATGCTGGTGCCGCCGACCAAGCCGGTCACGGTCGCGGCGACACAGGCGACGCCCGTGGCGGCCCCCGCAACGGTCACCGTGCAGGTGGCGGATACGATGCAGGCGACGGATCCGGTGCAGGAAGTGGATGCGGAGCAGATCGCCAGCATCGAGCCGACCGCCGCGCCGACGACGAGCAAGACGAAGTCCACGCCGGCCAAGGGCCGCTGGGGCATCCAGGTCGGCGCCTTCAATGCCTATGATCTCGCCTTGAACGCCGCCAAACGCGCGAGCAAGCGCGTGGCCGCCTTGGTGAGGGATGCCGAGGTTGTCGTCGACCAGACCGCCAAAGGCAATGCCACGCTCTACCGCGCCCGCCTCGTCGGCCTCAGCAAGCAGAACGCCCACAGCGCCTGCCGCCAGCTGAAGGCGAAGGCGATCGGATGCCTGGTCTTCCAGGCCGACGTGGCGCTCGCGATGAACCCGGCGCCGTAGGCGCCGCGCGCGCTCACCAATCCGGCGGGGTCTGCCCCGCCGCCTGCAACGCCTCCGCCAGCGAGCGCTTCAACCTGTCGAGGCCGGCCGCGGTCGTCGATTCGCAGCGCGCCACCAGCAGATCCTGAGTATTGGAGGCGCGCAGCAGCCACCAGCCGTCGGCCGCCTGCACGCGCACGCCGTCGATGTCGTTGACCTCGGCGCCGGCCGCCTGCAGCCGCTCCTTGATCTCCTTGATGATCGCGAACTTGCGATTCTCGGCACACTCGAACCGCGCTTCCGGCGTATTGACCAGCGAGGGCAGCTTGTCGCGCATCTGCGCGAGGCTTTCGTCGGCGCGGGCGACCAATCCCAGCAGGCGCACGGCGGCGTAGAGCGCATCGTCGAAGCCGAGATAGTGATCGGCGAAGAAGATGTGAGCCGCGAACTCGCCCGCCAGCGGCGCGCCGGTCTCGACCATCTTAGATTTGATGAGGGAGTGGCCGGTCTGCCACATCAGCGGCTTGCCCCCGGCGCGCGCGATCTCGTCGAACAGCACCTGGCTCGACTTCACGTCGGCGATGATGGTGGCGCCGGGCCTCTCGCGTAAGACCTCGCGCGCGAACAGCACCATCATCTGATCCGCCAGCACGATGCGCCCGCTGCCGTCGACGGCGCCGAGGCGATCGGCATCGCCGTCGAAGGCGAAGCCGAGGTCGCACTTGTGTTCGCGCACGGCGGCCTGCAGCTGCACCAGGTTCTCGGCCACCGTCGGATCCGGGTGATGGGCGGGAAAGCGGCCATCGATGGCTTCATTCAGCAGGATGTGGCGGCCGGGCAGGCGCGCGGTCAGGGCGACCATCGCCCGGCCGGCGGCGCCGTTGCCGGCGTCCCACGCGACCGTCAGCGGACGCCCGGGCGGGCGCCCGCCGTCGCCGATGGCGGCAGTCAGGCGCTCGACATACGCATCGAACACGGAGCGTTCGCGCACCGCACCGGTCGTGCCCGTCGCGTAGGCGCCTTCGGCGGCGATCTTGCCGAGTTCCTGGATTGCCGCGCCGAAGAACGCCGCCTTTCCCAGCATCATCTTGAAGCCGTTGTGGGTGGGGGGGTTGTGCGAGCCGGTGACCATGACGCCGGCGTCGGCCTTCAGCGTCAGGGTGGCGAAATAGAGCATGGGCGTCGGTCCGATGCCGACGCGCCACACCTCGACTCCGCAGTCGGCCAGTCCGCTCACGACCGCCGCCTCCAGTTCCGGCGAGGTCAGGCGGCCGTCATAGCCGACGCAGGCCGTCTTGCCGTCGTTGCGGCGCACGACCGTGCCGAAGCTGCGCCCGAGGGCGTAGGCGTCGCCTTTCGAGAGCGTCTCGCCGACGATGCCGCGGATGTCGTACTCGCGCAGGACCGTCGGGTTGAAGCGGTGCGGCCCGCTCATTTCCGTGTTCGCCGCTCCTGACCGGCGACGCTCGGCCGGCCGATGCCGTGATAGATGAAGCCGGCCGCGACCATGTCGGCCGGGCCGTAGACGTTGCGCAAATCCACCACGATCGGCTGGCGCAACCGTTCCCGCATCAGCCCCAGATTGAGCGAGCGGAACTCGTTCCACTCGGTCAGGATCACCAGCGCGTCGGCGCCGGTCATGGCCTCGTAGGCATCCTTGCAATAGACGAGATCCGGCATCAGCTTGCGCGCCTCGTTCATGCCTTCGGGGTCGAAGACGCGGATGGTGGCGCCGTCGTGCTGCAGGGCCGGCAGGATGACCAGACTGGGCGCCTCCCGCATGTCGTCGGTGTTCGGCTTGAAGGTGAGGCCGAGCACCGCCACCGTCTTGCCGGCGACCGCGCCGCCGCAGGCGACGCGGATGCGCTGGGCCATGCGGCGCTTGCGGGCGTCGTTGACGGCGACCACGGTCTCGACGATGCGCATGGGCGCGCCGACCTGCTCGGCCGTGCGCGCCAGAGCCTGGGTGTCCTTCGGGAAGCAGGAGCCGCCGAAGCCGGGGCCGGGATGCAGGAACTTGCGGCCGATGCGGCCGTCGAGGCCGATGCCGCGGGCGACGTCGTGCACGTCGGCGCCGACCGCCTCGCAGACGTCGGCGATCTCGTTGATGAAGGTGATCTTGGTCGCCAGGAACGCATTGGCCGCATATTTGACCAGTTCGGCGGTCTCCAGGCTGGTGAAGAGGATCGGCGTTTCGATCAGATAGAGCGGCCGATAGAGCTGCCGCATGACTTCCTGGGCGCGGTCGCCTTCGGCGCCGATGACGATGCGGTCGGGACGCATGAAGTCGTTGATCGCCGAGCCCTCGCGCAGGAATTCTGGATTCGAGACGACGTCGAATTCGGCCTGTGGGTTGGTCTCGTGGATGATGCGCGCGACCTCGCGGCCGGTGCCGACGGGCACGGTCGATTTGGTGACGACGACGGCGTAGCCCGTAAGGGCGTGGGCGATCTCGCGGGCGGCCGCGTGGACGTAGGTCAGGTCGGCATGGCCGTCGCCGCGCCGACTCGGCGTGCCCACGGCGATGAAAACCGCATCGGCGCCCGCCACCGCCGCCGGCAGATCGCTCGAAAAAGCGAGGCGGCCGGCCTGCGCATTGCGGGCGACCAGGTCTTCGAGGCCGGGCTCGAAGATGGGGATCTCGCCGCCGCGCAGCCGCGCGATGCGCTCGCCATCCTTGTCGACGCAGGTGACGGTGACGCCGAACTCGGAGAAGCAGGCGCCGGACACCAGACCGACATAACCGGCGCCGATCATGGCGATCTTCATGGCGTCC